>Ga0181517_10003309_pt1 | contig 15436 bp, 12 predicted proteins | sample PEATcosm2014_Bin_31_FD_119748 | JGI IMG/M metagenome (GOLD analysis project Ga0181517, IMG submission 119748) | Peatland microbial communities from MTU Mesocosm Facility, Houghton, MI, USA - PEATcosm2014_Bin01_30_metaG | ecosystem: Environmental > Terrestrial > Soil > Wetlands > Peat | place... | reverse complement strand
ATTGCGCCTGTGCAGGCCGAGGAAGGAATCCATCCGGTCGCTGCCCGTGGCCCGCTCGACAACGGCCACCACACCGAAGGCGCCGATGGTGGTGAGGCCGTAGGTGAGCACGTAGTAGAGGACGGCGTTGGCGCTCAATCCGGCGTGGTCAGCATTCGTTCGAAAGAATTGAAGGGAATTTCCGCTGCCAGAAAATACGCCTTGAACCGCGACGCCCAAGAGCATATAACCGGCGTGAGAAATGGCAGAGTATGCCAGCAAGCGGCGTACGCTGATTTGTGCGAGTGCCGCCAGATTTCCAGCAATCATCGAGGCGGCAGCAATAACGAGCAGGATGATGGCTACCTGATGCCATGCCAACGAGAACTGACGCAAGAATGCGTTAACTGAATCAACGTTGCCTGAATCAACCTTGCCCATCGTATGTATAGAGGGGATGATCCAAACCTGCCCAATGGTCAGTAGAAGCGCAAAGCTGGCAACCTTGGATACCGATGCAATGAAAGCCGCTGCCGGGGCAGGTGCGCCTTCATAGGTATCGGGAGCCCAAAGGTGGAAAGGTACAGCCGCAACCTTGAAGCCCAGACCGGCAATGACGAGGATCCAGGCGAGAAAGAACAGAGGGCTTGTGCCGTCCAAGGAGATAGCATTTGGAAGGTCGGCCAAGTTCGTGCTTCCCGTCAGCCCATAAAAATAGCTGAACCCAAACAGCAGAAACGCCGCTGACATTCCGCCGAAGAGGTAGTACTTGATAGCTGCTTCAGCGCTCTTTCCGGAGCTCTTGGCAAACGCCGTCAGGATGTACAGGCCAAGTGAGAGCAGTTCCAAACCAACAAAGATGACCAGCAGATCTTGTGCGGAGGCCACGATCATGCCGCCTGCGGCAGCCATCAGCACCACGGCAACGAATTCGCCAATGTGCCGGGTGAAGTTCTCGCCGGCCAGCAGAAGCAGCGTGAGCGCGGTCAGCACCAGGATTCCGGCTTGAGCCACCAGAGCGGTTCCACCCTGAGCCAAAACCAAAGAACCTTCGAAGCTGAAGCCTGATCCGGCGGAGTATTGCAATGCCCAGAAAGCCGCACCGCAACCGAGAATGCCGAGCAGGATCGCCGAGAAAACGCGCGTCTTCAGGGCAGCCTTGCGCAAGAAAGCCAGATCGGCCACCAGCACCAGCAGAGCCGCGATTTCCAGCATGGTTTCGGGCAGTGTCGTGCGGAAGAGGGCAGAATAGAACGCTGGGTAGTTCATTGTGCGCCTCCCGCGAGCAGCGCCTTCACTGCCGGTTCGATGGTGTCGAGCAATATTCTCGGATAGATGCCAACCGCCAGACTTACACCAGCCAGCAGCGTAACGCCGGTGACTTCGGGCCACGTAATCGCAGCCATTGCATGGAGAGGATCACCTGCGGCCTCATGGGTATGTTGGGCATGAGGCGGCGCGTCGCTGAAGAATGCCTTCTGCAAAGCTCGCCACGTGTAAGCCACTCCGACCACGATGCCGATGCCGGCGGCAGCGGTCCACCAGGGGTTGGCAATCCATGATCCGATGAGAACCTGCAATTCAGCCACGAAACCGCTGAAGCCGGGCAATCCCATGGAAGCCATTCCAGCGATCACAAAGGCCCACGCAGCGAACGGCAACCTTTTCGACAGGTGCATTCCTTCGAGTTCCGCAAGCTGTCGGGTATGGGTGCGCTCGTAAACGATGCGGCCTACGATGGCGAACAAAAGCCCGGCGATGATGCCGTGCGAGAACATCTGCAACACCGCGCCGGTCATGCCGATCTGGTTCAGCGTCATCAACCCCAGCAGCACAAAGCCCATGTGGCTGACGCTCGAGTAGCCGATGACGAATTTGAAGTCCGTCTGCGCCAGGGCCACCAGCGCGCCATAGATAATGCCGATCACGGCCAGCACCGCGAAAACGTCTCTCCAGGACCCGATGCCGATGAAGGAGAATCCCCAGGGATCAAGGCCGTGCGGGAAGAGCGCGATGCCCACCCGCAGGCAGCCATATGCGCCGAGCTTCATCACCACGCCGGCCAGCAACATCGAGGCGGCTGTCGGAGCAGCGACGTGGCCCGTTGGCGCCCAGGTGTGGAAGGGCCACATGCCGGCCAGAATCGCGAAGCCTGTAAAGACCAGCGGGAAGCACCACATCTGGAAGCTGACCGGCAGGCCCGCGTGGGCCAGCGCAACCAGTCCGGTGGAGTGGCTGCCAGCCGTGGCGTAGGCCGCCAGCAGGCCGATGAGCACCATTGCGGACCCGACGAAGGAGTAAAGAGCGAGCTTCATCGCCGCGTACTCCCTGCGCGTGGATCCCCAGATGGCGATCAGGAAGTACTTCGGAACAATCGCGATCTCGTAGAACACGAAAAGAAGAAAAAGATCGAAGCTGAGGAAGACGCCGTAGACGCCGCCGATAAGGGCGAGGAAGAAGGCGAAGAACTCGTTGGTGCGCAGCTCGATGTTCCAGCTGAAGAGGATTCCGCAGACCGCGGCGAGGCCGGTCAGCAGCACCAGCACGCGGCTGATGCCGTCGGCAGCCAGCAGGAAGTGAATGCCCATGTTGGGCACCCAGGGCACGTCGACAATCGTGACCAGCCCCTGGCCGGCTCCTGCGGTAAAAGCCTGCACGCCGACCGCGAGGCCGGCGACAGCCGTGGCCAGCGCCAGCCAGCGAGAGAGCGAGGGTTTGCCCTTGGGCAGCACCGCCTGAAGCAACGCCCCGGCAAACGAGAGATAGATCGTGTATGCCAACATCTAAAATCTCCAGTGAGCCAGCAGGTTAAGAACCGTGGGGTTCACGCTATCCACAATCAGTTGCGGCAAAACGCCCAGAAGCAACATCAGGCCGATCACCGGGGCCAGCGCCAGGCGCTCGCCGTGGTTCAGGTCCGGGAAGGTGGCCCAGCGTTCCGGCACCGGCCCGGTAAAGACCTTTTGGATGACGGTCAGGATCACCGCTGCGGTAACCAGCAGGCCGAGAATCGAGACCGAGGCCGCGACCCAGGCTAGCGGAAATACGCCGCGGAAGATCAGGAACTCGCCCACAAAGCCGTTAAGCCCTGGGAGTCCGAGAGACGAGAAGAGCGCGATGCCCATCAGGCCGGCCAGCACCGGGGCCGGCTTGCGCAGGCCTCCAAAATGATCGATGCCGCGCTCGCCGCCGCTGCGGCTTTGCAGAATCGAGACAAACCAGAAGAGCGCCGCGGCGGTGAGGCCGTGGTTGAACATCTGCAGGATCACGCCATTCAGCGCCGCCGCCTGACTGTTTACCATGGCTGAGCTGGTGGCCGGAACTGCCAGTGCGAAGATGGCCAGCAGGCAATAGCCCAGGTGGTTCACCGAGGAGTAGGCGAAGATGCGTTTCAGATCCTTCTGCGAAGCGGCAGCCCATGCGCCCATGACCACTGTCAGAACAGAAAGCACCAGCAGCGGGGTGCGGATCTGGGCGATCTGGTGGCCGAAGATCGGAATCGCGATCCTCAGCAGGCCATAGACACCCATCTTCGACATTGCGCCGGTCAGCAGCATGGTCACCGGCGAAGGCGCTTCCGCGTAAGCCGCTGGCAGCCAGGTGTGGAAGGGCGCCAACGGAACCTTGACCGCGAATCCGGCCAGCACGCCGATGGCAAGCCAGAGCGTCACCGGACCCAGATGCGCCGTCACAGCGCGGTCCAGGGCGCCCGTAGAGGCCATCTGTGTCAGCTGGCCGAAGTCCATGCTGCCGGTGGAGAGAAAGACGGCAAGAAAGGCCAGCAGCAGAGCCACGCTTCCGGCCATGGTGTAGATGAAGAATTGCGTCGCGGCCGGTCCGCGGTTCTTTCCGCCCCACAGCTTGATAAGGAAGAAGGCGGGAATCAGGCTCAGCTCCCAGAACAGGAACCAGTGGAAGAAGTTCAGCGCGGTGAAGGAGCCGAAGAGGCCGGATTCCAGCAGAAGCACCAGAGCAAAGTAGAGGTTCGGCTGGTGATGCACGCGGTGCGCGGCATCAATGGACATCAGCGCGACGATGGCCGAAAGCACCAGCATCAGGCAGCCCAGCGCATCCACGCCCAGGTTGTATTCAATGCCCAGCGAGGGCGCCCATGCGGCCTTCTCCACCAGCCCAATCGAACCGTTGGCAGGCAGCCATGTCCATGCCAGCAGGGCCAGCACAAGGCTGAAAAGGGTGGCAAACATGGCCACCAAGCGCGCGTGCCGGCCCGAGAAGAGCGCGATCACCGCCCCCACCAGGGGCAGCACGGTCAACAGCGTTAATATCGGAATTCCGCTCATGCCCGGCTGCTCCAGATAAGAATTGCGGCTAATACGACGACGGCGAGGGCGAGGATTCTCAGATAGGCTGAAACGCGGCCATTCTGCACCCGCGAAAGAACGCCGCCGCCCGTGTAGAGCTCTTCACAGCCCTTGTCGAAGGTGCCATCCACGACATTGGTGTCGAGGAAGCGATTGACCTGCGCCCATAGCCTGAAGGCCCAGGCCACCAGCGCCACCAGCCCGCCCCAAACGCGACGATCCAGCCAGTCGGCCACCCTGGCCCACCATGTGTAGAAGGCGATCACCGTGACGCCGTAAAGCTCGTCCATGTAAAAGCGATCGCGCGCCCAGGCCCAGAAGAGCGGCACGGACTTCTCCAGCACATCGGGATCTTCAGCCTTGACAGCTTTGTTCCCGTAAAGCGACCATCCGAGGCCGAGGCCTACGAACACAACCAGAGCCGAGGTCAGCATCAACGGCTCGAAGAGGTGTTCCATGTTCAATGTTGCCGTGCGCCCTTCCAGGAAGGCGTGGAACCACGGCCAGGCCGGCGTGCCGATGAAACCAAGCAGAACCGCAAAGAAGGCCAGGATCGCCAGTGGCATGGTCATCACCGAGGGGCTTTCGTGGGCGTGTCTCTCGCCGCGGTTATGACCGAAGAAAACGTAAGCCACTTGACGCGTCATGTAGAAGGCGGTCAGCAGTGCGCCGAAGACCAGCATGTAGAAGGGCGCCTTGTTCACGCTCCAGTGCTGGGCCGCATCGAGAATTCCGTCCTTCGACCAGAAGCCGGAGAAGAAGATCGGCACCCCGCACAGGGCCATCATGCCGGCCGCATAGGTGATGAAGGTGAGCGGCATGTCGGACTTGAGCCCGCCCATCTTGCGGATGTCCTGCTCCTCGTGGCAGCCGTGAATCACCGAGCCCGCGCCCATGAAGAGCAGGGCCTTGAAGAAGGCATGGGTGATCAGGTGGAACATGCCCACCGCGACGCCGCCCATGCCGAGTCCGGCCATCATGTAACCCAGTTGCGAAACCGTCGAGTAAGCCAGGATGCGCTTGATGTCGTTCTGCCCCACGGCGATGAGCGCCGCAAAAACAGCCGTGAACGCGCCGACCCACGTGACGGTGATCAGAGCTGGAGTGCTTCCAAGTCCCACAGCGCCAACGGGCAGGCCCGCCGCCATCAGCGGATAGACGCGCGCGATCAGGTAAACGCCGGCCGCGACCATGGTGGCCGCGTGAATCAGCGCGGAGACCGGCGTGGGGCCTTCCATCGCATCGGGCAGCCACACATGCAGCGGAAACTGGCCGCTCTTGCCGGCAGCTCCTGCAAAGATCAGCAGTCCGATCACGGTGGCAAAGCTCAGGCCGAACACGGCATGTTGACCCAGCATCGCGGTCAACGCCAAAGGCTCGATGGAACCCGCGCCGCTGTTGTAGAAGAGCAGCGTGTTGGTTTCGGCGAAGAGCCAGACCATCCCCAGAAGGAAGAAAATATCGCCCACGCGGGTGGTCAGGAAGGCTTTCTTCGCGGCGGCTGCAGCCGAAGGCTTGTGATACCAGAAGCCGATCAGCAGATACGACGTCAGGCCCACCAGCTCCCAACACATGAACAGCAGCAGCAGCGAATTCGAAATCACCACGCCCAGCATCGCGCCCGCAAAGAGCGAGAGGAAGCAGAAGAAGCGGGTGAAGTTCTGGTCGTGCGACATGTAGCCGACCGAATAGATGAAGATCAGCAGTCCAACGAAGGTGACCATCACCAGCATCACGGCGGAAAGCGGATCGAGCACCCAGCCCAGATCGACGTTGCTGGCGCCCACCTGCAGCCAGGTGATGCCGGCAATCTCGCGGGTGCTCATGCCGCGCGTCCAGTCGCCCAGCACGTGCGCGAAGGCGATCAGCGACAAAATCAACGAAATGCCAAGCGACCCGATGGCCAGTGCGGCCGAGGTTTTGCGCTTGGGCTGTTTAAGCAGCGCGATCACGCCCGAAGCCACGATGGGCAGCGCGGGAATCAGCCACAGAAAGCTGCCGATGAACGAGTGGCAGCAGGATGCGGTATGGGCGAAGGATTGAGTCATTTCAACTTGCATCACCGGCTCACCCCTTCATCCTGTTCATGGCGTCAAGATCGGTGGAATGCGCGTGGCGATGAACCTGGATGACCAGGCCCAGACCCACGGCGGCTTCGGCGGCGGCCACTGCAATCGAGAAGATCGCGAACATCATCCCGGTGAGCGCCTCGGGATGGGGACCGTAGCGCCAGAAGGCGATCAGATTGAGATTGGCCGCGTTCAGCATCAACTCAATTCCGATCAGCACCAGGATGGCGTTGCGCCGTGTGAGCGCGCCCGCGAGGCCGATGGAAAAGATCAGTGCGGCGACCAGTAGGAATCCAGCCAGAGGCGTCATTGTGCCCCCTCTTTCTCGTGCATGGCCACAATGACCGCGCCGATCAGGGCGGCTGTCAGCAGCACAGCGATGATTTCAAGCGGCAATACATAGCGCGTCATCAGGGCCTGGCCGATTTGCGCCACGGTCACCGACGGAGTAGCGGAATCCTGCGGCAGCAGCGGAGCGCTGCGGAGAATCGCCCAGCCCAGCACGGCGAAAACGGCTGCGGCAATCACCAGTCCGCCGGGCCAGTGCTTGCTGTAGACGCCGTCTTTGGGAGTCTCGGAGCCGCGCGTCAGCAGAATCGCGAAGACCACCAGGATGGCGACCGCGCCGATATAAACAAGAATCTGCGCGAAACCGGCGAACTGAGCTCCCAAATCGAGAAACAGCAGCGCCAGTCCGGCAAAGGCGATGGTCAAGGCCAGCGCGCAGTGCACGGTATTCTTGAGCGCCACGGCAGCCAGTCCACCTGCCACCGTCAGCGCGGAAATGAAGAGAAACGCCAGGCTCATCGGCAGCACGACCTTTCCTTGCAGTCAAAGGTCATCGAGCTAAAACAAGACCTGATACAAAACAGCGGCGATTCCATTGCGACTCCCCAACACTTACTCCGCATAGCGGTACTCTCTCGGCCCCAGGTGTTCGCGGCGCATGCCCACCCGGCACATGAAGGCATAAATCACCGCCAGGATCGCCGAACAGACCGCCCAGCGCATCCAGCCCTCGCCCATGAAGCGCCACAGCGCGGCGACAAACAGATTGACCAGGGTCAGCGGCAAGACAAATTTCCAGGCGAAGTTCATCAACTGATCTTGACGGAGGCGGGGCAGCGTGCCGCGCACCCAGATGAAGACGAGGATCGACAACATCATCTTCCCGAAGAACCAGATCCACGAGGGCACCCAGGTGAGGAAGGCGAAGGGCGCAGACCATCCGCCCAGGAAGAGCGTGGCTCCCAGTCCGGAGATCGAAAGCATGGCCAGATATTCGCCGAGGAAAAACAGGGCGAACTTGAAGCCGGAATACTCGGTGAAGTAACCGGCCACCAGCTCCGATTCGCCTTCCGGCAGATCGAAGGGCGAGCGGTTGGTTTCCGCCGTTCCCGCAATCGCATACAGCACGAAGGCCGCGAATCCCCAGGGCGTAAAGATGTACCAGTGCGGCAGGCCGTAGGTGTACTGGTTCTGGACCTCGACGATCTTCACCAGCGACAGCGAGCCGGTCATCATGACGACGACCACGCTCGACATGAGCAGCGGCACTTCGTAGCTGATCATCTGGGCCACGGCGCGCATTGCGCCCAGCAGCGAATACTTGTTGCGGCTCGACCAGCCGGCCATGAAGACCGATAACTCAGTCGATGCGCCGATGGCGAAATAGAAGAGCAAACTGGCGTCCATGTCCACCAGCGCCATGTTGCGCCCCATGGGCAGCACGGCAAAGCCCAGGAAGGCGGCCACGACCAGCACGACCGGAGCCAGAAAATGCACCACCGCATCCGCGCTCAGCGGAACAATATCTTCCTTGGTCAGCGACTTGATGCCGTCGGCAATGGGCTGCAGAACCCCGTAGGGGCCAACGCGGTTCGGGCCGTAGCGATTCTGAATGCGGCCCAGGCCCTTGCGCTCAAGCAGTACGCAAATCGCGAACAGGGCAGGAAAGACGCAGACGATGGTCGCGACGTTGATGATGACCCCGGTAACCGGGCGCAGGGCCGCTGGCAGCCAAGCGAGGATCCAGTGAAGAAGGAGGACAAAGATCTGGTCTAACTGTTCGATCATCGATTAAGCTCCCTCTCCGGCCTGCGCGGCGGCAACGGCTACAGCCTTCGCCTTCGCCGCATCGGCCGCGGCCTTTGCCTTGGCTTCCGCCTTGGCCTTCTCGGCGGCCAAGCGCGCATCCACTTCCGCGGCTTCTGTGGGGTGAATCTTGTGATAGTGCTCGTTGGATTTGGCCAACTGCTTGCGGTCGTGCAGCAGACCGCCAAAACGGTCGGTGGTGCTCAGTTCGAACTCGGTGTCCATCTTGATGGATTCGAACGGGCACACCTCAACGCAGATCTGGCAGCTCATGCAGACCGAAATGTCGATGTCGAAGCGCACCGGGTAGAACTGCGGACGGCCGGTGTAGTCAGGCTTCTTGTCCTTGGACTTCTCGATGTAGATGCACTTGGGCGGGCACTCCTTCTCGCAGATCTGACACGAGGTGCAGCGCAATCCCGCTTCCCAGTCGTCGCCGTCGTAAACAAGGAATGGAAAATCGCGCGTTGCCTCGAACGGCGCGATCCTCTCCTCCGGATACTGAACCGTGGTCAGCCGTTCCGCAGAGAAATAGCTGCCGACGAAGTTCCTCGCCGTCTCCGCAAGCCCTTTGATTAATCCCTCACCCAGCAAAACACCCTCCTGCAACGCCCCAGGGGCTAAAGCCCCAAACCTTCTTGTGCTTCATGCGGCACGACTAAAGTCGTGCCCTTTCAAAACATGGTCCCTGATCTCTGACCCCTGATCCCTGTTCAAAAGTCCCTCAGTCCCTAGTCCCTAGTCCCTAAGTCCCTAGTCCCTAAGTCCCTGCCTCACCGATCCACTTCGCCCAGCACAATATCCACCGAACCGAAGATCAGCACCACATCGGCAACGTTATGCCCAAGGCACATGTCTTCGAGCACGGTGAGGTTGATCAGGCTGGGCGGACGCACCCGGTAGCGATAGGGGTTCGGCCCGCCGTCGCTGATCAGATAAAAGCCCAGTTCGCCCTTCGGAGCCTCGATGCGCCCGTATGCCTCGCCTGGCTTGGGACGGAAGCCGCGAATCTTGGCTTTCGCGTCCATGATCGGCCCGCCGGGAATCTCGTTGAGCGCCTGCTCCAGCATCTTGAGCGATTCGCGGATCTCCAGAATACGCACGGAATAGCGGTCGTAGATGTCGCCCACCGCGCCCACCGGAACCCTGAAATTGAAGCGGTCGTAAATGCCGTAGTGGTCCACCTTGCGCACGTCGTAACCTACACCGGTGGCGCGCAGCATGGGGCCGGTGATGCCGGCATTCACGGCCAGGTCCGGCTTCAGGATGCCCATGCCCTGCGTGCGGGCCATGAGGATTTCATTCGAAGCCAGCAGGTTCTCGAATTCGTCCACAAACCGCGGCAGGCCGGCAACCACCTTCTTCGCGGCTTTCACCCACTCATCCGTGATATCGACGCGGCAGCCGCCAAAGCGCATGTAGTTGCACATCATGCGCGATCCGGTCAGGGATTCGAAGAGATCGAGGATCTTCTCGCGTTCTCGGAAGGCATACATCAGCGGAGTGCCGCTGGCGCCCATCTCTTGCAGCAGGAAGCCGATCGCCGAGGCATGATTCTGCACGCGGGTCAGTTCGGCCAGGATCAGGCGGATGTATTCGGCCCGCTCCGGCACTTCCTGCCCAGCCAGCTTCTCCACTGCCAGGGCGTAGGCCCAGTTGTTGGTCAGCGGGCAAATGTAATCGAGCCGGTCGGTAAACGGCATCGAGGCCAGATAGCTTTGCCCTTCGCCGATCTTCTCGTGGTTGCGGTGCAGATAGCCGAAGACGGGCTTCAGCTTGATCACGCGCTCGCCATCCAGCGCCAGATCCATGCGGAAGACACCGTGGGTCGAGGGATGGTGCGGCCCCATGGCCACTTCCAGCAGTTCGCCTTCGCCATCAGGCTCGATATGCGGAGGGCGGTTCCAGCCCAGGGGTTTGTTCTCCTGCACAAACTCTCCAATCTTCATTGTGCCGCCCCTTCCTGGCCGGGAGCCGACGCCGCCTGCCGGGCCTGCACACGGGCAAGCACTTCGTCGTGCGGTGTGGGCTCGTACTCGAAATCGTCGGGCGAAACGTAGTCGCGGCGCATCGGGTGATCCTTGAACTCGTCCCACATCATGATCCTGCGCAGATCCGGGTGGCCGGTAAAGACAATCCCGAACAGGTCGAAGATCTCGCGTTCCTGGAACTCCGCCGAGCGGTAGATAGGGGTCAGCGAAGGCAAGTCCACCTGGTCGGTGCGGTTCACGGTGCGCATTCTCAGCACCACGGGGCCGTATTTCTTCTGTACCGAGTAGAAGTGATAGACCGCTTCAAGATATCCCGGAACGGTGCGCTTGACGGTCTCTTCCACGGTCTCCTCGACCGTCTGTTCTACGGCGTCTACCATCTTGGTCACGGTGCGGGTCGATTTCACCTTTTCGGAAACTTCCTTGTCGAGCCAGTCCACGCCGGTCGCATTGGAGAGGAAGTCGAGAGCGATTTCCGCATCGTCGTGCAGAAACTTTGCCACCGCAAAGGCATGGCGCGGCGCAACCCGCAACGAATGCTGACCGCTGGGGCTGGGATTGGGAACGATCTCGATCTCGACGCCCGGAACCCCGGCTTCGATTGCTGCCTTGATTTCTTCCACTGTCTTCATCAGCTGATCACCACCGGGACGGTCCAGACTCCGGGATTCGATGTGGGTTCCAGATCGTGCTCGCCCTGCACGGGCACCGGGAACTCGCCTTGCGCTTCCGCATCCAGGTGGCGAGGACGGTCGGCGCCGGTCAGCGGCTGGCCTTCGATCTTCTTCTGGAGCGTCATGAAGGCCTGAAGCAGAGCTTCCGGACGCGGCGGGCAGCCGGGAATGTGCACATCCACGGGAATGTAGCGGTCGATGCCCTTCAGCACGTTGTAGCCCTGTTTGAACGGGCCGCCGCTGATGGCGCAGGCGCCCATCGCGATCACGTACTTGGGCTCGGCCATCTGGTTATACAGGCGAACCACCTGGGGAGCCATCTTCTTGGTCACGGTCCCGGAGATGATCATCATGTCGGCCTGGCGTGGCGAGGGGCGAAAAACCTCTGCCCCGAAACGAGCCAGATCGTAGCGGGCCATGGTGGTCGCGATCATTTCGATCGCGCAGCAGGCCAATCCGAACTGCATGGGCCAGATGGAATTGCGGCGGCCCCAGTTGTACAGTTCCTCGATGGTCGTTACGAAGACGCCCTGTTTGCCCAGTTCGATCTTCAGTGATTCCTCTACAGCCATGCTTCGCTCCGTTTAGCTGCTAGCTCCTAGCTGCCAGCTTCTAGCCCCTGGCTTTTCTGTCCCCCGCCGGTACTACAGCTGGAGGTTAGAAGCCAGGAGTTGCATTCTCACGCCCAGGTCAGGATTCCCTTGACCCAGGCCCAGGCCAGCCCTTCGATCAGAAGCAGCACAAAGACCGCCATGGAGACGCACGCCTGCACGCCCAGGCCGGTGAAGGCCACGGCGAAGGGAAGCAGGAAGACCGCCTCAACGTCGAAGATCAAAAAGATGATGGCGTAGAGGTAATAGGCAGACCTGAATTGCACCCAGGCGTCGCCTGCCGACTCCAGGCCGCATTCGTAGATCGCGTTCTTGATTGCGTTGGGCTTGGCAGGGGAATACACTTTGCCCCACAGCCAGGCAAGCGCCAGAGGAGCGAGTCCGAAGCCCAGCGCCCCCACAAACAGAACAGCCAGAGAAAAATATGGATTTGATGCCATGGTCAAAATTGCAGCCCTTCTTCAACAACGTACCAGTTCACGGCTTGTGTTGGCTAAGTGGATGTGACGTACCGCACCGCTGTTCCGATCTATTTTCGCCCTATTCGTACCACTTTGTGAACCGCTCGCCGCGAATACCATTTCATCTGCTGGGAATCGCTTCCCGAACCGGACTCTGCCGCCCGTGCAACGCGGCTGAGGCAAGGCATGGAGCAGGGCCCGTAACCCGGCTCGGACCAGAACTTTGCGCCGGGATTGAACCCGGCAGGCCGGTTCCGGACCGAAGGGATAACGGCAGGAATTTTAACAGGTCAGCGCGGAGAGCGGCTCTGTGATTCGGCTCACGGAAGGCGTCCACATGGCGGATGCTCCACCTTTTGGTGGAAGCAAATGGTCGCGTCCGGCTGCTACCGTTCTCACTACCCGGCGTCTTCCCCCAGATTTCCGCCGGAATCCGACCCGCTCGCTGGAGATCGCCCGACAATGTCTTTTCGTAGCTTCGAAGACGGCTTCAAGGCTTGGTTCCGAACCGCGCTTGGCCGCCTCGCGCTGGTTGCCGGGCTCGTTGCCGGGATCGCCGTGTTTTCTCCTTCCGCCTGCAGGCCGGTGAGCGCCGCGACCGGCCCGGAAGCCGTCGCATCGACGGCCACTACGACTGGCAACGGCGCAACGCCTTCGGCAAACACCGTTCCTTACGCCACGCCGACCGTGATCGCCGGGCCCACAACCGCATTTCACGACTCCGTGGCCGCCCGCTACAACTACGCCTTCGGCAAGGAGTGGCCCTTTCTGCCCTCGAACGCCACTTCGGCGAATGGCCAGTTTGTCAGCCCCAAGAATTTTCCCACCGCCCAGTATTGCGGCCATTGCCATCAGGAAGCCTATCGCCAGTGGCGTCAGTCCGTGCACTCGAACGCCTTCCGCGCGCCCTGGTATCTGAAGAACGTCAACATGCTGATCGACGAGAAGGGCGTGCAGTTCTCGCGCCACTGCGAGGGTTGCCACAACCCGGTGGCGCTGCTGAGCGGCGACCTTTCCCAGGGGATGCCGAAAAAGCGCCCATTTGAGGACGAGGGCCTTACCTGTTCAACCTGTCATTCGATCCAGTCCACCAACACTACAGGCACGGGAAGCTACGTGATGGGCACCCCAGCCGTCCTGGTGGACGAGAACGGCGCGCCGATCACCCGGCCGGTAACCGATGCGGAAATTCTGGCCAACCTCGACCGGCATTCCAAGGCGGTGATGCGCCCGCTTTACCAGTCTGCGGAGTTCTGCGCGGCTTGCCACAAGGCCGCCATTCCGCGCGTGCTCGACAACTACAAGTGGCTGCGCGCATTCAGCGTTTACGACGAATGGCAGGGCGCCAGTTTTACCAAACAGTCGCCGCTCCCGTTCTATCGCAAAGACACGGTTTCGACCTGCCAGACCTGCCACATGATGCGCGAGCAGATGCCCGCCGAGGCTGTCGAGCCAGGCGCGAAAGACGGCAAGCTGGTTTCGCATCGCTGGCTGGGCGGCAACTCGCTGATGCCGCAGTATTACAAGTACGACGAGCAATCCACTAAGCTGGTTGCCTTTTTGAAGAATGGTCCGCAGGGCGGCGGCGCGCTGAACGTGGACATCTTCGCGCTCGAAAAGGAAGGCGCGGCAGCCACAGCCAAGGATCAGGTCCTGGTGGCTCCGCTGGGCCTGACAGATTTTTCGCTTGCCGCGGGCGAAACGCTGGTGGCCGACGTAGTGATCCAGAACAAGGGCATCGGCCATGCCTTCACGCCTGAGCAGCGCGATTTCTACGAGGCCTGGGTAGACTTTACGGTGAAGGACGCCGCCGGTAAGACGCTCGCCGAAAGCGGATTCCTGCAACCGGACGGCAACCTCGATCCTTCTGCGCACTCCTTCACCAATCGCCTGATCAACGTCAAGGGCGAGTTGAACGACCTGCACCAGATCTGGCACAACCGCGTGCTGGCCTATAACAACGCGCTGCAGTCGGGTCGTTCGCAACTGGTGCGCTACCGCTTCCGCCTGCCCAAAGACATCTCCGGCCAGATCTCCCTGACGGCCACCGTGCGCTACCGGCACTTCAACCAGCACTTCATCGATTACGCGATGAACGAGAAGCACTTTGCGCAGCCCATCATCGATATGGCCTCGCAGACGCGGACCTTCAAGATCGGCGAGAACGCGCCGGTTGCGCCCGATGCAGGTGAGAACAAGGAGTGGATGCGCTGGAATAATTTTGGAGTGGCGCTCCTGGATGCCCTGCAGTACGAAGCCGCGGTGCACGCCTTCGAAAGGGTGGCGGCGTTGCGGCCTGATTATGCCGACGCCTACACCAACATGGCCATCGTCGAGACCGCGTGGGAACGTTATGCCGACGCCAAGCCGAACCTGGCCAAGGCCCTCGCCCTGCTCCCCGGCGATCCCCGCGCACTTTACTACCGCGCGATCGTCGAGCGCCAGGCCGGGCAGGTCAAGGAAGCCGTCGCCGACCTGCAAGCCGTGCTGGCAAAATATCCGCGCTCCAAAGACGCGCTGCGCGAACTGGGCTTCAGCTTCTACCAGGAGCACAACTACCCAGCCGCGCTTTCTTCGTACCAGGCCTTGCAAGCCATCGATCCCGACGATCTGGCGGCGCACTATCAATTGGCGATTCTCTATCGCCGCCTCGGCGACAAGGCAAAAGCGGCTGTCGAGAGCGCCAAATTCGCCGACCAGAAAGACGACCCGACTGCTAGTTCTTACGCGCTGGAATTCCTCAGCAAGCATCCCGAGGTCGCCAGCGAGAGCGTCGTGTGGCATACCCACGACCTCACCGGCGACCCGATCAAGAAGCCCGAGAAGATCGAGTACAAGTACATTCCGGGAGCAGGCATGTAACGGCCGTCAACCGGGTGCGTTGACCCGCAACGGAGGGAGCAGGGGCCTTTAGGCCCCTGAATGCAAAGGCTTGATCTGGGGCGGCCTTCAGGCCCGGGACTTCTACAAAGCAATTCTCTTGTTGGCTATTGATTCGGCAACAAAAAACTGTGTGGGTGCCCCACCCTTTCCCGCGCATTTTGCGGGAAAGGGTGGGAGACAATGACACTCAATTCTTGCCGGATCAATAAGCAGCGCCCTATTGAATACGCTCGAAGCGGAACTGCCCTTCGCGCAGGGCGTGGCTGATCGCGGCAATGTGGGTCGCGCCGCGGGTTTCAATCGTCACATCGATCACGGTCTCGCCCAGGCTGACGCCGTAATAGGCGCGATT
>Ga0181517_10003308_pt1 | contig 15437 bp, 13 predicted proteins | sample PEATcosm2014_Bin_31_FD_119748 | JGI IMG/M metagenome (GOLD analysis project Ga0181517, IMG submission 119748) | Peatland microbial communities from MTU Mesocosm Facility, Houghton, MI, USA - PEATcosm2014_Bin01_30_metaG | ecosystem: Environmental > Terrestrial > Soil > Wetlands > Peat | place... | reverse complement strand
CGTGGGAATCCTGGCCGGCAGAGCCTGTTCAAACAGCGCCTTGCTCACCACCTCGAGATGCGTGATCTTGCCTATCACCGCCAGCTCGCCCTCCAGCTTCGTCCTCGAGCGCAGAATCTGCCCCAGCACAAACCGTCCCTGGGCGTCCATCTTCACTTCCTGGCCGTGATAGCCCGTCATATCGAGGTAATTCTTCACTGCCTTGTTCCCGACGCTGTGTTTCTTCAGCCGCGACTCGTTCTTCTTCCATTCGTCGAGCGGCCAAATCTGCGCGCGCTCGCCGTCCGCGGTCGTCACGTAGAGGTCGGTGATGTTCGCGGCGTCCAGCAACTGCTTGAAAGGGACCGGGACCTTAAGCCGCCCGCTCTCCTCGATCTTCGCTGGATGGTTGCCCCTGAACATCTGCCTGCCTCATTGCCGCCCTTTGGCCTATCCGGGTTAGCCAGGCTGGTTCCCCAGCCGTTTTTGGTTCCTGAAACTCAAAGCGCGGACCCCAAAGGGAGTACACTTTCTGTGGAAATGCCGGTATCTTGGAAAACCCGATGCTTGGCTCCGATTGGAAAGGCAGCTCGATCAACTCCAAACGCTTCCAATTAGTACCAAAAATTTCCAACTCCTGACGATAGTACCCCGGTTCTCATCCATTGGGAAGAGAAAAAACGGTGGAAACTGTCGAAATCGTGGGCTTTAATCCGGAAAGCCGACTAATAGGCGAATAGATTCTGAACACCACAAGATGTGGGGTTTACTGCTGAGGTTCCCCCACTGGACAGGATAACTGGACTGTGTTAGGGGAAGAAAAGGCGAAAATAGTCATGTTCTTCGCCATGGCAGCGGGGGCTGAGTGGAGCGGAGCGTCGTCGGACCTCACTTCTCTCGATCTATCTCGCGCTGGCCTGCGCTTTTGGATCGGGCGTCGTTGCTAGGGCCGTGTTCCACCAGCCTCCACCGAGCGCCTCGAAAAGCGTTGCGGAGTCGGCATAGCGTGCTGCCGCGGCGCTCGTGCGGTCGAGCTCGGCTTGCAGGCTCTGGCGCTCGGCCTCGAGCAGAGACCATTCGCTGATGCCTCCGGCCTGATAGCGCTGCTGCGCAATTTGATAGCTTGCATCCGCATCGGCCGCGGCATCGCTGCGCGCCTTGAGGGTCTGGGCGTCGTGGTCAATGGCGCTAAGAGTGTCGGCCACTTGCCCAAAGGCCCCGAGCACGGTTTGCCGGTACACGCTGTCCGCTTCCTCGTAGGATGCTTCGGCTTTGCGCTTCTCCGCGCGCAGAGCGCCTCCGTTATAGATGGGCTGCGTGAGCGACGACGCTACATTCCACACGTCGCCGCCTGAAATGAAACTGGTGCCGACGCCGCCGCCGCTGCCCGACAACACAATTTGCGGATAGAGGTTGGCGGTGGCGACGCCGACGTTGGCGCTGGCCTGATGCAACAGCGCCTCGGAGGCGCGAATATCGGGGCGCTGCCGCACGAGCGCGGAGGGAAGGCTCAAGGGCAACTCCTGCGGCAGGCGCAGGGCGTCGAGCGAGAGATCCGGAATCTGCGCTTCGGCGGGCGACTTGCCCATCAGCACGGCGAGCTGGTGATCAACGGCATCGAGCTGCGCCTCGAGCGGAGGAATCGCGGCCTGCGTCTGGGCGACCATGGTTTTCCGGCTCTCCACATCCGCATCGGAAGCGCCGCCGGCACGATTCCGCGCTTGGGTGATCGCGAGCTCGCGCTGCTCGACTACCAACAATTGATTTGAGAGCTCGATCTGCCTGCGCAACTCGGCCTGGCGGATGGCCGCGGAGACCACGTTCCCCGTGAGCATGAGGCGCGCTCCTTGAAGCTGCCAGTTCTCGTAATCCCGTTGGGCTTTGAGGCCTTCAATCGCGCGCCGGTTGACGCCGAAAATGTCGAGAGCGTACGACACGGCAACCGATCCGTTGAGCAGCGTGAAAGGCGAGGGGTTGGGAAACGGAATGCCATACGCGGAAAGATTCGGCTGCTCCTGTTCGACGCTGGCACTGCCCGTGACGGTGGGATATTTCGTCGCCCCAGTGCGCGCGTTCAGCTCCTCCTGCGCTTGTTTGAGGCGCGCGGCCGCCTGCGCCAGAGTCGGGCTATTGGCCAGCGCCTGCTCCATCATGCTGTTGAGCGCAGGCGAGTGAAACAGCGTCCACCATTGCGCGGGAATCGCGGCCGAGGCGTCGAATTGCTGCGCAATGCCTGCGGGTCCGGCGCTGCTTGCGGTCTCAGCCGGCTGCGGCTGCGGCGTGTAGGCAGTGAGCGACGGCGCAGTGGGCGGATTGTACTTTGGGCCGACGCTGCAACCCGCAACGAGACACAGCACGAGGCAAGCAATCGCTGCTCGCGCCCAACTCGAGTTTTTCGGCAATCCCATGGCTTTGCCTCTCAATCCCCTGCAATCAATCCAATCTCCTGCGATAGGTGACGGACGCAATGAACATCAGAACCACCATGAAAACCATCATGGGCCACACGCTCGGCCAGGAATCGGCCCAGCCGTTGCCCTTGAGAAGAATTCCCCGGATGAGCCGGAGGAAATACGTAAGCGGCAGCAGATTTCCAATGGCCTGCGCCCACTTCGGCATGCCTTCGAAAGGGAACATGAAGCCCGAGAGCATGATGTTGGGAAGAAAGAAGAAGATGGCCAGTTGCACAGCCTGCAACTGGTTCTGTGCCAGCGACGAAAACGTGATGCCGACGGTGAGATTGGCCGCGATGAAAAGCAGCGCCGCAAGATAGACGGCGCCGATATTGCCGAAGAACGGCACCTGAAACACGTAGCGCGCGGCCAGCAAAATGATGGTCGCCTGAATGAGGCCGATGCCGATGTAGGGAATCAGTTTTCCTGTCATCACTTCGAGCGGCGTCACCGGCATGGCCAGCAGGTTTTCCATGGTGCCGCGCTCGCGCTCGCGGGTGATGGCGAGGCCGGTCATCAGAACCATGGTGAGCGTGAGCACCATGCCCGTCAGGCCAGGCACCACGAAGTACTGCGTAATGTTGTCGGGGTTGTAGAGCTGATGAATGGTCACGTCGAACGGCGGAGGGCTGCCGGCAAGCATGGCGAGAGGCCCGGTGATTTCTTTATCGATGACCGACTGCGCGATGCCGTTGACCGCGGCCAATGCATTCCCGGTGGCGGTGGGATTGGTGGCGTCGGCCTCGATCAACAGCGAGGGCCGCTCGTGACGCAGCAACTGATGCGTGAAACCCGCGGGAATATTGATGACAAACAGCACCTTGCCTTGCGCCAGGGCTTCGCGCCCCGCGGCCTCGTTGGGCAACGTGGCCACGACGTTGAAGTACGAAGAGCTTTCGAGCGCCGCGATGAAGCTGCGCGTGATGTCGGTATCGTCGGCGCTGATGACGGCGGTATCGAGATGCTTGGGATTGGTGTTGATGGCGTAGCCGAACAGCGCTGTCTGCATGATGGGTATGCCCACGATCATGGCGAAGGTGAGCCGGTCGCGCTTGAGCTGCGTGAACTCCTTGAGCACCATGCTCCACCAGCGCGCCGCCGAAAAGCCGCTCTGCCACTTCATGCCGCGCCTCCGTCGTTGTCGCTTGTCTTGCCCATCAAATAGATAAAGACATCTTCCAGATTCGTATCGATGAGATCGGCGCGGCGGCTGCCCGCGCTGGCCGCCGCCTGCACCGTGCGCCGCAACAGCTCCGCATCGCTTCCGCTCACGTGCAGCACGTCGCCGAACGTTACGGTCTGCTCCACGCCGGGCCGACGCCGCAAAGCGTCCTGCAACTCCGAGAGCCGGTCGCCGTGAATCGCCCACGTGCTGAGATGCTGGCCGGCGATCACTTCCTCCGCCGAGCCCTGGGCCAGCAGCTTGCCGTAGGCGATGTATGCGAGCTTGTGGCAGCGCACAGCTTCATCCATATAGTGCGTGCTGACCAGCACCGAGATGCCCTTTGCCGCCAGGCTCTGCAACTCATCCCAGAAGTCGCGGCGGGCGCGTGGATCGACACCGGCTGTGGGCTCGTCGAGCAGCAGCAGGGCGGGTTCGTGCAGCATGCAGGCGGCCAGCGCCATGCGCTGCTTCCATCCGCCCGAAAGCGCGCCCGCAAGCTGATCCCGGCGCGCCGACAGGCCAAGAGTCTCGAGGGCGTGGCCAACCGCCGCTTTGCGCTGGGGTATCTCGTACATGCGCGCCACAAAATCCAGGTTCTCCGCGATGGTGAGATCGTCCCAGAAGGAGAATCGCTGCGTCATGTAGCCGACCTTGCGCTTGATCTCGGCACATTCGCGCACAATGTCGTAGCCCAGGCAGGTTCCGCTGCCGGAGTCGGGCTTGAGCAATCCGCACACCATGCGGATGGTGGTGGTTTTGCCGCTGCCGTTCGGTCCCAGAAAGCCGAAGATCTCGCCCTTGCGCACGCGCAGCGAAACATCGCGCACCACGTGCTTCGCGCCGTAGCTCTTGTTCAGGCCATGCACGTCGATGGCGTATTGCGGGGCGAATTCCGGGTTGGCAGCCGCCGTCATTCGACGGTCACCTCCACAGGCTGGCCGGGATGCAGCAGCATCGCCTTCTGCTCGGGCGGCTTGGCGATGACCATAAACACCAGCTTGGCGCGGTTCTCGTTGCTGTAGATCACGGGGGGCGTGTATTCGCACTGCGGCGAGATGAACGTGATGGCCGCAGTGACGGTGGAAGCACAGCCGTCGCATTCGACCGCGACGCTCTGGCCCACTTTGAGCTTGCCCACTACGGTCTCGGGCACGAAGAAGCGGACTTCCATGTTTTCGGGCGGCAGCAACTGCACCACGGGATTGCCCGCCTGCACCCACTCGCCCTCGCGATAGAGCGTGTCGAAAACCAGGCCCTGGCGCGGCGAGGCAATATCTTTTTGCCCGAGCCGCCATTGGGCCTCGGACAAAGAGGCGCGATCGGCCGCGACCTGGTTCTGCTGCGCCTTGATCTGTTGCTCGCGCGCGGGCAGCGCATCGACGGCGAGATCGGCCTGGAGCTCACGGACCCGCGCCGCACTCGCATCGGCTGCCTCCTGCGCCGTGATCAGGTCGGTCTGCGCAATTCCGCCGGCCGCGTACTGCTTCTTGTCGCTCGCCAGAAGCTGGTCGGCCTGCTTCTTTTGGGCGAGCGCTTGCATCAGCTGTGCCCGCGTCACATCAATCTCCGGGGGACGCTTGCCGGTTTCGAGATCGGCAAGGCGCGACTGCGAGCTTTCAAGCAAGCGCTGCGCGTTGCGCACGACGGACGCTTCCGGCTCGCGATCGAAGGCGAAGAGCGGCTGCTTCACAGCGACGGTTTCTCCGCGGGCGACGGCGAGACGATCGAGCCTGCCGCTCTGGGGCGACGCCACGTAGACGAATTTGCCTTCAATGTAGCCCTGATACATGTTTGCGGGCGGATGCGAGCATCCGGTGGCGGCGAGCGCCGCGATGAGGGCCGAACCTAGAAGGAGGTAACGGATTCGTTGGCGGTGCATCGGCATAATCTCCTCCGATTTCATTTTTTGTTACGAGGCGGTTTCCCCGAAGGTTTCAGGCCATGCTCGAGCAGGGCCGTAATGTGGCGTCCGATGGCCTGCGGGCTCGGCTCCCTGCGATGAAAGACCTCGGCGAAGAAGGGCGCAGTGGCCAGATGCATCATCACCAGGCCCAGCATGGAGAAGACGATCAGCACGGGATCGAGGTCGGGCTGGATTTTGCCTTTCGCCTGGGCGTGCGCCACCGCCTCGCTGACCACGCGCACCTTGTCGAACGGCAGTTTGCGCAGCACGCGGCTGCGCAGCAATCCGCCTTCGTTCAGCACCTCGCGCATCCAGGTAGAAGGAACCCACGGCATGCGTTCGATCCCCGCTACAAGGCGCGCGACGACGCCGCGCATCAGCTCTCCGGGAGCGGCGCCGGGGTCAACGGGACTCCAGACCGCCGCGATGACGGGAGCGATCTTCTCGTCGACCACGCAATCGAGCAAGTGGTTGCGATCTTTGAAGTAGTAGTGCATCATGGCGGGGGTCAGGCCGGCGCGTTTGGCAATCGCGGAGAAGCTGGTTGCCGCCACGCCCTGCCGGGCAAAGAGCTCCGTAGCCGCGGTGAGCAGAAGCTCCCGCGCGTGGCCGTCAACGCCGGTAACGGGCCGTCCGGGGCTGCGTTTGCGGCGTTTCTCCTTCACGCGTTGCTCTTTCAGCGGGAGTTCCGGATGGCGATTTCTTGAGGAAATCGCAGTTCGAGAGTGCGGGCTTGGGGGCCCGCCCGAAGAAGAAGTGCGTTGGAGTCTGCCGGCTGTGCGCATCGCTAATTAACTAACGATATAATTAATATACGAAATGCCCGATTTGTCAACTGCCATTCCGCGGCCGCCCGCCACACGGGGCAGCGTGGAGCTTCAGCCTCACCAACCCTTCCTATTACCAACACCGTGTCATCCTGAGCGACCGGCAATCGGCTGCGGTCCTGCGCATTCAATCTTGGCGGTTATCCTCAGCGACAAAAATCGCATGTCATCCTGAGCGACCGGACCCTGAGCGAAGCCGAAGGGGGAGGGAGTCGAAGGACCTGCGGTTGCCTTTGCCTTGCGCAACCTTCGCCCGCCACAAAGCGTGGGTGCCCCATCCTTCCCAGCAAAGATCACCAAAACCCGGCCTCACAAGAAGAATCCGCCCCTCCACGATCGCCCTGGCAATGTCGCATCGGGCGAGATCGAACAGGCGTTGAATTGCTCGGCCAGTCGGCATACTCTCAATGCCATGACCCAGGCCCACTATGCGTTTTTACCGGGGGTGCCATCCAGCCTTGTTGTCGAACGGCTCAATGCCGCTGGCGGGAACGAAGTGAGTAGTGGAAAGCTGGCGAGCCCCGAGAGCTCTGCAGCGCTCGCGGTCAATACCTTCGGCTGGTTCATCGAGCGGCCAGAGCTGCTGCCGGCGTTTCCCATGTTGCAATCTCTGGATTGGCCCGCAACCCTGGTTGCCATTGAGTACTGTGCTCGATTCCCGTGGTCTGGCGGCATGCATCCCTGGCTCGACGCCTGGATTGAGACGCCTGCGGCAATCATTGGTGTGGAGTCCAAGAGGTTCGAGCCCTTCCGGGATCGAAAAGATGCGACATTCTCGAAAGCCTACGATCGCCCCGTCTGGCACAACCAAATGGGCCCTTACGAAACTCTTCGCGATAGACTTCGTTCGCGGACCGAGCACTTCAAGTGCCTGGATGCAGTGCAGCTGGTAAAGCACGCTTTCGGGATTGTGACCGAAGCGCGACGAAAAGCGAAAAAGCCGTACCTCGTTTACCTCTTCGCCGAACCCAATGAACGCTTGGGGACGCCAATTAGCGAGGAGATTAAACAGAGACACCGCGCTGAAATCGCCCACTTCTCCCAAGCGACCCAGGGAGCTGAGGTGGAATTTCGAGCGATAAGTTATCGTGAATGGCTGGAAAGCTGGCCCAATTCGGACGTGCAGCTTGCCGGTCACCGTCACGCAATTCTCGGGCGCTTTTGCCCATGATGGACGGCTCCAGCTACCCGGCAATCTGCGATCCCGCTCTCCCGGGTTTGCGAAACGGCGAACGGCGGCTCCGAACAGCCTCGCGAATCAGATCGCCGCTCATGCCCGGCCTGAAAACAAAGCCCGTGTGAAATGCCATGAAGCGGAATGACAGGGAAAGCCCGGCGGCATGTTCCTCCGCAAACTTTGCAACTTGCCGGTCTAACTGCGCTTCCAGCAGCGGCAAATCCACATCTTCAAATGTGTAATAGCGCATCGGAGCCAGGATCTCCAGCACGATGCGTTTGGCATTCATCATCCGATTTCCCCGGAACCGCCGGGCAAGTTCCGGCTCCAGTCGATACAACAGATAGACTGCCCCGTACCTCAGGATCTGCAGGGCCGCCTCGTACGGCGTGTTGGATTCAAGCTTCAGTTCGATGAATTCAAATCCGTCAGGAATCTGGTGGGCGAGATCGATATTCATCTGGCGGCCGCGATCGTTGACCAATCCTGAAGCCGTAGGTACGTCGTTACCCCATCCCTCATCTTGAAGAAGAATGGCGATATTCTTTTGGAGCTGCTTTTCCAGGTACTTTGTAGGATGTTGAGTGAATTCAGGTGCTGTGCGCAGCACCCAGTTCGACTGCGACGGCCATCTTTCCTCAGCGCGATTCGAAATCCAATTCGAACGAATCCGCCCAAAAACCTGCGCGAACAGCCCATGCCGGTCAGGTAGCCCGTTCGAGCGGGCGCCAATGGCATCGATCCCATCAAGCAGAGGGTGAACCTTGGTCATGGGGACGATCATATTCTGTCCGTTCCACGACCATCCAACTGTGGTTGCTCAAAGACCAAAGCGCTCATCGCGATCGATTTACGTGTTGACAACTGGATTGGCCGCGCCCAACCCCCACCCAACCACACAACCCAACCCACTCCACCATTCCGGCCTTCCAAAATTTTTCGCCGCCGTTTTGCATATTATTTCCCCTAACCGGCGCATACTGTTCCCATAAGCCTTCAACCAGGCCCTTGCGCGGCGGCTCACGCCGCCGCGCCCGTGTTTTCTGACCACGATTCATGCTCCAAGGCCACCGGCTACCGGCTACTGGCCGCTGGCTACTGGCTGTCTCTAAGTCTTTTGTTATGACATTTCTGCGGGTAAGTTCTTTGGGATGACATTCTTGGCGCCATTTACGACCGCTAAACCATTGAAAACATAATACTTATTTTCAGAAAGCATGGGGGGGGGTGCCCCCTGGCGACTTAGTAAACAGTTCGCAGGGCAAAATGGCCCGTTTTTCGCTCAAAAAGCCCGTTTTTCGGGGCCGCTGCACCAAAGCTGGTGCAAACGCCACGCAAGAAAGAGCAGAATAGTTCCCTCTTCTGTCGCACCCTGAAATCGACTTGAGCCCGCAGCCGAAGGCTAGAAACTGGGAGCCGCGTTCTCGCGTCCTTGCTTCCCGTCTTTACTCGCCGGGCGGGGAGGTTTTGAGGATGGCAAGGTAGACGTCGTTGAAATGAAGGCTGCTGAGCTCGCCGGGCGGTCAGGCCTAGCGGGGATCCTCGAGAGGGATGGGATGGATGAACGCGAGGCTATCCTTTTCAAGAGCCGTGCGCCATCAGTTGGCTGGGGTGACTGCCGTGAAGCCGCAATTTACCTTGGCCGCACCCTGTGCCACCGCGCCGATCTGGAATGTCCGGAGAGTCACGGTTTGACCCGCCGGCGCCGGTCCGGTGACGGTGACCGGGTCTTGCGCAAGGCCCTGGCCGTTGGCATCGAGCTGCTCGCACCCCAGCGTCGCCGACTGAATGGTGACATTCGATCCGTTCATCCATTGCGCCTGCGAGACTTGGACATAGCCGTTCACGGCATTGTAGCTGGGGTTAAGAAATTGCTGCTGCGCCACCAGGGCCTGATTCGCTCCACCTTGGCCCGGTGCTCCTGGCTGAGTTTGCGGGGCAGGCGTGGTGCCCGTGGCGGGCTGATCGTGCGTGCCGATGTAGTAGAGGCCATACAAGATGGCGCCGACAATGATCACGCCCCAGAGCCAATTGTTATTACTGGCAGGCGCCTGCGGAGGCGCGCCCATGACAATCGGAATCTGCCCCGGGATTGCGGGCGGAGGCGCATATGCCTGTGGAGGCGGCGCATATGCCGGAGGCGGGGGCGTATATGCCTGTGGAGGATGGGTATATGCCTGTTGAGGAGGTGCATATGCCTGCGGAGGAGGCGTAAATGCCGCCGGTGTTGCCGGTGCCGCAGGTGTTGCCGGTGCCTTTGCCGTCTGATCGGCTCCGCATTTCACGCAGAAGCGTTCATTGCCTTCCAACCGAGCGCCACAACCGCCGCAGAATGCCATCGCTATTCTCTCTCCTTAAACCAATATCGTCTCAGCCATTTCGGGTCCGGCCGGCGGCCGCTCGGGCATGGAAGCCTGTGCAGATCCGGCGGGACATCTGGACGCGCCCGAATGCGTGTGTCCGACGGCATGGCCCGCGGATCGCGCCCCGATCCGATGCATCCAGCGCTTCAATGCTGGAAGGAATGCACTCGCCGAATTGCGGAAACTCGCGTCGACGGGCGCGAATTTCGCACTTCCAGAATCTGCCCCCATCCTCAGTTTGCGGCTCGGACGGCCACGATGGCGCACTGCACATTGGCCGTATTCTGTGCCAAGGCTCCCATCACGAAAGGTTGAATGTTTACGGTTTGCCCCGGCTGCACCGGTCCGTTGAGCGTGGTCTCCAACGGCGAAATAGGCTGGCGGGTGGAGGCGTACTGCATGCACTCCAGCGTGGCCGACTGGATGGTCACGTTCGCGCCGTTCCTCCATTCCGCCTGCGTGATCTGGAGAGACCCATTCTGAGGTTGCCCTTTCCAGGCGAACTGCTGCGCCTGCACAAGGGATTGATTCCCGCCCCCTTGCCCGCCCGGCTGCTGCCCCGGATTTGCGGCCGGCTGCTGCCCGGGATAGGCTCCCGGCTGTTGTCCGGGATAGGCTCCCGGCTGCTGCCCGGGATAGGCTCCCGGCTGCTGTCCGGGATAGGGTCCCGGCTGGGCCTGTGGTCCCGGCACCCCGGGCTGCGTCTGCGGTGCGGGCGCACCCGGCTGCGTTTGCGGCGGAGTCTGGCCCGGCTGCGCCGGGGCTTGCACATGTGTGTGGTAGTAGTAAGACCCTCCCGCCGCAATGAGGAGGACCGCCAACCACATCATGCCGTTCTTCTTGGCCGGGGCCTGCTGCGGGATCGCCACCGACATCGGAACCTGTCCTGGCGCCACAAAGGGAATTTGAGGAGACGCGGCCGGCGGAAAGGCCGCCGCCGGAGCCGGCGCGCCGGCCGTCCTTGCCGTCTGGTCCGCTCCGCATTTAACGCAGAAGCGCGAATCCCCATCCAACTGAGCGCCGCAATTGCCGCAGTTTGCCATAGCGTGTTCTTCTCCTTACGCAGAAATTCGTTTCAGTATCGTAACGGTCTGGCCAGACGCCGCTCACACGCCCGCTGGCGCCTGCTGCTGCATGACAGGGATCCTTGCACCCAGCCCGAGCGTCGCTTCCACGTGATTCAGCGTGTGCTGGAGTTGGGCTTTCTGCATGTCCCTGACCTGGTGCAGGCCCTGCTGGATCATGGTGAACACCACGTACCACCCGATCACGGCCACAGCGCCCTCGCCTACCCACTGGATCAAAACGTTACTGCTGCCAGCGGCCAACCCCGAGTCCCAAATTTGATGCAACACCACGGGAATGAGGAACGCCCGCAGGAACCGCCCATCCAGCAGCATGCTCGCGCTGATCGGCCTGTCCCCTTTGACCCGATAGAAAGCGCCCGCGGAGATGGCGGTAAACATGGGATGCCCGAACGGGGATAGGAGCGCACGCATGTTCAGCTCGCTCACCAAAGGTTTCAATATGGCCTCGAGAACGACGGCCAACGACACTCCCTGCGGATTTGCGGCGAGAATCTGTTGCAACCCGCCCCCCTGTACGAATTGCAAAACCGAGTCCACACCGTAGCCGAGCGTCTCAGAGCACGCAAAACCCGCGCCCACTGCCGCCCCAAACAGGATTCCGTTCAGCTGGTATGGGTAACGCGATCCGCGCACGCTGTACGTTACCAGGATCACGGCCACCAGCTTGGAAGTCTCCTCCACGATGCCTGGCAAGTTGCCGAAAATGGGAATCAAGTACCACAGCGTCGCGAGCACGATGGAGATTCCGCCGCCGACGACGAACACCTCAATCAACTTGGCAATGGAAACATTTCGCGGCGCATTCATTTCCCAGATGAGCGTCATGGTTGCGACCGGCACCGCAAACGTTGCCAGCACGATGGTTCCAATCAATACCTTTTCATTGAGGCTATAGAGGAAGAGCGCGTAATAGGCCCCGTAGGCGATGGCCAGGGCCGCCAAAACGCGGAAGAACATCCAGGGCTTGGGCCAGTTGGTGTCAACCAGCTCGAGCGGCGGGGTGGTACGCGGCGAACCCACGCTGAGGTAGTCCTCGATCGCATCCCCGCCGCGCTTGGTTAACGTCTCTTTGAAAAGGTCCTTCAAGCTGAATCCCTCCAGCTTGTCCGACGAGGCCAGGGCGCGGATCTTGTCCTGGATGCCGGCCAGGATTCCGCCTCCCGCTTGCGCGCGGCCACCTTGCGCGGGCATGTAATACACCTGTTGCGGGCCGCCCGGATAGGCCTGGTACAGCACGGGCACCATGCCCGGCGGCGGTGCCGGCGCACCCGGATACGCGCCCGGATAAGGGGCCGGTGCGGCCGGTTGAGGCGCTGCGGCAGCTTGCGCATTCCCTGCGGCGCCGATTGCGGCACCGCAACTCTTGCAGAATTTGTTTTCCGGCAGGCATGCCGTTCCACAGTGGGGACAAAACATGGCGATCTCCTGTACGGCGGGTTCCGGGGGATGCTAAGGAAATTAGCATCTCACCATCCGCAAAGTAAAGAAATCTTTGAGAAAAAGCGATGGAATTCTCAAAGCCCGCTGCCAGCGGCGCGGCGGAGCGGTCCGTAATCTGGAATCAAGGTTCAAAACCCGCTGCGGCGGGGTATGAATTCGAATGGGCGACCTCAGACCGATGGTTCAACATCCCATTTCTTGCCGGGCCGGAACCATGGCCGAAGTAACTCTTTGGCTGGATCGGTGTCTAATTGAAGAGGGAGCAAAGATTGAAAGTGGATGCATTTCGTTTTTTCCCGGGTGCGGGATTTCTTGCCTTGATGTTGGCGGCTCTGCCGCCAGGTGGGATGGCTCAACCCGCCGTTCACGGCGGCGCGAATCCGCCGTCGGGGCCGGAGTCCGGAAGTTTTGAGATTGCCGAGCACGGGCACGCGGTGGGCACGGCGAGTTTTCAATTCACGGCCACCAATGAGGGCTACGACTCGACCTCGTTGGTGAAGGTGGCCATGCAGGGCTTGGACTACGCGCTCTCGAAGACGGAGCAGCTTTCGCCGGCCAACCAGCTGAGGCATGTGCAGTTGAGCGCGATCGTGAACGGCGAGGCGGTGAACGTGGTGGCGGCTCCCGATGCGGCGCAGTTCCTGCTGAATATTTCGGCCAGCGGGAAGAGCTTTACCACGCGGCTGGCTGCGCATCCCGGCGCGGTGTTCCTGGCCGATTTCGATCCCGGCGCGCTGGAGACGCTGCTGGCGCTGGCAGTTACGCAAAACGACCGCGACCTTTGGGCGATCCTGCCCAAAAATGCGGGCGCCATTGAGCCGGTGCGACTGGCCACCTACGCCGATCAGCAGGGAACCCTCGACGGCAAGCCCATCACCGTGCATCACCTTGTGGCGATCATCGCCGGAGGCAATACCGACCTCTTTTCGGGTCCGGAGAACCAACTTCTGCAGGCGGAATTGCCGCAGGCGGGCTTTGCGCTAGTGCGCAAAGGCTTTGTCCTGACGCCGCCAGCCAAGCCCGTCGCGCCATTGGGTGGGCTGGCTACGCCGACGCCGGGAAAATAGAGGTTCCGGAAAAAGGACGAATTTGCGGCTGACCGCGAGAGAACAGCACGCAGGGGCTGAAGCGCCACACTCAATTTGCGCAGCTTGCGGCGCGAATCAATTCGCGCCCTGATACAAAACTCCCTGCCGGGCGAGTTTTTTCGCAGCCTGTAAAGCGGTGCCCTTGTTACAAAGCCCCATCGATTGGGTTTTTTCGCAGGCTGCTTAACCCCGAGGGATGTTTTTCAACCGTCTCGAATGGTTTATGCAACCTGTATAGACCGACTGGGCTGACCGGATAACAACTAAGCGCATCGGAAAGGGTCTACTTATCAGACCCATCCGCATCCGCAAAGGCACTTTATGGCGCATGCGGATCGACGTACACTGGAGAAGCTCTCGATTGTCCGCACCCTCCCTCATGTGCCGGACCGCAATTCTCGTCATCGCGCTCGTGGTCCTGATGGCAGGCGGCGCTCATGCCGCGCAGGGTCCCGCGCGGGCGAAGACGCACCGCAAAACCACGACCGCGGCCAGCTCGCAGGCGACGCGCCATGCGATGCCCGCAATTCGTCGTCATCACATTACCCCGACCCGCACACGCACTCGTACGCGGGTGAGCATGGCGCGGAAACCCACGCCCCATGAGACGGGGCGCACCGCGGGACGCGCTATGCGGCGCGAGCTTGCGCAGAAGCGGGCCGCGCGGCGCAATATCGCGCTTCACGAAAAGCGTTCGCGGGTTGCCTCCCAGCCGGAGAGCGAAGGCGCGCTCCATAGCGCACACGCAGCGCCGGCGATGGAAGTTGCATCGGAGCCTCCGGTTTTCCTGTTGCGGCCCGCGCAAGCAGAAGAGCCCGCGCAAACGCGGAACGACGGCGGCATCAGCAACGAAGGGATGGATTTTGCCGAACGCGAGGCGCTGCGCCAAGGTTCGCTGACGGCAGAGGGAGATTCGCGGGCGCAGAGCGAGGACGCGGGAGCGGGGACGCATCGGATCGCACCGCCCGCGCCTGCTATGCCGGACGCCGAAACCCCGGACGCCAGGACAGAAGAAGCGTCGCTGCGGATCCCGCGGGGTGTCATGCCGGCGCCGCTGCTCGGGTCCCACGAATCTCTGGAGCGGCAGAACACGCGCCTCGATGCGGAGGGTTTGGAGCGGATTGAGGATGAATCCGATCTCGAGGATCGCATCGCGCACAAACTGCTGGTGCCCATCCCGGTATCGAGCGCGCTCGCGGTGAATGCCGAACTGCCCGCGACCCACCGCTATTGCCGCCCGTGGACGGCGCGCTTCCTGGCCGACCTGGCGCGGGAGCACGACGCGGCATTCCACCGGCCGCTCGAGGTGAGCTCGGCGGTGCGCACCATGGAATACCAGAAGCGGTTGATGGAAATCAATGGCAACGCGGCCGCGGCGGAAGGCGATATTGTGAGCCCGCACCTGACCGGCGCGACCATTGACATCGCAAAAGACGGTTTGAGCCGCAACGAGATCGCCTGGATGCGCCGGCGTCTGCTGGCGCTTCAAACGGCGGGCAAGATCGACGTGGAAGAGGAGTTTCGGCAGGCTTGCTTCCACATCACGGTGTACAAGAGCTACGCGCCGCCGCGCGCGCCGCGCCCAGCCACCCAGGCCGGGAGCGGAAGCAAGCGCCACAAGGCTGCTCCTCCCACCGGGACCACGGCTGCGCAAGGGCTGTAACGCGGTTGATCGCTGGCGGGAGCGGCGATCCAAAACAAGTGAAGAAGTGAAAAGAGTGGAGGCGCGCGGGCGCTTCTGCGCTGTGGGTCAGTTTGAAAAAACTTTCCCTCAGGGGCTAAAGCCCGCCTCAATTTTTGGGGCTTTTTCGGCACGACTGAACAGCTTGCGGAAAAAGTGCGAATAAGAAGCGAATTCAGCCAAGGATCATTTGGCAGGGGCTGAAGCCCAACTCATTCTGCTGACTTTATCGGCCCGGCTAAAGCCGTGCCCTTGTTACAAGGCCCCTTTGGT
>Ga0181517_10003307_pt1 | contig 15440 bp, 15 predicted proteins | sample PEATcosm2014_Bin_31_FD_119748 | JGI IMG/M metagenome (GOLD analysis project Ga0181517, IMG submission 119748) | Peatland microbial communities from MTU Mesocosm Facility, Houghton, MI, USA - PEATcosm2014_Bin01_30_metaG | ecosystem: Environmental > Terrestrial > Soil > Wetlands > Peat | place... | reverse complement strand
CGCGCAGCCTGTCCTCGCTCATGCCTCTACACCAGCCATGTTCTTCCGCAGCCATGCGCGCGCGAATCGCCAGTCGCGTTCCACCGAGGAGAGCGATAGGTTCATCACCTCGGCAATCTCCTGAAACTCAAGATCGCCAAAGAATCGGAGTTCGACTACCTGAGCGCAGCGCGGGTGGTGCTGGCCCATGCGCTCGAGTCCCTGGTCCACAGCCAGCGTGTCAAGTTGACGATGCTCCTCAATGAGCGGCTTCTCTTCCATGAGCTCTGGATTCCGCTTGGCGGCGTTGCGGGCTCGGGCGTGGTCCACGAGAATTTGCCGCATCACCTTGGTGACGACGGAGATGAAGTGCGCCCTGCCTTGCCAATCGATCTTTCCCAACGACGGCATGCGCAAATACGCTTCGTGGACCAGAGCAGTGGCCTGCAGATAGCCTGCGTCCGATTCTGACTTGAGATGATGGGCGGCAAGGCGGCGCAGATCCTGATAGACCAGAGCGGTCACGCGATCCATGGCCTCCGGATCACCCTCCCGCCAGAGATTCAGCCACGTCGTAACGCTTTCCACTGGGCGCTTACCTTGCGCAACAGTATAGACCGCCGCTCCCCGGATTATCTCGCCGGGCTATTTCCGAAAGCTGCTCGGACGCCCTCGCCAGATAATCGGAAAAAACTTGAAGGCTGTTCGCGGTTTCTTACGCATTGTTGTGCAGGTTGCATTAGGAGAGGTCGAGAATCATGAAAAGACATCAGAGCCGTATTCTCATTTTACTTTCCCGGCGAAACCTGGCTCGAAACTCGAGTGCACCTACCCGAACTCAACAATCTGGAGGTCGTATGCGTGTCTCACCCAGTCTCCTGCTTTGTCTCGGTCTGCTCCTGGCCGGCTGTCGTGCCGCCGCCGCTTCCAATCCCCTCATCGGCACCTGGATCACAGCCGACGACCCCATACCCGCCGGCTGCAGCAGCAAAGTGGTCTTCACCGAACAGACCATGTACTTCGAGAGCCCGGCTGTACCGAATCTCATGCCCGCCAGCAAAGGCACCGTTCGCGTCACCTACGGCGGCGATCCGAACAATCCGAAACAGGTCGTGGTGCAGAACCCAGCCACCATGGTCATGGACGATTGGACTCTCAGCGACTCCAAACACGCCATCTCAGGCGCCGTTGCCCAGTGCCATTACGTGAAGCAATAGGCGTTTGGTCCGGGTTCAGAATGCTGAACCCAAGAGAAATGAATGGGTGGCGACGAGTGCCCCATGCCACCTCAACGTCTCACCCAAAAAGGAGTGTCGATCATGAATCCCTCAAAGAAGATGAGCAATGCAGTACTTTGTCTCTCTGTCCTCACGCTTCTCACCCCCATCGCCTGCAAGAGCGCCGGAGGCGCAGCCGCGGGCCCGAATGGAGCCGCAATCTCCGGCCCATTGAACATGCTGCCCGAGTACGATGCGCGTGCGCCGCGCACCTGCTCCAAGGTCACCAGTCCGCCATCTGCCGCGCAAGCGGCGGTCATGGTCCAGTGCTCCATGGAAGGCCTCTCTCCGACGGGTTTGCAGCTCTTCCAGGACGTTCAGCTTGAGATTGGCTCGCCGAGACCATTTGTCTACAATTCGGATGCCGGCCTGTCGGGAATCGATCTGAATGCCAAGGTTTATCCACTGCGTGGCAGTTACACGGGCTACTTTTGCAGCAAGTGGGGCGGAACGCTGGTGCCGATCGGGCATAACTGCGTTGTGAGCACCGTGACAAGCGCCACAGGCGCGTGCTGGAAGACATCGTTTGGCGACTGGAGCTGCAAGATGCAGGGCTTCGCACCAAACGTCGTGGCCGGCCCGGGGCCAAAGACGTTTTAGCAATATGTGGGGCAGAATTAGCCGTAAACGGTCGATGCAGGTTTCTACGTGTGCGACCAGATTCTCTGCGGAGGACTCCGGCAGCGATTGCGCCGTTGGCGTGGATCCGCTCTCCCATTCTGTTCCTTTTCACCAGGGATTTCGAATATGGAGGTCGATCGTGAATTCGTCTTCGCACTCGCGCAAATTGGCGTTCTTGAGTTTCGCTCTCAGCTTGCTCCTACTCTCCGGCGGCCCGGGCGCGAGCGGCCAGGCCAAGGAGAGAGATGGAAGCAACCTCTCGAGTCCACCGCAGATGAACGCAACCTACGCTTCGAGGGATGCGAGGCGATGCAGGAGCCTGGGCCGGCCGCCCAATCCGGGGGAGGCGTCGGTCCTGGTGCAGTGCACGATGGAAGTGGCAAACTCCATAGGCGTGAGGCTGATGCAGAACGTGCGTGTCGAAATGAGCGCACCGCGAGACTTCCAGCCTGATGCGGATGGCAGATTGCAGGATCTCGATGCGCGGGCGCCGATCATTCCGCTGATCGGCAGCGCGACATTGTACTTTTGCAACTCTGTGGCCTTCGGCCTGTACCATGCCGGTACCAACTGCTCAATAACCCCGATGCAGCAAGTTCCTGGCAGGTGTTGGAAGACGAACTTCGGCGACTGGAAGTGCAGCCTGGACGAGCCGACTGCTAATTCGCGGACCGGACAGCCAGGGCCTACGACCTATTAACCAGAATCCAGGCCGAGTCTGCGGCACCCTCCGCCTGCCCCTCCGCGGAAGTCTCCGGCGTCGAATGCGCCGCCCGCTGACAAATAGTACGCGCAAGCGATGTTTTCGGAATTCTCGAACGTTTGTGAGGCTGGCGATGGCGAATTGCGATTGATAGCAGCCCAAACGCAATGTGTAGAGGTCTTCCCAAGATATTGTTTGAGTTCCGCCCGGATCGCCGGCAGTCCGGAAACTGCACCACCGCCCGAGCTCGGGCAGGAACAAGCAGCGCCGCGCGTGGTATGGTGGGTGCGGGATTTTTTACCCGGAGAATCTGGAGACTTGCCGTGAATCTTCCTTTGTCTCGTTTCGTTGCGCGTTCCTGTTCCTTTGTTGCGATCGCTGGCCTGGTCGTTTCTGCAGCCGCAGCGCAGGCTCCCGCCGACCTTTCACAAGCTTCGCCGAGCCCGCAAAATCGCGGCGCAGCCCTCGCAACAGCCTTTGCGCGCGCTAACCATTTGAAGCGGGGCATCAATGCCTCCATTTGGTTCGCTCAGCACTCGAGCGACTATTCGGCCAGCTGGACGGATAAGGAGATCACGAAGGAGGACATCGCGCTGATCGCGCAGATGGGCTTTGACAATGTGCGCCTGAGCATCGACGCCGCGCCGCTGGGGCAGTCGATGATGGGTTACGGGCGCGGACCCAACGCCGACTTCCTCAGCCGCCTTGATGTCGCCGTCGACACCATCCTCGCCGATGGCCTGGCCGTGCAGATCGATCTGCATCCAGAGGAAGACTACAAGCAGAAGATCAAAACCGACAATGCCGCCGTCGACCGGATGGTGATGCTATGGCGCAGGCTGGCCGCCCACTACGCCGACCGCGACCCCGAGCGCGTGTTCTTCGAGATCATGAATGAGCCCGAGGTCAGCGACCCCTATCGCTGGGCCGGCATTCAGGCCCGGACGGCCGCGGCGATCCGCGAGGTTGCTCCCAACAACACCATCATCGCCACCGGGCCGAATTATTCCGATATTGTCGACCTGCTCTCGCAGCATCCGCTCCTCGATGGAAACGTGATCTACAACTTTCATTTCTACGATCCGCACGAGTTTACCCACCAGGGCGCGGGTTGGGGTGTGCCTTATTGGATTTACGAGCACGGCATTCCTTATCCCGCCACCGAGGACACGATGAAGGAGTTGTTGAAGGAAATCCCCGACCCGGCGGATCGTTACCGGCTGGAGAATTACTGGCTCGATCATTGGGATGCGCATCGCATCCGGCTGCTCATCGATGAGGCGGCCGCGTGGGGCAAAACCAACAACGTGCCTCTGATCTGCAACGAGTTTGGCGCTTATCGCCGGGTTACCGATCCCGCTTCGCGCAGTGCATGGATTCACGACGTGCGGACCGCGCTTGAAGCCGACGGAATCGGCTGGGCGATGTGGGACTTCCACAGCGGCTTCGACGTGGCGCCGAGGGACAAGGAAACAGGGAAGTCGGTGCCTGACCCGGCAACCGTGGAGGCGCTGGGGCTCAAGGGGCGATGAGCGGAACTTGCGCAGAAATACATTGAATGGTTGCGGCCGGTCGGGATAAGCTCCTTGCTGAGTGGCTGGCTCCTCCGATTCCCCCCTTCCCGCGGGAGCCAAAGGCTATGAATTCCCGGTTGGTTCCTTCTCCTGTGACTTAGGCCACGGGATAGATGCTGCAATCACGATCCATTCAATTGTGCGCGGGCTCTTCTCCGGCCCGCCGCTCGCGAGAGGAATGTTCACCATGCGCAAGTTATTCGCCGCTGTATTCTTCTGTCTGCTTTTTGCCCTTACCGCCGCCGCTGCAACTCCCTGCCCAGGGACAGTGGTCCTGCAAAATCAGTTCGCCGCAGCAAACGCCAACTGGGATACCTCCGCGGCTACCAGCTCGAAGCCGGCGCTGCAAAACGGCCAGTTTGTGGTTGCTTTTATCACACCGAACACCGCTCGCACCGTACTGTACCAGGGCGATGTTTATGGGGATATAAATCTGTGCGTCACAATCACCAACCCGGCGACGCAAGCGCCCGTCGACCAGATGGCGGGCCTGGCTTTTTGGGCCACCGACTACACGTCTTACTACGCGTTGCAGATCAATAACAACAGCGGTCAGTGGCAAGTCTCCCGTCTTGCAGGAGGCCGCTGGCTTACCCCTGCTCCGTTCCAGGCGAGCACCGCGATCAAGACCGGCGCGGGAGCGTCGAACACGCTGCAGGTACAGATGCGGGGCACAACCGCGACGATTATCATCAATGGGACCACGGTGGGAACTGTCTCGGGCACCCCGCCGACGGGTGGCGGGCAGATCGGCCTTTTTGCACAATCCGCCGTGGCGGTTGCCACCACCTGGCAGTTCAGCGACTTCTCGCTTTCAACGCCGTAGAGGCAGCCAGGCAACGAGAACAGGATGGTTCTCAAGAGAAAAACGAGAATGAGAAGTGCGAGGCCGGCGGCTTGCTATTTGGCTATCGCCGTGATGTTGCTCTCGACGATTGCGGCCAGGCACGCCAACGCGCAGCCTGCGCCGGACTTTCCGGCAAAAGACTGGCAGATGGTTTCGCCGGAGTCGGAAGGCTATTCCTCGAAGAGGCTTGAAGCGCTGCGCGCCTGGCTTGCCGCCGGGCCGACCACCGCCATGGTCATCGTGGTCCATGGGCACATGATCTTCAGCTATGGCGATACGGCGAAGGTGAGCAAGATTGCCTCGGTGCGCAAGAGCATCCTCTCCATGCTCTACGGAAAGTACCAGGCCGCCAAAACCATCGATCTGGACAAGACGGTAGACGAACTCGGGTTGGCTGAACCGGACAAGCCATTTCTGCCAATCGAGAAAACGGCGACGCTGTTTCAACTGCTGACCGGCCGCTCAGGAATCTACCTGCTTCCCGGCGAAGTCTCACCGGAAAAAGACCTGATCGTGGCGTCTCAACCCAGGCGAGGTTCTGAACCCCCAGGGATGTATTTCCACTACAACGATTGGGACTTTAATGCCGCGGGCACGGCGTTTGAGAAGGCCACAGGGAAGGACATCTACGATGCTTTGCAAAGCGACCTTGCCGAGCCAATCCAGATGCAGGATTTCGATCGGGCGAAGCAGGCCAAGATCACGCACCCCGGCGAGTCGCATCCGGAGTACGCCATGTACCTTTCGACGCGCGACATGGCGAGGCTGGGACTGCTGATGTTGCGGGCCGGCAACTGGAATGGGAAGCAGGTGATTCCGGAAAATTGGGTGCAGGGGTCGACCGGCGTGTGGACTCCCTTCGAGGAGATGAATCCGCCCTACCTGCGGGCTCTCGGAGCGCCGGAGCGATGGGGATTTGGCCTGATGTGGTGGGTGTGGGACGCGCACTCCTATCCCGGCGACCGGTATTTCCTGCCCTTTCAGGGAGCATACGAGGCGCGCGGGACCGCAGGCCAGTACATTACTGTGTTGCCGGCAAAAGACATGGTCCTGGTCCACAAGGTCTACATCGATGTGTACCCGCAGCCCGCAATCAACCAGGAAGAATGGGACACGATCACCAACATGGCCATCTCGGCGGCGTGTTCGGGGCCGTGCAAGTAGAGGTGGGCGCAGTGGGCGTGTCCGAGCCTTGTGGCCCTCCCCGAGCAACTAACTCCGCCACCACCGCTTATTTGCCCGTGTAGATCACGTGCCAGATGGAGCGGGAGCCGTCGTCGGAGACAAACAGCGAGCCATCGCTGGCCTGCGCGACGCCGACCGGACGTCCCCACACCTGCCCGTCCGATGTGACGAAGCCGGTAAGGAAGTCTTCGTACTCGCCGGTAGCGTGGCCGCCCCGCATCGGCAGCCGGATCACTTCGTATCCTGAGCGCTGTGCGCGGTTCCACGATCCATGCTCGGCCGCGAATCCGTCTCCGCGGAAGTTAGCAGGGAATTCGGTCCCCGTGTAGAAGAGCATTTCGAGCGATGCAAAGTGCGGATTCACAAGGATGTCCGGCGTGATCACCTTGGCCTTCAGTTCAGGATGCTTGCCCGGATGGCGCGGATCGTTGATCCCTCCCGCGGGCCCGTTGTAGTAGAACCACGGCCAGCCGTAGAACCCATCCTCCTGAACATGCGTCACGTAGTCGGGAACAAGATTGTTGCCCAGCGCGTCCCGCTCGTTTGTCGAGCACCATAGCTCGCCCGTCGTCGGGTTGATCGCCTCACCCACGCAGTTGCGCAGCCCCGATGCATACACTTTGACGAACTTTCCGTCTGGGGTGAACTCCAACACGTCGGCGCGATGAAACTCCTCGGGATGCGTGTCGGAATCATCTACGTTGGAGTGCGAGCCGACCGAAGCAAACAACTTGGCGCCATCTTTTGAGAAGGCCAGATCGCGCGTCCAATGGCCGCCGCCGCGCAGCCTGCCCCCGCCGGGCAACTCGGCCAGATGCTCGGCCGGTCCAGTCGCCTTCAGGTCGCCGGACTTGTAAGGGAAGCGCACGATCCCGTCTGTGTTGCCCACGTAAAGCCACTTCGGGTTCGGCCCGGCCGGATAGAACGCGATCCCGAAGGGAAGGTTCAGCCCGGTGGCGAACTCCGCCTCGGTTTTGGCCTTGCCGTCCGCGCCCACTCCACGGAAGACCTTGATGATCCCGGGCTGACTCTCGGCGAGAAAGATGTCGCCATTCGGCGCCGTCCGGATGAGCCGCGGATTGTCGAGTCCCGTCGCATAGAGCTCCACCTTGAAACCCTTGGGCGCAATGGGCCACGCCTTTTCGGGGCGCGGCACGAGCGTGGGTCCGTTGTCCACGGATTCGTTTGGATTCGGCGACGGCAGATCTGCCACGGTCAGGTGACGCCGGATCCCCGGCGCCTCATGCGCCGCATCGGTAAAAGCGGCTTGGCCGGTGAGCACGGCCTGCCTGGGACGCTCGGCTACTTGTCCCACAAGGCAGGACACAAAGATGACGCCGCAAACTATGGCGATCGCTCTGGATGAATTCTTGCGATGAAAAAGGCGGGCGCGACGAATCATTCGACCTCCACGTCAAAGGGGTCCCGGCAAACGCCAGTCCCGGCTCGATGACGTTGTTTTTAAATGACGTTGGTCGCTGGCAACAGGCGAGCGCACCCCGGCTGGGAAAGAATGACTTTACCGGGAAAAGTGAATCCGCCTACTTGGATGCGGCTGGCGGGGACTTGGATGCGGCCGGCGCGTACTTGAATTCTGGCGGGACAACTACAGGTGCAAGTGGAGCTGCGGGTTTGTAGTCCACCTGCGGGCTATCCGATTGTGCCAGGCTCGCCAGCAGCCCGGGCGACAGCGACGCAGTCACCACAACCCGATTCTTCTTCTGGATCACTTCGGCTGTCCGCAGCAACTCTCGCAGTCCGTTGTTGGCCGGGTTGGCGGCAAGAGGTTGCGCCAGCCCCCGCCCCAGCGTCACCAGGGTGGCCATTGCGGCCGCCTGGCTGGCGGCTTCATCGGCGGACTGTGCAATCTCTTCCACCTTCACGTTCAGCGTGCCTGCCAGATTGAGCCTCGGCGTCACACTGGCGATGATTGTCGAGTCCTCTTCAAACGGCAGCTCCAGGCCAAAAACATGAATCGCCCCGCTTTCTGAAAACGGGAGCCCTACCTGCCCCACGCCCCACGCCAGCGACAGCAACGGCACGTCGCTATAGTGTTCGCGCAGCAGAGTTGAACCGGCAAAGGGCAGCGCCGCCGTTCGATGCCCGTCGATGATCGCGTGGATCTTCTCCGTGGTCGGCCAGTTTGAGACGGCCACCATGTCGTAGCCGATCTGCACAATCCGTACCGTGCGCCCCTCGGAAGGAATCGTGTAAATGGTGTGGCCGGCATACGTTTCGCGCGAAGCGGCATGGCTGTCGAGCCACCCGTTCAGCCGTTGGCCCGTCAGCCTGCCCACCAGCACCATCGAATAAGCCACCGGCCCGTTCGGCCCGTTCGGGTTCTCCATCCGGTGCAGTGCCACAGCCGCCTGATCCAGATCCCGCTCCCAGTCGATTCCCGTGGCATCCACAAACTGCTGATACTCAGGCACCCGCGCCGGAGGCTTCAGGTCTTTGAAGTGGGCCAAGGCTCGAATCGGCTTCAGGTTGATATAGATGATGCCGTCGGCCTCGGGCAGCAGGCGCGCCGCTTCCGGCGGAGCCTTGGAGCGCAGAAAGACCGCCAGGGCCAGAAGAACCAGGACCGCGGCTACAATCCAGAGCGTTCTGCGGGTGCGTCGATGCATGGGGGACCTGAGGACAAGGTATCACCCGTGGGGCAGGGCCTTGGACCTCGCAAGCGCGCCGATTCCTTCCGGGGCCATCGAGGAACAGATCCCAATCTGACGCCGGAAGCGCGAGCGATTAGCCGCCTGAATGAGCGCGCTTCTACTCCGGCACTGAGACGGTGTAGATCTTGCCGGCGCTTGCCATGTTCGAACTGCTGACAGCGCCCGGAGGGAGAATCCCGTACTCGCCCTTGCCCAGGGTCGGGTCAATGGTGACCTGGTAGAGGCGGGGCGCAAGCTTCGTTGCCTGGAAGTCGACTGAATCGCGCTTGGCGCCGCCAGAGGCATGGAATACACCGCCGGTCATCGAGCGGAACTCCCGGTTGTCGCTGTTCACGCGAAGACGAAGCAGCTGGTACTCGGTGATGGCGGTCCCATCCTGGGTGTAGACGGCAAAGACCACCGGCAATGTCGCCGTCGTCTTCGCCTTTGGGCCTTCAATGTGGCCGTTGATGTCGCCCTTCACCAGACCATTGGTGGCCAGGCTCTTCAAGACGCCGCCGGTCTTGAAGTTCACCACCTCAGGCATGAGGGAGACCCAGTTGCCCGACTTGTCCTGGATGTAAACGCCAATCTCGTCGATCCCGGGCGGAAGGCCGTTGGAAGGCGCTGGCGCCGCTGCCGCCGCCGGGGCCGCAACTCCGCTCGCCTTGGAAATCATGGCGGCGACCACCTTGTCGCTGGCGCCCGCGGTCTTGAGGGCGATCAGGCCGTCGGCCGAAGTGTCGTACTGGCCCGGCTGGGAGCTGATGGAACCGACGATGATGTCATCGGAAAGCCCGGCCTTCACCATCTTGATGACGGCGTCGTTGTTCATGGCCTGTTGGGCGGCGAGTACGGCACAGATGGTCAGGAATAAAGTGGCGAGCACGGTCTTGCGCATGGGGTCTCCTTGGTTCAATTCAGGGCGGTTGAAAGCCTAAAAGGTTGGTAAACGGAATGATCCACCGTCGACCCGGATGAAAGCAAGCACTGTTTCGACTGCTTTTACTCGGTAGCGGTTACTGTATAAATCTTGCCGCTGGCTTGCTTGTTTGAGGTGATCCTGGCGCCGGGAGCGAGAAGCCCATACTCTCCCTTGCCCTCGATGGCGGGTAGAGTGATCTGGTAGAGCCGAGGCGCCAGCTTCTCCGGCTGGAAGTCAATCTGATCCTCGTGCGCGCCCGCCTTGGTGTGCAGCAGGCCACCTTCAGCCGACAAGAATATTCGCGCATTCGCGACCGGATGCAACTCGAGGAGAACGTAATCCGTGATCTCGCCATTCACGGGCAGATAAACCGCGAAGACCAAGGGCAAAGTGATATTCGCCTGCGAATGCGAACCCTCAATCCGGCCGTTCAGATCGCTCTTGAGAATGCCCGCGGTGGCAATGTCCTGGATCCTGGACGCGCTCTGAAAGTTCACAGTCTCCGGAGTCATTCGGATCCACGCCCCGCGCCAACCTCTCAAGTAGACCCCGACATCGTTAATGCCGACCGGCAGACCGTTGGGGCCGGTAATCGGCATGGGCGCCGGCTCGCTTGCGGGTGCTGTTGCAACTTTCGGCAAAGCGGCGCGATCATGTGCGACTGCTCCTCCTGCTCCAGTGCCCTTGTCTGCCGGGGGTCCCGTTTCCGGGGACGGCGATGCTGCGCTGGCTGGCGAGGCTGTCGCTGTTGCCCGAGGCTTTTCAACAGGACGCCTCGTTCCTGGGTAAACACCCGGGCCCACCCCGGACGTTTTCCGGACGATTGCCTCAAGCACCTTTTCGCTGATCCCAGCGTTCCTCATGTGATCCAGCGCGTACATCGAAATGTCGTAGTCGCCGGGGCTCGCTTTGATGGTTGTGATGATCTGGTCATCGGAGTGCCCCGTCTTGGCCAGCTTGACGATTGCGTCATTATCGAGCGTCTGCTGGGCAGGGAGAAACGGACAAATGAGCAGGAAGGCAAAGCCGAGAAGGAGGGGTTTGCGCATGGGGGAGTGGGGGCCTTTCAAGGCAGCACATATTAGAACAGAAGTGCAACCTCCAAATCATGCCCCCAAGCAGCGCTCGAATCAAGAGGATTCTCGCGCGCGGGCGGAGGCCGGTTCGGTAGAGGTGGGCTGACCGCGCTTGCCGGAAGCCTTTTCCATTCAGGGGTGTAACGCCCATAGCTTTCGAATTTTGGTATGCAAATCGTCTTGACAGGCGCGAGGACCTTCGATGATTCTATGTTTCCGACTCAGTCCCTGATGTTGAGGCTCGTCGGCTAATTCGCTCGCCGGCCATTCCCATTTCGGGTCATTCCCAGGTCGTGCGCCGATCCTAGGCACATTCGGGATTGTACTGCCTGCAGTCCAATTGATCGCTGGACTTCCGGCTGACCGGCAAGAATCCGAAAAGCCATTCTTTGAATTGAAGCTCGTAAGTCGCTTCACTAACCTGCGCTTTGCCTCAACGCGCCAAAAGGGGACCCGGATGCTGAAAGAATTCCGCCAATTGCCTGCTCTGCGCGCCGTGCGCGGGGCCTTTCTTCCTGTCGTTGCCGCCGCATCGATACTTGCCATGGTTCCAGCGGCCACTGGAGCGCAGAGCCTTGCGGATAAGTTGAAGGCGCTGGGGCAGAAGCCTGGGCAGCCAGCGGCCAAGCCGGGACAGGCGGCGAAACCGGGGCAAGCGGCGCCGCCAGACAATGGCACCGCCCCCTTTACGCCACCGGCTGGCACTAACATCCAGTCGACAGTGGTTGGGCCTTATAGCCAGGGCACACAATTTATCGTCAGCCCGCAGGGCGTGCACGTTGCGACGCTGACCAACAGTGGCAGCCGCTGGGTAATCAACTATGACGGAGTTGAAGGGCCAAAGTTCGACCGGGTATATGGGCAGGGGGCGCAGACGGCAGGAGTGAAGTACAGCCCCGACGGCAGCCACTACGCTTATTGCGCGCTCTCAGGAAGCGATTATGTCGTGATGGCCGATGGAAGGGAGGTTTTCCGCGACAATAAGACCGGCGTGCAAAACATGATTACCGACATGAGCTGCGCGAACCTCGGCTGGTCGGCAAACAGCAAGCATGTTTATTTCACTTCTTCCATAAAAGCCACTTCCAGCATGGACGCTCCGCGTTTTGTGTGGGATGGTCAGGCGAGCCCGGTGGGTGCGGACGGCGACTATCGGGATTTTGGATTCAGCCCCGACGGCAATCACTTTGCATACGCATGGATTAACCCCAGCGACCCGTCCGGCCCGCAAAAACTGATCGTCGACGGGAAGCCGGTCGCCTACTTCGCGACCAATCCGCAATGGAGTCCGGACAGCGCGCATCTTTACACAACGCAGCGCATCTCCCGGCCGAAGGCGGTAGTCAACATTCTGTTCGATGGCAAGGTCGTGATGAGCGGCGACGACATCCGGCTGTACATGCCGCCCACCGGCAACCTGGGAATTGCCAGAGTGGGGATAAGCGCCGGAGTCCCCAATCCTACCCAATTTCTTGTGATTGGCGGCAAACAAGTGCCGGGAAGCAATCCCGGGAGGAATGGCGTCGGTGACATCGTGTTCAGCGCGGATGGAAAACACTACGCATCTATGCTTGTCGACGCCCAGGGGCACCAGTCCGTTTTCGCTGACGGCAAACGGGGCCAGACCTACTCGCGGATCGACCCATTCGTGATGCCAACACAAATCGGCACCGGCCCCTCAAAGCAGGTTGCATTTACTGGTGACGGCAAAGTTGTTTACGTGGGAGATAATGCAGCGGGTGGTCAGTTCCTGGTGATCGGCGATCAGGAAGCGAACGCAATCAACATGTTGGGCCTAGTTTCCATCGCCCCGGTCGGAAGCCACGTACTGGCAACCGGAGGTAGCCAGGTTGCGGTGGACGGCAAGTTGATCACCCTGTCGGTGCCGGGCCAGGTCTATGACCCGATGATGGGATCTGACGGCTCTCACTACGGTTTTGCGGTGCGCGCGCGTGGGGCAATTTTTGTTTACTATGACGGCGTGGCGCAGACGCAATATGGCGCTATTGAAGCGAACCAGACGATCTTCGTATTGAGCCCCGACGGCCAGCACATTGCCTATTTTTGCCAGTCGCCAAACCCCGCCGGTGGAGGCGATACAGGCGTTTGCCTGGACGGGAAGTACAACTCCCAGGGGCCATCGGGCGGCTCGCTTGAAAATCTAACCTTCAGTGCCGACAGCAATCATCTCTATTGGACCAGGCGCGTCGGCAGAAGTATCCGCATGTACGCCGATGGAAAGCCCGTTTTGGACGCCGGCATGCCCTCGGTGGGGGGATTCCCCAAAGAGACCTGGCAGACCGATGGCAAGGGCGGAATGCTGATTCTCGTGCAGGACGGCACTTCGTTTAAGCGGGTTTCCATTACGCCTTCACCCGGCACGAGTCTGGCGACGATGGGCGGGAATTAGGATCTCTATCGGCCGGCTTTCGGGCAAGCGATGCGCCGCAGTCTGGCCGCCGCTCGAAGGCCCCCGCTGCAGCGTCGCAGGCAGGGTTCTGTGCGTTTGCTCCACCGGTTCCGGTGTGCTAACCTTGTTGTCTATGCCGTTGTGCGTGCGGAGCGGAAGTGTGTCCGCGCCCATCCCGGCATGGACCAGGGTTTTCGGGCGTCCGGGGTGGTTTTTCCGGGTGGGTTCCGAGTGGATTGGGATGGCGTAGCTCAGCTGGTAGAGCATCTGATTTGTAATCAGAGGGTCGGGGGTTCAAATCCCTTCGCCAGCTCCACACAGGAAGCCTGAATCGGGGCCTGAAACCGAAGAATTGAGACGGCGCATGGGCTGTTTCTTAGCGCCGGGTTTGTCCTCCGCGGTGACCCCACTGAGGTGCATGCTCTTGAACAGCCGGAGAACTTCCGGATGGGCGTTAATGTGCTGAATGCGGCGCATCGAGACCGAAAACGGCTTGCCGCTTTCTCGAGTGCCGGGGAAGACAGAGTGGGTTTGGTTTGGACTCGGCGGCGTGGCTTTGCAGCCGGGTGTTAGGTTGGGCACAGGTGGCCGAGTGGTTAATGGCAGCAGACTGTAAATCTGCCGGTCTTAAGACCTACGGAGGTTCGAACCCTCCCCTGTGCACCAGGTTTTGAGAGGTACGGAATGCGCTGGCAGGAGAACGCTGAATCAGCAGCCGCCAGCAAGAAGGACGACGGGGCAGGCTCGATACGTGCGGAGTTGGGCGCGGAGCAGAGTGCGAAGCTGGAACGGAAAGCAGGAATTGCCCTCGGGTTGTATTTGGTTCTGGCAGTTGTGGCCTGGTTCACGCTGGACGGAACAGTCCTGGTGTATGGCAGGCCGGTTGAGATAAGGCTGGTTCCGCTGGTTGTGCTGGGCGGGCTGGCTGCAAGAACGCTTCTGGCAGTGAAGGCAGAAAAGATTCGGCGCGCTTCAAGCCAGGATCGTGAAGAGAGTTTGAAGGGCTGATGTAGCTCAGTTGGTAGAGCACTCCCTTGGTAAGGGAGAGGTCACCAGTTCAATCCTGGTCATCAGCTCCAGAAGTTGAAAGGCAGTTCGCAGTTCGTAGTTCTCAGTTTTTTGGGCCGAGCGCTGAACGAAACTTGAGGTGCCCGGGTGACCGCGAATCCAGCTGTGACCTACGAACTGTGAACTGCCAACTGCTTTTGCGGGAGTAACTCAGTGGTAGAGTCACAGCCTTCCAAGCTGTTGGTCGCGAGTTCGATCCTCGTCTCCCGCTCCAAAGATAGGGCTGAAAGCTGAATGTTGAATGCAATAACGAGGTTGATTGGGAATGTTTGAGCAAGCCGGGATCGCCGTACAGGATGAGAAGGGGTACTCCCAGATCCACACCCTCATCGACGCTGCCTTCGATCGGCGCGATGTGGAGGTTTTGCTTACTCGCGTAAGCAAGGCCAAGCTCCGGGTTCGCGACTTCGAGTCGGTGCTGAAGCGTGGGTACCTCGGCAAGGGCGCTCCAGCGCTCTACGCCGCGCTTCCGGTCTCCGATCAGGGCCTGACACGCGAGCGTTACCTGCGGCTGGTGGAAGCTGTGCCGCTGGAACTGCGGCAACGGTATTTCAGGATATACGCGTACTACTGAGGCTTCTCTGAAGGTTGTAACCATCCGATTCCCATGGAATGCGAATCGAAAAGTCTAACGGAAGGAATTGAAGGGCAATGGCGAAGGAAAAATTTGATCGTTCTAAGCCTCACGTGAACGTGGGGACGATCGGGCACATCGATCACGGCAAGACGACTTTGACGGCGGCGATCACCAAGGTTCTGCAGAAGCACAACCCGAAGAACCAGTTCCGGTCGTTCGATTCGATCGACAACGCGCCGGAAGAGCGGGAGCGCGGCATCACCATCGCGACGGCGCACGTGGAGTACGAGACGGCGAACCGTCACTATGCGCACGTCGACTGCCCCGGCCACGCCGACTACATCAAGAACATGATCACCGGCGCAGCGCAGATGGACGGCGCGATCCTGGTGGTTGCGGCCACCGACGGTCCGATGCCGCAGACCAAGGAGCACGTGTTGCTGGCTCGCCAGGTGGGCGTGCCGTGCATCGTGGTCTTCCTCAACAAGTGCGACGCGGTGGAAGACGAAGAGCTGACCGACCTGGTGGAGATGGAAGTTCGCGAGCT
>Ga0181517_10003306_pt1 | contig 15443 bp, 10 predicted proteins | sample PEATcosm2014_Bin_31_FD_119748 | JGI IMG/M metagenome (GOLD analysis project Ga0181517, IMG submission 119748) | Peatland microbial communities from MTU Mesocosm Facility, Houghton, MI, USA - PEATcosm2014_Bin01_30_metaG | ecosystem: Environmental > Terrestrial > Soil > Wetlands > Peat | place... | reverse complement strand
TCTATTATCTTGTTCCACCAATCGCCTTTGTCCACTGAATACTGAAAGGCAATGCTGCAAGTGGCCGCTGTTTCCCCAACATAGGAATCGGGCTGCCCCTTGATGCTCACGCCGTCTGGATTGAGGCCGTGAGTTCTTAGGCGACGGTATCGGGGTTCAAGGCGACGAAGAAGGTCGTCGCACAGGCTGTGGAATTCACCATCGGACAACTGCTGTAGCCGGTCAAAGGTTGTCATTTGAGAAGCACTGAACGAAAGCTATATGTCTTGGCTATCCGAGAATTGCCTATCAAAGCTGGAAAACGCCGCCGCATCCAGCACGAAGGGGAAGGCCCCATCGCCCGTGCCGGGCGATGGGGCAGTTCATATCATCCCCAAATCCCTGGCAACCTTTGCCACCATTGCCTTGGCCTCGGTCACCGACATGTTCCGCGTCCTTTTCAGGAAACGAACGGCCTCTCCCTCGTTCCCGGTTCGGACCAAGCCGTAGAGGTCGGTTTCCCACCGCACGTCCACACCGGGGGCAACGGGCGGTAGCCATTCTACCCGTATCGTGCTGTGGTCAGTCCCGCCACAGGCTAGAATCCGTCGCTTGTCATCGGGGAAATGGGCCTTCTTGTACTCGACCAGTTCATCCACCATCGCGTCGATGTCCCGCGACTTCAACTCATCCCAGAGGCTCGGATTTTCGGCCTCGATAGCCTGCCAGATACTCTTGGTCCGCTCACGTTCGGCACCGAGGCCAACGCATTCGTTCCAGGCAAGGTTGGCGAAGAACAAGGCAACATGGACGGCCTCCGGGGAATGGGCCGCGCCGGGATTGACGAGGAGGCGTTCCGACATTTCCTTCATAATGTCGGACATCTTGCGGGGTTGGTCGGCTTTCTTTCGCTTTGGCATGGCTTAATGCAACGCCAACTCAAGATGATCTCGGTCGTTCCAGAATGCCGCATCTACTTCACTGGCATTGTCTCGGACATTTCGGCACCATGTCCGGCCAGATCGTACCGTAAACACTCGCTCCCACACTCTCGGATAGCGTTGCCTCAAGACAAAGAGAACAAACGCAACGGGGTTCATTATGCGGCGCGTTCCAACCCGGATCTCGTTGGCAAAACCGAAATGAACGTGAGATGCGGGATGCACGCCTTCACGGTAGGCCAACGCGCTATAATCGTAGCGAATCGGCGTGACTATTCGCTTGGACTCGACACTTGTCACATATTGCTCATAATCCGCCCGAAACTCGTCGCCCCAATCTGATAGTTCATCTTCGGCATCATCTGCCGACACACCCAATTGCATTGCAACAAAATCCCTATACGTCATCACTTCAACGGGACACTCGTAGTACGAGAAACTCAACGATCCATCATTTGCATTCCGCCCATTTGCGATGAACAATAAGAGGCTTTGGTCCACCAGCCGGAAGTCATATGGGTCGTCCGAAAAAATCTGCAACGTGACAAATCGAGCATCCCGGGGCGTTTTCAGGCTTTTTTGAGACTCAGACGTTGCAGATTTATTGCGATGAGCCATAGGCAAATTCCTTCACGCACTCTTCGTATACTTGTCGATAGGTCATGCCCCTGAAATGCGCGGCACCAAGGCCCTTATTCGGTGCCATCGTTCTATCCTCAAGGACCGCCAAGCTCTTGAGTATTGTCTCGACGGTGGCAAGTTGGGAATTGAAGCGACCTCTAGGGATCATTCGGAAGTCCCTTTCCGTGATTTGCGGCGATACGAACCACGCCGTTTCGTCTCCTTCAGAAGTTCCTCGATCTCTTCCTCCGACAAGTTCTCCTCTCGAAATTGGTCGATGAGGCGGCGCAACTTCAGTTTCTTGTCGGCAGCTTCCGCAAGATCGCGCTTCATTACCTTGAGTTCCTTCGGACCTGGATACTTGAAGACCAGGGCGGGAAAATGTTCTTGGGCCTTTTTCAGTTCCGCCATACATTGCTTAGCCCCGTCGCCCGTACCTGACACCCGGACCCATCCCTTCGCCCTCGTCATGGCCGTGAAGAGCATGTTCCTCCTGCGAACATCGGGGCTATTCATCACGGCGTCCACACCGACAACATACACCATGAAGGCTTCGTTGCCCTTTGCTTTATGCACAGTTGATAATGTCACTCGCCCCTGCTTTGAGAAATCACGAATGCCGAAGGAATCAGTGTGTAAGTTGTTACACTGAATCCGGTGCTTTTGAAGGGCCATCTCGACCCCCGAAAGGTATCCTTTGGCGCTCCTGTCGTCTACGCAGACGACAAGCACGTCATCGGGTTGCAGGCCATCGGTTAGATCATCTGCAATACTTTTCGCAACGGCCTCAGTCTCTTCATCGATTGCCTTGAAGCTATGGGCTTGGACGATTACGTCCGGGCCGCTCAAATCCGAAATAATCTCCAATGAGTTCTCTCTTGGACGTTCAACGGCAATCTGTGAGCCTTGAACAAAATCCCCTTCCTTCACAACGTATCCAATGTCTTCCCAATGGTCCCGGCTTTCAAGCATCTGGACGATTCGTTTGCCATAAACGCCGAAGCCAAGTGCATGTGCCGCGACCAAAACCTCTCTCGGATTACGATAGCACTTATGCAGAACGACATCTTCCTCGAACGTGACCTTTGGAGCGCCGTCGTCCTGTGTGCCGAAAATGTCAGCCGTGGAAGGTGTCTTGGCTTGAAAAATCGTTTGCAGATCATCATAGGCGAGAACAAACTTTCCGTCTTTCGCCAGTGAATAGCAGAGGCGAACGAAGGAAGCCGGAAAATCCTGGCCTTCATCTACGAACACATAGTCGTAGAGCGGCTCAATTGTCGCCGCCTTCATAAGCGTGGTGCAGGCGTAATCAAACTTGTCGCCAATTGTATGTACATCTCGGACGGAAAGCGATGGCACCTGATGGTGCTCGCAAGCAACCGAGTAAATGCCGGGGGTGCCTGAGCCACCCCAGCCATGAAGGATGTGAACACGCTTATCCCAGTCTGGGTCTTGATCGTCAAACTGTCGATAGAAGCGGGTGATGAGACGCTTCACATGCTGGTAAAGGCTCTTCGTGTAGAACGTATACGCTATTTTCGCCTTCGGAAACTGAAGATGCGTTTGAGCCGCCTTCATGGCAAGAACGACGGTCTTCCCCGAACCGGCAAGACCTCGGATGCGTTGGGGACCGGTAATTCGTCCCATCATGCCGTGCTTCTGCTGGCGATCAAAGAGAGTTATTGCCGCTTCAACCAACTCCGCTTGCCTGCCCTTTGACGATGTATCCTGAGCAGGCAAGTCGCGTTTCTTCGCGCGAATCAGCCCTTTGGCTCCTTCGATTGTCGAAATCAGTTCGTTGAGCGTAGCGGGGGCGAGACGAGAAGTGCGTGCCCGGATCGAGTCCAAGGATGAGGCCAGAGCCTCGTCTGAGCCAATCAGTGGCAATTGGTCCGCCGTGTGTCCTTTTGGCAGTAGAGGAGCGTAAATCAACGGGGTGATCTCAAATGCTAACTGCGTCGGCCCTTGCCTGAGTGCTTTGTTCTTTATGAGCCGCGACTGAATATACGATGGAAATTGCTCAACGACATCCGAACATCGCTGGAGTTCCCTGTCCGCCAAGGCATGGGATTCCCTTGTCAGCGCGAATACAATTACGCCGTGTTGCGAGGACAGCAACACCGCGTCGGCCACAATAGTTCCGCCCTCGTCATCCTTGTAAAGGGGAAAAGCGTAATACAACATGGCGTCCTCAAGGCCGAACTGCTGTTCGTTTGTCTGGAGGCAATTCAACAAAGCGGCTGCTGTCGGGTCGCTTCGGAACTGATTAGGACTAGGAAAGACTTGCATGTTTCACCCCGTCTGAATTTCTGCCTGAATCCCTCGCTGCGCGAGGGATTCCTTGATGCCCAATTCAACCGTGTTCTCGCGGATCGCGGCATCGCCCTTGGCGAGCACGATCACGTCGCAACGAACGTCGGCCCCCTCCTGGGCCAGAGGGTCAATGACCTCGTTATAGATGTCGTTCCAGTTCTCCCACGGGAGGTTGTCCATCTTGATGCGAACCTTGTTGAGCCGACGCTCGCCCTGGACGATCTTGACTTGGCCGCCACCGGGCTTCCATTCACCTTCGCCGCCGCCCTCAGTGCCACCGCCGCCCGGTACGACCTCCGGGCCGGTTTGCCCGCCGCCACCCTCTGGAACCATGACTTCTGGTGCCTTGGGCGTGGGCATCAATGCCTTCGCTACTGTAGGCCGCAGGAGCCACGCCGAGTCGATAATCTCGCAGTCGCTCGCTTTCGTTCCTTTGTCGTTGTAGTAGATTGTGTCGAACTGCCGCTTATCGCCGTCGCCCAAAGCGTAGCCGAACAGCCCGCGTTGAACACCTTTTGCCAAGGTTTCGGGCAGCACGTCGGCATTGAGAAGCCTGGGCAGGTGCGTCAGTTGTGCAAAGTAATCGGCCAGGGTCTTGACGTTGATGAGTTCCTGGTCGTCGGGCCAGAGCCCAAACCGAGGACCAATCATAATCGCGGGGTCGAGTTTGTCGAGGATTTGCTCGCCTGCCAGCTTTTCCAAGACTTTGCTGCTGAGCGTCGTGCGGCCACTAAATGTGCCGATGCCCATGTCGAAGGGGCGAAGCGTCTTCTTGTCGGCAGGCACCAAGATGTGCCGGTAGGCCGTCGTCAAAGCCCCAGGCAGTCGGGCCTCGGCCTCCTTCAACCGGTCGGCAAGGTCTTTGAGTTGCTCTTCGTTCAGTTGCTTCTTCGTGGTTTTGTCGTCGTCAATGTTCCGCAGGGCCAGCAGACGCCGAGCGGCGTCGATAATACCGGATGCCTGATCCTTATCGGGAGCCAGGAAGACCAGGACATTCGAGTTCTTGCGGAATCCCTTCTTATATTGTTTCAGGATGTTGGTCACGAACTGCTCAGTTTGTTCGGGAATACTGTCCTCAGCAACCACCTGATGCAGGTCGAGCACCACAAGACTGAGACGCGGCTCGTCGTCCACGTCGCGGTCTTCCTCGGGATAACGGTAGACCTTGAACGTCGCGTCACCGATCAAATCGTTCAGCGTCTTCTTGGCGAAATCCTTGATCTTGTCCGGTTCCGAGCGAATCATTTCCTCCCGGTCCACCAGGATGCGATTCAGGTTCGGGCGGGAATCGAAGCGATACAAGCCGCTGTCGTTGTAGAGATACCACAGCCGCTTCGTCATCCGGTCGAGGGCATCGGCAATGAAGGGCGGGGCCATCTCGGGGTTCAGTACGCCAAGGCGAAGCTGGGGCAACGTGGCTCCGCGTTGCTGGCTGCCGCTGAACGAATACATGAAGATCGACCGCGCGAGTTTCTCTGACACGCTCTCCTTGGCATATTCGCTGCCAAGCTGCCGGTCGATCTGTGGGGCCTTGGCCGTGGCCCCGGAAATGTCACTGTCCACGACCGAATGGTAGACGTTCCCCGAGCCGGTGTGCTTGACCAATTCGCTGCGGACTGCCGCCACGCCGAGATTCAACGAACTGCTCTGAATCAGCGGTTCGTTGTCCTTGGCCTGATAGAGAGCGGAAATTGCGTCGGCCAACAGCCGCAAGACACCGCGAGTGCGTTGGAAACTGGTGATTGTTCCCCAGCGTTCGTAAAGCACCGAGATGAGTTCGGGGTGGAACGGGTAGGCCCTGACGATGCTCTCCCGATAGGCCGGTTCCCGGCAGATAGAAGGCACGTCCTCGCCCAATTTGAGATACATGTCCCAATAGGCGTCGGCGGCGGCCTGATGCTGGGCCGGGTCGCCCAGATTCTCGAAGAGTCGTCGCCGGATGATTTCGTAGATTTCCGCCCCTTCCACGGTCTGGCGGATTTTCTCGATCCGCCCCATGACCTGTTCCAGCGATTCATAGGCACGCTCGGCGTTTTCGTCCATATATTCGCTGAGTTGACTGGTCAAGGTGACGATCATCATCGCGTGCGGGCAATTTGCCACCGCGATGGAAAGTTGCTGCAAGAAAGTCAGCGTGGTTCCCCGTAGGGTGCCTTCGCCAACCTGCACGCTGGCCGCGTTGATGAGATAGACGAGGATTTCATCCATCAGGATCAGGCAGGGGCCAGCGTCTTGCAGCATCTTCCCCAAGTCTTTGGAACCGGGGGCCGACTTGTTCTGCTCATTCTTGGCAATCATGCCATAGAGTTTGCCTTCCTTGTTGCCGTCGAGTTGATAAGCCAATTCGCCCCACAGGGTCCGGTCGTTGGAGGCATTGATGGCCGTGCCCACCAAACAGGCGACCCTCGCCGTGGGAATCTGTTGGAGCCCTGCGGCGTTGACCAGCTTTTGTATTTGCGGCAGTCGGCCAACCTCATTCGGTTTCTGGAATAGGTGGTACAGGGTCATCAGCGTGTGGGTCTTGGCACCGCCGAAGGCCGTCTGAAGTTGGATGACCGGTTCCGTCTTGCCGGTGCCTGCCATACGCTGCATTGCTTCGATCAGCAATTGGGTAATCCCTGCCGTCAGGTAGGTCTTCGAGAAGAACGTGCAGGCATCGCGGTAATCGACGGCTCCCCGACCGGCCATGACTTCGCCCAGGTCGGCGGCGAATACCGACGAATCGAACTTGCCGAGTCGAATGTCGGCGTGGGGCTGGACAACCTGCCGCCAAGGGATGAGCGTGTTCATTGTTTTCCTTTCAGCCAGTGAAGTGCCAGTTGGGGACCAGCCGCAGCCCGCAGGAGCCGCATAGTCTGGTCGGTGATTTTTCGTGGTCCTTGGAGGAACCGTCCAATGGAAATTGCCTTGTTCGCCCGTTGCGGTCGGAGGATGTGATCCACGGGGACGGGTTCCGTCAGCGTGATGGAATGGGGTTCATCGGGAATGATGCGGAAACGGAACTTCTCTTTGGGATAGTTTGGATCATCGTCAGGATTCTCCACGGCCTCAGCCACCTGCCACACGGCGACGAGGAAGCCCGCTTGTTCTGCCTCATGCCCAAGGCTCTTTCCCGACGTGACCATCCACATGCGATCCCCAGGCAGCAGTTTGCGAAGAAGCTGGGACTTCGAGTGCCACCCCGCGTACTGTCCGGTCGCGTTCTTCTTGTAGTCTCGCCAGTAGATCAGTACGTCGGTCATTCAGCCCGCTTTTCCACCAGTTCCATGCCGATGTTCAGCAACAGCAGCGGCTCGCGTTCGCCTTCCTCTGGGTTTTCAAGCTCCGCTGCTTCGATGATTGATCGAAGGCGGGAATGATAGTCGTGAATTGGACCCTCGGCGTCCACTCGCCAGCCGAAGTCGCACTGTTGAATCCGCTCGAAGAATGCTCCCCAACGATAGCTGGTGTAACTCCTGTCGATGTTGCCATTCCAAGTGCTTACGTTCTGGCTGTCATCGTACCAAATATCCTCTGGACCCATCTTTTGTGTGGGCCTCCAAAATAAGCAATGATGCAGCGACTCCCTGCGCCACAATCGGTTCGTAAACGTCGGCAAGCAATAGAAGATCTCTTTGGCAGACTTGACCATCTTGAATTGGGCAGGATTGTTTCGGAGAGGCCAATAGAGTTGGCTGTAATGCGGATTTACTTCGCCCGGCAACGGGTCACGTAGATAGGGACGCTTGAATTGAAGACCAATAATCTTGCCCTTCATTAGCAGGCTTTCATCAGCAGGCCATGTATGCTCCTGCCGTGGACCGATAGCCCAGATTCGAGCGTTCAGCCGTGTCTCCTCAAGGTAATCCAACATTGTCCACGTAATCCAACCCTCAAACTCGCGTTCGAGTGGCAAGGACATGACCGAATTGAGAAGCTCGACTGGCATGGTCGGAATCTATTCCCTTCTGAATGGTCCACGTCTAAAACAATCTGCCTTGTCCCACCACTTGTTCGAGCTTCTCTTTCTGATTGAGAAGGCCCTGCATGAGTTGCTTTTCCTTGTCGCCATCGGGCAGGATTTCGCTGATGGCCTGGGCGACGAGCCACAGGGCCGAATTATTGCCCTGGCCGCTGCGACCGAGGAACTGGGCCATTCCGTCCGTATCGTTCCTCTCTCGAAAGACGCATAGCCGATGCAGCACGTTGATGATGCTGTTGGCGGTGCGGTCCGTGTTCGGCTCGCCCAGGTCTTTGATCTTCATCCGTTTCGCAATCGGCATGGCGTGGACGTTCTCGCCTGCCTTCTCCAAGACACCCGTGCGATCCCACATTGTCTCGGTCGGCACCCCAAGGGCCATAGAAAGCGTGAAGGATTCTCCTGCGGGGACTTTGCTGTTCCCGTAAGCCCATTTCCAAACGACATAGAAACGACTTTCCGGGTCGATGGCTGTCGCTTGGGCCGTCTTTAGGATTTTGGCAAGAGCGTAGTTACTTACCAAACCACGAACTTCATCAAGGAAGTGACCGACCTTAACCTTTTCGCCCGAGAGCTTCGTGACCGTTTCATATTTGCCAAAGACGGAAAGTGCTGGGCCAATAGCCGAGATGAAGAAATCCGCCCCCCGGATGCCTTGCGACCAGAAGAAGTCGAGGCGTTCACGGGCAACAAGATTGAGTTCCTGTCGAACGTCGTCCCAATGCCCAATGGTGGATTCGACGTTTCTCTTACGACATACCAAGAAAATGGAGGAAGCCAGCACAGCCTTGCCCGTCTTGACCATTCCCCCCGTCATTTCAGTATGAAGCGGCCATGAAGCAGTCACTTCCAGTCCCGCCGTCAGAAGCGATTGCACCAGAGTCTCCCAGGCAGCCGTGGTCTTATGGGCAAAAACGAGGACGAGAATACCGGTCGATTGCAAGCTCTGATTCGCGGCTGCAAGGGCCTTGGTCATCTCGGCCTCAAAGAACTCCTTTGTCTTGTTGCTATTGGAAAGTCGATGTGGCCGATCTTGAACGATTTCTGGTCCCTTGGGACAGAGGGGCGTCGAGAATAGTCCCGGTACGCGGTCACCGAGGATTCGACGCAGCCACACGTAGAAGTAGTCAGCCAGATGCGAATATGGCACGGAATCGTAATACGGGGGATCGGTGATGATGGCGTCAAGTCCTGCAATGGGCAACTGTTGTGCCATGCCACGGACTACCTGGGCCGAAGCGGTCGATGACAAGGCGGCACTCTCAATGGCCTTGACGACCCAATCAACTGCACCGCCAATGTTGCCGCTGCCGCCCGTGATCGGATTCGTCTCGGCAAAGTCCCACGTCATCGGCAGGGTGTGGCGACCAACTGCTCCTTCAATCGTCTCGCGTGTTGTATGCCAGATCGAGGCAGTGCTGGCCCGGTCCAATACACGGTCAAATATAGTGGCAAGGTATTGGGACACTGCCAGCGAGTAAGAACTGTCTTGGCACTGCTCAAGCCGGTCAGCGGCTATGCGAACGAGCTTGGCAAGCGTGAGTACGGTCAGCAATTGCCTTGAAGCAAAGAGCTTGCCGAAAGTATCGCATCCGTACAACGGCACGGACAAACGCCGAATCTCGGTCTTTGGAATCTGCTCATCGGGAACCGTCGATAGTCTGCCAAATAGCTGTTCCTGACGCAGAACAGCCAACCGTTTGGCAACCAGTTCCAAAACCGCCTCGTCTTCCTCGTTGGCTGCCCTATACTTTCGCGGTCCCTTTTCTGGCGACAAGACCACGGCAGCGAGTTTCTGCCCAATGCGGCCCGCCTTGCCTTCACTTTGGAGATAGGAATTGGGAATCGTCGTTTGGGAATAGATACAAACTGCTTTGGCTTGTTTCACAGTGCCATCGTCGGGATCGAAGTCGATCTCGGCATCTTGGAATACTTGGAAGCGATACGTCCCCTTTGTTGTATCCGCGACGACCTTGAACGCGATTTTCCTTTTCGATTTGTTCGTAAGCCACGCATGGCGGAAAAGGGGCGTCAGGAACGGGGTCTGCGGATTTGGGGATTTGACAGTCCTCGCCCAAAGATAGGCGACAGGAACGCTTCCGTCAGGATCGGGTGGATAGAAATGCAACAATTCTCGTCTGGCTGCTTCAAGCACCCAGTTTCCCCAATACTTCACGTCTGCCGCCAGCGGGTTTCTTCGATAGTCCGCCTCGCTGATCTGGACATCTGGAACGACTTCCGCAGCATCGAAGGTGACGACCGGTTGATGCGGCATTTCTCCTTTCAGCAGGGGATGGTCTTCGCCCTTCTTCTTTCTCTTCATTCGATTATGGGCTAGTAACCGCTCGATGTAGCCAGGCACAGGTCGGCCATCGGGCTGGCCGTACTTCTGCGGATAGACCAGCGTGCAAAGCTCGATCAGATGGGCGACTGGGTTTAGGTCGATTGCGAAGGCTTCACAGCCGAGTCGCAACGCTTCCAGCGGAATTGCCCCACCACCAGCAAATTGGTCCAAGACCCTCGGTGAATCCCCGTCACCGGTCGGACTGAGGACTTTATGAGCGGCGGCGATCAGCTTGCGAGCGGGCTGAATGTACTCGGGATTGTTCGTATTCTCCCATTTGACCAGATGTTTGATGAATTCCAAGCAGCGATTGCGTGGCGTGTCAGCAATGGCCGAGCCATCGCCGTTCTTCGGGATGAATTCATTGCGATCCAGCACTTGTGCGACCAGCTTGCGAAAGTCCTCGGGACATTCCAGGTCGTCTGGGTCAGGAATCAGCGAAGCGAAAGCCGCCGCTCGGCAGGCAGCTAGTGGCCGCCGCGCCCACCAGATGTGCAGGGTTGAAATATGGCCGTGCCGAATCGACTTCTCCCGAGCCGACTGCTCGGAGACTTCCTTCAAGGGCAGGGCAACTTCGATGAGGCGTTTGAGCATTTACTTTGTCGCTTTCGACAAGGGCAAATAGACTTGAGCCGTTTCTCCGGTATGCCTGAGCTTCACGCGCAGGGCATCAAATAGGGACCAGTGGTTTTCCAGAATAAGAATCAAGTCTTCGCCACTCATGGCGATCAGGTTTGCTTTCCGGCCAATGCAAAATGTGTCGGATGCCAAGGTGGAATAGCCATTGATCGAAATGAAAAGTCCCCTGGTCCAATCGCTCTTTTCGGCCTTGCCACGCAATACAAGGAGATCGGAGGCATTTGCCGGTTCCGCACGCCATCTAGCCTCGACAAGAAAAGTGCTGCCCTGCCACTCGAATGACCCGTCGATTTGTTCACCGACAACTCGAAACGATCCTCGCGGAGCCAGACCGTGTGCATGGAAGAAATCGTTGAGGAACTTTTCTAGTGCATATCCCCTGGCCTGAGCGGTTAGAGCCAACAGATCAAGGAACTGCCTGTGAAATTGCTGAATGGCTTCCTTACTGATCTCTTGGGCGGTTGAGCTTCCTGATGGTCGTGAGGCTGGTGCTGGTGTTTTCGCAGGAAGCGACTTGAGAAACGACTGGTCGTGCAGTTCTGGAATCTTGAAGTGGAGCCGCTGGACAAGGACGTTGATCGTATCAATTTCCTCTCGATTTACCGGACTACCCTTCTTTATCCGGTATTTCATGCCTTCCTTGATCGACGCGAGAAGCAAATCACAGAAGGAACCCCGCTCGTTCTCAAATACGGCCTCAAGTAGCTGAGTAATCGCAGGGAGCTTGCTGCCGCCGATCCAGAAACGCTCTAGGCCATATCGGGCCGCGACCGTTCCCCAAGTGATGGCCGCGCCAGACCCCGGCAGGAACGAATAGAGAGTATCTGCCAGTTCTGCCAACGCCTGCGTTTCGGTCAAAGACAACGCCACCATCTAACTCACCTTGAACGGTCACTCGCCGTTCTGCTTCCGTGATTCCTATTTCCTCAATGCGACCGGACTGAGGGCCACGGTCACGTCGTATTTGTAGATTTCGATATTACTATGGGCCAAGGCTGCGGCACGCAGCCTTGGCGTCATTTCGTGAACGACCACGATGCCCCGTACCCCGACACCGGCCTGGGCAGCCCGATGCTCGACCACCCAGCCCATGTAGCGGGACAATTGCCCAATTACTTCGTCGTCGGTCTGGTCGCGTTTTAGTTCGATGACGACGAAATCGCCGGTTGTACGATCCCGAGCCAGAATGTCGATTCGGCCAAGGGTGCCGCAGACGATCTGGCGGCCCAGATATTCGAGGCACCCGGCCCAGGCCAGCGATTCCCATTGGCTCACCAGGATGTCTTCAAGGTACTGCTCGATAGCGAGAGCGAAATCGGGCGGCGAGTTTGCTGACGACGCGACCGAGGTCGGTGTGCCGATTACCTCACGCCTGCGGTCGAGATGATCGAAAAACAGCTTGAGCACGCCGATGGTCCACTGGGTCGCCTCGTTCACACGGCGACTGTCATTTGCCGGAAACTCAGCATCACGGCCAAAGCCCCAACGGTATTGGGCGAAGAGAACGTCGGAGTCGATTCGCAGATCACCGGAAATCCCGGCCTTGGAGAACTCCTGCTTTAGGGTAGTCGGGTCAAGCTCGGTTCCTCGCTTCAGGGAACATTCGACAACAAGCACCTGGGAATCTGCATTGCCGCTGACGCGGTTGCTATCGAAGACGCACTCGACCCATTGAAGCTGGGGATGCTCGTAGCTGGCCGTCTTCTTGCGACGATGGAGCTTGGCCGTAGCCAGCCGGGGATCACCCGCCTGCTTCGATGCTTCGACCAGCTTTCCAAAGAAGTCTCCTTGCCAACTACTCGACATTGCCTGGACTCCGTGTGCTACATGCCGCCTTTTTCCAGTCCTCGGCTCCCACCATATACCGCACCACGCTGATCTCTTCCCTCGGGCTCAGCTTCGATGCCGGGTCTTGGATCAAGTACAACTCCGGTTGCGTGTTGCAGTTGACCACGACGTAGAGCCAATAATCCTTTCCAAACCGCTGGGCCTTGATCCATTCGTTGGGCGTCAAAGCCACTCCGCCGATACCGCCACGGCCCTTGACCTCAATGTATCGGGCAACCTGACCGTTGCACAGCGAAGTGACATCCCAGCCGCAATTCTCATCTTCGACCGACACCGGCTGCCGCCCCTGGCTCGCCTCATACTTCTTGGCCGTTTCGATGGCGATGGCCTCAACAGCAGGATCGTTCTCCATGCCCGCGACCGAAGCCATGACATCGCGCGGAGCGGGCAGGATAACCGCAACGCCGAGTATCTCGGGCGGCTTCTCGGACAGATGCTTCTCCTGCTCGATCTCTGCGAGCCGATCTTTGAGCCGCTGAGAGAGTTCGTTGCGACGGGCTTCTTCCTTGGCACGGTTGCCCTGGATGTTCAGTCGGGCAGGATCGTCCTCGAATCGCATTTGCCGCAACTGGTTGTCGTACTTGGCGAGTTTCTTGTTCGATTCGCTAATCAGGAATTGCAGCGACTTGCGGACGTACTTCTCCTTGATCGCCAGTTCCTTGGTTCGCCGTTCCTTGATCTCGCCAAAGTATTCGGGCGTGACCTCATCGAGCGACCAATTGATGACCCGATCCTGCTCGGCAGCAGCTTCACGAATTCCTCGGGCTACCTCCGGGCTACCGTCTGGCGGCTTTAGATCGAGCAAGGCATAAGGTTGGCTTTTACGGAAGCGTTCACCGGTCAGATGAAGGGCGAAGAGGCGTTCGCCTGCCGCTTGGCCTCGGCCATCTTCGACGCCGCATTTCAGTAACCACATGACCGTTGGCTCCGTGGCGTCGGCGTTGAAGAAGCACGCACCCTGACGAAGCGAGCCACCGTATTCGATCAAGACCCGTTCTACCACGCCCTCGAAAAGCGGGTGCCCCGGTCCAATGAATTCCAGGTCAGAATAGCCGAAGACCTGTTCCTTATCGAAAGTGACCTGGGGGTAGGTCGCCCCGATCTTGCCGCACCGACGCTCGATCTGCTCGGGCAGCTTGCGGAGGTCGGGCGGAACACGGCTGATAGACCAGATGCCCTTCTTGTCCTTGACCAGGGGTATCGTGCCGCCGAAAGACCGGTATGCCTCGATGAAGAATCTCTCGATGTATTCCGGCATCAGCCGTTGTTCTCTGCTCTGTTGCTGATCGGCCAAGAGCTTGCTCATGTCGATGTAACGGGAGCCCAGCGATTTGTCCTGCATTTCGCTTCGGATGCGGGCAACCTGTTCTTCGTCCGTCTGCACGTCGATTTCCGCGAGAATCTCGGCCATTGTCTTTCGGCGGGAGAGCCAGTCCTTCATCAAGGCGTCGAACCTGGGGGCCGGAACAATTTCCCCGATCACGTCATAGACCCGATCACTGCCGAGTGCCCGCCGCATGTCCTCCAGCTTCTTGAGGAGCCGGTGCATGACCTCGCCTTCGCGGGTGTTGTCGGCCACCAGATTGAAGATCATTACCTCCTGCTGCTGCTTATACCGATGGATACGCCCCATACGCTGTTCGAGCCGGTTGGGATTCCACGGAATGTCGTAATTGACCATTAGGGAGCAAAACTGGAGGTTGATTCCCTCGCCTGCCGCCTCGGTTGCCACCATGATGGACGATTTATGCTCGAAGAACTCGCGTTCAGCAGCGATCCTCTTTTCTAGTGACATGCCACCGTGGATGATGCAGCAGTGGAACCCGAGATTCGTGAGCCTGCCAACCAGGGAATCAAGGCTGTCCTTGTGTTCGGTGAAGACCAGGAGCCGCTCAACCCGGCCAGAGAGATGATCGGAAACGACCGAGCGAAGCTCCTCGAACTTGGTTTCAGGGGAGTTCTTCTCGGTTTGCTTTGCCAGCCGAACAAGCCGGTCAAGTTCCTCGATCTCGGCCTCCAACTCGGCCATGTTCTCGGCCATCGTGAGCCGCTCTACGACATCATCCTCGAAGTGCCAACGCTCGGATTCAGTCAAATCGTCCAAATCCTCGGGAAGTTCCCCAAACTCCTGCTTGAGCTTGCCGAGTTTGCGAAGATCGCGGAGCCGTCTTAGGCGGCGTTCCAAGGAGAGACGAATCGCCGCTAGGCTGGAGGCCAAGCGGCGTTGAAGCACGGTCAGGGCGAGGCCGACGTTGCGGTTCTCGGCTTGCTCTGCACGCTGGAAATTGTTTTGGACATATTCGGTGACGGCGTTATAGAGGGCCAGTTCGTCATGGCTAAGGCGATAGGAAAGCGTCTTGACGTGGCGGGGCGGGAAACAGGGGGTGCCGTCGAACTGTTTCATGTCCTCCTTGAGACGGCGGATCATAATGCGGTTCTCATCGTGGGCACTAGCTTCAGCCAGGATTTTCCCATTGGCATACAGATCGCGGTCGAGGAGTTGCAGTAGGAGGGCGAAATTGTCAGGGTCGCCCTTGTGCGGCGTGGCCGTCAAGAAGAGGTAGTGGTCGGTACGTTCCCGCAGAAACTCGCCAAGTTCGTATCGTTGCGTCTTGTTGATCTTATTGCCGTACTTGTAGGCCGCCATCTTGTGGGCTTCGTCCACGATCACCAAGTCCCATCGCACGTCGCGCAGGTGATTGAGGATGTCGTCCTGGCGAGCGATGAAGTCGATGGACGTGATGCACTGAGGATTATCTTCCCAGATATTCTTGCCGTAGGCTGTACTTACCGTGGCTCG
>Ga0181517_10003305_pt1 | contig 15444 bp, 9 predicted proteins | sample PEATcosm2014_Bin_31_FD_119748 | JGI IMG/M metagenome (GOLD analysis project Ga0181517, IMG submission 119748) | Peatland microbial communities from MTU Mesocosm Facility, Houghton, MI, USA - PEATcosm2014_Bin01_30_metaG | ecosystem: Environmental > Terrestrial > Soil > Wetlands > Peat | place... | reverse complement strand
CAGATTGCGAACCATGACCTCATCGTCCGCAACCAGAATGACGGGGCGCCGGACACCCGACGACGGGAGATCCGGGCGAACGAAGGGCTGAACAGGCTCCTCGCCGTCTCGGGCTTCGGCGTCTTTAGGGATCATATTTGCCTTGAAACCACGGGCGTGCCTCCGGATCTTGTGCGAATTACCGACATCGGGTCCCTGCCGGATCGGGCTAAGACCGCCCGGCAGCCACTGCGCCAAAACTGACCATGTGGCTCTAGTTTGCGCAGTTCGTCCGTGTCTATCCGCAGATTAACGATATCAAGTTCGCGCTTTGCGGTCTGGTCAATACTGCTCACCCGGCTCCGCGGAAATCGCGGCCGAAACAAAGGGCTTGCAACAGCCTATCCATTGGGCTATTTTCTGAATAAAGGTAAGGCGCGAGGCGGAAATGGAACCAACCAGAAAGCCCAAAACACCTTTCGATCTGAAGATCTTTCTGATCAAGGTCAACGGTGGACGAACGGATGCCGAATACCGCACCAACGACCACGTCTTTTCCCAAGGCGACGCGGCGAACTCGGTTTTCTATGTCAAGGAAGGCAAGGTCAAGCTCACCGTCTTCTCCAAGCAGGGAAAGGAAGCCGTGGTCGCCATTTTGAAAGACGGCGATTTCTTTGGGGAAGGCTGTCTGGCGGGACAACAGGTACGCATGGCGACCGCAGTGGCGATTACGGAGTGCTCGGTCATGAAGCTGGAGAAGGAGGCGGTGGTGAGGCTCCTTCGCGAAGAGCCGGCGTTCTCGGAGCTGTTCATGGCCCATCTGCTTTCCCGGAACATCAAAATCGAGGAGGATTTGGTCGACCAGTTGTTCAATTCCAGTGAAAAGAGGCTGGCGCGAGTGCTTTTACTGCTGGCCAACTTCGGAAAGGAAAGCAAGCCGGAGCCGCTTATTCCGAAGATCAGCCAGGAGACCCTGGCGGCCATCGTCGGCACCACCCGCTCCAGGGTCAGCTTTTTCATGAACCGGTTTCGCAAGCTTGGGTTCATCGAATACAACGGCGGCCTGAAAATCCACAGTTCCCTGCTGAACGTGATTCTGCACGACTAGGGTCTGCGGCCGCATGGTTAGCTGCGGATGCGCAGCAGGAGGTAGAGGCCCGCCAGGGCAAAGATCACGTCTGGGGACCACGCGGCCATGGCCGGGTTCAGTTCGCCGATGCCGCCCATCTTCTCGAACACCGTGCTGATGCCCCAATAGGCGATGGCGATGCCGATGCTCACGCCGACTCCCGCCATGGCGCCGCGACTGCCCACCATGAAGGCGAACGGCACCGCGATCAGAGCCATGATCAGGGCAAAGAGGGGGACCGAGAACTTGCGGTAGAACTGCACTTGCAGGTTCACCGTGTCGAAGCCGCTCTGCTTCAGGTCGAGGATGTAAGCTTCCAGTTCCCTGAAGTTCATCTGCTTGTCCTGCACCTGCTCCTTGCGGAAGTAGTCGGGGGGCTCGGTCAGCTCCGCGAAATTCTTGAGATCGAACTTCTCGTAGGTGCGGGCTGCGCCAGGCGGGAAGGCGCTGGTCCAGCCGTTATAAAAGACCCATTGCTTCAGCTCGGGGCTCCAGCGCGTGCGCTCCGCCGAGATCTGGCGCACCATGCGGAAGGTGTCCTTGTCCAGCTCAAACACGCTCACGTCGTCCATCGTCGACGCGGAGGGATCGATATACCGGTAGTAGTATATGCGCGACCCCTGGCCCATGATCCACTTGCGGTCCGGCGCCAGGTAGGTTTGCGTGGGTTTGCCCTTGATTTCGGCGCGCAGGGCTTCCTGCCTGCGGTTGGCGCCCGGCACGTAATAGTGGTCGAAGGCGAAGAGCCCCGCGCTGAGAGCCGAGCCGCAGAGGAAAACCGGCAGCGCCAGGCGGTAGAGGCTCACGCCGCAGGCTTTGAACGCGGTCACTTCGTTCTGCTTGCTCAGAACTCCAAAGGTCACCAGCACGGCCACCAGAACGCTCACCGGGAGGGTGCGGTAGATCAGCTCCGGGGTGAGGAAGAACAGGTATCTGAGCATGGTGGAGATGGGGATATGATTGTGAATCATATCGTTCGTCAAATCGAAGAAAGTGAACACCTCCGTCAGGAAAATAAAGCTGGCCAGGAACAGGAAAAAGTACAGCAGGAGCTGGGAAAGGATGTAAGCATCCACGATCTGCGGCAAAAGGGGCGTGCGCCAGCTCAAGAGGCGGTTCAGGGATCTCTCTCCGGCCCCCGGCTTGAGCGCCTTGAGGCGCGTCCCCAGCCAGTTCTTCATGGTGGCCAGCGGGTCGCTGTCGCCGGGCATCTCCATTCTCACGATGAGGACTACGCCCGCCACGAAGAAGGCCGCGTCGGGAAACCAGATAGCCAGCGGAACGGACATCCTGCCCTGTTTGGCGTAGCTGACGAACGCCATGGAGGAAAGCCAGTAGCAGAAGAACGCCAGGACCACCGCGTTGACGTAGCCGGCCGAGCGGCCTCCCTTTCGCGTGGCGGTGCCCAGCGGAATGCCCACCAGGGCCAGCATGATGCAGGCCACCGGCAGCGCGAACCGCCGGTGCAGCTCGATCTTGTTTTCGACCAGGTCCGGCCCGGCTTTGTAGGCCAGGAGCGCGCGCGTATTCATGGCGCTGGAGCGCAGCGCCTGCTCTTTTGGCGGCGCGGCGTCAAGCGCCTGGGCGGAGAACGGCGCGAAGGTGTCGTTGGCGGTACCCTCCTTGCCCATTCGGTAGGTGTAGGCGTCGCGCATGGAAAGGACCATGCGCCGCTCCACCGGGTCGGAGACGGCGATGGCCTGGCGCGCCACGGTAACCAGCGGGCCCACGGCCTCTTCCTTCATGCCGCTCGATCGTTTTCCCGGCGCGACGTCGGCCAGGAAGACGGGCCGCCACTGCACCAGCTCGCCGCCGCGCACATCGCCTACGTAAAGAATGACGTCGGGGAAATCCTCGTCGAAAACACGCGGTTGAATCTCCGCCGAAAGCTCCGTGCGGGCCAGATCGTTGATGATGTCGGTGCTCATCCGCATGGCCAGCGGGGTGAGGCGCAGGGAGGCGAACCCCGCCAGGCACATGCCCAGGAAGGCGAACGCCAGCACGGGCGGGACGATTCTCCGGCTGGAGACTCCATTGGCGCGCATGGCCACGATCTCGCCGTCCGCCGCCATGCGGCCGAGCCCGATCAGAATGCCCACCAGCACGCCGAACGGAATGGTCATGGGCAGCACCGGCGGAATGGCCAGGGCGAACAGCAGCGCTACGGTTCCCATGCTGGCGGCGCTGGTTTGCACCAGGAGATCGAACAACCTGTCGAATCCGTGCAGGAAAATAACGAAGGTAGCCAGCAGCGTGCCAAGCAGCGCGCTGGTGAGGGTTTCGCGGAATACGTACCGTCCTAACAGGCGGAACACGGCCTACCGCGCAAGCTCCGGCGCGGGAACGATGGGCAGCTTGGGCAGCTCTTCCTCCGCCGCGTGCAGCTCCAGATCGTCGATGAGAATCGAGGGCGCCACCACGCACGCCTCCGAGGTGTAACTGGAGCCCCCGATCAGGGCGAACACCTGCGGGCTATCCATGAAGTCGAACGGCTGAGCGTCGTCGCCAGCGGCCAGAATGTCCTTCAGCGAGCGCGCATTCATGCCGCGGAACCGCAGCCCGCGCACCATCTCCTCCCGGCCGTCCGGGAAAACCTTGTATACCAGGATCGGCATGCTCACCGGACGCCCGCCCTGCGAGCCCGAGAGCATGCGGCGCACCTCGTCTATCGAGCCCGAGGAAGGGAAATCCATCTTGCGGACCAGGATTCCATAATCTTTGCCGCGCGCCTGGATCAACTCGATGAGCTTCTTCTTCAGCTCGGCCGCGGGGACGGCTTCGGTAGAGCTGACGAACAGATTGCCGATGCCCGCGGTGGCGCCGGAGCCGCCGGGCAGACGGCCATGGCCGTTGGAACCCTCGAAGCCGTGTACCGGCTGGCGGGTCAGCAGGTAGCCCTTCAGCACGCCCTTTTCCACCAGGTGAAGCGGTTTGGGCTCGACGCCCTCGCGGTCCACGCCGTAGCTGCCAAACAGCGGGCGGCCGCGCCATTCCTTCACCGTGGGGTCGTCCGTCACGTCGAAGGATTCGGGCAGCACGCGCGCCCCGATGCGGCCATCCAGTTCGCTTTCCGCGGAAGCCCCGCCGCGGCCGCCCGTCTGCCGCCGCACGGCGGCCAGGTTCCGGCCCAGCACTTCGGCGAAAATCTGCGCTCCGGCCGCGCCTTCGAACAGCACGGGGCCGTTGTAATCCTCGCCCTTGGAGGCGTGCGCCAGCGCCGTCACGTCTTGGGCCAACGCAGCCACCTGGCGCTCCAGCTCGGCCTGCGCCGGCATGTTCGCGATGTCGAACGCGTGGATGGTGATGGCGTCCCGCACGCCGGACCCATCGGCGGCCTGCGCCTGCGCCCGGGCGCGCACAAAAGTCACGCGCTCGGGCTCGCGCACCTCCGTGCCTTCGGAATTCACCACGTAATAGCCGCCGTCGCTCGCTTCGAGCTCCACGGCCGAGTATTTCACCTCCGGGAAGCGCGTGAAGACCGCCGAAAGCGCCCTCACGCGGTCCGTCCAGGCGTCTTCGTCAATCGTCAGGAGGCGGATCTGGCCCAGGCGCCGCAACGGCTCGGCGTGCGCAAAATCGTCGAGCTGCTCGTTCTGGGTGACATTGCGCTGGGAGGCGCGCTTGCGCGAGAGCGCTTCCACGGCGGCCTTGTACGCGGAATCGGTTTCCAGCCACAAGTGCCGCCGCATGGCCATGTAATCGTCGTCGATCGGAAAGCCGTCGAGGGCGTAGCGCGAACCCCCGAAACCGCCGCCGGCGAAGTTGGTGTTGTCGGACTTATAGTCGCCCACGCGCACCTGAACCGCCGGCGAGCGGAAGCGCGACCGGCGGCGCGAGACCACCCCGCCCAGGCTGGCGGACACGCTGAAGGCATCCTCGTCATCCACCACGTACTGGATGAAATAGGGGGGTTCCAGATTGGTAATGGTGAGCTTCCGAGAACGCTCCACCTCGTCGCGCAAGGCCTGGAGCAGCGGATCGGCCGGCGGCGCCTGGCCGCACAAGACCAGGGCCACGCCGAGCGCCGCGCCGGAAACCAGCAGGGCCTTCATCGCGAGCCTCCTCGGGAATCGGCCGCGGTGGGTTGGGGCAGCAACGGAGGCCGGTCGTTGGCCTTGGCCTTCTTTTCAATCTCGATCTCGGAAACCAGAATGGCCGGCGCGACGGCCGAGACCGGAACGCTTCCGGATTCCGCGCCGCAGTAGCCGTTGAAGATCTCCAGCTTGTCGGAAGTCGCCAGAATCTTGGAGAAACTGGCCAGCGGGGTGCCCACGATGTCGGCGCCTCGCACCAGCTCGTCCGGGCGCCCGTCCGCGTACACGCGGAAGACCACCACGGGTATCACCTTGAAGGCCTGAAGGCCCGAGCGGGCGGTAGTGGTGAATCCGCCCGTGATGTCGCGGAAATAGAGACCGTAAGGCTTGTTCTGGCGCTTGACTTCCTCGATCAGCATCTGGCGCAGGCGCGCGTCGGAGACGGCGTTGGAGGATTGCACGATCAGGTTGGATTGGCGCGAAACCACCTCCAACCCCGGCTCCCGGCGGCCGTGGCCGTTCGAGTGATCGATCCCCTGAATGGGGGAGCGGGACATCAGAAAAGTCTTCAGGACGCCGTTTTCCACCACTGTGACGGGGCGCGCCTTCACGCCCTCGTCGTCGTAGTCGTACCAGCCGTTGAGGTCCACATCGCCCACCTTGCGCCGCGTGGGGTCGAACACCACCGATAGAAAATCGGGCAGAACCTTGGTCCCGATGCTCTTGGTGAAGGTCTGGCCTTCGCTTTCATCCTTCTGGCGATGGCCCTCGACGCGATGGCCGAAAATCTCGTGGAAGAACACCCCCGCAGCAGCCCCGGAGAATATGGCCGGCCCCACGAATGGCTCGGCTTCGGGAGCCGTGAGCAACGCGGTAACGTCTTTGCCGACGCGGTCGATGGCGGCGGCGAGCACTTCGTCTTTGGGCAGCCCCGCCGGATCCACGGCTTCAAAGGTCTCAAACGCGCTGAGATCCGTGCCGTCCGCCGCCTTGCCCGACGCCGAGATTATCACACGCGCGAAGCCCCGCCCGTGCTCAAGACGGGCGCCCTCCGTATCCACGAAGTAGCGCGTATCGGTCTGGCCGCTCACCGAAACGCGCGAGGTCAACACGCCGGAGTAGCTTCCGAAACGGGCCGAAAGCCGGCGGATGCGCTCGCTCCAGGCCGCCTGGTCGAACTTCAGAGGAGGCGGCGGATGGACGGAAGTGGAGGGTTCTTCGGTGGAAAAGTCGGCGGAAGAGTCGGTTTCCGCCACCCGCACCTGGGTGTTGGTCTTGATGCCGATCAGCCGCGCGGCGGCCACGCGATAGGCCCGGTCGGTTTCGAGCCACAGGCGGCGCTTGATGGAGTTGGCATCGTCCTCGATGGAGATGGCCGCGCCGGAGGTGACCTGGCCCACGGCGCCGCGCACGCGGTGGTAGTTGTCGAGCTGCGGCGTTCCGACTCGCACCGACACGTCCAACGCGCGGTCCTTGCCGCCCGAGTTGGAGGTGACGCTGCCGAGCGAGGCGGAGATGGAGTGGTACTCCTGCTCGGTCACTTCGTAGCTAAGGAAGTACGGCGCAGGGTCGGCTTTCTCCTTTAGAATGGAGAAATTACGGTTCAATTCCTGCGACATGGCGTCGAGCAGGAGGGGCGGCTGGGCGGCGGCGGCTGACGCCGCGGCGGCCAGCAGCGCGAAGCGAGAAAAAGCGGAGCTGGTCAAGCGATCAGGATAACACCCGGACAGGCCGTAAGGTGGGACAGAGCATTGCCTTGTGTGGCTAGGGATACGCGAGCCGGGCGGGTCGAAAAGGCAGGCGGAAGCGCCTGCCCCACCACGACCACCAACTCCGGCTCCTTGACGCCGGGGGCGTAAGCGCGGGATCGTTAACGGAAAGGACCGCTATGAAGAATCGGATGCGCCACAAGGCCCGCCTGGCTCTGGCCCTGGCCGCCATGGCCTCGGCGATGCCGGCGGCCGCCGTTCATCTTTGGGAGAAGCAGGAGCTGACGTTCACCGCGGCCCGGACGTATGCCAATCCGTACACCGACGTGGTGGTGTGGGTGGAACTGGCCGGGCCGAACTTCAACAAGCGCGTTTACGGCTTCTGGGACGGCGGCCAGACGTTCCGCGTCCGCGTGGTGGCTACCGCGCCGGGAACCTGGAAATGGCGAAGCGGCTCCGCCCCCGCGGACACCGGTCTCGACGGAAAGAGCGGTTCTTTTACGGCCATCGATTGGACCGCGGAAGAAAAGGAGCGCAACCTCCTGCGGCATGGCTTCATCCGCGCCACGGCCAACGGCCACGCGCTCGAGCACGCCGATGGGACGCCCTACTTCGCCATCGGCGATACCTGGTATTCGGTGGGCGCGAACCGCTTCAAGTGGTACGACGACGACCAGGAGCGGCCCATGGGGCCCACCGCCGGGTTCAAGGACTACGTCCGGTTTCGAAGAGCGCAGGGTTATAACTGGGTCAACGTGATTGCCGCGTTTCCCAATTGGATCACGGACGGCAAACCCTGGAACGTCTCAATGCCCGACGGAACCACGGTGCGCTCGGCGTGGCTCGAATTCGGCAAGAACAGCGCCAAGAACATGGACAACGAAGGCGGGCGCCCGTTCGTGTTCCCCGGCAAAGTACCCGGCTACGAAGACATGTTTCCCGATGTGGACCGCATCAACCCGGAGTACTTCAAATACGTCGATCGCAAGATCGATTACCTGAACGAGAACGGGTTCGTGCCGTTTATCGAGGTATCGCGGCGGGACGCCAGCCTGCTATGGAGCAAATACTACAAGTGGCCGGACTCCTATGCCAGGTTCATCGAATACGTCTGGTCGCGCTACCAGGCCAACAACACGGCGCTGAGCCCGGTGCACCTGGATATTATCAGCGAGACCATCGGGCCGGACGAGTTCATGAAGGCCATTAACATGGTGATGGAAAAATACGGGCCGCCGCCCTTCGGGACGCTGCTCTCTTCCAACGCCAACCCGTCCACCATGGAGAACTGGAGCGACGCCGCCTGGGTCACCCTGCACCAGACCGGCAACATGCGCGAGCACTACGCCTACTGGTTCCTCACCGAGATTTACCGGCAGGCGAAGCCCCCGCGGCCGGCCATCAACGGAGAGCCCTACTATTCGGGATACAGCGACGCGCGCTCGCAGGGCGGCGGCCGCGGATACCAGTACGGCGCTCCCGGCGGCACGGACAAGGACGACCAGTACGTGCGTTCGGCCATGTACGGCAGCTTCCTTTCGGGCGGCTTCGGCGGCCACGTCTATGGCGCGGAGGGCATCTGGGGCGCGGATATCGAAGACGCGGCGCCCATCAAGATGTGGGACGCCTTCCGATGGAACTCCGGAGCGCAGATGAAGTATCTGCGCGATTTCGCGCTTTCCATCGGCAAGCGCTACCAGGAACTGGAGCCCGACGCCGATTTCGTATACCCCAACAGGACTCCCGTGATTCGCGGCTACGAGGGATGGGCGTACGCCGCGCGCACCCCCGACAAGAACATATTCCTGACATACTTTGAGAAGGGCTGCCCGCGCAGCCAGATTCGTGGGGCCCGGCTGAACGCCACGTATCGCGCACAGTGGTTCGACCCGCGCAACGGGTCGTGGCGAGACGTGAGCGGCGGTACGGTGCGCTCCAGCGCGATCGGCATTATAACGCTGCCCGTTTTTCCGGACGATAGCGACTGGGGGTTGCGGCTGACCTATGAAGGCCAGGCGCCGCAGGGCGGACGAGGTGGAAGAGGAGGATCTCAATGAGACGATTGACGTTTGTATTGTGCGCCGCGCTGCTGGCGCTGGCATTCACCGCCGGGACGGCCAGGGCGGCCGATGTCACCGGCAAGTGGACCACCACCATGGCGGGGCGCGGCGGCGGCGGTGAGGAGTTCACCATCACCTATAATTTCAAGCAGGATGGGACCAAGCTGACGGGCACGGTTGAGACTCCGATGGGCGACCCGTTGCCTATTGCCGACGGCAAGGTGGACGGCGACAAGCTCTCGTTCACCATTACCTTTGAAGGCGGACCCAACGGGGCCATGAAGATCACCAACGAAGGTACGATCAGCGGGGAGGAAATCAAGCTGACCACCAAGTTCGAGGGCGGCGGCGATTTCGGCGGCGGGGACCGGCCTCCGGCCACCCTGAAGCGCGTCAAGTAGGAAACTGCCGGTGGCGCAGGCTTTAGCCTGTGAAGCGGGCTGAAGCCTGCGCCACCGGCATATGCAGAGAGAGGTTGAACCAATGCAAACCCGAAATATTCGGAATTTACTCGCCCTGGCCGCCGCGCTGGTGAGCGCCGCCTGGTGTCAGGCCCCCAATCCGCCGGTTGGCGAACAGAAGAGGCCTCCCATGCAACAGCAACGCTACCGCAGTAAGATCACCGTCTACGATCTTGCCAAGCATTCCGCCAGCACGCTTTACGAGGATGACCAGACGATCATCGAAGCGCCTAACTGGATGCGGGACGGAAAGTCTCTGATGGTCAACAGGGGCGGCAACCTGTATAAGTTGCCCGTAACCGGCGAGGCCAAGCTGGAGCAGATCGTTCTGTCTCCGGGCACTTACCGCTGCAATAACGACCACGATTTCTCGCGCGACGGCAAACTACTGGCCTTTTCGGCCAACCCCCCCGGCGCGCGGTCGTCGCAGGTCTTTCTGGCCAACGCCGACGGATCGAACGCCCATGGTATGGTGACTACTCCGGACCCCAGTTATTTTCATGGGTGGTCGCCGGACGGTAAGTGGATGGGGTTCGTCGCGCAGCGCAACGGCAAGTTCGAGTTATTCCGTGTGCCGGTGACGGGCGGCGACGAGCAGCGACTCACGTCGGCGGGCGGCTATGACGACGGCATCGAGTACTCGCCCGACGGTAAGTGGATCTATTTCAATTCCAATCGCGGCGGCGTTTGGAGGATTTGGCGCATTCCGCCCGACGGCGGTGGCCCCGGCGACGCCAAGGCGGAGAAGCTCACCGATAACGATCTGGAGGACTGGTTCCCGCACATTTCCCCCGACGGCAAGCAGATGCTGGTGTTCGGCTTTCCGAAGGGAACCGAGAACCACAACGGCAAGATGGATGGCGTTCAACTGCGCCTGATGGCCACCCCTGGAGCCAAAGTCACGCTGCCCGCGAAAATGGAGACCCTCGTCACGTTCTACGGCGGGCAGGGAACCATAAACGTAAACTCCTGGTCGCCCGATTCGAAGAAGTTCGCGTATGTGGTGTATGAGCCGATTGAGGCGGGCGCGGGACGGTAGTTGAGTGGGATAAGGCTCCCGCCTTGTCAATCCGAGCGAAGCTCGGAGGCAGGGCTACGCTCGGTTGACAGGGGAGGAGCTTTATCTCACACCGCAGGTGGAATGCTTTCGCCTGGGCAACCGTCCGAGCTTCGCTCGGATTGACAAGGCAGGAGCCTTATCCCACCTACGCCACTACCAGCTCTTCCCGCTTGACCCGCTTCGTCCCCCGCATCTTCTCCATATAAATGAAGATCACGGGCGTGATATATAGCGTGAGCAACTGCGACACCACCAGGCCGCCTACCACCGCCAGGCCTAGCGGCCTGCGGGCCTCGCCGCCGGCGCCGAACCCCAGGGCTATGGGGAACGTCCCGGTGAGCGCGGCCATGGTGGTCATCATGATCGGCCGGAAGCGCACCAGGCAGGCTTCGTAGATCGCCTGGGACGCCGTGAGTCCGCGCTCCTTCTGCGCTTCCACCGCGAAATCGATCATCATGATGGCGTTCTTCTTCACGATGCCGATCAGCATGATGATCCCCACGAACGAATAGATGTTCAGCTCGTCGTGAAAAATCAACAGCGTCACCAGGGCGCCCAGGCCGGCCGAGGGCAGGCCCGAAAGAATTGTCAACGGGTGGATGAAGCTCTCATAGAGAATGCCGAGCACCATGTAGATGACCAGGATCGCCATGGCCAGCAGCACTCCCATTCCGGCCAGCGAGGACTGGTAGGCGGCGGCCATCCCCTGGAAACTGGTGTGCAGGGAGGCCGGTAACGTGTCGCGGGCCAACTCCTCCACGCGGTCGACCGCGTCGCCCAGCGCAACTCCGGGCGGCAAATCGAATGAGATGGTCACCGCCGGCAACTGGCCCAGGTGCGCCACCGTGAGCGGAGTCACCTCGGTCCGCATCCGCGCCACCGCATCGAGCGGGACCAGCTTCCCATTGGAGGACCGGACATAGAGCAGCGGCAGGTGGCTGGGGTCCGCCAGGTACTTCGGCATCAGCTCCATGATGGCCCAATAGGTATTGGTGGGGCTGTAGATGGGCGACATCTCGCGCGCTCCGTAGGCGTCGTACAGCGCGTCTTCCACCTGGGACGCGTTGACGCCCAGGGCGGAGGCGCGGTCGCGATCGATATCCACGGTAATCTGCGGGCTGGAGATCTGCAGATCGCTGTTCACGTCGGTGAGGCCCGGCACAGTGCGCACGCGCTTCTCGAAAGCGTCGGCGGCCCGGTACAGCTCGCCGATGTCGGGACCTTGCAACGTATACTGATAGAGGCTTCGGCTGACAAACCCGCCGATGCGCACCAGGGGCGGGTTTTGCAGGTAGGTGCGCAGTCCCGGGATGGCTTCGAGCCGCGGCCGCAGCCTCTCGATGATCTGCTCGGGGGTAGTGCGGCGCACATCGCGCGGCTTCAGGCGAATGTTGAGGCGGCCCTGGTTGCCGGAGGCAGCCCCGCCGATGCTCGACACGTAGCCGTCGATGTCCGGATCTGAGGCGACCACGGCGGCTGCTTCTTTCTGGAGCCGCACCATGGCATCGAAGGAAATATCCTGCGAAGCCTCCGTGGTTCCGCTCAGTTGCCCGGTATCCTGGCTGGGGATGAACCCCTTGGGAACCAGCCCGTAGAGATAGATGGTGGCCACCAGCGTGCAAGCCGCCGCCATGGCCGTGAAAAAGCGATGGCGCAACACGCCGCGAAGAGTCCAGCCGTAGACGTCGCGCATGCCGTCGAAAGCCCTCTCCGACGAACGTTGAAAGCCGTTCTGCCGTTCTCCCGGCTGCTTCAGGAAGCGGCTGCACAGCATGGGAGTGAGGCTCAGCGAGACCACCCCGGAAATCAGGATGGCCGACATAATGGTGACCGCGAACTCGTGAAACAGCCGGCCCATGATGCCGCTCATGAACAGCACCGGAATGAACACCGCCGCCAGCGAGAGGGTCATGGATAGAATGGTGAAGCCGATTTCCCGGCCGCCCTCGAACGCGGCCTGCATGCGCGGCTTGCCCATTTCCATGTGGCGCACGATGTTCTCCAGGATCACGATGGCGTCATCCACCACAAAACCCACGGAAAGCGTCAGCGCCATGAGCGAGAGGTTGTCGAGCGAATAGCCCGCCAGCGACATGGCGGCGAAGGTCCCCACAATCGACATGGGCAGCGCCAGGCTGGGAATCACGGTGGCGGAGACGTTCCGCAGAAACAGGAAAATCACCATGATCACCAGGCCCACCGTCAGGAGCAGGGTGAACTTCACGTCGTTGACCGACTCGCGGATGGATTGCGACCGGTCATAAAAGGCGTCGAGATGGACCGACGGCGGCATCTGGCTGCGAAACTCCGGCAGGAGCTTCTTGATGCGGTCCACCACTTCCACCGTGTTGGTGCCCGGCTGGCGCTGGACCATAAGGCTGATGCTGCGCACCTGGTTGTACCAGGCCGCCACTTTGTCGTTCTCCACGCTGTCGATCACCTGCCCCAGCTCGCCCAGCCGGACCGGCGAACCGTTGCGGTACGTCACGATCAAAGGCCGGTATTCGGCGGCGTTGCTGAGCTGTCCGGTGGCCTGCACGGTGAAAGCCTGCCGGGGACCCCAGAGCGTGCCGGTGGGCATATTCACGTTGTGCGCCATGAGCGCATTCTCCACTTCGTCGATGCCGATCCCACGCGCCGCCAGCAGGTTGGGGTCGAGCTGCGCCCGCACGGCGAATTTCTGAGCGCCGTAGACGAACACCTGGGCTACGCCATCGATCATGGATATGCGCTGCTGAATCATGGTCTCGGCGTATTCGTCCACCGCGTTGAGCGGCAGGGTGGGGGAATTCAGGCACATCATCAGAACCGGCATGTCCGCGGGATTCACCTTGCGAAACGTCGGCGGGCTGGGCATTCCGTTGGGCAACAACCGCTGGGCCGCCACGATGGCCGCCTGCACATCCATGGCGGCCCCGTCCAGCTCGCGATTCAGCACGAATTGCAGGGTCACGCTGGTGGAACCGCGCGAGCTGACGGAGGTCATGGAATCCAGGCCGGGGATGGTGGAGAACTGGCGCTCCAATGGCGTCGCCACGGCGGCGGCCATGGTTTCGGGGCTGGCGCCCGGCAGGCCGGCGCCCACCTGGATGGTGGGGAAGTCGACATTGGGAAGGTCGCTCACCGGCAGCGCGCGATAACCGGCCACCCCGAACAGCAGGATGCCTGACATGATGAGCGTGGTCATGACAGGCCGGCGGATAAAGATCTCGGTAATGTTCATCAGCTTCGGTTCCCCGGGGCGCCGATTTGGGGAAGCACTATAGTACTCAATGGCGCGCGCCTTAGGTGGCTCTACCGGGCCGCGCGAGCCAGCGCGCGCAGCAGGTGCTCTTCCAGCCAGCTCACCACCGGCACGGCCACTCCATCGCCGAACAGGTGATAGGCCTGGTTGTATTTTCCCGGCAGGGGGTATCGATCGGGGACGCCCATCAAGCGGGCCGCCTCGCGCGGGGAAAGCAGGCGCGAGCGGACCCGGCCACTTTCCACGGTGAGCACCGTCTGGCGGCTGGAGCCGCCCGCGGGCGTTCGCAGGCACCCCGAAATCTCATCGAATCGCACCTCCGCTCTCTGCCCCTTGCCTACCACCGCGCCATCCACGATTATCGGGCGGGTGCGCCGGTACAGCGTGCCGACGCGCATTCCACCCTGCCTCCGCGCGGCCTGCACCTTGGAGGCATTCGCCTCCGACATCAGCGATAACAGCCTGCGCGTTTCCGCGGCGCTGTGCCATTCCACGCCGCACGGCTGCTCTTCGATGAGGGAGGAAAGCGGCGGCGGCGGGCCTTCCGGGAACGGGAGATTCCACCACACCCACTTGGCCGCCAGCATCGCCGGAAAACTGGACCGCGCGGCCTCCAGGGTTCGCCAGCGCCAGCGCGGGTCGGGCGCCGGGGAAGCCAGGCCGGCGGGGAACCGGACGGCCTCGTCCACCGCGACGACGAACAGCCTGGGCCGCGATTGCGGCAGGAAATGCGCCGCGTCGATCACCATGGGCCCCACCCGATAGCCCGCGCTCGCGAGGCTCGAAAAAATCGCCGCGAAATCCTTGCCGCCATGCGACGTGATGGCGCCGGGCACGTTCTCGATCACAATGATAGAGGGCTTCCGCCGGGCGGCGACAAGTTGTTCCATCAGGCCCCAGAACGGCCAGTATGTTCCGCTGCGAGAGCCGGCGAGGCCGGCGCCGTTGCCCGCCAGGGAGAGATCCTGGCACGGAAAGGAAGCCCATACAAGGCTTGCGCGCCCAGGCAGATCGGCCGCGGAAAGCGCGGCCACGTCGCACACCCGCAACTCCGGCGCGGGGCCGAAACAGGCCCGGTACGCAGTCGCCTTCTCCGGCAGCCATTCGTTCGCGAAGACGCATTCCCAGCGGCTGCCCAGCCCGATACGAGCCATTCCCCCGCCGGCGAAAAACTCATACCAGGGGAAGCGTTCGCCGGCGTCTCGCGAGGGAATAGTACAGCGCGCGGGGTTCGTCACGTCACAGCCCGCACCGGCGTTCTACCTGGCCGAGAACTTGTACACCGTGGTGGTGTGATAGGTGGCGCCGGGTTCCAGGGTGGTGCTGGGGAACGCCGGATGGTTGGGCGAATCCGGGTAGTGCTGCGTCTCCATGCAGAACGCGCTGCGCCGCGGATACGTCTTGCCGCCCTTTCCGTGGATGGTCCCGTCCAGGAAATTGCCAGTGTAGAATTGCAAGGCCGGCTCGGTGGTCCACACCTCCAGGACGCGTCCGGTTCCCGGCTCGTACGCTTCGGCGGCCTTGGTCAATCCGCCGGCGCCCTTGTTCAGTATCCAGTTGTGGTCGTAGCCCTGGCCGAACTTGAGCTGCTCGTCGTCCTGTCCAATCCGTGCGCCGATGGCCGTGGACTTGGTGAAGTCGAACGGCGTGCCCGCCACCGGGCTCAGTTCCACGGTGGGAATCAGGCCCGAATCCACGGGCGTGAAGCGGTCCGCATTAATGGGCACCTGGTGCTGGAGGATATCGCCTTCTCCCTGGCCCGCCAGAT
>Ga0181517_10003300_pt1 | contig 15454 bp, 11 predicted proteins | sample PEATcosm2014_Bin_31_FD_119748 | JGI IMG/M metagenome (GOLD analysis project Ga0181517, IMG submission 119748) | Peatland microbial communities from MTU Mesocosm Facility, Houghton, MI, USA - PEATcosm2014_Bin01_30_metaG | ecosystem: Environmental > Terrestrial > Soil > Wetlands > Peat | place... | reverse complement strand
TCCTGATGGGCGGACGCGTGGCCGAAGAAATCTTTCTTAACCAGGTCTCGACGGGCGCCGGCAACGACATTGAACGGGCCACCGAGCTGGCCCGCCAAATGGTTTGCGAGTGGGGCATGAGCGATCTGGGGCCGCTGACTTTCGGCAAGAAGGAAGAGCAGATCTTCCTGGGCCGCGAAATCGCCCAGCACCGCGATTACAGCGAAGAGACCGCCATCCGCATCGACGAGCAGGTCAAGAAGCTCGTGCAGGGCGGCTACGATACCGCCGCGGCGGCACTCTCCAAATACTCCGACGCGCTGGTCAAGATCGCTGAGACGCTGCTCGAGCGCGAGATCCTGGATGGCGCCGAGGTCATGCAGATCATCCGGGGCGAGCCGCTCGCTCCGCTGGCAACCGCTCCGCAGAAGGATTCCGAGGACCACACCCAGCAGGTGTTGCGGCCCGAAGCCGGCCGGCGCGTGCCGGGGCTATCCGAAGGGGAGCGTCCGCAGCCGGCGTGATCCCCTCTTTTCCGGTTTACCTGTTCGATCTCGATGGGACCCTGCTCGATTCCGCCGAAGATATCTGCGGCGCGGTCTTGCAAACCGTCGAGGGCACCGGGTGTGGCCCGCTGCCGTTCGACTTTCTGAGGGGCTACATCGGCCGCCATCTGCTCGATCTGTTCCACGACATTTTTCCGAAATACACCGAAGCGCAGATCGACGCCCTGATTCAGCATTATCGGGCGCTCTATCCGGCCCGCGGCCACAAGGCCACGCGGCTTTACCCCGGCGTGGTCGAGGGCCTCGAAACCTTGGGCGGGCGCAAATCGATCGCCACCACCAAAGGGACGCCCACCACCCGTTCCATCCTCGAACAGTTCGGCCTCGCGCGCTTCTTCGACCACGTGCAGGGCACCGATGGCTTCCCCTGCAAGCCCGCTCCGGATGTGATTCTGCGCTGCCTGGAAGCCCTCCATGCCAAGCCGGGCGAGTGCCTCATGGTTGGCGATTCGATGGCCGACATGCAGGCCGGGCGGCGCGCCGGCGTGAAGATCTGCGCCGTGCGCTACGGCTATGGCAACCCCGCGGATCTTGAGCGCTGCGAGCCGGATTATTGGCTCGGCGATTTGCGGGAACTCGCCGCGGCCAAAGGGGTTCCCCATACTCCTGTGGTATCCTGAGTGATTCCACAGTCAGATGCCGCAGACAAGGCCGCTTCCGCGGGTATGTATCGCCTTGGGCCTGCCGGATGTACCATCCTTGCTGGCACATGCCCGGCGTGAAGCCGAGGCCGGGGAAACATTTTTCGAATTTCGTCTGGATTTCCTCGACCGCCCCCTCGCGGGCGCTGCCGCGATACGCGAATTTCTCGATAAGTTCCCCGAATCCATCATCTTGGCCACCTGCCGGAGGCACCAGAATCACGGCAAATTCAACGGCAGCATCGAGGAACAGATGGCCGTTCTGGATCTGGCTGTCGAGAGCGGCGCGCGCGCCGTGGATATCGAGATCGAAACCGCCGAGGCCGCTCCCGCCGGCGCGAACGCCTTCCATGGGCGTGTCCACGTGGTCCTCTCCTATCACAATTACGAGGCCACTCCGTCCCTGGATGCCGTGGCCAGTCGCCTCATGAAGGTACGCGCCGACGCCTATAAGATCGTCACCACCGCGCGCAAGCCCTCCGACAACCTGCGCGTGCTGGCCGCCGCCAAGACCTTCCCCAGGGAACGCATGGTCGTACTGGCCATGGGTGAATTGGGCTTCCCCAGCCGCGTGCTCTCGCCCGTGTTCGGCGGCGCTTACACCTACGCCGCGCCTCTGTGCGCCTCGGGGACCGCCGCCGGCCAGGTGTGCGCGGATTCCTTGCGGCATTTGTATCACGTCGAAAAACTCGGGAAATCCACGCGCATATACGGCGTGATCGCCGACCCCGTACGCCATTCCATTTCGCCCGCTGTCCACAATCGCGCTTTTCAATCGCGCCGCGTGGACGCCGTTTACCTGCCTTTCCTGGTTCCACCGGCGCATCTGCGGGATTTCTTCTCCCTGGCCGCCAAGCTGCCGCTGGCCGGCTTCAGCGTCACCATTCCGCACAAGCAGAAGATCCTCCGCTACCTGGATGCGGTGGACCCCTTGGCGCGCCGCATTGGGGCCATCAACACCGTGTGGCGCAAGGCCGGCAAGTGGCGCGGGACCAACACGGACGCGCCCGCCATCACCGGGCCGCTGGCGCGCCTGCTGCCACTCGCGAAGGCCAAGGTTCTGATCGTGGGAAATGGCGGCGCCGCCCGCAGCGCGGCTTTCGCCCTGGCGGACGCGGGCGCCTCGATCACCCTGGTGGGCCGCAACCCGGACCGCGTCCGCTCCCTGGCCAAAGTCTGCGGCGCCGAAGCCATCTGCCGCGACCAGCTCGATGGGCGCTATTTCGACGTCCTGGTTCATGCCACCCCGCTGGGCATGCTCCCCCATGTGGATGCCTCTTTCTTCGAGGGCAACATCCCCGCCGACGTGGTCTTCGACATGGTATACAATCCTCTGGAGACCCAGCTTTTGCGGCGCGCCCGCGAGCAAGGGAAACAGGCGCTGCCAGGCCTCGAAATGTTCGTGGAACAGGCCGTCCGTCAGTTCGAGCTGTGGACCGGGGACACGGCCCCGCGCCAAGCCATGGTGAAGGCCGCCTATGAAGCGCTGGAGCCGCACAAAGCGCTGGAGCCACACAAGTAATATGAAACTCACGCGGCGTGAACTGGCCGCGGCCCTGGCCACCGGCGTGGCTGCGGCGCAGACCCAATCGCCCGCGCCCTCCGCCGCCCAGCCCTCCACGCCCGAGCGGGAACTCGAAGCCGCCCAGAACCGCAACCGTGGTGCCGCCGCCGCGCTCGCCCGGGTGAGCGTGCCGATGGCGGTTGAACCGGCGTTCCAGTTCAAGGCCTGAGGCCTGCATGGCGCAACTCTCCTCCGATGTCTTCTTCGCCACCGTAACCGAGCTGAACACGCGCCTGAAAGCTCGCGAGTTCTCGGTCCTCGAGTTGACGCGGGCCTTCGGCGCGCGGCTCGAGAAGCTCGGTCCCGAATACCACGCCTTGGCCCTGCCCCTGGTCGAGCAGGCCACCCGCGGCGCCCGCGACGCCGACCGCGATATCAAGGCCGGGCGCTTGCGCGGTCCGCTCCAGGGCCTGCCTTACGGCGCCAAGGACCTGCTGAGCTTCCGCAACCATCCCACCACCTGGGGCGCGCTGCCCTACGCCGCCCAGATCTTCGACTACAACGCCACGGTCATCGATAAGCTCGCCGGAGCCGGCGCCCTGCTGCTCGGCAAGCTGGCCATGGTCGAGCTGGCCGGCGGCGGCGGATACCGCTACGCTTCGGCATCCCTGACCGGCCCTGGGCTGAACCCGTGGGACCGCTCGCGCTGGTCCGGTGGAAGCTCCAGTGGTTCGGCCGCCGCCGTGGCCGCCGGCATGGTGCCCTTCGCCATCGGTTCGGAGACTTCCGGTTCCATCGTGACCCCGGCCTCCTTCTGCGGCGTGACGGCCCTGCGCCCCACCTATGGCCTGGTAAGCCGCTACGGCGCCATGGCGCTTTCCTGGACGCTCGACAAGCTGGGCCCCTTCGCCCACAGCGCCGAGGATTGCGGCCTCATCCTGCAAGCCATCGCCGGCAAGGATGGCAAGGACCCCGGCTCGGCCGGCAAGAGCTTCTACTACACGCCCCAATATGCACGGTCCGTGAAGGAGCTGCGCATCGGCTACGCACCCGCGGATTTCGACGCGCGGGCCGAACCCTCGGCGCGGCCGGCCTTCCAGGCAGCCCTGGCGGTCCTGAAGGAGACCGGCGCCACGTTTCAGGAGGTCCGCCTGCCGGACTTCCCTTACGGCCCGGTGCTCTCGACCATTCTGACCTCCGAGATGGCCTGCATCTTCGAGCCGCTGATCTCGAGCGGCAAGGTGGACGAGCTGGCCGACCAGGCGCAGATCGCCGGTTTGAAAGCCAGCCTGGACGTCGCCGCCAAGGACTACCTCAAGGCCCAGCGCATCCGCCGGCTCATCCAGGAGGAATTCGGCCGGATATTCGCGGGCCTGGACGTTCTGCTGGCTCCCGGCCGCCCCGGCCCGGCCATCCCCGTCGACCAGCCCCTCGATCGTCCGGGTGCCACGGCCCCGCCGGGCGGAGTCACTCCCCCGCGCCCGGCCGCCGAAGGCCTCCAGGGGATCGTCCCGGCGGGCAACCTAGCCGGGTTGCCGGCGCTGGTGTTTCCCTGCGGCTTCGCGGACAATCTGCCAGTGGCGTTGCAGGCGGTGGGCGCGCCCTTCTCGGAAAATCTGCTGCTCTCGATGGGCCGCGAGTTTCAGGCCCATACCGATTGGCATCGCCGGCGCCCGCCGGGGCTGTAGCGGCTATTCGTATTTCAAAGCCGATACCGGGTCGATGCGCGCCGCGCGGCGTCCCGGGATCCACGCCGCCCCCAGCGCCACGGCGCATAGCAGGCCCGCGGCGGCCAGCAAGATAGCCGGATCGGCTGCCTCGACTCCGAAAAGCTGCGATTTCAAGAGGCGCCCGAGCGCCACCGCGCCGGCCAGCCCAACCACGATTCCGGCCCCCGCCATCCGGCCCGCTTCCAGCAGCACCATGCGCAGCACGTCGGCACCCGTCGCGCCCAGCGCCATGCGAATCCCCATCTCGGCCGTGCGCCTCTCCACCGCGTAAGCCACCACGCCGTAGATCCCCAGCGCGGCCAGCAGCGTGGCCAGTACGCCGAAAGCCACCGAAAGCCAGGCAATCAGCCGGTCGGTGAAGATCGAATCCTGGATGCGCACTTCGATCGGTTTGAGATCGCCGGCTGGAATGCCGGGGTCCGCCGCGCGCACCAGAGCGCGTATATCCGGAGCGATGCTATTGGGATTGCCGGCCGCGCGAACATAGAACATCATCCGCGCGGGCTTCTCCCATTGCGGATACGGATAGTAGACGGTCTCGTTGGCTGGCTCGCGCACTTCCGTGCGGAAATCCGCCACCACCCCGACGATCTCGCGGTCCGGCAGCTTCTTATTGTCGGCACCCCACATCAGCCGCCGCCCCAGCGGGTTCCGGCCCGCGAAATACCGCCGTGCGAAGGCTTCGTTGATGACCACCGCCTTGGGTGCCGCGCCGTCGTCGCGCTCGCTGAATTCCCGCCCCGCGCGCAGAGGGATGCGCAGCGCCTCAAAGAAGCCCGGACTCACCGCTACCATCGACCCGCCCACCATTTCCCGCGCCCCCGCCTGATATCCCTCGACGGTCATGTTGCCGCCGCTCGAGCTTCCGGAAAACGGCCCGCCATCGGCCGCGCCTACGCCGGCCGCGCCGCCCATCGATTGCAGCCGATTCAGCAGATCGCGGTAGTAGGCCACCGCCTGCGGAAGGTCAGGCCGGTTCAGCGAGGCATTGACCGGAAAAGTGAGCAGGCGCTCGGTGTGGAAGCCCAGGTTGGTGCGCGCCAGGTGCAACAGGCTCATGGTAAACAGGCCGGCCCCGGCCGCCAGGAGCAGCGAAAGCGCCACCTGGCCCACCACCAGCGCCTTGCGGAAGCGCGCCGCTCCGCCGCCCGAGGCCACCGCGGAGGCCTGCTCCTTGAGCGCGGTCGCCAGGTTGGGGTGCGTCGCCTGCAGAGCCGGAATCAGCCCGAACAGCAGCCCGCACACGGCCGCCAGCGCCATGTTGAAAGCCAGCAGGCGGAAATCGATCCCCGATGTCAGCCAGCCCTCGGTGGCTTTGGGCGGCAGCAAGCCGACCAGCGCGCGCACACCCCACGCGGCCATCAGCAGCCCGGCCGCTCCCCCGGCCAGCGCCAGCACCAGGCCCTCCAGCAGCAATTGCCGCACCAGCGCCAGACGGCCGGCGCCTAGGGCCAGCCGGATGGCGATCTCGCGCCGCCGCCCGGTGGCGCGTGCCAGCGTCAGGGCGGCCACGTTCGCGCAAGCGATCAGCAGCACCAGCCCCACCATGGCCATCAGCACTTGAATCGGCCGCGCCCATTGCCGCCCCAGCTCGTTGATGCCCTGGGCGGCCGGTAGGAGCGTCACGCGATGGTTCAGGAACTCCGCGCGGCCGCGCTCGCTTTTCATCCCGCCTAGGCCTGGCAGTTCGGCTTCGAGAATCGACCGGTACACCACGCCGGTGGCCGCCTGAGCCTGCGCCATCGGGACGCCCGGTTTCAGGCGCGCGAAGATGTTCAGCCACGCCATCTGCCGGTTCTCCAGCGCATCCCAGGTGGGCCGGATCTCGAGCTCCATGGAGATCGGCACGAACAGGTCCGGCGAGTTCCCCGGCGCCATCCCCCTGAAACGCGGTTCGACCACCCCGACCACCATGAACGGATGGCCGTTGAGCGTCACCGTCCGGTTGAGGATCGCCGCGCTCGCGCCGAAACGGCTGGTCCAGTAGGCGTGGCTGAGTACAGCCACCGGGTTCGCGCCCGGCGCGCCATCGTCTTCCGGCAGCAGCACGCGTCCCACTGCCGCCCCCACGCCCAGCACGCGGAAGAAGTTGCCCGAAACGATTTCGCCGCTGACCGATTCAGTGCCGGATCCGTACCGCAGCGTGACGCCGCCGCCCGAGCGCGCGATCATGCCGGCGAAAGCCGCGTCGCGGTCGCGCAGATCGCGATACATGGGGTACGAGAAGACCGCCTCCTGGACATCTTTTGTGCTCGTCCCCGGGTGGTTGTAATCCGTATGCAGCACGACCAGCCGCTCGGGATCGTCCACCGGAAGCGAGCGCAGCACCACCTGGCTGAGCAGCGAGAAGATGGCCGTATTGGCGCCGATGCCCAGGGCCAGCGAGAGCGTCGCCACGGCCGCGAAAACGGGGCTGCGGCGCAGAATACGAAGCGAGAAGGCCAGATCCTTCCACATACCAGCTTTGACGCAGGAGATGGCGAAACCGCTAGCGGTACTTCCCCCTCACTCCGTACCAGCGCATCTTAGCCAGCTCCGCGAAGGCACCCAGGCCGCGCCACAAACTCACCTTCGTGCCCGCCACGTCGTTCCACTTCACGGGGACTTCCACGGTGGTGCAGCCCAATTGTTGTGCGATGTAGAGCGCCTCCACATCGAAGCCGAAGCCATCCAGCCGCTGACGCTCGAAGATCAGGCGCGCGGCACGCGTCTCGAACAGCTTGAAACCGCATTGCGTGTCTGCAAACGGCAAGTCCGTGACCAGGCGCATCACCAGGTTGAAGAAGCGGCCGCTATATTCGCGCAGCAGCGGCTGGTGCACCCCGATCACCGAACGGTCCATCGCGCGCGACCCGATGACCACCTGTGCGCGCTCGCGCCCGGCCGTGCTCCAGAGCTTGTCCAGCTCCTCGATGGGCGAGGAAAGATCGGCGTCCGTGAACAGCGCCCACTCGCCCTTCGCCTCCAGCATGCCGTGCCGCACCGTGTAACCCTTGCCGCGGTTGCCCGGGTTCGCGACCACTCGCGCGCCGGCCTTACGGGCCACCTCGGCGGTGGCATCCCGCGATCCGTCGTCCACCACCACGACTTCCGCGAACTCCCATTCGGTGGATTCCAGGTAGCGGCACACCGCTTCCAGTGTCGAGGGCAGCCGTTTCTCTTCGTTATACGCTGGAACGATAATGGAAATGGATCTGCGCAAAGAAGATTTATAATAGCTGATTTCCCCCTTAGGAGACCTATTTGTCCCTGGAAGACGACCTGCTCAAACAGCGCCTCGCCCGCATTCGCGAGATCGAAGCCCTGGGGTACCGGCCCTACGGCCACCGCTTCGAGTTCACTCACACCGTTCCCGAAATCGTGGCCCAGTTCGGCGCTAAAACACCCGAAGAACTCGCCACCCCGGTGCGCGTGCGCATCGCCGGCCGCATGATGACCCAGCGCCGCATGGGTAAGGCCGGCTTCGCGCACTTGCAGCAGAATGGCGAACGGCTGCAAATCTACGTCAAGAAAGACGCCGTGGGCGAGCGCGATTTCGCGCTCTTCCAGTTGCTCGATATCGGCGACATCGTGGGCGTGGAGGGCTATCTTTTCCGCACGCGCACGGGCGAGCTGAGCGTGCACGCCGAGAAGCTCGAGTTCCTCTCCAAGACCCTGCTCTCCATGCCCGAAAAGTGGCATGGCCTGGAGGACGTCGAAACGCGCTACCGCCAGCGCTATCTCGACCTGATCGCCAACCCCGACGTCCGCCGCATCTTCGTCACCCGCGCCCGCGTGATCTCCTCCCTGCGCCGGCAGCTCGAAGCGCGCGGCTTCATCGAGGTCGAAACGCCCATGATGCAGCCGCTCTACGGCGGAGCCACGGCGCGGCCTTTCGTCACCCACCATAACACCCTTGATATCGATCTCTACCTGCGCATCGCGCCCGAGCTGTATCTGAAGCGCCTGTTGGTGGGCGGCCTCGAACGCGTTTACGAAATCAATCGTAACTTCCGCAACGAGGGCCTCTCCACGCATCACAACCCCGAGTTCACCATGCTCGAGTTCTACCAGGCCTACACGGATTACCAGGGCATGATGGATCTCTCGGCCGAGCTGCTGGCCCAGACCGCCCGCGACGCCGTGGGGACCACCACGGTCTCCTATGACGGCCACGACCTGGATTTCGCCCGCGTGGAGCGCTACACCATGCGCGAGGCCGTGGTGCGCTTCTGGGAAGGCGAAGGCCGCCCCAGCCCCGAGGACGTCTCGAATCCCGAGTGGCTCCTGCATCGCTCCGATAAGCGCACGCCCGGCGAAGCGCTCGCCGATATCTTCGAACGCGTGGTGGAGCACCAGCTCATCCAGCCCTCCATGATTTACGATTACCCCGTGGAGACCTCGCCGCTTTCCAAGAACAAGCCCGACGAGCCGGCCTTTGTCGAGCGCTTCGAAATCTACGCCGCCGGCATGGAACTGGGCAACGCCTACACCGAGCTGAACGATCCCCAGGAGCAGCGCCGCCGCTTCGAAATGCAGCTCGCCATGCGCGAGCGCGGCGACGAGGAAGCCCACCAGATGGATGAGGATTACGTGCGCGCGCTCTCCTACGCCATGCCGCCGGCCGGCGGCGAGGGCATCGGCATCGACCGCCTCACCATGATCCTGACCGGCGCGCGCTCCATACGCGACGTCATTCTCTTCCCGCTCCTGCGGCCGGAAGGCCCCATAGACCTGGTGCGCCAAATGCGCGAATTGGACGAAGAGGTCCGGTGAACGCGCGTTTCGAGCTGTTCATCGCCGGCCGTTACCTGCGTGCCCGCCGCAAGGAGGCGGTGATCTCGGTCATCACCGCCATCTCCATCCTGGGTGTGGCCGCCGGGGTCATGGCGCTGGTCATCGCGCTGGGCGTGAACAACGGTTTCCGAGACACGCTGCAGCGCAACCTGCTGGGCGCCATGGCCCACATCAGCCTGATGGATAAGGAGCCGCTCGAGGGCATCGATAACTGGCAGGCGTTGGCCGCGCGCCTGCGCAAACTGCCCCACATCACGGCCGTATCGCCGGCGCTCTACAGCCCCGTCTATCTCACCGGCCCTCTGCAATCGAAGGGCGCCATTCTCAAAGGCATCGACGTGAATTCGGAGCTGGCCATCAGCGATTCCCTGCGCCGCCTCAAGGGCGGCTCGCTCGACCGCCTGCGCGATCCCAACGCGCGGCCGCCCGGCATCGTGCTCGGCTCGCGCCTGGTGGAAGACACCGGCATGGTGCTGAACTCGAATATCGAGGTGGTCAGTCCGCAGGGCGAACTGACTCCCTTCGGACCGCGCGCCAGCAGCCGCACTTTCCGCGTGTGCGGCATTTTCGAGACCGGCTTCTTCGAAATCGACGATAACTGGGTCTTCACTTCCATCGCCGCCGCGCAGCAGGCCCTCTCGCTGCCCGACGTGATCAACCGCATCGAGATCGACGTGGACGATCTGAACCGCGCCGAAGAGATCGCCGTCGGAGTGCGCAAGGCCGCCGGCCCGCGCTTCACCACCACCACCTGGATGGAGCAGAACCGCCAGCTTCTGAACGCCCTGCGCATGGAGCGCGCCGTGACCATCATCACCATAGGGCTGATCGAGTTGGTGGCAGCCCTCAACATTCTGATCACGTTGGTGATGATGGTGATGGAAAAGTACCGCGATATCGCCGTGCTGATGTCCATGGGTGCGCGGCAGGGACAGATCCGGCGCATCTTCATGCTGCAAGGCGTGCTGATCGGCGCGGTGGGCAGCGCTATTGGCCTCGCCGCCGGCTACACGCTCTGTTACTTCGCCAATCGATACCAATGGGTGCGGTTGGATGAAACGGTCTACTCGCTGAGCTTCGTGCCCTTCGAACCGCGCGTCGCGGATGGCCTGTGGGTGGCCGCCGCGGCCATTCTGGTGAGCTTCCTGGCGACCATCTATCCCGCGCGCAGCGCCACCCGCATCACGCCCGCCGAAGTGCTGCGCTACGAGTGACGGCGGGTCTCACGCTCGATCGGGTGTTTTGACGCGTTCGGCGATTACCGCGGCAGGGCGGCATTACGGCGCCGTCTTGCGACCGGAGTGACAACTCAAGGTGAGCCTGACATAGTGCGGCCTTGTGCGGCCTTCCGCCCAGGTTGAACAGCGAATCAATTAGAACGTGTAATGTAAGCCGATTCGCACCTGAAACGGTTCGACAGGGTGGTAAACGTCTGTGAATGCCGGATCGGCTGTCGGCGTGATTCGGGAGGCATAGGCGTAGTCGATGTCGTGATCGCGGCGGTTCAGCAAATTCAAAGCTTCCGCCGAAACGCGCCATCTCCTGTTAATTTTGTAGCCGATCCCCGCGTTGAGCAGCGCCGTTGAATTTGAGCGATAAATTCCGTCCGACGTCAAATCGCGCGGACCAAAGTAGCGCAAGCGCAAACTCGCCGAGAAGCGCTTGTAATCGTGCATTGTGACGCCCGCTGAGGTCACCACTCCAACCGCTTCGGGGACACTTTTGCCACCCGGGCTGCCCGGCGCTGCATCGGTTCCGTCTATTGCGGTAAAACGAGCGCTGGATTCGGCAAGGTCGAAATCAAACGCCCAATGCTCCAGCGGCGTGTAGTAGTTCGCCCATTCGATGCCGTAGCGGTTGCTCGGACTTAATGAAGCGACCGTGCCTCCGGTGTCGCCATCCTGCTGCAGTTCGGATTGGCTGCGCAGATACCAGAGTGAAACGGTGCTTTGCAAATGTGAGACGGCCACAGTGCGCACGCCGATTTCCCCCCCCTTGGTCGGGACTAGGGCGGGGACTCTCGCGGTGGCCGTGGGAAATGGATTGTCCGGCGAAATCGGTTCCTCCCTTTGCGTTGCGCCACGCGCGTCGTTGCTGTGAAAACTGAATCCGCCCTGCACGTAGAACTCAGTGTTGGACCACGGGCCGAAAATCAAACTTGCTTTTGGCTCGGGCAGGAACTTGGTGGCGGTGCCGGAATTCAGCGCCGCAAAGTCGACCACCGGAGCGCCAGGTAGTTCGGCGGCGGTATAACTGGGAGTCAAGCTGGTGACGGCATACCTTGCGTCGTCGCCGCGGAGCGCCAGGACCGTGCGGAATTTTTCCGCCCACTGGATTTTATTCTCCACATAAAAACCGAGCATCGTGTCGGTAAATTTATTGACATCCGTGTCCGCAGGCAAGACCGCGACCAGGTTCGGATTGGTAATACATGCGGCGATGAATTCCTCATCGCATGCGTTGATATCGTTCTTGTCCGTGCGCGTGCGATATTCCGTCCGGTAAAGGCCGTTGTGGACCCAATCGTTGCGGACCTGCAGTCCGAACGTATTCTCCACGTTGCGGCCGAACCATCGGCCGAAAATCGTGTGGTGTGCATCTACCCCAGCCACGAAGCGCTTGTCCTGCTGTTCGAACTGATCGCCCTTAACGGGGTCATCCAGGTAGTAAGTGAAATCGGAAAATAAATCGAGGTCATAATAGAATCCGTATGCCGTGATTTGCGTTCTGGAATTGTCGCTCTGGCGATGCCATTCAGCCTGCAAACTATAACGCTGCGAATTGCCACCGTCCTCCGGGTTCAGTGAACCGAAGGAACCAACCAGGGGCGTGGCGGTAACGGGGATCTGATCGCTCGAGTCCCATTTTCCGTGATAAGCGCGGGCCGTGATGCTGAAACCGTTGGCGTTGTCGCCCTGGCTATAAGTGACTAAGCCGTTGAACTTGGCATAAGCATCCGGGTTCTTCCATGGGCCGTCATCGTAATACCCTTCTCCGCCGTACAGCAAAGTGCCCGAACCGGCCTTTTGCGATATGCCGAAAACGGCCCGCGCATAACCATACATGCCGCCTTCGACCGTGAAGAAGTTCTGGGGCAGCGCCTTGTAATACACCACATCGGCCGATGCAGCCGAGCCATAGTTGCCGACGTCGGCGTAATAAGGGCCTTTCTGGAAATCCGTCCGCTGCACAAACTCCGGGATCACGGTGTTCATGTCCGAGTACCCCTCGCCGTGGGCGTGCGACGGCAGGTTCAGCGGCATACCGTCGAGGGAAATGGCGATATCCGTGCCGTGGTCGAGATTGAAGCCGCGAAGAAAATATTGGTTGGCCTTGCCGCCGCCGGCGTGTTGCGTGATGATGACACCGGGAATCGTCTCCAAAACTTCTCCCGAACGAAGTATCGGACGATCTTCTATTTCCAGTGCGCCCACCGTTCCCTGGGTGGCGGATGCGGCAACTCCGACAAGGTCATCCGCGCGGCCCTGCACGTTTATGGTGGTGCTCACGCCGCGTACAGCCAGAGAGATGCGCAGCGAGGGTGGCGTTCCGTCGCCGATGGTGACGGTTATTTCCTTGGCTTCAAATGCGGCATGAGCGATGACCAGTCGATAATTCCCTGCCCGGAGTCCGGAAATGGTGAAGTAGCCGTTCTCGTCCGACCGTGTCGTTGTGTATACGGTACCGTTCGCGTCCTGAACCACCACGGCCGCCCCCGCGATCAAGGCGCCAGAGGTGTCAACGACAACTGCTGAAAGCTGAGGCGTCTTCGCGCCCGCTACCGGCGTTCCCTGCGGATCGGTGATCTGGCCGCTCACACTTGCACCGGCGGCGTGAAGAGCCGTGCCGGCCAGCCAAAACAGGGCGGCTACTATCGTCAACGCGGCGCGGGCTTGCGATCCATGGCTCACAGGTCCCCTTGGAAGTGCTACGAAACCACGAATCGTAATACTAACATGAGTAGCACGAACGTTCCAACCGTGTTACCCGGCTGGCCGATCCAGGGGTGCATTTTGCCCGCCGGCAAGCCCTCGAAATCCCCTGTGCTAGACTCAGGATTCCGGCGGCTGGCAGGCCGCCCTGGCCAAATCATGATCCAACATTTTCGAGAAATCTACGGCGCAGCCGATGGCCTGCGCGTCTTTCGTGCGCCCGGTCGCGTCAACGTGATCGGCGAGCATACCGATTACAACCTCGGCTTCGTCCTCCCCATGGCGCTCGATATGGCCACCTTCGTGGCCACCGCTCCGTCGGATGGTAAGCTGCGCCTCTACTCCGAGCATCGCCGCGAGCTGAAAGAGTTCGATGCCGCCTCGATCGGCGTCGCCGAGCCGCGCCATGAGTGGACCGATTACCCCATCGGCGTGGCCCGCGAGCTGGTGCGCGCCGGCTACTCCCTCAAGCCGGCTAACCTGCTGATCCGCAGCACCGTGCCGGAAGGCTCCGGCCTCAGCTCGTCGGCCGCCCTGGAAGTTTCCTCGGCGCTGGCGCTGCTCGATGGCCGCGCCATCGATCCCCTCGATCTGGCGCGTTTGTGCCAGCGCGCCGAGCGTGAATTCGTCGGCATGCCCTGCGGCATCATGGACCAATATATTTCGGTCTTCGGCCGCAAGCGCAGCGCCGTCGAAATCGATTGCCGCAGCCTGGGCCACCGCTATGTGGACCTGCCCGCGGAGGTTTCCTTCATCGCCGTCAACACCATGGTGAAGCATGCGCTAGCCGGCTCGGCTTACAAGGACCGCGTGCGCGAATGCGCCGCCGCCGTGGCCGGCATCAAGCAGCGCTTCCCGCAGGTCGAGAGCCTCCGCGACGTCTCGCCGGAGCAGTTCGAAGCCGCCAAGGACCTGCTGGAAGAGGTGGTCGCGCGCCGCGCCCGCCACATCGTGACGGAGGATGCGCGCGTCGAGCGCTTCATGGAAGCCAGCGCGCGCCGCGACCTGGACACCATGGGACGCCTCCTGGTCGAGTCGCATCGCAGCCTGCAGCACGATTACGAAGTGAGCTGCGCGGAACTCGATTTCCTGGTGGATTCCGCCCTGAAGATCGAAGGCGTGCTGGGTTCGCGCATGACCGGCGGCGGCTTCGGCGGCTGCACCGTCACCATGCTGCGCGCCGGCGCCGCGCCGCGATTCCGCGAGGAGATTGCGCGCGCCTACCAGGCCCGCTATAGCGTTCAACCGAGCGTCTACGATTGCAATCCGTCCGATGGAGCCGGCGAATTTAAAGATTTCGAGAGAATCCCCGTCGCGAATTGACTAGTTAGCAAACGAGCAACACAAAGAACTGTCCTCTCCACAGAAAAGGGGAAGGAACGCTTCCGGCCGGGATTCGCTTTCTCCCCCTTTTACGCTGAAACTATTGGCGGCGTAGGGGCCTTCGGCGCCGGCTCCACGTGCACTAGCACGTCCGCCACCCAGTCGAGCGTCCCCGTAACTCTCTGGCGAACCTCGTGGGCGATCTGGTGCGACTGCCACACGGTCAGGTTCGGGTCCACTTCCAGGTGCAAATCCACGTGGTACCGCAGGCCCGTCTTACGCGCATAGCACTTCTCCACCCCACGCACTCCCGGCACGCCGGCCGCCGCCGCGCGGATCTGTTTCATGAGATCGTCGTCCGGCATGGTGTCCATGAGCTGTAAGCTGGTATCCCAGGCCACCCGGACGCCCGCGGAGATCACAATCAGCCCCACCACCATGCCGCCATACCGGTCGGCATCGAGGTGCCGCACCGGGTCCGCCAGCGTCAGCCCCACCGCGATCAGCGCCGCCGTGGCCGATAGCGTGTCCATGCTGTCGTTCCACGCATCGGCCGTCAGCGCGGCGCTTTTCAGCTTCCGGCCATAATGAAACTTCATGCCGGCCAGACCTGTCTTAGCGACCAGCGAAATGACCAGCGGCCACACCACGTACGCGGCCAGCGGCTGGCGCGGCTCGCCCAGGTGCTCAAAGGATAAATAGCAGATCAGCGTCCCGCCGGCCGTCAGCACCAGCCCGATCAACAGTCCCGTGAGGATCTCCACCCGCCCGTGACCGTAGGGGTGGTTTTCGTCCGCCGGCTTGGCGGCCAAAATCAGCGCCAGCAGTACCAGGCCGGAGGCGAACACATCGCCGCCGGATTCCAGGCCGTCCGCCACCACCGCCGTGGAATGGCCCGCCAGCCCCACCACGATCTTAATGACCGCGAGCATACCGCTCACGGCCATCCCTGCGGCGGCGACGCGTTGGCCAGTCTGCATGCGCTACGCCGTTGCCGGATCGG
>Ga0181517_10003295_pt1 | contig 15467 bp, 8 predicted proteins | sample PEATcosm2014_Bin_31_FD_119748 | JGI IMG/M metagenome (GOLD analysis project Ga0181517, IMG submission 119748) | Peatland microbial communities from MTU Mesocosm Facility, Houghton, MI, USA - PEATcosm2014_Bin01_30_metaG | ecosystem: Environmental > Terrestrial > Soil > Wetlands > Peat | place... | reverse complement strand
TGACAACCTTGTCTAGATCCTCGATGGCTCGTTCCCAACGGAACTCGACGAACCAATGTTTTGACCGAGAGCGACTTAGGCCGAGTGTTGAAGCGAGCTTCTGCGCATTCAGGAAGTCAAAGAACGCCCGCCCGTCGTCGGCTTCTGCGACCAGGGCGAACAGTTCTGCGTCCTTCTGGGCCGAAGGTCGGAAGAAATCGAGCCTGGCCCGCCCCTGAATAGTGATCTTCTGACCATCGAAGCTAAGGCTGTATCTAATCGGGGCAATGTCGCGGAGACGGTCGCTGATCTCCAGAAGTTCTAGAGGCTTGCCGTCAACCTCCACCGCGACGGTGAAGTCGCGAATCTGCTTATACGGGGATATCATGCCCGAAAGTGCTTGTTCGAGGCGCTTCAACTCAGCTTGCCCTTGCCAGAGCCCCGGTTCTTTCAGGCTGGATATGACAACCTTGGTGCCATGTTTGCGGGGATACTTGATCTCCCCGAGGTGGATATCGACATTCTCAAGCTTGGGAGCGGTCTCGAAATCGAGCCAGGAAAAGCCAAAATGGTAGCCACTCTCGTCTTCAGACTTGGTGAAGATCTCGAGATTCTCCCCAAGCCGTTGCACGCCAAGCCGCCCCAGCCCTTTATCTCCCAACGGAGTGCGCCCTCCAGGCGTTGTCTTTTTGGCTTGCTTCAGTTCCCGTTTTTTCCGATTCGATATCGTCAACCATCCGGCTTCGATATCCGTCAGGTCCATGCCGTGGCCATCGTCCTCGACAATGATCCGCCCGTCGCTGGAAGGGTATTCGTCCGTGAAATACTCTCTGGCCTGACGCACCTCCTTGGCCTGCCGGGTTCCTTGGCCTTGTCCATGCAGTCCAGAACTTTCTTCACGAACGGCTCCAGCACTTCAGTTTCAAACTGATCGCGCGTGATGGTTACAAAGCCGGGTTTGGATCCGAAGCTGATCGGGATGCGGGTGTCCGCGCGGTTGGACAGCGCCTTCATCGCGCCTTCAACCGAGCGCTGAAGTTCGGGTTCCAGGCCCTCGACGGTTTTGAGCTTTGCCAGATCCGAGTTCTTCAGGATGCCGGTCTTCCGCGCGGCAATAATCACCAGCTCAAACAAGGCCTGCTGAATATCCTGCGCGCCCAGCTTGTGCTCGCCGTGCGCACCCAGGACGATCGCTTCGCCGGATTGGAACAGCACGTAACACACGTCGGTTGTCGTGCTGCCAACATCGACGACAAGCACTTTCGCGCCGGTGGAACTGAGTGAATGCTCATCGGCGTAAGCCAGCGCCGCGGCGACCGGCTCGGTGAGCTGCCCCATCCCGCCGCGACCGGCCGGGATGATCTTCCAGCCCGCCAGCTCGACGGCTTCGATCAAGTCTCGCTTGGCGTTGTCCGGAAAATTCTGCGGAAACGTGATGCAGCAATCATCCACCGCCTGGCCGGCGGAGGCAGAGACGCATTCCTTCAGGTGCTTGGAGAAGATCGTAGCGACATCCTTCGCCGAGGCCGTCCCGTCGAAAAAATGCTTCGTCGGGTCACCGAGGAAGCGCTTCCAATTGATCGCGAGATTCTTCTTGTCGAACATTCCCGCGTTCATCGCCTCATCGGAAAAGAGATAGGTGCCGGTCTTGGGGTCGCGGTAGACCGCACTGCGGAAGAAATCGTTTCCCGCGGAATCCTTTACCGTTCTGGTCTTTCCATCGACATGTACCTCGTCCACTTTCGTGGCTTGGCCGCCTTGGTCCATTGCGGCTGCGATAACCTTCATAGGTCAACTCCTTTTTGGGGTGTTGGTGCACGGCGCGAAGGTGTTCCCGTCAGACGTTGCCGGGGTCTTCGCGCGAGATTCGTTAAGTTCGTACAGTTCCACTTCGGCCGCGAACCGCTTGAAGGCGCGGCCGTCCTTCTTGATGCCGACCCGCCTCGTTCTTTTCACGCGGCCGTGATATTGCCGGTTGCCGGTCGGATATCCCTGCGGACTGGGGCGGTGCAGAGCTGGATCGAATTCATCCAGCGGCCTGGGCGCATAATCCTCATAGCCGCCGGCGTTGTAGAGAGCACCGCTGATCTTGTTGGCAATGTTCTCAATCTGTCGGTCGCGGTGTGCGATGGTCCGAAGATCGATCAGAGTGCAACACAGCAGTTCGAGAAGATGATCGTCGTGGCATTGCGACACTGCGGATTCAATCCGCGCCACCTTGGCGCCCATGTCTTGCGTCTCTTCCAGAATCGCCGAGAGAATCGCCTCCGTGTAAATCGGAGCCGGCTTGGGAGTGGCGTCCTTGGTGCGCGGGGCAGCACGATCTTCCATGCCACTGGGGGTTCCGGAGGCTTGCGAAGGCATCGTGGGTGCCGCGGCAGGCTTGGGCGCGACGCCCTTGACTTGCGGAGAAGCCTGATCTCCAGAACCATCGGGATTGCCTGACACTTGTGCGTACATTGACACTCTCCTTGTTGGACAGCAGGTTGGGATTCTTGGGACCGCTGCGCCGCGGCCCGACGAATTTTGAAGTTCAAGGCTGCGCCGCGCCGGCTACGCCGGCAGAGGAATCGGGGCTGGAAATCTGGTGCCTGGCGCGAGATTCCAGGAAACGCCTCGGATGCCGAAGAACCGCCCGCGATTCGCATTCCTCCGGATTGATCCAGAGCACGATCGGATCGTTCACAGCGGCACGGACAATGAATCCAGCGGGATTGGCCACCAACCCGCTCGGTCCGTATGTCGAATCGGAAATGGCCGCGAAGACCACCGGCCTGTCCGTAATCGCCTGTAGCTGCTTCATATGGTTGCTCCTTTCAGGTCCGGATCGCGCCGGACCGCACATAGCCTGGTTGCGAATCGAGCTTCATTTCCACGGAGGGCAAAATAGTGACCCCGATTTGTTTGCACTGCCCACGCAACAACCCACTTCAGTGCCCACCCACGCCACTCGCCCGGCGCACTGCGTTTCTGTAGGATTCACCAATGGCCCTTCCGCCGCCATCGCCCGCACCCCGAAAGCAGCGCCTGCTCGTGGAGATTCAGATCGACGAGGCGGCCGAGCTGCCGGGGGATTTTGTCGGTCATTTCCGGTTCTTGAGTCAGGGGGAGGGTGGGGTAAAGGAGTTGTACTGCGCCAGGCGTGATAGCTGGAGAAGCAACGCGCCCATCGCCCGTCTTGCCTCGTTCTTTTGGCTGGTCCATCACCGGACGGAAATGAAGATCGGCGGGTACGACAAGTGCAAAGCCGAAATGTGTCTGGCGAAATCTCTATCGGAAGTCATCCGCAAGGACACCTGGGACTGGCTCAGGGAGATGCGTTACAAGTTGCGTGACTGCGACTTTATTGCCTTCAACAGGCCGGCCCGCAGCACGGACGAGGCGCTCAAGCGCTTTGGAGTTTCGATCGCCCCCATTTTTGAGGCTGTTGTTGTGTCCTGGGTGGACACCCGGAATAGACCGGTTCCGCCGGCCACTGTGCGAAGGTGTTTATTGAAACGGTGGGCGGAGGTGCATCATGGAAAGCCGGTCAAGCCCGGTGACATTTTCGACATACCGGATCGCGCAAATGCGATAATGGCGAATTGGATTGGACTGGCATCTGTGGCCCCCTATGGAAGCACGGTGTCCTCTATCGCACCAATGCACGCCCCCGTTGTCCGCCTCCCGGCCTGTCCGACCCATTGCTTCGGTCGCGCCTCGTTCATTGAGCAGGTCGTGCAGTCAATCTTGCTGACACCGCCCAGGCCGATTCCGCTGACGGGCCCTGCCGGCGTTGGAAAGTCCACGGTGGCGCTGGCGGCTATCCATGATCCTCGCGCCGTGGAACGCTTCGGCGATCGCCGCTACTTCGTGCGGTGCGACGCCGCCCTATCGCGAGAATCCCTCATTGCGGAGATCATCCGTGCCGTTGGTATCACCGCAGCCGATCCGGAACCGGCCTTGTTCCGCTTCCTCGCCGCCGCTCCCACGCTCATCGCGCTGGACAATTTCGAGACTCCTTGGCAGATCCCCAAGGCCACGGCAGAAGTTGAAGAACTGCTAGTACAGCTCAGTGGCATCCCCGGCCTGGCCGTCATAGCGTCCATCCGCGGCATCGAGTTACCGGTTGGGCCGGCGTGGCAGGTAATCGCCCCTGTCTCCACCCTCGATCGGGCCGCGGCCCGAGAGGCGTTTCTTGCGGTTGCGCCTCGGCATAAGGGCGACCCCAGCCTGGATAAGTTGCTTTCAGATGTTGACGGGTTGCCCTTGGCCATCATGCTCATGGCGAGCATTGCCAGCATCCATGCCTCCCTGGACACTGTGATCGAACGCTGGCGCGCCGAACGCGCGGCCATGCTGACACGCGGTCCGGCGCATGCACACCGTCTCAGCAACCTCGTGGTGTCCGTTGAGCTTTCCCTTCGATGCCCGCGCATGAGCGACCAAGCCCGTGATTTGATATCGCTTCTGGCTCTGCTTCCTGACGGCATTCTCTGTTCGGACCTGCCGGCGATCTTTCCGCACCAGCCGCACGCCGCGGCTGATCAGTTGCGCAGAACCGCGCTGGCGTATGACTCGAACAAGCGGCTCCGCCTGCTGGCGCCGATTCGGGAGTGCGTGGTCTCAACTCTGACACCGTCCGCGACCATGTACGCGCCGTTGGAGAAACATTTCATTTGGCTGGCCAACCTCGCCAGCAACGTGGGAACCAGTCGCGGCGGCGACGCCGTCGCCCGCATTCATTCGGATCTGGCCAATATCGAAGCCGTCATTCGCCGCGCCTTGAGCGGACCCTCCTGCAAGCAGGCGATCGCTGCCGCAGTCACGCTCACAAAACTCGTTCGACTCACGGGCTACGGGTCCACCACAATCCTGCAGGCCGCACTCGAAGCCGCTACGGCAACCGATGATGCCATCCTTCGAGCCGACTGTCTGAAGGGTTTGGGCGAAATCGCCATAACGCGACACGATCATAGGTCCGGTGAAGCGAGGATCTTGGAGGCGCTGGCGATTTACCAGCGCAAGGATATCAAAGATGTGAGGCAGCAGGCGTCCTGCATGGCGCGCCTCGCGGCAGTGGCCATGGAAAAAAAGAGCTGCCGCGGGGCTAGGACGCGGTTTCTGGACGCGCGGCGATTATTTCGATCAGCCGGTGATTTTCTGGGTGAGGCGGACAGCGTACAGGGCATGGGCGAAATCACCTTTGCGCTCAAGAAGTTCGCTTCTGCCAGGAAGTATTTTGAACAGGCCCAGCGGATATCTCGCGGCAGCGACGAGTACCAGCTTGGGAGGGGTAACTGCTTGTGGCGCCTCGGCGACATTGCGTGCCGTGAGAACGACCGCGACACCGCCCGGCGCCTTTATCAGGAGGCATTGGCCGTGTATGAGGCTGGCCGCATAGACCTCGGAGCCGCCCACTGCATTCGCCGCCTCGGAGAAATTGCCCAGGCTCAAAAGGACTACGACCAAGCCAAACGGCATTTCGAGACGGCGTTGCCGCTGTATGAACGAGTTGGCGAATTCTATTCTGTCGGGCGGATTCACTATTTCCTGGCCCAAATGGCAACGGACGGGGACGTGCGACGGAGACATGTCGCCCGCGCCATCGAGCTTTGGACAATAACTTGCGCCGACAATCGAATTGCCGAGATCAAGAAGGAGTTCCCCGATTGCCTTTCGCCCTGTGGCAAGAAACAGTCGTCAGATTCTGACGCCCTTCGCTCACCAGAGTCCCGCGTCCGTCTTCCGTCGCCCGGACGGCTGGCTTCGTCTGACAAACGGACATCATTGCGTCGCTCGCACGCCAACGCCGCCGATGATGTTCGGCGGGGTCTGGCGGCGTCGCCACTCCCCAAGAAAGCTGGTTCCTGACGCTCGCATATGATTTCCCGTCGGCGCCGGCGTACCGAACCGGCCGCCACCAAAGGCTAGGCCGTCCAAGATTTTGCCCCCACCGGATCGGGGCTCGGACCTTTTTGACCCCGATGAACAGCATGAACCGGCCTACAATGATTGCAAAATGTCGAATCATTGCCGTGCGCCTACAATGAATCCTACAATGAAACATGCCTGATTTTCGTGGACTGTTAGGGAATTCGGTCGAACCCTTCGGAATCGGCAGCGCGACGAAAAACCCCTGAAACACCGGCTATTTTTGCGGTCTTTCAGGGGTTTTTCTTCAGTGGGCAGAGCCGGAATTGAACCGGCGACACATGGATTTTCAGTCCATTGCTCTACTAACACAACCGCTGATTCTACCGAAACTTCCAATCCTGTCCAAAATCATTTGTCACCTGACTTGTCACTAAACGTGACTAATCACCCGCAACTGGCTGATTTGATCCGAGCTTGGCCCGACCTGCCGGAAGCGCTGCGCGCCGGCATCATAGCAATAGTGAAATCGGCTAAATAACTATGAGGATGACACGATGACCACACTATTGAAGATCGAAGCGAACCGCGAAAACGCGCTGGCGTCCACCGGTCCCAGGACCGCCGAAGGGCGGGCCATCGTTTCAGGCAACGCCATCCGGCATGGGCTGTTGAGTTGTAAGCCTGTAATTCCCGGATTGGAAAATCCCGAAGATTGGGAAACGCACCTTGATCGGACGTTGGATTCTCTCGCGCCGGTGGGTTACGCGGAAACCCTGTTGGCCGAGCGCGCGGCGTTGCTACTTTGGCGGCTGGGCCGGGTGGCGCGTTATGAACGCGAAACCACGGCAATTGCCTTGGAAAATGCCGAAGCCAGAAAACATCCTAAACTTCAGGAAGCCGAGCAATCCGTCGCGGAGGCCCAGGCGGTCGCAACCCTCACGGAGGGAGTGCGTACCTTGCCGCTGGAAACAGAACTTGACGGCGAAGCGGCGGCCGGGCTGTTGGAAAAAGCAGCCGCAGCAACTGGACTGGACATTTACGAAATGCGGGGTTGGCCGGCCTACGTCAACGATAGCACGCTCGAAGACCTCGATTGGACAGCAGCCCGGCTAATGGAGTGCGTTCAGATTGTGGCCAAAAAAGCCAAACGCGATACTGATGACTTGCTCGGCCAAATGGCCGACGATGCCCGCGACACTCTCCACCACGCGCAAGACAAGCGGGAAAAGCTGCTGGCGGCCCATGACCGCGAGCGGCGATCCCTGCTGTTGCCGGATACACTCACGCTGGAAAAGTTGAGCCGCTATGAGACGACGCTGGAGCGCAGCCTATTCAAAGCGCTGCACGAACTTGAACGACGGCAGGCGGCCCGCAACGGCCAAATGGTCCCGCTGCCGGTAGCGGTGGACGTGAACCTATCCGGCCCGGCCCAGGAATAGAGCCGGTGGGTTTGTTTGGCAAAAATCAGGTAAATGCCGGCCTGACGCCTGCGCCGGGGCCTGCCGTCGTTGCCGATGATTTAGGAAAATCCAAGGGGCGACGCGACATTTAATTTTGATCGCTTCCACCTTCGTCCTCCAGCCGCTAGCAGCAGGCCGCTGTTGTTCTCCTTGAATATATTCCTTGCCTTATTACACTTAACTCGCCGATAGTGAAATAAGCAAAGCGTTGTTGTCGCAGAGTGAAATACTGGGATGGTGCGGCGTGCAAGTCTCTGATTTTACTGCTGATAAGCCCGGCGAACTGGTCCGCAACCTCGGCGGTGATTGGTGCTTCGTCCCCGGCCTGCTGCCGGGAAAGCTGCTGTGGACCGATGAGCTTGTATCGGCGTTATCGGCAGCAGATCGCGCCATGGGGCAACTCGCGGGCGTGGGGCAACGCCTACCCAATCCAGCGCTTCTCGTCCGCTCATTTCTGCGCCGCGAAGCGGAGTTGTCCAGCCGCATTGAAGGAACGCACGCCGAATTGAAAGACCTGGTGCTGTTCGACCAGACGCAATCGGCCGAACAGCGCGCCCCCGACGTGCGCGAAGTGGACAACAACTTCCGCGCTCTGGAATGGGGTTTGGAGCAGGTTCGGCATCGGCCCCTCAGTCTCGGGCTTATCCGCGAAATGCACCAGATTCTGTTGCGTGACGTGCGCGGGCAAGACAAAACACCGGGACAATTCCGCTCGGTTCAAGCCCACATCGGGCGAACCGCCGACATTGCCCAAGCCACGTTTGTGCCGGCCCCACCCCATGCCGTCGGGACGGCTATGGAGCAACTGGAGCAATTCATCGGCTCGCCCAGCCTGCTGCCCCCCTTGGCGCGGGTGGCGATGATCCACTATCAATTCGAAGCCATTCATCCATTCGCCGACGGCAACGGGCGCATCGGACGTGTGCTCATCCTGCTTCTGCTGTGTTCCGAGAAAGTATTGCCGGTGCCGCTGCTGAATCCCAGCGCGTTCCTTGAACGCCACCGGGCGGAATACTACCGGCAATTGCTGGCAGTTAGCCAGCGCGGAACGTGGAACGAGTGGGTCACGTTCTTCGCCCAAGGCGTGGCACAGGAAGCATCCGATGCCATGGGCCGCGTTCAGGAATTGGACCGCTTGCGCGGGGAATATCAGCGGCGGGTGCAGACTGCCCGCGCATCGGCGCTGCTGCCGAAGTTGGTGGACCAACTTTTCGTCAACCCGGCGATTACAACCAACCGCGCCGCCGAAGTGCTCAATGTGAAGTTCAACTCGGCGCAGAAAACCATCGACAAGCTGCTCGGTGCCGGCATTGTCAAAGAATTGACCGGACAGAAGCGCAACCGCATCTACCTGGCGACGGATATCCTTGCGGCGATTGAGGGCAAAACTCCGGCGGCGTTGCCGTAACCACGAGGAGGACGTATGGCCAAGCGACTGCGGCTTAGCGTTGTCCACAAGGAAGTGCTCATGGAGTTGTACAAGCGCACGGCGCGTACGGTGGACGACTTGCCGTACACCGATGAATTCGAGACGCTGTACGCTGGCTTTGTCGCGCGCACCGGCGTGACGATGACCCGGCACGATGTCTGGAAAGCGCTGGCTGGCTGCCGCAAGCAGAGCCGGTTGGTTCGGAAGGTGCGAAGATAGCCCACGCGCCAGGCCGGGCACGTCGCCGGTTCGCAGTGGTCACTTCATCCGAATCGAGTTGTTGGACATTTCTCAGAATGCTAAGGAATAATAAGAACATCGAAAGAATGCCCGGGGAGGTATTCGAAAATGAGATCATGGCCGATTCTTCCCCGTACCCAAGCGAGAAACCAGCTTCCGACTGGAGCAGTGATGTAGCCTTGGAGGCTCGGCGTGACAGTCTGGCCCAATCTGATCGGCCTACGATCTGTGTTGTCGGAAAAGCTGGCAGTGCGGCGAAGTGTTCTTTCGCCTATCTGTACGATAAAAACAGGCCGCGAATAAACTCGTGGCCGCGCCACAGAGTTACCCGAAGAATCAATAGCGTCTACAAAATCTTGCATTGTTCTATAGATTCCTCGGCGATCCGGAACTTGCACATGGGGAGCGAGGCGCCTGATTGGTCCCGCGTAGAGGCGCAATCCCTGTTGTCGAGTCCAAGTCCACTGTTTTGGTCCAAACCGCACACGCATTGGTAAATCTCCGGGTAGCAAGATTAGGTTTCAGCCGCAGCGATCACATGTTCGTCCACTTCGCCTGCCAGTTCGTCAGCTTGAATACCGTATAAGGTTAATACCTTCGCATCGATGGTGCGCTCAAGTTCGCTTGTGGATGTTGGGGGTATAGTGGTCTTCGCGCGGAGTATCTCGTCCGTCAGGGCAATCAGCTCATCCCGATCTCGTGCCGAGATCTCCGGAACTGGAAAATCGTTGATCATTTCCTTTGTAAAAGTGATCCCGCCGTTATAACTAGATCCGGGATACTTCTCGCGAATATAAAAGATCGGCAATCGACTATTAATGATCGCCATCAGTAGCTTCAGAATGTCCGTACTCTCGCTGGAAACAATGAGCGTGGGGATTCCTGGTATCACGGAACCGTCCGCGTCCAAACAAGCATCGAGCAGATTAAGGCCCTTCAGAATCAACTTCTTACGAAGCGACTTCTCTCCGTACGACCTCGGGAATTCGCGAAGGAACGTGGTTCGGTCAACAGTGGGGCGGAGAAATTTTTGGCCCAAGTAAGTCATTTGCCGCATGCCCCACCGTGAGACATACTTGCCAATTGTCCCTGTATTGATCATCCGAAAGTGCGAATTGCCAGAATCCGCTGAGAACTCCTGGATAAATTCGCGGAGGCGGTAGGCATCATCCGTGGCGCAGGAATTCTCGCATAACGCAAAATCTGATAAACGATACTTTTGCCGTTCTAGCTTGGCCAGAAGCTCGACCCTATCTGAAAATAGCCAGTCGTACGTGAATGGTGGTTTTAGGCCTCGCTTATCAATAGTCCTTTTCAATTGAACGCGCGACACATCCCATTCGTATATATGGAGACAATTCTGAGGCCTGTTTCGGTATATGGTGACAATTGCATCGATATTGGCGCTTCGAAATATTGATCTCCCAGCTTTCAAAATTCCATAGATTCTATCCGTCGTCCTGATCCGCAATTCGTCGCCGAATGGTCTCGATATCCATTTGTCCGGCGTGATGAATGACAATACGCCGTTGGCGGCGAGCAACTTGAAGGCTCTTTCAAAAAAAGCGATGTAGATGTCCCAACTGCCTTTCGTCATCTCATACGATTCGCCGATTAGCTTTCGAAGTTCCGGGTTTGTCTTTGCCATCTCACGCGAATTAATATACGGGGGATTTGCAAGCAAGATATTGAATCCATTCGCTTCTTCGTGCTCGCTCGCGCGCAGCAGGGCTTCCGTGAAATAAGCGTACCAGTCGATGCCATCATGTCTTCGCTGATGATGCAGTTCGCGACGAACTGTCTCCCGGTTCGATCGTATCTGTTCGCGAAGTCGGTCCTTTTCGTCACCGTGCGCGGTCAAATATTTCTCTTTTAGACCAACAGTCTTCTCGGCTAACGCATATATGAGGTTTGTATGGAGGGTGTCACCTACGGAGTCACATGGCCCACTGAGCGAATCCCCTGTCTCGATCTTGAAATCCAGATTCGGCAAGGGCACCGGCGAGTCCGCCTCAACCGCGAGTGAAAGCCAAAGGCGTAACATTGCAATATTGGTTGCGAAAGGATCAATGTCCACACCGTACAAGTTGTGGCTTATAGTCTGGAGTTTTAGGTTGAAAAGAAACATAGGGTCGCGTGCCAACTTTTCGCTTTGCAGTGCGCGGCGGATGGCGATCAATTCTTGTAACAAACCAAGGAGATACGCGCCTGACCCGCAAGCAGGATCAACTGCCTTAACGGAATCCAGGGCGTCGAGGACTTGTTTGCTGTGGGCTTCCGTCAGGCCTTTGACTTCATGCGTATCAACAAGCAATTCAATGGCGCTGGCTGGGGCCTTCGTTTTGTCTGCCAAATAGCCTTTGAGGGCTTCGCGGCACATGAACGAAACGACCGGACGTGGCGTGTAATAAGCACCAGATTCGTGCCGCCCAGTGACCAATTCTTCGAAAACCTTGCCAAGCATTTCCGGATCGACGGCCACTTCGATATCCAGCGGCGTGGATTCTTCGACGGTGAAGTTGTAGCGGTAAAACAATCCGCCATCGCGCGCCGCCGACGGCGCGGTGAGCACGTCGTTGAAGGCGGTATCGGGAATGTCATCGATCTTTTCATCCAGCGGCGATTTCTCAAACAGCCCGCCATTGAGAAATGGAACCTCTCCATAGGCGTCTGCTGCCTGCTTTCCCTGAATGCTGAGGCCTTGGAAAAACAGCGGCATCAGGCGTGACTCGAAGAATGAGCGTTTGCCAATGCCAACGGCACCGAAGAGCGCGGAAAGGTAATTGGTGCCGCTCTGGCCGGGGAATTTGAGCCAGCCCTTACGCTCGACAAAGCGAAGGAAGAGCAGACGGTTGAACAGCATCTGCGTGAACATGCGGACTTCATCGGGCTTGAGGGTTTTCTCCTTACCGATGACCTTCTCGACCTGTTCGAAAACCTCGCGGTAATCTTGGTAGAAGCGATCCGTCACCTTCTCGACGCTGAACGCTTGCGACCAGAGCGAGACCCACTTTTCTTCTGTGGAGGGTTTAATGCTGGGCCATTCGAGCGATGACACGTTGAACTCGCAGAGCGTGCGGATTGGATCACCCGGCCCCCATCCAAAAGCCGCCAGCGGCGCGGCCTGCGATGCCTGGCTGGGAGCTTTGAAGTGCGCGAACCGGAAGTTCTTGTAGTCGTGGTTGCAGATAAAAAGCAGATTCTCACGCTGGAACGACTTGAGTTTGGGGTTTTTGATCGCCCGCTTTTTTGGAACCAGCCCGCGCAATAATCTCCGCAGTGTTCCGGTCATTCCGCGCCCGGTGGCGAAAATCTCGGGGTTCTTGAATTCCAAAATGAAGATGCCCCAGGGATTGTCCGGCAAAACTATCTGGTGCGCGGTGCCGGCGACGATGTTCTCATCCAACCCCTGCGCCTGAAGTTCTTGCTTGGACCATTGGTAGGAAATGTCTTCGATGCCAGTGGCGTTCTGGTCAACCGGCCAGCCGAGCGCATCGACCAGCAATGCCTGAATGAATGACTGCTGGCCTTTTACTTGCCGAATTGCGGCTTCGATCTTTTTTGCATCTGCCATACCGCTCCATGACTAATTCAATTCCATCCAGCAAACCAATTCCGGCTTGACACCGATTGGAGCCTGGACCTTTTTCAGATAGGTGTTTTTGACATGCTTTTCGACGGCGGCGCGAATGTCCGTCAGCGTCTTCTGTTCCATCTTGCATTGGCGAGGCGCATCTGGTGTGCAACGAATGAAGTTGACAATCTCGGTGGCGTCTTCCAGCGGGGCCTGGCTGTTGTCCTTGGCCAGATTGTAGAGATACCACGCTACATCACCGGCGGATGTGTTCCACACCTCCGTGCCGGATTCCTTGGAGGCTTCTTCGTCTTTGGCGGGCCGGGCATAGCAGAGAAACACGGCGCGGGCACCCGGCGAGGGGTGCGCCTTGCCGCTGAACACCCGCTTGGGCAGGCCGCGCAACCGATCTTCAAGGCCCGGGTTGTCCTTCAAGATTTTCTGGAGTTCCAGCCGCATGGCTTCGACCGGGGTAACTGTGCCTTCGTATTCCTCGAAGAAATCCTTCAAATCTTCGTAATCGTCATCGGGCTTTAGCAGTTTGCGCCCCTCGATACCGAAGGTTTTGGAGATGCGGAGCGTCTTCTTGGCAACCTTGTTGAAGAGCAGGAGCAGATCGTTCAATTCATCCGGTGGCAGGAAATTCCAGTACGCGACTTCGCCGCGCAAGGCCTTTTGGTCGGGATGGTCGGCGACGATCTTCTCTTCAATTTGGGGGTTCATTCTCCGATCCACGCGCCCGATGCGCTGCATCAGACGCACCGGATTCCAGTGCAGGTCATAGTTGATGAGCCGAGTGCAGTCCTGAAGATTGAGACCTTCGGCGAGAACATCGGTGGCGATCAGGATGCGGATTTCGGAAAGCCCGGCGGTTTCGAGTTCGCCGGATGAAAGGCCGTTGTAATACGGGGAGAAGCGGCGGATGACTTCACCACGCTGGGTTTTCGCGGCGCTGTCGATTTCATCGACGCCTTTGAAACCGGCATCGATCAATTGCCGCTTGAGATAGCGCGCGGTGGTCATGAATTCGGAGAAGATCAGCACCTTATGCTTCTTCAACACCGCATCCGACTTGAGCAGTTTAATCAGGGCAGCGAGTTTCTTATCCTGGCTCGGCTTGAAGGTTTCCAACTCGCGCAGGAAATCGGCAAGTTGGTTCAGGTCTTCGATACTTTCCAGAATGATGTCGGTGATTTCAAAATCGTCCCGGCTGAGTTTCTCAACCTGCTCCAGCATTTCGGGCGGGACAACGTCTTCGTCGGCGTCATCGTCATCTTCTCCGCCGAAGAGTTCATGTTGATGCTGCTTGGCAAAACCGATGAGTTGTTGATGCTTTTGCTTCCACTTTTCCAGCACGCGCTTTTCAGGTTCGGTTTCGGCATGCACTTCAATCCACGCCAGGATTTTGCGGAGAAGGCTCCAGCAGGACAGCGTGAACGCTTCGACGGAGCTCTCAAACCGCTTGAGAAACCCGGTGCGAATCAGCGAAACGACCTGCTTTTGCCGGCCTTGTACCAGCGGATCGATGGAAGTGTCCGGGCCTTTGTAATAGGCGAAGGGGTAATAGATCGGCAGCGCGAATAGCGGCTTTTCCTTATTGAAGGCGTCTTCAACCATTTTCAGGAGCTTGCCGTAGGTCTGCTTGACTGAGTAGTCCTGAACCTTTGGCTCGCGGGGCTTGGGGAAAAGCGCCTGACCGTTGCCCTCGGTGGCCATGCTCTTTTTCACATATGCGCGGCTTCGCTGAACCACCAGGGCGCTGAATAGATCATCCTGATTCAGCACCTGCTCGGCACCGAAGAGATCGATTTCAGCCGGTTCACCGGCCAGGAGCTTTTCAAGTTGCTTCTCCATCTTTCGGAAGTGGCCGGGCAGGGAATGGATGCCGAGCGGCGCGGCTTTGAAATAGTCGGGCTGTCGGCGCGAAAACAACTCCATCATGTGCTGGAGATCGGTGAGGCGATTATTGACCGGCGTGGCAGTGAGCAGAAAGACCTGTTTGCCTTCGCACAGATCAAACATCTGCCAATAGCGGGAATAGCGCTCGTCTGGATCGTCGCCCTTGGTGCCGGTGTTTCGGAAGTGGTGCGCTTCGTCGATGATGACGACATCCGCGCGCTGGCGGACCGTTTTCAATTCCTCCGAAATGTTTCCACTGCGAAGCAAATCGGTGTGATTGAAAATCTCAAGGCGGCTATAGGCACCGAACAGGTGCGGCAGGTATCGCTTTAGCGTGAATTCCCAGACCGGCTCGCGCCCGGCCTTGGGCACGAACAACACGACGTTCTTGCGGTCATGTACGATCAGGCGCTCGATCAGCATCAAGCCGACGAAGGTCTTGCCCAGACCGACGCCATCGCAAAGAAACGCGCCACTGTACGTGTTGGCTCGCTTCAAAAGCCCGTGATAACCGTCACGCTGATACTGGGCGAGAATTGGGTAAATCTTCGATTCGTACCGCTCCCACTCGGATGCCGTGGGCGCATGGCCACGGAAATATTCGCACAACGCCTTAGCGTACACGTCGAATGGTTGATACGGATGTATGTGGCGCTCGATGGTGCGAAGCATCTCGGGCGTCGCATCTTCGGCCTGGGCCCAGTGGGTTTCGTACCATTCCTGAAGCACGCTTACGGGCCGTCCGGTGATCTGCACGTTGAGTTCGATATTTTCAGTCAGGCCCGGATAGGTGAAGTTGGATGAACCAACCAGCGCGGAAGATCCGACGACTTCGAGCCGGGCGTGCGTGATGTACGCCTTGGCGTGGAACTTGTCTTTGCGGTAGACGCGACATTCGATCTTTCCGGACTTCATCGCCGCGACGATGGCGGGAACGCCGTTCAGGAAATCATTCTTCTCTTTTTCGGCTTCAAGGCTGCCATCCAGCCGCGAGGTCAATTTCCCGACGGCACGGACAAAGGCGTCCTTG
>Ga0181517_10003290_pt1 | contig 15475 bp, 14 predicted proteins | sample PEATcosm2014_Bin_31_FD_119748 | JGI IMG/M metagenome (GOLD analysis project Ga0181517, IMG submission 119748) | Peatland microbial communities from MTU Mesocosm Facility, Houghton, MI, USA - PEATcosm2014_Bin01_30_metaG | ecosystem: Environmental > Terrestrial > Soil > Wetlands > Peat | place... | reverse complement strand
TATGGCCCCGTCGGACTCCCGCTGGCCTCCGTCGGGTTTCACCATTGGCTTATACCGGCGGTCTTTGCTGACAAGGCTGGCCAGACGGGCCTCTCCTGTCCCGGACCTTCCCGTGCGTACGTGCCGCCCCCCGTACCCCGGAGGGACCTGGCCAAGGGCATGTCCGGACGCCATTTAGGCCAGGTGCTGCCTTCGCCGTGATGTGAGCGGCTCGGCTCCCCCGTTGTGAGTCTGACGAGGCTGCAGGGCTCGCGCCTGGTGGCACTACGGCCCGCACGCTTGCTCCCTCCAAAGAGGCTCTTGACGCCCCGCTTAGCACGCCACCTCTCGATGACGCACCGGGGCCTGCTACCGGGCTCTCCGGCGATTACCCGGACGGGACTTCCACCCGCTGGGATGGTCCAGTTTTCAGGACGCAACACACCAAGACCCTAATGCCACCACAGCCACAGGCCCGCCAACCGCTCTACGAGATGGCGGGCGACGTGGGCGTTGCCCTCGAACGAGGGAGGACGAGGAGCGAGGTGGAGCGGCCGGCCGCGGAGGTGAGCGCACGCTGCGACACCTAATGGCTCTGGCGCCGCCGGCGGCTCGTTCGCCAATGGTACGTCGGTGGCTGGGGAGCGCCCGTGCCCGGGGACGTAGCATGGTTGCGGCAGAAGAGCGACAGACGCCGAGAAACAGGGACATGTGAGCCGATGCGGATACGGGCCGTAACTTGTGAGGTCCTGGCGAGAACCGTGTACCAGCAGGCCGCGCTGGCGCCACACGTGGTAGACGTAGAGCTGCTCGAGCAAGCGCTCCACGACGATCGTCCTGCCTCCAGGCTCAGCCGACTGCAGGACCGGATCGATAGCACGGACGCTGCGAAGTACCAGGCGATCGTCCTGGTCTACGGTCTCTGCAACCTCGCTCTCGAGGGATTGCAGGCCAGAGACCTACGGGTCGCCGTACCGCGCGCTCATGACTGCATCACGCTTTACCTCGGGTCTCGGCAGCGCTACGATGCCGAATTTTCCGCGACACCTGGGACTTTCTACTACTCAGATGACTACATGGAGCGACAGGCACAAGTCGGGACCAATGGTCGCCGACTGACCATGGGCGTGCTGACGTCGACAGACCAGGATTACGACTATCTGGTTGCCAAGTTCGGCGAGGACAACGCACAATACCTTATGGAGGTCCTTGGGCAGTGGCACAGCCACTATGCCCGGGCCGCGTACGTGGAGACGGGACTGGGGAAGTCCGGCTCGTTCAAGGAGCAGGCAGCCGAGGACGCCCGCCAGTACAGCTGGCGCTTCGAAGAGCTGAAGGGCGACCCGGAGCTCGTCCGGAAGCTGCTGGCAGCCGAGTGGGATGACGATTTCCTTGTCTTGCAGCCCGGTCAGCGCATCGCCGTAACGCACGACAGCCGGATTATCGAGGCCGTGTAGGGCTTTGGGCCTTCAGCGGTCGCCGAGCCTGCCGCAAACCAATGACCCTCTATGCGGACTTGGCCGGCTTCGGGGCAAGCAATGGTCTTTGCCGCCCACCTGACCACGGCCGGCTCCCCCCCGGCTGCCGCAGCCATCGAGGTGACCGGTGACCTGCCGGCGTGCGCCCTCGTCGCCTTCACCCAAACCGGAGGCGCCGGTGCCAGTGACCAGGTCATCTTCGTTGCCGGTACCCACCAGGGCGACCAGGCACCACGAGCACCGTGCGGGCTCACAGCATTGGTGACGTCCCAACGGGTCTGAGGCTGGGTTTCGGTTGGGTTAACTCTTGCCCGGGCCGGTGTTCCGCGGGGACCGGCTGGGGTAGCTTTGAGGCAGGAGCCCCAGCCGGTTTGGCTCTCCCCCCCTGCCGTGCCGGCCGGGGCTCCATGGCGGGCCACCTCGTCTGCAAGCGACAGGCAGGGACAGCGCTAACGCTCGCTGGAGGGACCACTGGCCGACTATTCGCCGCCGGGATCGCGTTAGTTGAGCGTAGGCTGGGTTGGGAGTGTAGTCCTTCGACAGCGAGGGGAGAGATTGCCTGGTCGGAGGTTGCTCCATGATCACCTTCGCAAGCTGTGATGCCCACCTTGGCTTCGGGGACTACCACGGCCGCTGCATTTTCTCCCCCCGCCACAGTGACGCCCACTTCGACGGTCTGTACTACTGGGAGACGGGGAAGCCCTCCGAGCGCCAAGTGGCCGGGGCGCGGGCAGCCACGGTGCTTGGTCTGGTCCGGCGTCGACGGGCTGAGGTTGTCGTAGAGCTTTCTCCGAGCAGAAGATGGCGGAGAAGCCTTAGTCGTCGCCGGGGTCGTGCGCGAACAAGCCAGCCCTCGAACTAGGCGACGGTCGGCCTTCGTTCAACCAGTCGTAGGCCCTGAAGCGGTGCCGCGATCGTTCAGCCGCTCATGTCCACTGCCCGCACCCTCTCCGGGACGATCGTTACGATAAGGCGGGTATCCCCGGGAGCGTCGTACTGGCGGAGGTCCGCACCGTACTATTTGTACAGAACGCAACAGGTCTGTATCGTTTAACTCGTGGCCCAGACGTCCGACGCTCCTGAACGCCGGCCCGGACGCCAGCGCGACCCTCGGTCTGACAAGGCCATCATCGAAGCCGTTCTTGACATGATCAGCACCGGCGCCACGCTGTCGGGCCTGTCACTGGTCACGATCGCCCGAGAGGCAGGAGTGTCCCGCAACTCGGTTTACCGTCGTTGGAAGACCAAGGATGACCTGTACCTCGACGTCCTCCAAGCTATAAACCGACCTCTACCAGCCCTGAACGGGGCGAGCGCCAAGGACGACGTGGCCAAGTTGCTGGGGGTCGTGATCGAGCGTGTCCTCGACAAGCGGGCGAGCAATATCCTCCGCGCCCTCAATGCCGAGGCCCAAGCGTTCCCAACCCTGCACCGCCGCTACTTCGAGCAGATCGTTGCCCCCAGGCGCGCCGCTATGAACCTGGCCCTTTGGCGGGGTATCGAGAGCGGAGAGGTACGGGCCGACATCGACATCGACCTTGTTTCGGAGGTCCTGGTATCGCCTGTCCTAGCCCGGGTGGCATCGGGCCTGACCAGCCAACTCGACCCCGAGCGGACGGGCCGACGGATCACCGAGCTGGTCTTCACCGGCTGCGGGAACATCGGTCAACGACTTGATAATGTCGACGAGCCGACAGGCAGGGAAGTGTAGGTGACGATGGCCGTTGTGGCTTATGGGACTTCAGCGGTGCTGGCCCTTATCGGTGACCGGTACCACAACGTCGATTACATCCGGCTCAACTTCAACCGTGTTTTCTCCGAGCTCGGCATGCCCTATGAGTACACGACCAACTACGAGTGGTTCGTCGACGAGGAGGCCACGGCGAGATTGCTCGAGGGCAAGAAGTTGTTCATCTTCGGCCGTGACGGGCTGGTCTTCCCGGATGGTTACGTCGGGCCGGGCTCCTCCGACGGGGTCGTCACGGCGCTGATGGACACACCGCCCCGCGGCGCGTCCGGCACGTGGGTGACCGAGGGGCTGGGGGTGGCCGTCGACCGCTTTGTCCGTGCCGGCGGGTCCCTTTTCTCGTGGCACAACAACCTCAATGTCTCCAATTACTCAAGTACGTACCGGAGCATTACCGGCGGTGCCTATGACGGGCACCCCCCCGAACGACCGTGGAAAGTGGAGGTGGTAAACGGCGAGCATCCCATCACGCAGGGGATGGCGAACTTCATGGTCACGGACGAGCAGCACTTTCCTATCTTTGAACGACCTCCGGGCGACCTGCTGTTACGAGGCGCCAACATCGACGGCCTCAGTTTCGACACGGACTCGGGTGCGGCCAAGGGAGCCACCGTTTCGGCGACGGCGTGGGCCCACACCCATGGCGAGGGGAGGGTTGTCGTGAGCGCGATCGGCCACAACCTTGACGCCCTGTGGAAGCCCGCCTACTTGCAGTTCCAAAAGAACGCCGTGCGCTGGCTCCTAAGAGAAATATAGGGTGCGCTCCATGTCTGTTTTGATAGTCGAGCTGGACGTGAGCCTGGGTAGGGAAGAACACTTGGAACGGGCCTTCATCGATGTTTTCCGCCCCGCCATCTCGGCCCAGCCGGGTTTTGAGGCCGTGGCCCTGCTACGGCCGACGACCGGACAACGTTGGTTACTCGAAATACGCTTCAGCGACGAGGCGAAGCGGTTGGCCTGGGTCGCCACCGGCACTCATCAAAAGGTCTGGCCGGAGATCGACCGGGTGTGCGAGCAGTTCAACAGCGTCCTGTTCGAAGCGGTCAGCTAGACAGGAGGCCTCGCGTCCGGCCCGCGGAACCGCCATTTAGGACCAGTGGCGCCGTACCATCGTCAAGCCACCCGCGAACGGAGGACCAGCATGGCACTACTCAACTCCGCACCGTCCGCCAACCCGGTTGAGCAAGGCGCAGGGCGCGGGTCATGATCTTCTCTCAGCACTATCTGGGGTGCCTGTCGCACGCCTCGTACCTGATCGGCGACGAGTCGACCGGTCGGGCGGTGGTCGTCGACCCCCGCCGTGACATCGGCGTCTACCTGGCCGAGGCAGCGGCCAAGAGCCTGCTCATAGAGAGGGTGATCGAGACTCATCTGCACGCCGACTTCCTGTCCGGCCACCTCGAGCTAGCCGAGCGGACGGGCGCCGTCATCTCGTTCGGCGAGGCTGCCGACCTCGACTTCCCGACCGAACCGCTGGTCGACGGCCAGCGCATAGCTCTGGGGGAGGTCAGTTTGGAGATCCGGGCGACCCCGGGCCACACTCCCGAGTCCATATGCGTACTGGTCTTCGAACACGTCGACGATCCCGTCCCCTACGGGGCTCTCACCGGCGACACTCTCTTCGTCGGCGACGTGGGCCGACCTGACCTGTTCGCTTCGTCGGCGAGTGGTTTCACGACAGACCGGCTCGCCCGCATGCTCTACCACTCGCTGCACGAGCGGATCCTCGACCTGCCCGACGAGACCAGGATCTTCCCGGCGCACGGGGCCGGCTCCGCCTGCGGGAAGCAGTTGTCCAGCGAGACCAGCTCGACGCTCGGGGAGCAGCGGCGGTCCAACTATGCCCTCGCCGCCATGACCGAGGACGACTTCGTCGCCGCGGTAACCGAAGGGCAGCCCGTTCGCCCCGCCTACTTTTCCTTCGATGCCCAGCGCAACCGGGAAACCCATCAACTTCTCGATGAGCATTCGCCACCCCCGCCGATGGACCTCACCACAGTGGTCGCTCACCAACAGGCGGGCGCCCTGCTCCTGGACACTAGAGAACCGGTGGACTTCGCCGCCGCCCACCTGAGGGGGGCGATCAACGTCGGCCTGCAGGGGCGCTTTGCCGAGTGGGCGGGGGAGGTCTTGGATCCCGGGCGTGACATCGTGCTGGTCGGCGACCCGACCACGGCCTTGGAAAGCCGTGTCCGGCTGGCCCGTATCGGGTTCGACCGGGTCGTCGGCTACCTGAGCGAGCCCGGGCAGCTGCTCATCGGTCGTCCCGATCTGGTCGAGGCCAGCTCTCGGGTGACCATCGTTGAGCTGGCCGAGCTGATCGGGGTACAAGCCGACATCCAGTTGGTCGATGTCCGCAGCCCGGGGGAGACAGTGGAAGGCACGCTGCCCGCGGCCCGTGCGGTCCCCCTCGCCGGGCTCGTCGGCTCTCTCGACGAGTTCGACCCCGAGGCGCCAACCGTGGTTTACTGCGCGGGCGGCTACCGTTCGCTCGTCGCCTCCAGCGTGCTCCGCCACGCCGGCTTCGCCGACGTCTCGGACCTTCTGGGCGGTTACGGGGCCTGGGCCGCGGCCGGGCTCCCGGTCGTCACGGGCACAAAGCCGCCCGGCGACATCATCTGAAAAGGACGTAGTCAGGTCGCCGGCCCATTTTGGTGGAACGGCTACACGAACTGGGGCAACCAGCGTTCGTTGGCGGCGAACATGTCGTCCGTCAACTGCCATATCTCATCGAGCGAACACACGGCGGCGGTGAGGGGGTCCAGGGCCATGGCCTGGCGGACCACCTCGCGGTCGCGCTCCATGTGGCCCTTGACGACTAGCTCCTGAACCGCGATATTGCTCCGGTTGAGCGAGGCGAGCTGGGGTGGCAGAGTGCCCACTACACAAGGATGGACCCCGGCCCGGTCCACCAGGCACGGGACTTCGACGCACGCTCCCTCGGGCAGGTTGGCAATGAGGCCGTCATTGGCAACATTGCCGTTGATGCGCAGAGGAGAGCCTGTTTGCTCGGCATGGACGATGCGGGCGCCGTACTCGTCCGATCGGAACAGTTCGATCGGTTCGGTGCCATCGATCTGGCGGGCCACCTCCGCCTCGTAGGCCTGCTCCTTGTGTTGCCTGGCCGTCACACAGCCCCCCGTGCGCCCATAGTCGAACCATGCCGAGTATTCCGTCCCGTCGGCTTCGAAGGCCTCCACCAGAGCGGCAAGAAGCTCGGGACGCTTACGGAAATACGGGACGTACTCGGAGGCGTGGCCGCTCGACTCGGTAACGAAGTAGCCGAACCGGCGCATGAGCTCGAACCGCACGGGTTCCATGTTGAGCTTCTCCGTGCTCCCGAGCAGCGAACGTAGCCGGGGGTAGAGATCTTTGCCGTCGTGCTCCAGGGTCAGGAACCACGCCTGATGGTTTATCCCGGCGACCCAGTAGTTGAGCTCCTCCACAGGCACGTCGCAGTAACCGGCGAGCAGGCGCGCCGTCCCCTGGACGCTGTGGCACAGCCCGACGACCCGCAACCCGGCCAGCGCCAGCCTCCAGGTGAGGATGGCCATGGGGTTGGAGTACTGCAGGACCAGGGCGTCCGGGCACAGGTCTGCCATGTCCTGTGCGAGGCCGTCGAAGACCGCCAGGTGCCGCAGGCCACGAAAGATCCCACCTGGGCCGATGGTGTCGCCCACACACTGGTTGACGCCGTACTTCTCGGGGACGCGTATGTCGGATTCCCACTGGCTCACGCCACCTGCTTGGATGGTGACGATCACGTAGTCGGCCCCGGCAAGTGCCTGACGACGATCGGTGGTGGCGACGACTCGCGCCGGTGCCTTGGCCGTCTCGACCATCCGGCGGACCAGTTTTTCGGCCCCCGAGAGCCTCTCGGCATCGATGTCCATGAGCACGAGCTCGGTGTCGCCCAGTTCCGGGAAACTGAGGATGTCCCGGGCAAGGTTCCTCGTGAACACCACACTCCCCGCCCCGATAAAAGTTACCCTCACCTTGGAGACCTCCAGTCAGCCGGCTCGCAGCCGCGCGGACCGACAGGCCCAGTTTGTCAGTTGGCCTGAGCCAAGGCCAGACTGGCATAGCTGTCGAAGTCCCCGTACGCCTCAGGCGGTCGTCCGGGGTCGAGGCTGCTTCGCCTGGTCGCAGGTGACCTCCACCGGCTCGCCGCCCTTGGAGTTGCCGTCTGAGCGTGCGCCGGTGAGTAGCCGGCTCCCGTCTGGTCCAGGTCGACCAGGTCTACGAGCCAATCCTCTTGCGGGACGGGACGCCGTACGGGCTCAGGCGCAGAGAGCACCGCCATGGCGGCTCCCGCCTGGTCGTTGGCGCCGAACTGCACCCTGGGCCCGGTAGGCCGGGCCATTGCCGTCCTGGTCCTGCTCACGAGCAGATAGGCGTAGGCGGCCAGGGCGACGTCGCTGAGAGCTTGCAGCGACAGGGTCACCGCAGAACGACGGGCGACCGACACAATGGCAGTGACCACGACCGCTACCAGCAAGACGGAAAGGACGTCACGGCGCCGGCGCCTTGCCTTCATCCGTTTGGCGCTGAGCGAGGCAGCCGCCAACGCCTCCGGCAGGGACGACGGGACACTAGGTGCAGTGCCGGCGCTCGAAGGGGCCGGGTCGCTTTGTGGTCCGCCGAGGGGGTAGCCCGCCACGCTTACGGTGTAGGGCAGCGGCCGGCGGCGATTGGCAGGTGGCACCCGAACCGGGGCGGCATGTTCCAGAGCGTGCAACTCGTTGCGGAACAGCCCTATCGAATCCCCGAAGACGGGCCGCCGTGACCACACCCAATAAATCACGACAACGCCCCAGAGGATGGCGACGAGAAACTCGGCTCCCATTATCTAACTCCTCGGCCTACCGTCGGTCTTTCATCGGACGGTAGTCTGCGCAACACCGAGAATGGTGGATCCTCCCGTTTTGAGGAGCACATTGGCGAAGACGTCAGCGTTCGAAACCCAACTGGTCGTTGCCGATGAGGCCGTCTATTTCCTCCTCGATCGGCCGGGGCCGACTTGCCTCGGACGGCCCGGGAGCAAGGATGGTGGTCGCCTCCCGGCGCCAGTTCCCGCTACGGCCTCCGGTCTTCTCCCACAACGCCAGATCCCCGATAACCATGGCCCGGTCGAACGACTTGCACATGTCGTAAATGGTCAGGGCGGCGACCGCACAGCCCGTAAGCGCCTCCATTTCGACGCCCGTCCTGTCCACGGTCTCGACTTGAGTCTCCACTTCGACGTAGTCGTCGCCGATCGTGAAATTTATGGTCACGGCTCCTACGAGCAGAGGATGGCAAAGAGGTATGAGCTGAGCCGCCTGCTTGGCCGCCTGGATCCCCGCCACGCGCGACACAGCCAGGACGTCGCCCTTGGTGATGGCGTTACTGGCCACTTTCGCGGTCGTCTCGGGCTGCATGTGCACGCGGCAGCGGGCCAGGGCGCGCCGGTGCGTGGGGTCCTTCGGAGTGACGTCGACCATGCGGGCACGTCCCAATGGGTCAAGGTGTGTCAGGCCGCGATCGGTCACAGTGCGATCCTATGCCAAATGGTCCGCTGGGCCCACCTGGGGCCGTAAGCCCTGTTCACGGGCGAGGCGCTCCACAAGGAACTTCCGGAACGGCGGCCCGAGGTCCTCACGTTCGAGGGCGAGCTCCACCGTCGCCTGTAGGTAATCGAGCTTGTTGCCCACGTCGAAGCGGCCCTGGCGGAAAGTCCAGCCGTACACGGGCTGGCGCTCGGCGAGCGTTTTGATGGCGTCAGTGAGCTGGATTTCGCCGCCTCGGCCGGCCGGGGTATGGGCGAGCACGTCCAGGATCTCGGGGCTGAACACGTAGCGTCCCATCACCGCCAGGTTGGACGGTGCCTCATCGGGCGCGGGTTTTTCGACGAGGTCCTCGATCTCCACGATGTTGTCCTCGAGCGGCTTCACGGCCGCGCAACCGTAAGAGGAAATATCCTGCGGAGGGACCTCCTTGAGGGCGATGACGCTGTGCCCGAAGCGCTCGAAGGTGGCCAGCATCCCGGACAGCACCCCCGCCTTGGGGTGCATGATGTCATCTCCGAGCATTACGACAAAGGGCAGGTCCCCGACGTGTTCGGCCGCCGCCTGGACGGCGTGCCCCAGCCCCTTAGGCTCGCCCTGGCGCACGTAGTGGATGTCGGCCATCTCGGCGATGCGCCGCATCTCCTCGAGCTCGTCCAGCTTCCCCCCTTCCCGGAGGTAGTACTCGAGCTCGAACGAACGGTCGAAGTGGTCCTCGAGGCTGCGCTTGCCCCGGCCGGTGATAACCAGGATGTCGGTGATGCCGGCCGCTACGGCTTCTTCCACCACGTACTGGATGGCCGGTTTGTCGACTAGGGGCAGCATCTCTTTGGGCTGGGCCTTGGTGGCCGGCAGGAACCGAGTCCCCAGTCCAGCGGCGGGTATCACGGCCTTGCGAACCCTCTGTGACATCAGCGCCCTCCTTGTCAGGGCCGCCACCCGGCCCCCAACGATGTCAGTCGGAGCCTCGGCCCCGTCGTGCTGACTAGGTTCTACCACTTCAGCGGCTTGTAGCCACCCGGCACGCGGCTCAGGTCCCAGCACAGCCGCCGGGGCCTCCCTATCGCTCCGCGCTCGCACCCGGCTACACTTAGCAGTTGAACCGTGAGAGTGCTAATGAAAGGGCAGCTTCACATGCCAACCTACGAGTACGCCTGCAGATCCTGCGGCGAACATCTCGAAGTCGTGCAGTCGTTCAAAGACAATGCGCTGACCGAGTGCCCGGCGTGCGGGGGCACGCTGCGCAAGGTATTCGGGAACATTGGCATAACCTTCAAGGGCAGCGGTTTCTACAAGACCGACAGCAGGTCGGACGGCCGTAAAGGCGCTTCGAGGCCGGCGGAGACGAAGACGGCCGAGGGGGGCGCCGACAGCGCCGGCAAGGCTTCTGGTGCGCCGGGCGGGCCCAAGCCCGAGGCAGCTTCGAGGGACAGTGGCGCCAAAGACGGCGGGTCTAAGGACGGCGGGTCTTCTAAGGACGGCGGGTCTAAGGAAAGCGCCGGCAAGACAAGCGCTCCAGCCAGCTCCTCAGCAGCCGCCGCCTCCTAGGCAGGCGCTCAGGCGCCGCTCATCGACATTTCAGAAATGGCGAGGGTCACGCCCGCCGCGGACGAAGGTAGCCATTGCAGGTCGTTGCCCACTGTCGTGACGCCCTGGAGCATGCGTTGGATGCTCGACGCGATCGTTATCTCTCTAACGGGGGTGGACAGCTCGCCGCCGCGGAACAGCAAACCCTCCGCTCCCACCGAGAAGTCGCCGCTAACGGGGTTCACGCCCGAATGGAGCCCGCTGAGGGACTGGACCAAAAGGCCCTCTCCCAGCCCGGCTAGTACCTCGTTCGCGCTGAGCTCGCCAGGCACCAGGTAGACGGCCCGACTGCCTACGCCGGGGGCGCTCTTGTAACCGGCCCGGACGGCACTGGCGGTAGAGAACGTAGAAGCGCGCCGAGCCGAGGTGCTGTCGTAGAGATAGGCTCGCAGCACACCGCCCTCGATCATCGTGTTGGGACGACAAGCCAGGCCCTCGTCGTCGAACGAGGCGGCACGCCACGCATCAGGGATCGTAGGGTCGTCCATCAGGGTGACGCCGGGAGCGGCCACTTGCTCACCCAGGCGGTCAGCAAAAAGCGAGGTCCCCTTCAGGACCCTCTCCCCGCTCAAGACCGAGCCCAGCAGGCTGGTCAACTGCGCGCTCACCCTGGGCTCGAAGACGACGGGCAGATGGGCGGACGGGGGCTTGGTCGCTCCCAGCAGCCTCACGGCCCGAGAGACGGCGTCGCCTGCCGCCTTGGCCGAGTCGAGCTCGGAGGGAGCGCGGCCGACGCTGAAACCGGAGGCCACCTGGCTCTGGGCGCCCTCCCCGGCAACAGCGACGGCCGACAGGTAGCACGCCGTCGAACGGTCGCTGGCCTGTACCCCCAACGAGCTGGCCAGGGCTTTCTCGCTGCACACGTCGCCCCAATTGGCCGACTCCACTTGCCGGACGCGGGGGTCGGCGGCGCGGACCGCCCGCTCGAGGTCGAGGGCGGCATTGACCTTGCCGGCCGTCGGGTAGCCCGCCAGTTCCTCGCGCCACAGGTCTAGGACTACCGGGCGGGCGCCGTCCGGCTCGGGCAGGCCGACCCAAGCCTCGGCGCTCGAGAACGAGGCGTTGTCGCGGGCTTCGGCCAGCGTCTCGGCCAGCACCTCCTCGTCGAGCGCCCCGGCGTAAGCAAAGCCCTGACGGCCGCCACGCACCACCCTGATGCCGGCGCCGGCTGACGTGGCGGACGACAGGGACTCCACCTCGCCCTCGTAGGCGCGGACCTCTGTCTCGGTGCCCCTTGAAACATAGACCTCGACGTCCTCGCCGTCCCGGGCCCAACCGGCCACCCTGGCCGCCACTTCCAGCAGCTCGCTCAACGGGCCGTACCGCCGATCGTCAGCCCGCGCACGCGTAGGGTCGGCTGGCCCATCCCGACGGGGACGCCCTGGCCCTGCTTGCCGCACGTGCCCGGCCAGCCCATGGCGAAATCGTCACCGAGGGCATCGATGTCACGCAGGACCTGCGGGCCGTTGCCGATGAGGTTGGCGTCCCTGATGGGGTCGGTCAACTGGCCGTCCTCGATCATGTAGGCCTCGGTCATGCCGAAAACGAAATCCCCTGTGGCCGTGTTGACCTGGCCACCGCCGAGCTGAGCGACGTAGACGCCGTGACGGGTCTGACGGACGATCTCGTCGGGGCTGTCGCCCCCGTTGAGCAAATAGGTGTTGGTCATCCTCACCATCGGGAGGTGCTGGTAGCTCTGGCGCCGGCCATTGGCCGACACGTCCTTGTCCTGTTGGCGGGCGCGCAGCCAGTCCCACATGTAGTCCGTGAGCACTCCGTCCTGGATGAGGACGTTGCGCGACGTGGGACGACCCTCGTCGTCGATCGCCACGGCGCCCCACTCGTGGCTCATCGTCCCGTCGTCCACGAGCGTGACCGAGGGGGCGGCCACCTGCTCTCCGACCTTGCCGGCGAAGACAGAAACGGCCTTGGCGATGTGATCGGCCTCGAGCCCGTGACCACAGGCCTCGTGGAAGAGCACGCCGCCGCTACCGCATTTGATGACGACGGGCATGGTCCCCGACGGCGCCGGTCGCGCCTGCAGCTTGCGCAGGGAGCGACGCGCCGCCGAGCGGGCGAGCTCTTCGACGTCATGGCGGTCGAACAGCTCAAAGCCCATGGTCGCCCCGACGCTTTCCGCCCCGGTCTGCATCCCCGCGTCGCCACTAGCAACGACTGTTACCCGGAACTGTGCCCGGACCTGGTCGTCGGAGGCCAGCACACCCTCTGAACTGGCTACCAGGACCTGTCGGCGGCTGTCGCGGTAGAAGGCGTTGACCTGTCGCACCGAGCCGCCGGCGGCCCGGGCGGCGGCGTCGGCCTTGTGCAACAACTCCACTTTCCTGTCCTTGCCCACGCCCGCGGGGAGCACCTCGACCCGTGAGGGGCTCGCCGGCTGTCTCCGGGAAAGGGCCACCTCCCGGGTGCCCCCTCCCCCACTTCGCGCTGCCGCGGACGCCGCTTCGGCCGCTTTGAGCAGGCCTCGCTCCGACAGGTCCGCGGTGTGCGCGAAGCCCGTGGTGTTGCCGGCAACGACGCGGATGCCTGCCCCGCGGTCGTGGCCGGAACTGATGTCCTCGATCCGGCCATCGTCGAGCCCCAGGGTCGAGCCGCGACGGTCCTCGGCGAAGACCTCGGCGAACTCGCCCCCCGTCTTGAGGGCCTGGCTCAGGACACGAGCCACCACGGCCTCGTCGATCAAATTGGGGTCGCCAGCTGCCGCGGTCATAGCCCAGACCAAGCTAGTGGCCCGGTCTGGGTACTGCCCTGACCGCCTCATTCGCGGGTGCTGATGTCGGAGAGCCAGGACACGAGGTAGCTTGAGGGGGTGCTTCTGGAGACGATTAGCGGACCCAGCGACCTACGGGCTCTTGACTACGAGCAGTTGGGCACCCTGGCCGGGGAGATCCGGGATTTCGTCGTCCAGGCCGTGTCCACCGCCAACACGGGCCACCTGGGCAGCAACCTTGGGGTCGTAGAACTCACCCTGGCGCTGCACCGGGTGTTCGACTCACCCCGCGACTACCTCATCTGGGACACCGGGCACCAGGCCTACGTCCACAAACTGGTGACGGGCCGACGGGACATGTTCAGCTCGTTGCGCCAGGCCGACGGGCTCTCGGGTTACCCGTCACGCGCTGAGTCGGTGCACGACTGGGTCGAAAACAGCCACGCCTCTACCGCCCTCAGTTACGCCCACGGTCTTTCTGCCGCCGTAAAGCGCAGCAGCCACCCCGGGCGTCACGTTGTCGCCATAGTCGGGGACGGCGCTCTTACCGGTGGTATGGCCTACGAAGGCCTCAACAACCTCGGCCATAGCGGGTCGCGGGTCATCGTGATACTCAACGACAACGGACGCTCGTACGCGCCGACGGTGTCCCGCCTTTCCGAGAGCCTCACCCGGTTGCGCCTCCACCCCGGGGTCAATTCAGCCCGCCGCCGTATCGAGTCGGCGGTCCGGGACTTTCCCCGGGTCGGGAGCCTGGCCTATTCGAGCCTTCAGGGCTTTTATTCCGCCATCCGCGAAGTGATCGAGCCACCGGCGTTCTTCGAGGCTCTGGGAGTGCGTTATGTCGGCCCCCTCGACGGCCACGATATTGCCGGCATGGAACAGGCTTTTCGCCAAGCCGCCGCGTTCGACGGCCCAATCGTCGTGCATGTCATAACCCAGAAGGGCCGGGGTTATAAATTCGCCGAAGAAGACGAGGAAAAGTGTCTTCACGACGCAGCCTCTTTTGACCCCGCCGTGGGCCCGACCAAATCGTCGCGTGCCCTGAAGGGTTACACGCTGGCCTTCAGCGAATCAATGCTGGAAATGGCCGAAGAGCGCGACGACGTGGTCGCCATCACGGCGGCAATGCCCGGCCCCACTGGGCTGTTGCCTTTCCAGGCCCGCTTCCCGGACCGGTTTTTCGATGTAGGTATCGCCGAGCAGGCGGCCGTGACCTCGGCCGCCGGCATGGCCATGGGCGGTCTGCGGCCGGTGGTGGCGGTTTACTCGACCTTCCTCAGCCGGGCGTTCGACCAGGCCAATCTCGACGTAGGTCTCCATGGCCTCCCAGTTGTCTTCGCCCTGGACCGGGCGGGCATCACCGGCGACGATGGCCCGAGCCACCACGGGATACTGGACATGGCGCTCTGCCTCAAGATCCCGGGCATGACCATCTTCGCCCCCTCGTCCGCTCAGGAACTGAAGGCGATGCTCCGCTCAGCCTTGGACCTCTCGGGGCCCTCCGTCCTGCGCTTCGCCAAGACGGCGGCCCGTCAGGTGCCGTCCAACCAGGTCGGCACGGGCCTGTCGGCCCGCCGCGTCCGTGCCGGGGACGGCTCGGTTTGCATCCTCGCTGTGGGCAAATTGCTCGAGCCGGCCGAGGAGGCGGCCGCCCTCCTCGCTGACGAGGGGGTAGAGGCCGCGCTCTGGGATGTAAGGGTGGTGCGACCGCTCGACCCGATCATGATCGCCGACGCCGGCAGGCACGCCTTGGTCGTGACGGTGGAAGACGGCATCCGCAATGGCGGAGCCGGCAATTTCATTGCCGACGCCATCGCCGACCTCAACGCCAAGCGCCAGAGCCCACCAGTGCTCAACCTCGGGGTCCCGACGGCCTACATCCCCCACGGCAAGCCCGAGCGGATCTTGGGCCAGTTGGGCCTGGACGGCCCGGGCATCGCTGCCTCGATCTTCAAGGCCATTGACCCCGCTCCGGGCCTGCGGGCGCCAGCGTACATGGGCGTCGAGGACGGGACGTCGGACCGAGCTTCAATCGAGGCCGACGCCGCCAGCCTGAGCTGAGAGTACCGGCCCCCAGCCGTTCTGAGGCTCCCTGCCGCCTTGCGGCAGCTCTTGTGCTCTGAAGAGGTATGAAATATAGCTGGGCGCGAGGATCACCACGCACTATTTCATGGGGCCAGCTGTGACCCAAGGCCCTGGTGGCCGGGCCGCCCTCCCACTACTGTCTGTGGCAAAGGAACGCCGAGGGGGAGAACCGATGACCTATCGCTGGATCGAGTACCCCAATGTGGTCGTGTTGGAAGATGATGACGAGCCGGCCCAGGGCGCACTGGCAACTATCACCTGGAACCTGCCGGTGGGAGACGGGAGGGGAAGGCTGCGCCTCGCCGGCAGGGTCATTCGGTCG
>Ga0181517_10003286_pt1 | contig 15480 bp, 17 predicted proteins | sample PEATcosm2014_Bin_31_FD_119748 | JGI IMG/M metagenome (GOLD analysis project Ga0181517, IMG submission 119748) | Peatland microbial communities from MTU Mesocosm Facility, Houghton, MI, USA - PEATcosm2014_Bin01_30_metaG | ecosystem: Environmental > Terrestrial > Soil > Wetlands > Peat | place... | reverse complement strand
TTAATGACGCCGCGCATCTTAAGGGGCTGCCCCTGGACGTCGAACTCCAACTTGCCCGCTCCGTGGACCCAGCGCTCCGCATGGTCATTCTGACGAACGATGCGGTATTCCTTGTTGAAATTCTGGCCCTTGCCGACAACTTCTTCCGCAAAATAGGCAGCCATCATGGCGCGGTCATCGGGATGAATCAAAGCCGTCCATCCGGCCATCGTGCGTACATACTCCCGATCGATTCCGAACAGCCCATCCAGTACATCGGAGCTGGTCCATACCCCGGCAGGAATATCTAGGACATAGCTACCAATGCACCCGATGATCTGGGCTTCTTTCAGGGATTCCAGGCTTTCGCGCAGCGCTGCCTCCGCCTGCTTACGCTGGCGGATGTCCCGGGCGATAGCGGCAGCGCCCACCACGCCGCCGTCCGAATTCCGCATCGGAGATATAGAGAGCGAGACCTCAATCTCGCATCCGTCCTTGCTGCGAAGAAATGTATCGAAAGGGGCGACGATGTCTCCCTTCGCAACGACCCCCATGAAGAAAGCTACCTCCTGGTCGCGGCCGGGCGGCGCGAGCATGGCGATGCTTTTGCCGATGATTTCCTCGCTTGTGTACCCGAACAGGTTCTCGGCGCCGCGGTTCCAACTGACGACAGTCCCATCCAGATTGACGGCATGAACCGCGTCCCCGGAGGAATTCACGACCGAGGCCAGCAAGGCCCGAGTCTCTTCCGCTTCATGGCGGACGGAAACATCGCGAACGATGGTGCAGACGGCCGTCACTTCTCCGGCGGAATTCCGGATGGGCCAGGTGGTCACGGTGACATAAACCTTGTTCCCATCCTTGCGCAGGGCCAAACCGTCATCTTGCATCAGGGGCGCCCCCGCCAGGAGCTGCCCGATAACCAGATCCGCACGTGCCCTTCGTTCCGGCGCGATGATCATGGAGAAGGGTTTTCCGATTGCCTCATCGGCGGAGTAGCCGTAGATGGCTTCCGCGCCGTGGTTCCAGGTGAGGATGGCGCCGGACCGCGCGTGGGTGATGATGGCTTCCTCGCAGCTCTCCACCACCTCAGCAAGAAAATGGCGCGACTCCTCGGTCGCTTTCTGCTCAGTGATGTCCTTGCCGAAGACGGATACGCCGATGGCTTTTCCGTCGACAACGATGGGGTTGAAAGCCAACTCCAGGGTGCGACCGTCGGCAAGGGAAAACTCCTCCCTGAAGGAGCCTTCGACAAGCGCGTGCGCATAGAGCGGAGGCATGAATCCCACCCTCTCTGGCGGGACCAAATCCTTGGGAAGCATCCCCGCCGCGGGCCGGACGCCAAACATGCTCTGGATGTGCCGCTGCAATGCCCTATTGAATGTAATCAAGCGATAATCGAGGTCCACCGACCAGATCAGGTCTTCGGTGCTTTCGATCAAGGCTGAGAGATTGGCTTCAGCTTGATTGGGCATTTCGGCCTTTCCTGACGGCGAACTCCGGCTCATTTATAGAAAATGCGCTTCCAGAGGGTGAAGGCATGTGCCGAGCGAAGCCAATAGAAGTCGTTTGCCCGGAATACCTCAAGGTGCAACTTCCCTCCATTAACTGGTATACCCCTTTTTTGAAACTACTTGCAATATCTTTGGGTTACATTCCAAAATCTCCGGAAGAGCGGCATGGGTTTCACGCTGCGCAGGGGGAGTCACAAGTCTCAGTTTTGGCTGGCGGCGCATTCGGGGAGTTGGAGGACGAGACAAGATCAGGACGGGCGCTATTCCCTGAGGAGATGACGCCCGTTCGAGCCTGCGAACTTGGTTGAGGGTTAGGCCTTTTCCAGCGGATGCGGCATAGTGCAGCAGGACGGCGATGGCGCAACTGGTAAGCCGGGTGTTCAATGAAACGGCATTCCGGACGATTGAGCAGCGCCTCAGTCCTCGGAATTGAGACCTGGAGCGCCTTGACCTTTCAAGACTCGCCGCGGCTGGGTTACCGCGTGGATTCGAAGAGGAACCAGGCGCGCCGCTCGGCCTCGTCGATCCAGACTTCGATCAGGCTGGTGGTGGCATAATCGTTGGCCTTGCTGGCAACCACGTGCGCCGCGCGCAGACTTTCTACAAAAGCCTTGTTGTCGGCGTGGAGTTCTCTTAGCATCTCGGTGGGGCCTGTAAACTCCTCGTCGTTATCGTGAATCCGCTGCAGCCGGGCAATGTGTCCGATGGAGCGGATAGTTGTGCCGCCCACCTTGCGCACCCGTTCGGCGATGACGTCGGTGAGGTCGAAGATTTGTGTGGCCTGTTCATCCAGCAGCAGGTGATAGTCGCGAAAATGCTGTCCGCTCATGTGCCAGTGAAAGTTCTTGGTTTTGAGATAAAGGGCGAAGGCGTCGGCCACGAGCGCGTTCAGGACGCTCGAAAGGTTTTTGACATCTTCGGGGGAGAAGCCGTCTGGAACCAGCAGCCTGGCGGCTTGCGATTCTTTTTCATGGGTGTGTTCATGTGTGCGTGTGGACATAAGAGAACTCCTTTGCCGGGGAGGGCCATCGGGGCGTCCGGAATGGAGCGTCTGCGCCTATTCCCGTGCAGGCGATTGGATGCCAACGCGAAGACAAGGATTCTCCGGGGTTGACGGCGGAGCCAAAAGAAACGGGCGCCGTCCCCGGAGGAGATGACGCCCATTCGAGCCTGCGGATTCGGTTGAGAGTCAGGCCTTTTCCACCGGATGTTCGGCATAGTGCAGCAGCACGGCCACGGCGCAACTGGTGAGCCGGGTTTCCGCAGAATCGGCGCGGCTGGTGAGGATGGTGGGAACGCGCGCGCCGAGCACGATGCCGGCCATCTGCGCTCCGCCCAGATATTCCAGTTGCTTGGCCAGCATATTGCCGCTTTCAAGATCGGGGACGACTAGGATGTCAGCCTGGCCCGTGACCGGCGAAACCAGCCCCTTGATCTTGGCGGCCTTGACGCTGACCGCAGTGTCGAAGGCTAGCGGCCCATCGAGGATGCCGCCGGTGATCTGGCCGCGATCGGCCATCTTGCAGAGGGCCGCCGCGTCCAGTGTGGACTTGATCTTGGTGTTGACCGTCTCGACAGCCGAGAGCAGTGCTACTTTGGGTTCGGGTATGCCCAGCGCATGGGCCAAGTCGATGGCGTTCTGCACGATGTGGATCTTGTCTTCAAGCTCCGGCTCGATATTGATGGCCGCATCGGTAATCAGGAGGGTGCGCGCATAGGCCGGCGTGTCCATGACAAAAACGTGGCTGATGCGGCGGCTGGTGCGCAGGCCTGTGTCAGCCTTCATGGCTACCTTCATCAGCTCGTCGGTGTGCAGGCTGCCCTTCATCATGGCCTGGGCATTGCCGGAGCGGCACATGGCCACGCCCAACTCGGCGGCTTTGCGCTCTGTGTCGGCGTCAAGGATCGGATAGAGGCTGATATCGATGCCGATCTTGGCGGCCAGCGCCTTCATCGCGGCCTCGTCGCCAATCAGCGTGGGCTTGATGAGGCCCGCGACCGCGGCTTCGACGGTCCCGCGCAGCGCCACATCGGAGAGCGGCCAAACCACGGCGGTGGTGATGGCCGGCAACTGCTTGCAGCGCTCGAGAAACTTGTGGAAGACGTGGTAGTCGGCGGGGTGGCCAACCAGAGGGTCAACGGTAACGGATTCAGCCAGTTGCGCAAGATCGCTCATGGGTATTCTCTCCTGGCCCGCGCAGCGGAGGCTGGCAAGCACTACAGTTTTATTGTCACCCCATTGTGTGTTTGCGCCAGTGTCATGGGTCACAGTCCGGGCCGCCGTACTGCATAGTGGCATGTAGACGTTTGTCCGATCGTTTGCAATATTTTCAGAGATTGTGAAGTGTCATTTGATAAGGGATTCTTCACCATCCTGGGACGGTTCTGGCTCCGTTTTACAGCGGAAGCGAGAGTGTTAGCCTTGTAGGCAATTACAAATTATCGAGGTTGAGCTGATGCGCCGTTGTTTTGTAGTAATCTTCCTGCTTTTTTTGTGCGCCGGAGCCGGCGCGTTTGCCCAAACTGCCGCGGCGGTCGCGCCTTCTTGCGCGGATTTGCACCTCGTGCCCGCGCCGCGCGAGTGTACGGCTGTTCAGGCGATTGCTATCGGAGGAATCGGATTTTTCGTCACCTCGGAGAAGAATGCGGAGGATCAGTTTGCCGTTGAAGACCTGATCGAGGACAGCCTGGGAAAAAGAGCGGTGCGGGAGGATGCTCCGTTTATCCGGCTGGAGCGGGCGGAGAGCGCGCCGGCCCAGGCGCTGCTGGCGCAGCACCATCTGACATTCGATGCGGCGATGCACGACGAGGGCTACATCATCGTGCCAGACGGGCAGGGCGGCCTGGCCGTGATCGCCGAAACCTCGGCCGGCATCTTCTACGGGGCGCAGACGGTGAAGCAGTTGATTCGCGGCAGCGGCCAGGACGCGGTGCTGCTGGCGCCCACGCTGCGCGACTGGCCGGCGATGGCGCATCGCGGACTGAGTGACGACTGGTCGCGCGGCCCGCTGCCGACCATGGAGTTTCTCAAGCGCGAGATTCGCACGCTGGCGGCTTACAAGGTGAACATCTTTTCGCCCTACTTTGAGCACACCTTCGCCTACGCCTCGTCGCCGGTGGCGGCCTTCCCCGGCGGCGCGATGAGCCCCGATGAGGCCCGCGAACTGGTAACATACGCGACGCAATACCACATCACCGTAATCCCCGAGCAGGAGTCCTTCGGCCACCTGCACCATCTGCTGAAGTTCGAACAGTTTTCACCGCTGGGCGAGACGGCGCACGGCTCGGTGCTGGCGCCGGGCGACTCGGCCACGCTGCCGCTGATCGCAAGCTGGTTCGGTGAGCTGGCCAAGGTCTTTCCCGGCCCCTACGCGCATATCGGCGCCGACGAAACCTTTGAGCTGGGCCTGGGCAAGACGCGCGAGCAGGTCGAGCAACAGGGGCTAGGCGCGGTCTACATCGACTTCCTCAAGCAGATTCACGCGACGCTGGAACCCAACCACAAACGGCTGGTTTTCTGGGGCGACATCGCGGTCAAATCGCCGGAACTGGTGGGCACGCTGCCCAAGGACATGATCGCCGTGCCCTGGGAGTACGACGCCAAGCCGAATTTCAAGCCGATCATCGAGCCATTTACCAAGGCGGCCCTGGAGACCTGGGTAGCGCCCGGCGTGGCCAACTGGAATCGCCTTTACCCCAACAACAACCAGGCGCTGGGCAACATTCGCGCCTTTGTGCGCGACGGCCAGGCGCTGGGTTCTACGGGCGTAATAAACACAGTGTGGAACGATGACGGCGAGGGCATCTTCGACGAGAACTGGTTTGGCGTGCTGTTTGGCGCGGCGGCGGGTTGGCAGGCGGGGGAAAGCTCAGAGGGCGCGTTTACGGATTCGTATGGGCTGGCGTTTCATCGCGATCCAACGGGCAAGATCAGCCAGGCGCAGCGCGAACTGATGGCCGCCCACGACGCATTCAGGCAAGCAGGCCTGCGCGACGCCGCGGACGGCTACTTCTGGATCGATCCCTTTTCGCCGGAGGGACAGCGCCTGGGGGCCAAGCTGCGGCCGGTCGAGAGCCAGTTGCGCCTGCACGCCGAGCGCGCCATTGCGCTCCTGGCCGAGGCCAGGGCCGCGGCAAGCGCAGAGAATCGCACTCTGGAAAATCCGGAGGCGCTGGACGCGATGGAGTTGGGCGCGCGACGCATCGATTTTGTGGGCCTCAAATTTCAGGCAGCGGACGAGGCCGCGGCGCTCTACGGCGAGGCGCTGTCGCTGCCCGCCGACAAGAGCCACAGGGACGAGGTGGAGGAGAAGCTGTGGACCATCGGATCGAACAACGGGCTCCTGGAAGACATTCGCGACGGCTACGCGCTGTTGGGCGGACTCTACCGGCAGGCGTGGCTGCGCGACAACCGGCCTTACTGGCTGGAGATCAACCAGGCCCGTTACGACCGCGCTACGCAACTGTGGGTTGGCCGCGGCGACCGCTGGAATCTGTTGCTGGAACAGTGGTGGAACACGCACACGCTGCCGGCGGCTACCGATGCCGGGCTGCCCGATCTAACCGACAAGTAAGGAAGCGGGAAGCGGGTGTTCCCTGCTCTTCCTCAATCCACTGACAGGCTCAACTGGTGGCGCACGTCGGCGCCGCGAATCCAGAAGATGATGTCGGTGGCGATGTTCCGGGCGTGGTCGGCGATCCGTTCCAGGTGCTTCGCGACCAGGATGCCGCTTATCGCCTGCTGGGTATAGGCCGGGTTCTCCTGGATGAGTTGGAGGAGGTCGGCGTTGGCGCGGCGGTTCATGCGGTCGATTTCGTCGTCCATCTCACGCACCTCCTCGGCCAGCCGCACATCGCCTTCCATCAGCGATTGCAGCGACGAGCGGATCATGCGGCCGGTAAATTCGCCCATGGCCGCAAAATCCACGGGCATCTCGATCTCTTCGTGCTTGAGCATCTCCTTGGTGCGGCGCGCAATGCCCATGGATTGATCGCCGATCCGCTCCAGGTCGCCGTTGATCTTGATGACAGCGAGAATGAAACGCAGATCGATGGCCATGGGCTGCTCCTTGGCCAGCAGTTCATAGGCCATCTCGTCCAGATCGCGCTGCGCGGTGTCAATGGCTCTCTCATTCTGCTTGACGTACTTGCACAGGCCCTTGTCGCGCTGCAGGTAAGCGTCTACCGCGGACTCGACCGCTTGCTGCGAGAGGGCAGCCATGGCCAGGAGCTTGTCCTTGAGTTCGGCGAGTTGCTGGTGAAAGTGAATGCGCGGCAAGACAGTTCTCCTACTATTGATTGTGCATCATGCAATGTTACCAGCAGACGAATTTCGGCGCAGGCACCAGAATCATAACGCCCCACCGGGTTGGGCGATGTTTTAGGCTATCAGCATGGACGCCACACGCTCTTCTGGAACTGGGATGCTCAACTTCAACCCGGCCGAGTGCCAGCAACGACAGGTTTACAAGCTGATGACGGGGATCATTGTGCCGCGGCCGATAGCGCTGGTCTCGACGATAAGCCGGGAGGGCGTGGCCAACCTGGCGCCTTTCAGCTTCTTCTGCGGCGTAGGCGCCGTGCCGCCCACGGTGCTGTTCTGCCCATCGCTGCGGCCCGCCGATTCGGCAGAGGCTGGCCATTGGCCCGGTACGCGTAAAGACACGCTGCGCAACGTGGAGGAAACCCATGAGTTCGTGATCAACGTGGTCAGCGACGCCATTGCCGCAGCCGCCAACGCCACATCCGCCGAAGTTCCACCAGAGGTAAGCGAGTTCGAGCTCTCCGGGCTGACTCCGGTTGCGAGCGAAGCTGTCCGCCCGCCGCGCGTGGCCGAATCGCCCGCGCAGATGGAGTGCAAACTGCTTCAGGTCATTTACACCGGGCGCGCGCCGGGGAGCGGCGTTATTGTGCTGGGCGAGGTGGTGCGGTTCCACGTGCGCGAGGAACTGGTGGAGGATTTTCGCGTCGATCCCGCGGGCCTGGACGCCGTGGGCCGCATGGCCGGCAACACCTGGGTGCGGACGCGCGACCGTGTGGAGTTTGTGCGGCCAAAGTGACAAAGACAGGGAATAGGAACTAGGGAATAGGCCGACGCTGTTCTTGGCATGGGATCGGCAAGATCGCAAGAAAAGGGCCAGTTATGCAGGTTCAGGGAAATGATGGCTGGGAAAGTGCCGGCGAATGCTCCCGGCGGGTATTTTGGAGGGTTGCGGCGGGGATTCTGGTGGTCTTGGCGCTGCCGGGCTGCCGAGGCGCAGGGACATCGGCTCCGGCCAAAGTTCAGGCGGCTCTGGAGCTGACAAGTTCCAGCTTCCAAGGCAGCCAGATCCCGGCAAAGTTTAGCTGCAACGGGGCGGGAATTTCTCCGCAACTGAGCTGGAGCGAGCCTCCTTCCGGGACAGTGAGTTTTGCGCTGATCGCCACCGACCCGGACGCACCTGGCCGGACCTTTGTGCATTGGGTGATTTACGACCTTCCCGCTGGAATGCGGACGCTGCCGGAGGGGATGCCGGCTCTGAGCCAGATTGCAGACGGCTTGCGGCAGGGACGGAACGATTTCGGCGAGATCGGCTACGGGGGCCCCTGTCCTCCGGGACATTCGGCCCATCACTATCACTTCACGCTGTATGCACTGGATGCAAAGTTGAATCTGCCCGTGGGCGCAACGCGTGTGCAGGTTGAAGCTGCGATGAAGGGGCACATTCTGGCGCGCGGAGAGTTGGTAGGGCTTTATCAGCGGTAGGCGGCAAGGGCGGCAACAGGGGACAACCCTGATCTAGATTCATGCCGTACTAATTACATTGGTCCCAACTAGTATCGGTGTAAAATAGCGCGGTGTAATAATGGCTCTCCAGACGGCGAATTTTATAGACCTCGCACGGAATGCCGTTGAATTTCCCAGGGGCTTGGTTCTTCGCCGCTGCCGACAGCGAGTCGCTCGGGTCATATACAAGAAAAACGTCAGTGTCGCCAGCTCCAGCAAATCCCCACCCATCCCATTCGATATGCTTCAGTTCTCCGTTTGCGGGGACAGGTTCTGCCAAAACCTTAGCTTTGTAATGTCTCGAAAGAAAAAGCCATCGAACCTCAGAACGTACTTCCAGAGCATTCTTCAATAAGCCCCAGGAGGAAGCCCAAAAGACAACCAGCATCGACAAGACTGCAAGCCGCAAGCGTCCTCTTTTGAAAAAAGCGAGGACGATCAAAGCGATGCTGATGATCGGGATAGCAAGAAGAACGTATAAAAACTCTCCACCATCGTAGCCAAAGGTTGTGATGAATGGGACAAACAGGAACAATGCGCCGACTGCGGCATAAAACGGCAACAACCAGTTGAAGCGATCTCGCATAGCCACTTTCTCGCCCCTAGCCAATGTCCTCAGAAGTATAGATCTTAAGCGCGGTTTGCCGTAATTGCGTCACACCGCGATCATCTGACGGCCCTTGGCTTCGCGGCCCAAGAGCGCGAGCCCGGCAAGCGTCAGCGCTACCACGATTACCGTAATTGCCAGCACGGCGGGATAGTTGCCTGTGTGCTCTGCGGCTAGAGCCTGCGCCTTGCCGTTCCAGGAAGTGATGAGGCCACCCAATTGGTAGGCGAGGCCCGGCGCCGTGGCCCGCACAGGAGCCGGCGACAACTCGGTGAGATACGCCGGCACCACGCCCCACGCCCCCTGCACCATGAACTGCATCAGCACCGCGCCGATGCCCAGCGTGAGCGCCGAGTGGCCGTACGCGTAGAGGGGAATCACCGGAATGGCCAGCAGCGCGGCGGTGACAATGGCCCGTTTGCGGCCCCACTTCTCAGAGAGCGCGCCAAATACAATTCCCCCGGCGATGGAACCGAAGCCGTAGAGCACACCGATGAGGCCGACAATCTGAGGCGTGAGCCTGGCCTGAGTGGCAAGAAAGGTGGGATAGACGTCCTGAGTGCCGTGCGAAAAGCTCATGAAGGCGGTCATCAGCAAGACCAGAAAAAGGAAGGTGGGCAGGAAGGCTCGCAGGCTGGCCCAATCGGTTGACAGCCTGGATGGCCGGACGCCTCCAACGGCCAATGTGAGCCGCTTCCGCTTCCCTTCCAGCCAGACCGGCGACTCGGCCACGCGCGCCTGCACATAAAAGACCAGCAGGGCGGGAGTTGCTCCCAGGATGAAGAGCCCGCGCCAGCCAATCGCATGGAAGAAGAGAGCGTAAATGCCCGCAGCCAGAATGGAGCCCAGCGCGTAACCCTCCTGCAAGATGCCACTGAATCCGCCGCGGCCTTCGGCGGGCAGCGTCTCGAAGACCAGCGCGGCGCCCACGCCCCACTCGCCGCCCATGGCCAGGCCAAAGACCGCTCGCAAGGCCAGCAGCGCGCCGAGCGAGGGCGCGAAGCCGCAAGCCAGCTCGATCACGGAAAAGCTGAGAATGTTGACCATCAGCACCGGGCGGCGGCCATAGCGGTCGGCCAGGACACCAAACAGCACCGCGCCCACCGGACGGAAAGCCAGCGTCAAAAAAACCGCTCCCATCACGGCCGAGGGGCGCGTATGGAATTCGGCGGCAATGGCCGAAGCGCTGAGGATGAGGATGAAGTAGTCGAGCGAATCCATCGTCCAGCCGAGGAAGCCTGCCAGAAAGGTGTGGCGCTGGGGCCGGGTGAGGCGGCGGAAGTCACTCAGAACGGACATTAACGGGAGGATAGCAGGGGACGGGGAAGAGGAACCAAGAAACAAAGATTGGGGACTAGAGAATTTGTACCAAATCGCTCACATTGGCGCAATTCAAGCACGGCGGAAAAAAGAAAAATATTTGTTGTAACGAACATTTACTCTCCCGCATCCAACATGCACAACAGAGTTTTCCGCGGGACCCTCGGGTTGCTTCCCTGATCCCGCTCCCCCGGCGAGTGCCCTCCTGGCTCTGCCGGCAACCGAAAAAGCGGCCCCGCGGCCGGCAACGAAAGGATGAAACGATGAAGCGTTTGACACTTGTAACTGGCATTCTAGCGCTGGTAGCTCCCCTTGCCCTGGCGCAAACCTCAGCCTGGACCACCGATCCTGCCCACAGTGGAGTGAATTTCACCATCCGCCACGGAGGCGTCTCCAACGTGCATGGGCGCTTTGGCGGAGTAACAGGCACGCTGATTTTCAACGAGGCTGATATCACCAAGTCCACCGTGACTGTCACCATCGACACGTCTACCGTGGATACCGGCGAGCCGGCCCGTGACACGGACCTGAAATCCGTTGCATTCTTCGACGTTACCAAGTTCCCCACCGCATCTTTCACCAGCTCCGGCGTTGTGAAGAACGGCAGCAAGCTGACCGTGAACGGCAACCTGACCCTGCACGGCGTCACCTTGCCCGTGGTGCTCGATGTGGAAGGCCCCAGCACTCCGGTAGAAGGCATGATGGACCATAAGCCGCACTCCGGTTTCTCAGCTACCACCACCCTCAGCAGAACCGCTTACGGGATTGGGACCAAGTTCCCCGCGGCCCTGGTGGGGGACGATGTCAAACTGATCATCGAGCTGGAAATCATCAAACAGTAAGCAGATCCCACCTTTGCCGCAAAAGCAACCACCTGGCAAGGGTGGGGCACTTATGCTTGTCTGGAATTTCCGAGGGAGAATCAACCCGCTCCGGACACGGTTGGGAAGAGGCTGCCGATGGCAGGACTGAAGCGGGAAATCGTGCAGGAACGCCCCTTTGCAAGCCTGGAGGAAGAGGCTCTGCTGAATCTGCTGCGCACCTCCGACTGCCTGAACCGCGCTTTTCACGTGAAGACGCGCAACTGGGGCGTGACCTCGACGCAGTACAACGTGCTGAGGATTCTGCGCGGGGTGCAACCGAACGGGCTGACCTGCGCGGCTATCGGCAGCCGCATGATTACCGCCGAGCCGGACATTACGCGCCTGCTCAAGCGGCTGAAGGCGCTCAAGCTCATCCGCCAGAAGCGCGACTCTCAGGATCGCCGCGTGGTCTGGACAGTGATCTCCGAGGCTGGGCTTGCCTTGCTGCGCAAGATGGACCCGGCGATTCTTTCGCTTCCAGGGGAACTGCTGGGGCATCTGGAGCGAGGGGAACTGGAAGAGTTGATCCGCTTGCTGGAGTTGGCCCGCAAGCGCAACGAGGAACCGCAAGGATCAGCACAGGCTCGGGAGTAGAAGGCAGTACAGTGCAGGCTGAAAAATCCGGTTACTGGCTCACCAGCTTCTGCGCCATCGATTCCTCATCTGCATCGGATTGAATAATCTTGTTGTGCAGGCAATAGAGGGCGAGTTCAAGCCGGTCGCTGACCCCCAGCTTGTCGTAGATTTTTCGCAGATAATTTTTGACCACCTGCTCGGTGGTACCCAACTGGAAGGCGATCTCCTTGTTGCGCTTGCCCTGGGTGATGCAGGTAATGATGGCCATCTCCTTGGGCGATAACCTGGGCTGGGTGCGGGGGTTGACCAGGGCGGAAGCCTGGGCGCGATAAGCCTCGATGACCCAACTGACCGATTGATTGTCGATCCAGGTTTCTCCGGCGGCGATGCGGCGAACGCAGCGAACCAGCAGATCGGGGGAGATGGAGCGGCTGACGATGCCGCGAACGCCGCGCCGGTAAAGTTCGACGGTCTGGCTCTCATCGGCCGCAACGGCCTGCACAATCAGCTTCACGTCGGGGGCAACGCGCAGCAACTCGGGGATGACGTTGGCCGTGCCGGCCAGCAGACTGCCCTCAAGCAGCACAATGTCAGTGGGATAGCGCTCGATGGCTGAGCGCAGATTCTCGATGGAATCGGCCTGGGCGACGACGCGAAGATCGTCCTCGAGCGCGAAAACCTTGCGAATACCGACGCGGTAAATCGCCTGGGAATCGGCAAGAATTACCCGGATGGTGCCCGGTTTGACCGGAGCGCCGTGAACTTCGCCTTCGGGAGAGTCGTCCAAGTGATCCATCATTGCTTCTTGCCAAGCCAGAAAGTGGTTTTTGCCCGGCCCGCTCCGGCTGTCACTGCTCGGCGAATTGATATTCGTCGATGGTGGCGGCAGCCAAATAGTTACTTTGGTTCTTCGAGCAGCGTACCACACGTCCCCGGCAATGAACCAGCACATCGTGCGGGGTACCCAAAACTGCACCTGGCATACGTAAGGAAAAATGGATGAGCAGCCCTGACTGAACCGAGCTGTTCATCTCAAAAGCGACGCCGCTGGCGGAAACATTCCGGGTAAGAGCGGCAATCTCTTCCTTGTCGATTGACAATACAACAGGCAACTTAAGCGGGAAACGCACCGCACAGCGCACTTCCTGCTGCTGAGCTGCTTTGCGGGAAGAAGCAGGCGAGGATCGTAACGCGGATTTTGAAGTTTCCATAAGTGGCATCCCTGCCCAAACGGACTACACACACTCTACGCGAGATTTTGTATAACTCCCATGGCACCAAAGTTTCCAACAAAGTAACCGATTTTTCGGCCCGACACAGGAGTCTTGCATTCAAGTACGCTGGATGGCTTTCTCAAATTACTCTTAAACAACAACTTGGCGACGCAAATGAAGAACGCGCCCGGGCGAAGATGAACAATGGCGCAGCGCGGAATGAATTGGAAAGAACGCCCGGAGAGGAATAAAGTGGATTGTTACCGGCATTGCGGAGGGGAAACGTGGAATACCGCGTATTGACAGTCAATCGGGAGTTCGGCAGCGGCGGCGGGCGCATTGCACAAACCATCGCCGAGTGGCTCGGCTGGAAGCTGTTGGACCGTGACATTATCGACGCCATCGCCTATGCGGCCCACGTGGATTCGAATGTGGTGCGCCACTACGATGAGCACGTGGATTCCTGGCTGCGACGCATCAACCAGCAGGCCATGCGCTCGGCTGCTTTGGCCGCCGGCCTGGAACTGGGCGAGAACTCAGTCTTTGACGCCCAGGAGATGGTGAAAATCTCGCAGAAGATCATCGAAGAGGCGCACACTGAGGGCAATTGCGTGATTGTCGGCCGCGGTTCGCAGTGCGTGCTGCAACACAAGCACGACGTATTCCACGTCTTTGTCTACGCATCGTGCCAGGAGCGAGTGGCGCGCCTGCGCTGCCGCCTGGAGAAGGGCGCCAACATCGAACAGCGAATGCGCAGCGTGGATGAAGAGCGCGCCAAGTACCTTCAACAATACTTCGGCAAGCACTGGACCAATCCCCACCTCTACGACCTGATGATCAGCTCGAATGCCGACGAAGACTCGACCGCGCGGACGATTCTGTATGCGATGACCGGACGGGCGTGAACGGTTGAGCTTGTCCCAGGTCTCAAGGGCGAGACCTGGGACACACAGCTTTGATTGAATAGTTCCAGAGCCTTTTATTTCTCCGGCTTAACATCCCAATCGAAACTTAGCGCGGCAATCAACTGGTTGAGCTTGTCGACGGCGGCGTTCTTCTGCTGCTCCAGAACGGCGGACTGCTTGCGCGCGTTTTGCAGCGCGTCTTCGGCGCGGTTCAGTTCATCCACAAAGCGTTTGGCGGCGTCGTTGCCTTTGAAGGCGGTCAGGTTTTCGCGGTCAATGAAAGCAGAAAAAATGCTGCCGAAGGAGCAGAATGGAGAGTGGGGAATCACGGTCATCCGGCAACTTGCGCGGAGGCCGGATGAGGAGAAAGTTGACGATGAACGGAACTCATACAAAAGTTGTTGCTTTGAACGGCAGCGCCCGCAAAGGTGGAAATACGGCCATCCTGCTGCGCTACGTTTTGAAGGAGCTTGAAAAAGAAGGAATCGAGACCGAACTCATTGAATTGAGCGGGGCGAAGATTCACGGCTGTCTCGCCTGCCGCAAGTGTTCCACAAAAAAGAACCGCAGGTGCTCGCAAACCGGAGATATGGGCAACGCTCTGATCGAAAAGATGGAGCAGGCGGACGGCATTCTGCTCGGCTCACCGACTTATGTAGCCGACATCTCGCCAGAAATCAAAGCACTGATGGACCGCGCCTGTCTGGTTTCCAAGGCCAACGGCGGCATCTTCCGCCGCAAGGTGGGCGCTGCTGTCGTCGCGGTGCGCCGGGCGGGAGCGATTCACGCCTTCGATGCCCTGAACCATTTCTTCCTGATCAGCGAAATGATCGTTCCCGGTTCGTCGTATTGGAACATTGGCATCGGCCTCGAGCCTGGCGACGTCGAGAAGGACGAAGAGGCCATTCAAACCATGAAAACCCTGGGGCAGAACATGGCGTGGCTGCTGAAGAAGATCAACGGCTAGCCGGTGAGCAAAACAAGGCATACTGTTCGCCTGTGTCGAATGAGACTATCCTCATTAACAGGAACTGCCGCTCAGCGGTTGTTCTTTTCAGGGTGGCCGAGGCGGATACTTGGGACCTGCCCTGCCTGCCTCAGAGCGCCATCCCTGCGCCGCTGGGGATTTTCCGCCAAGCCGGAAGGGATTCATCTGTGACCTTGCACGGCAGCCTTGCAGATGGAGCGCCCTCCCTTGAAAAAGGAGAAATCCATGGAAACAACCAAACCCGACACTGCGATCGAAAACGATGTTCTGCATCTTGGCAGCCAAAGCACGCTTTCCGCCGAAGCGATTGCGAAAGCCATAGCGCACCACAAGCGGCACCATAGCGGGGACCAACCGCAGCAGGCCGCAGCCAAGGCGAGCGGCGGCAAGAAGGGCAAGCCCGGCAAATAAGGCATCGTGCCAGGCCACCCTTCCGTCAAGCGCGCGGAAGTGCGGGGCGCCCATGACTTTGGCAAGAGCAATTTGCCTCAAACGACCACTATCGGCGATACTTAGGTGTTGTGTCTTGCAAAGCTGGGCGTTCCTGCGTGGCTGTTGATTCGGCAGGGCGCGCTTGAGTCAAGCTGCCGCCGGCCGGGAAGACCCCCAAGAATCGCAACAAAGCACTGGAAGCCGAAAGGAACCCTATCGCCGTGGTGATGATTCGTTTGGCGCGTTTTGGCGCCCGCAAGCAGCCCTACTACCGTATCGTGGTCATCGAAAAGGACCGCGCCCGCAATGGCCGTTC
>Ga0181517_10003283_pt1 | contig 15484 bp, 17 predicted proteins | sample PEATcosm2014_Bin_31_FD_119748 | JGI IMG/M metagenome (GOLD analysis project Ga0181517, IMG submission 119748) | Peatland microbial communities from MTU Mesocosm Facility, Houghton, MI, USA - PEATcosm2014_Bin01_30_metaG | ecosystem: Environmental > Terrestrial > Soil > Wetlands > Peat | place... | reverse complement strand
GTTTTGAAACCGACGATGGCCGGACATTCGCCGGAGCTGACGCTTCAATTGTTGAGTTTGTTGTTTTCATAGCTTTTTTTTGAAACCGCTGTCCGTCACCCTGCCGTTTGCTGCTCGCTTCACGGCTTGGGGAGACAGCGAACCGCGCACGAAGTGCATTCAAGAACCCGGCGAAAGCTAAAACCGTGACAGTGGCGAAAGGCAAAGGGGAGACGCTGGCGCGGATTTTGATCTCGCTTCCAAATGTCGGCTCGGTGTCGGACCAGCGAGCAGCAAACGGTGGGGTGAGGGCGTGCGTAAAAAAGGCGAAGACAAACAACCTTGCTAACATTCAATCTGATTGAAACCCTGTCCGGAGTCTGCGGAAAATTGGCGCGGACGGGCTACGGTATTTTTCCCGGCCGTGTCAACTTTCCGCAGTCTCCGTCAAGCATGGGGCGAGCGCGAGTCTGACGGGTTTCAAGGCGTCGTCTTGGAAAGGGGAATTGAAAGCCCGGCAGTCTTGCGCGAGGGGGAGAAAAACAGCCTTGCCAATAATCCGACCGTGTGCGAATGTTTGCATTGTATGGCAACCATGACAAAAGAAGCAACCGTGTCGGTGCGGCTCACCGCGCGCGAAAAATTCGGCCTGGACGCCGACGCCCGGATGAAAGGCATTCCCTCCGGCACGGCGGCGGCAGGTTACATTGCCGAAGGCGTGCGGCGCAGCCGGTTTCCGGCGATTGAATTTCGGGACGGCCAGCCGGGCCGGGTGGCCTACCTGGTGGGCAGCCGGTGGCCGGTCTGGATGATTGTCGAGCTGGTGCGGGAACTGGATGACGACCTGGCCGAAGCCGTGAAACTCATCCGCAAGCCCGCCGCGCTGGTGCGAATGGCGCTGGCCTATGCGGATGCTTATCCGCAGGAAATCAAGGACAGCGCGGCACTGTCGTCCCGGCGCGATTACGCGGGCATGAAGCAGGAAATTCCCGAACTGGAGCAGTTGTGAAGATCAAACTGCTGCTGGACGTGCATATTTCCCCGGAAGTGGCGGCGGCGCTGCTGCGGCAGTTTCCCGGTCTGAACGTGAAAAGCATCCACGACACCGACTGGGCGGCGCTGGCGGATGAAGTGCTGCTGGAACTGCTGGATCAGGAAGGGCGGGTGCTGGTGACGCGCGACGTGAACACCGTGCCGGTCCACTGCAAGGCGCGGCTGGCGGCGGGCAAGACGTTTGCGGGGGTGATATATGCGGACAGCAAGAAGTTGCGGCAGACCGACCAGCGCGGACTCATTCGGCGGCTGGCGGAAGTGGTAAAAAAGCATGGCAACGAAGATTTCACCTGCCGTTCGGGCTGGCTGTGACAGGTCTTGACTTATCGTCATCGAAAAACTTGTCTAACGACTTTTAAGCTTACGATGGTTTATCGTGCCATGTTACGCTAACATTGCGGGGGGGATAGCCTGTCTCATCTGGATTCGGATTCGAATTTGACGCCGCTGGGTTTCCAGCGCACAATCATCCGGCAACGCGCCCGAAGAAAAAATACACGAATGGAAGCCACGCTGTTCCCGCAGACAAAGACCGCTGCAATTATTGTCCAGCAGGGCAAGATTCTTGACTTCATTGATGGCAATACCCAGCGCGATGAAACGCCGGAGGAATACGTCCGGCAGGAAATCGCCAAATCTCTGGTTCGTGAATACGGTTACGCTAAATCCCTTATCGCAGTCGAATTCACGTTGCGCCTCGGCAGCCGGAAACCCCGCGCCGACCTCGTAATTTTTCCCGAAGGCGAATCGCAGGCGCAGGAAAATGCCCATATCATTGTCGAGTGTAAAGCGCCCACGATAAAATCGTCGGACCGCAAAGAGGGTGTGGGCCAGCTCCAAAGTTATATGGCCGCGTGTCCCAACGCGCTTTTTGGCATGTGGACAAATGGGCTCGAACGCTTTTGCTATCGCCGCATCGAACGCGCCGGCAAAGTCCTATTTGAAGATAATCCTGACTTGCCTGAATTTGGCCGCGATGAAAGCGAAGCAGAACGCCCCCGATTCGATCAACTCAAGCCTGCCACCTCTGATGCGTTGCTTTTTGCTTTTCGGCGGTGTCACAACTACATTGCGGGCAACCAAGGGCTGCAAAAGCCCCAAGCTTTTTGGGAATTGCTTAAGCTCATTTTTTGCAAGATTCATGATGAGCGGCACAGCGATGAAGTTGAATTTTTCGCCGCAGCTAACGAGCGGCATGGCGTGAATGGCCCGCTCAAAGTGAAAGGCCGTCTTGAGGCTTTGTTCAAAATCGTCAAATCCGATTACCCCACCATTTTTAAACAGACTGAAACGATTGACCTGGAGCCTCGCGTTCTCGCCTATCTGGTCGGCCAGCTTCAGATGTATTCGCTGCTGGAAAGCGACATTGACGTGAAAGGCAGGGCCTACGAAGAAATCGTCGGCTCGAATCTCCGGGGCGACCGTGGTGAATTTTTCACGCCGCGCAACATCTGCCGCATGGCGGTTGCAATGCTCGACCCCGGCGAAAAAGTTTTGGTCTGCGACCCGGCTTGCGGCACTGGTGGCTTCCTTATCACGGCGATGAACCATGTCATCGAAAAAATTCGCGTCACCGAGATGCGCAAGTGGAGCAACAACATCGAGCGCGCCGAAAAGGCAGTGCGTGAGCGCGTGAAAAAGTTCGCTGAACATTCCATTGTAGGAATTGATTTCAACCCGGAGTTGGTCAAAGCCACCAAGATGAACATGGTTTTGAACAACGATGGTTCCGGTGGACTCTTTCAAGGCAACTCGCTTGAAACTCCCGCAACTTGGAACAAAGGGCTGCGCGACCGGGAACTTTACGGGAAAGTGGAAATCCTTTTCACCAACCCGCCCTTCGGCTCGAAGATTCCTGTGGCCGACCCTGCGATATTGGAGCAATACGATCTTGGTCACGCTTGGCAATACGACAAAACTACCGACCGCTGGAAGATGACCGAGGTAATTCAAAAGTCGCAGCCGCCGGAGATTATTTTCATCGAGCGTTGTGTCCGTTTCCTCAAACCCGGCTCTGGCCGCGTCGCCATTGTGCTGCCGGATGGAATTCTCGGTTCGCCGGGCTTGGGCTATGTGCGCGAATGGATTTTGAGAAATTGCCGCGTGCTGGCGAGCATTGATCTGCACCCGGACACGTTCCAGCCGTTTGTCAGCATCCAAACCAGCCTGCTGGTGCTGGAACGAAAGTCCGAACAACTCATTGCCGTGGAGAAAGCCGCCGATGCGTTGAACGACTATCCGGTTTTCATGGCGGTTGCCAACCATGTCGGGCATGACAAGCGCGGCAACACCACCTACGTTCGTGACCGCAAGGGCAACGAAATCGTGGAGGAAATCACCGAGCAGGTGAAGGAATACGAAAATGGCGTGCCCGTCTATCGTCACCAGAAGACCCGGAAGAAAGTTTTCGACGACAACACCCAGCAAATCGCCGAGGAATTTCGCGCATGGCTCTCCACGCAAGATTAGTCGCGCCGCCGCCGGAGCCACGCCATGAATGGCCGTGGCATCAGGCCAAATGGAGTGCCGTCCCCTGCAATGTTCTTTGGCAGGGCGACCGGAGAATGGAAGCTGAAACGTATTTGTCATCCGGCTATGGATTGCGTGTTGCGATTGAGGGACGCCCCGGCGGTTGGAAACGATTTGATAAATTAGCTCGCACTTGGCAGCCGTCGCGACTTAAAGGCATTCAAGTCAGCCCGGAATTCGGCACACCGTTTCTCGCTGCAACACAGGTGTTCGACATTCGACCCGTTCCGAGAAAGTGGCTTGCGTTAGAACGCACGGATGACGCAGCACAGCGTTTTGTCCAGCCCGGCAAAATTTTGGTGACATGTTCTGGCGTGGTAGGTCGCGCGACTCTTTCCCACGCACCGCACGAAAATACCCTCATCACACACGACCTACTGCGCGTCGAACCGTTTGATGATGAGATGTGGGGGTGGGTCTATGCCTATCTGCGTTCACCACAAGCGCGGGCGGTAATGATCGGCGCTCACTACGGCCATATTATCAAACATCTTGAAACCACACACCTCGACGCCTTGCCGATTCCTGTCGTGCGCTCCCAGATCGCCGCTGGATTCAAGCGCACGCTTGAAAAAATTCTCGACCTTCGCAATCGCGGATACCAACTTGCCCTCGAAGCTGAAGCCCGGTTCGAACGTCCATTCAGCCCGCTACAAGTCAAGGACTGGGGCGAGAGCGGCTTTTCAGTTCGCGCCTCAGATGCCTTTTTTGAAGGTCGCCGCCGATTCGAAGCCGCGTCGCATAACCCGGGCGTTGCTGTCATACGCCGCCACTTGACAAAGAAAAGCGAAGGCTTTGTCACCTTGCGTGATGCTGGCTATAAAATATGGCTGCCTGGTCGCTTCAAACGAATTCCCGCCGAGGATGGCATTGAGCTTGTTGAAAGCTCCTCTGTGTTTGAATGCAATCCTGATTTCGAAAAACGAATCGCAGAGGGCGATTTCGGCGATGATTATCAAGGAAGGGTCAAGGCTGGTTGGCTACTAATGGCACGCTCCGGACAAATCTATGGGCTAAATGGCAACGTCGGTTTTGCAACCGTCGCTTACGAAGGAAAGGTAGTTTCAGACGACTTGATTCGCATTGCTCCATCAACTGACTGCGCGCTGAAAGCAGGTTATCTGTTCGTAGCTCTATCGCATCCGCTTTTTGGGCGCCCTCTTGTTAAATCATTGGCTTACGGTTCGAGCATTCCCCACATTGATGTTGCAGATCTATTAACGTTTGAAGTTGTTCGATTGCCACACAGTGAAGAAGAAGCGATAGCCGACCTTGCTGAAGAATCTGCTGCCAAGCGCGCCCAAGCCGACGTGCTGGAACGTGAGCTCGCTGCCGATGCCGGGAAGTTGATTGATCGTTTCCTCGCCGGCGACATGCGTGAATTTAATTCTTAACCATGCCGCCCGCTAAATTCAACACGGTTTTCCTTTGTAACTTGAAGGAAGCAGTAGAACGGCGACTTTTGAATAATCCGGGTGGTGCAACACCTCGGGCAATTTGATTGCTTGTGCAAGCCAGGTGCGCGGTTTTCCGTTGGGCCACCAAGTTTCCTTTTCGGGGTGGGTTATTTTTTCGCCATTTCTGTAACAACGTAAAGCAACTGAAGTTGCCGGCGTGGTCGTCCCGGTTGGAATGAATCCTTTGAATGACGGATTTCGGCAACAATACTTCACCCAAAGAGGGCCTCGTCCTGGATTGTTTCCTTTCTGGTCGGTAAGAAAAACAACCGTGCATGGGACACCTTCAACCAATTCAGTGAATCTGTGGGTCGTTGCGTCAATTGACGCTTCGTAGCGGCGGCTTAACCGGTCAAATTCTTCAAAGGAAACCTGTTTCATCTGTGCCAAGTCCTCTTTGACATCTTCCAATGGCAGCAACATTTCGGAGGCGGCAATGTCGCAAAGATTTTCAAATTCCCTTTCGGGGTCTTTTGTAGAATTGGGGGCAGCATGGTGGCACGGAACGAATTCACAAAAATCAGGGAAGAGCGTGTGGGCAAATTCGTGAAATATAGTAAATCTCTGCCGTTCTGGCGACCGTCCGCTACAGTATTCGATCCAAAGCTTGCCGTCAGGATAGGGCAAAATCCGGCCATCTCCGCCGATGTCTGCGTGAACCTCCTTGCAGCGTATGTGAAAAAGGCTTGCCAGCATCTTTGGACAAAATGCAGGACCTTTCCAGCCGCGTCCTTTGGCAATGGCTATTTTCTCGCGGGCAAGCTTGCGAATAATTGCCTTAGGATCGCATTCCCCTGGAAAAGCATTCAGTAAAGCAACCACCGATTCATGTTTCCCCGGAGAATTGCCGGAGTTGTCAGCCACTGTGGACATGGCGCTGACAATAGCCGAACTGATTACGATTTGAAACTGTTTTCAATGTTCAAATACAACAGCTTCCAAGATTCGAGGTCGGCGTTTTTCGCCGCCTTGCGGTGGCGCAAGACATACATCGCGTGCAAAATATTTTGATCCGGCACGCGACCGATTCCCTTCAAATAGGAGATCAACCCTTTTTGCCATGCTGGGGGTTCGCTGAGAACAATGCGCTTCAACTGGACTTTTTCGGTTTCAAGCAGTTCCGACAGTGTAACGTCAAGGGCCTCGGCGATCTTGAACAACGTGTCAAGGGAGGGGTTTGAATCCTCGGAGTTCTCAATTTTCGACAGCAAGCCTTTAGAGAGTTTCGCCTTGTCTGCCAGGTCAGGGAGAGTGATTTGTCTCTCCGCGCGGAGAGTCCTGATTTTTCCACCGATGTTTTTCATATTAGTGTTTGTTTGAAGAAGTATTCAACATATGAAACCAAAACCCCATTCTTGTCAATATAAATCTTGATATTTCTTGGGTTTCTTTTCGACAACAATTCATTTGACAGGTTCATTATAAAGAACCATATTGGCCACACCTGCCGATGAACCGGCCAAAACGGTGCGGAGAAGGCGGGGTTTAAACTTATGCACGAGCATAAAAACGCGCCAGAAGCGCACGAGGGCCCGGCTGAAAAGCGCCACGGGCATGAACATGAGCACAACCATCACGAAGTTGAGATCAAAATCAACGGCAAACACTACAAGGTGCATGAAGGTGAAACCAGTGTGAAGCAGTTGAAGCAATTGGCAGGCATTCCCTTGGCGGATGTCCTGGCAAGAGTGGTTGACAACCATTTGCACCCGCTGCCCGACGATGGGGTTGTGTGCATCAAACAGGGTGAGGTGTTTGTCAGCCATCCCCGCGAAAGCTCATCTTCATAGGGTTATGTTCCCGACTGATCAAATTGATGAGCTCAAAGAACTGTATCCTGGCCTCGCTTTAATCGAGGAGGCCGGGAACAGTTATTTGTTGCTCCCATCGCTGGTTTTGCCAACTGGTTGCAAACCGGAAAGTGTGGACGCCCTCCTCTGCCCTGCCGGCCGTGATGGCTATCCTTCACGACTTTTCTTCGCTGATCGGATTCAGTGTCCAAAACAATTGAACTGGAATGCGTCCGGGGTCCGCATCGCGGAACGAAACTGGCACGCCTATTCTTGGAAGATACCGGGAACAAGCCTTCGATTGGTCCAAATGGTTTTTACACACTTAACCGCACTACAATGCAACTGACGCTGCGAATACCCAAGTATGTCTTGGAACAGGCGCGGCAGGATTTGGCAAGACCGCATTCGTTTGCCTTTGAACGTGTGGGGTTTTTCCGCTGCCGCCCGACAATACAACCGAAATTGGTGGTAATTTCCGGCTATGATGCCGTTCCTGACGGGGAATATATGTTTGATTCAACCGCCGGTGCCTGCATTGGCGCGACAGCAATCCAATCAGCATTACAACGGATACTGACGCACGGGTCGGGACAGGTTCATGTCCATTGGCATGAACACGACGGCCCTACAGGGCCAAGCCGGACGGATTTACGGGATCAACCCCGGCTGGTTCAAAGCTTCCAAAATGTTGATGAAACGTTGCCGCATGGGATTGTGATACTGAGCAATACCCATGCGTGGGGAGTCCTTCTGCTGCCCGGAACGAAGAGATTCCAAGAAATTAAAAAAATCAGCGTTGTATCGGGAGGTATTGAATTTTTATGAGCGACCGGTATCAACGCCAGTCATTCTTGGGCGCTGGTTCGCAGGAAAAGATTGAAAGAGCGAAAGTCGGTGTCGTCGGTCTCGGTGGTGGCGGTTCCCACATCGTCCAGCAGCTCGCCCACATCGGATTTCAAGATTACGTCCTTTATGATCCTCAAACGGTCGAGGACACGAATCTCAATAGGCTTGTCGGGGCCAAAGTGACAGACATTGGAAAAGAGAAACGGATGGTTGCGAAGAGGTTGATCAAGGGGCTGCAAACCAAAGCTAGAATTCTGACAATAGCAGATCGCTGGCAAAACGTCTCTGAACCGCTCATGTTCTGTGATTTGGTTTTTGGGTGTCTGGACACATTTCAGGACCGGGATGAAATCGAAACGTTCTGTCGCCGACATTTGATTCTTTACATAGATATCGGGATGGACATTCACGAGGCGGAGAAAGATCCACCAAGAATGGCGGGCCAAGTAATTCTGTCCGCCCCCGGAGCGCCGTGCATGAAGTGCCTCGGTTTCATCACGCCGGAGCGATTGGCGAACGAAGCGGCAAAATACGGTGCAGCCGGCCCGCATCCGCAAGTCGTTTGGCCGAATGGGGTTCTCGCGTCGTCTGCGGTAGGCTTGGCGGTAAATGCACTGACAACCTGGACGGCCAAGGTTTCTGCGCCGGCATATCTGTCGTATGATGGCAACTTGGGCTTGGTGGGGATTCATCCGAAAGCCGAATACATGGACTCCACAATATGCGAGCATTATCCACTTGGCAAAGTGGGCGCACCAATATTTCAACTAATTTAGTAATGTCGCAGGCATCGGCCAATATTTATATCCCGCCTTTTTGTGGCGTTCGTCTTATCGAATGCCGCGAGCATTTCCAGCTTGTGCCGGTGCCTGCGGTCCGCGTTTTTTTTGGTTATGGCAAAATGAAGGCAAGCGATTTTGCCACATACCCGGATGAAGATGCTCCGCCATTCCATGAGTTTTGTGAGCCGGGTGAGGAAATTTGGATAGTTCTCCAGTTGTATAAATTTGAGGATGGACACGAAGAAAGAGGCGATTGCTGTTATCTTCGATCGCCGCCGGCAACGGAAGACGATGCTCGGAAGCGAATGAGGGAAATGGAGGAATCTGAAAAGATGCCCAGGGAACAAGCTGTGGCTTTGCTCCAGTGCTATGAGGCTTCAGAAGAAGATTATGATTACGTCGAGAATAAATATCCCAATTATCAATCTGAACCGGACCCCAAAGCAACGGATGAGTATGATGTTTATCACGCGCGGTTGAAAGTGATGGAGGAATTACAGCCCAAAACGGTTGCATTGATAAAAATCGCCAATGCAACCAAGGACCCGGCACAGCGTGAGATCGTGGAACGTGAAGCGGTTCAATCCTATTTTGCCGAACTGGCGCATTATTTGACAGAAGATGAAGTTCTTGCCTGGCAAAAGAGCAACCCGGTCGGCACGGGTTGGATGTGTGAATTTGGCGAAGTCATGCACGAGCCACGTCGGCAACTCGATCCGATAAATCATGAACTTGCCTTGAACTGGCTACGCGAGAATTACAATCGCATGACCGCCAAAGAACTTTGCAATTCAATCGTCAGCAGGGTTTGGAGGTGGTTATCGCCCGGTCTCAAGCTGACGGCTGACTTCATAAAAAAACGCCGTGAGCGGCTCGGGCTGACCACTAAACGTCCAACGGGGCCACCCCCGAAACAGCCGTAGTCAATAGTTTAGGACGCCATTCTTGGCGTCTTGTCCCAATCTCCTGACAGCTTCCCGCCTTCGGCGCATAGTGCCTGCGTCGAAGGTGAACCTTCACCGTTCCAATCTGTTTCGGCAGCGGATGGAAACGCAACCTGTGCCGAACAGGAAAGCAAAACAAAATGCAGCTCAAAGTAGCAATCATATCGGACCGACCTGACGAATATGTCGGGAAACGGGGCTTGGTCAAAAGCCAGATCATCACCTGCCAGGACGTTGACCCGTCCGGCTATCGGCTGCTCATGCCGTTTGATTACACGCTGAGCGAAGACGAAAAGCCCAAATACGCCGGCAAGCTCCTCGACAAGCAGATTGTCATCGGGGTGCGCGAGCTGGTGCCCTTTGGCGGTCGTCTCCGCGCCCGGGGTGCCATCATCACCGGCCCGGACGGTAAAAACTAACATACAAACACAATGAACCCCGAATTGTTCGCCCTGTCACTCATCGAATGGCAACTGTTTCTGTCGCTCACCTTTAGGAGTGAGAACCTGGCGGACGCAGTGCGCATCAAGATGTTCTTCGCGCTCATGCGGGAGCAGGCGGACAATTTCGGGGTTCATTTCAAACAAACGATCTGGTGCCTGCGGACGGAAGCTGGAGAACTGACCGGCCGCCTGCACCTGCATGCACTCATCGCAGGATTGCCACCACACGCGCTGACGACGGCCACCTGTTTTTCCTTCATGCGAATCTGGGAAAGGCTGGGGGGCGGGATTGCCCGCGCCACACTCTACAGCCCGCTGCTTGACGGTGTGGGCTATGTCCTCAAAGGCTGCGAAGCTGAATATCAGCGGGCCGGCGGGGACTTTTATGAGGCCAAAAAGTTTGGTGGGAACTGCGACGTCATGCTTTCCGAGTCGGTCTTCCGGGTATTGGAAGGCCGGCGGCAAATAGGGAAGAGACGCCGTCAAGGACAACGCAAGGCGGAGTAAGACGAACTCCCTGTAGACGGCCACTGCGCTGGCGAAAACGGCGCACACCGTCTTTGAATCGCAGCAGGATTAGAACCAGCCCAGACGGGCCGTAAACGCTGCGGACAGGGGCGATAGAATCGTCCAGGCTGCGGCAATACTGCCAGTTGTCACATTCAAGGCAGTTCCCAGCCTGCCCCCGCGCGGAGCGCGGGGGCAGGCGGGATTGCTTGAAGATTTCCTATGCCCAGATGAAAACGACTGAACTGAAAATGCTCCTGTGGCGGGCCGTGAACGAGGCCGATGAGCTGCCGCTCTCGGAAGCGGAGCAACGGTTTTACACGACACTGCACCTGGCGGTGATGGCCTACGAGGACGAAGTCCGGCTGGGGCATCCGGCCTCGGAGCGGCGGTGCATGATTTGCCATGCACCGGTAAGCAAATGCTGCTGTTAAGAATATGCGCGACGATCAACACCAATTTCTGACGCTGCTGGGGCAGTTGCCCGCCCGCCTGACGGCGGAGCAGGCGGCGTGGGTCATCAACTGCCAGCCGCATGACGTGCCAATCCTCGTTGCCGCCCGCCTGCTCAAGCCGCTGGGCAATCCGCTACCAAATACCGTCAAGTATTTTGCCACGGTGGATTTATTGGAACAGTTGAAGGAGCGCAATTGGCTGGCGCGCGTTACCACCACCATCTACCAGCACTGGCAGAAAAAGAACAGCCGGAGACGAAACCGTGTTATCGTTGCGGTTGTTGGCGGTCAGGATGACAACGTGCAAACTTCGGAGGCGGCTTAATTCAGAGCAAGCGCGTTCACAATAATTGGCACGGCCTTCCGTTTTGCCTTTTGCTTTTCATATTCCTCCAGCGGCGGAACCACCACCTGCGCTTTTCTTGCGTAAGCCCGATGAACGGCCTTGCTGCTGTGGCCGAGGGCCTGCATTGCGAAGCGTTCAGGATAACCGGCCTCTTTCGCCCTCTCAGCCCATGAATAGCGATAAGAATGGAGGGAAACCCCGGAAATGCCCACCGTGGCCAGCCGTTTGATAAACATCTTGGCGCGGTGGCGTTCATGAATTCTCGCCAGTGCTGGAAACAACCCGCCGGAATCTGGCAACCTTTTCAAGATGGCGGCAACTTCGTCGCCGAATGAAATCAGCGACATCACGCCGGTTTTGTGCCGGCGGTAGGCAATGGTGCGGTCTTTCCAGTTTATGTCCTCGGCGGTGAGTGTTGCCACGTCGGTTTGTGCGCCGCCAAGATGCCACAGCAATTCATAATAGGCGCGGGTCGCCGGGTTGAGTTCGCGGGTGATGATTTTCTGATGTTCTTCAAACGTGATGGCGCGTTTCTCCCCATGCTTCACCGGTGGCCAGTTGGGTTTGGGCAGCACCGGCCACGGCAGCCAGTGCATGTTGACGGCGTAGTTGTGGATGCGGCGTAAATATACATTGGTCGAGACAGAACCGGCTTTCAGCACGGCCAGAAAATGTTCGGCGGTGGTTTCGAGAAGTTTGCGCTGTCGAAGCGGGCCGAGGGCTTGGTCTTTAACCGCTCCCTGCCAGCGCAATAAATTGTTGCCTGATTTGGTGGAGATCATTGTCTCCATGACATGCTGCCAGGTGCGAGCGGCTAGAGCCGGGTCGCCGTGCTGCAAATACACCTGGGCGATTTGCAGATTCATCGCGGGCTGGTGCGCGGCCTCGTTTTTAACGTGAAGCAGGCGGACAGCGTCGGCCTTGTCCTTGGTGCGCAGACTGGTCTGCCTGCCGTTGGACGTGTCCTCGCAATAGAACACCCCGGAGCGTTGAAACAGAATGAACCGATTTTTCATGTGATGCCTTTTGGTTCTGAATCGTGGCTTATTCAGGCATCACCGTGTTAGCGAGTAGTGGGCGAGTTTTGGTGAGTTCTGTCGAATTGTGGCGGATGGTCATGCCAAACGCCCTTTTACTGACAGTTTCACTGACACTCGACCTTCTTCGCGTCACAAACCACTGGAAATCTGCCACTTGGAAGTGGAGCCAGTTGTCGGATTTGAACCGACGACCGACGGTTTACAAAACCGTTGCTCTACCACTGAGCTAAACTGGCTTCCAAGGCGCCCGCAAAGGCTAATCATCACAACGCCGGAGACAAGGCAATTTCGTCGGGGTCGTCCGCCCGCCCACAGCGAAAGCTTGCAGCCATGCGCCGCGCGCGGCTAACGTTTCGCCCGTGAATCTCGAAGACCATCTTGGCGACATCATCCGCAAGGCTCGCGCGATGAGCAATGTTTCGGCTTCCGCCGCGGCCGCCGCCGCCGGCATTTCCGAAGCCGAATTGTCCGCGCTGGAAGAAACCGGCCGGCTGGCGAAGAAAATCAATTTCGCCGCGCTCGGAAACCTTGCCGGACTCGATCCGCAAAAACTCGAAGCCATCGCCGGCGGTTGGCTGCCGTCGCCAGAAGATTTGAGCCGCTGGCGCGAAATCCGCGCGTTCACCACGGCGGGCGATGGTTTCACCGTGAATTGTTATCTGGTCTGGGACGAAGTCACGCGCGACGCGGCGCTGTTTGACACCGGACTTGACTCGAAACCGGTTCTCGACACCGTTGCCGCCGAACAGCTTCAGCTCCGGCACATTTTCATTACGCACTCGCATTGGGATCACGTCCAGTCGCTGCCCAAAATCCGCGAGGCATGGCCGAAGGTCCGGCTGCATTCCGGCTCCCCAAGCGCGCCGGTGGATCAGCGCAACAAAACGGCGGAAATCATCCATCTCGGCGGACTGCGCGTGACGCATCGCGAAACGCCCGGCCACGCGGAGGACGGCGTGACATACATTGTTGGTAACTGGCAGGAGGACGCGCCGCACACGGCGTTCGTTGGCGACGCGCTTTTTGCCGGCTCCATCGGGCGCGGCAACCAGTCGTGGGATCTGGCGCGGCAAAAAGTGCGCGAGCAAATTTTATCGCTGCCGCCGGAAACCCTGCTCTGCCCCGGTCACGGCCCGCTGACGACGGTGGCGGAGGAAAAAGAACACAATCCGTTTTTTTGACCCGCGAAATCCGCGGCGGAAACTTCAGTTCGGAGCCATCATTCCCCTGCCGCTGCGGACTGGCGCGGCAATTTTCACGGGCGCCAGCGCGGCTGGCGGGCTTTCATTGCCGAGCCGGTCCACCGCCCGGATTGAAATCACATCCGGCCTGGAATTTCCGAATGTCCATGCCGTGACTCCCGCCGGCAGGATTTGCGTCGTCCAGACCTGGTTTGTCTGGAATTGCAAATTCCAGAGCCAGGCCGGTTTGGCGCCCGAAGTTTCCCAGCGCAGGCTGACGCTGGAGGGATTGCGGATGGTGGCCGCAAGGCGCGGCCGGTCCGGCGGCGAACCGGCGAGCCACGGCGATGCGGGCGCCAGCGCGGACTGGACGTATCGGGCGCGCACCATGCCGGCCAGCGCCGGATTGTCCGTGAGGTTGCGCAGGTGATAAAAAATCTCCCCGCTCGCGCCGGGTTGCGCGCGGGTGATGTCCATTTGCCGTGCGATTTCACCCGCCGGAAATTTTTCGCCGACGTTCGCCGCGCTCAATCCGGGCCAGAGATGGCGGCCCTGGACATTTTGCGCCGACCACCAGTTGAGCAGGACGGGAAAGCTGTGCGGAAAATCATCCGCCGGCCAGTAAAGCTGAGGCGCAAAATAATCGAGCCAGCCGCTGGCGAGCCACAGGCGCGAGTCGGCGTAGAGCTTCGCGTAGGCGTCGAGGCCGCGGATGGCCGGCGGATTTTGCGGGCGCCAGATGCCGAACGGGCTGACGCCGAATTGCACCCACGGTTTTGCGGCCTTGATGGATTGATAAACGCCGTGGACGAATTGGTTGATGTTTTGCCGCCGCCATTCGTCGCGGCCCAGCCCGCCGCCGTATTTCCGCCAGCTCGCGTCGTCGGGAAATTCCAGCTCGCGTCCGGCATAATCCTTTTCGGGGTAGGGATAAAAATAATCATCGAACTGCACGCCGTCCACGTCGTAGCGGCGCACGACATCCATGACCACGCGCAGGACGTATTCCCGCACGGCGGGTTCACCGGGGTCGAGCCAGACCTCGTTGCCGTATCGGCGGATGAATTCCGGGTGCGTCTTTGAAATGTGGTTGAGCGCGGCGGGAAACCGGTTCTCCGACATCAGCGCGCGGAACGGATTGAACCACGCGTGCAGTTCCAGTCCGCGCTTGTGCGCCTCGGCGACGGCGAACGCGAGCGGGTCGTAAAACGGCTGCGGTGGCTGGCCCATCCTGCCGGTGAGATAGGCCGACCAAGGCTCGATGGGCGAGGCATACATCGCGTCGCACGCCGGCCGCACTTGCAGGATGACGGCGTTCAATTTCAATTGCACCGCGCGGTCGAGCAGCGCGATCAGCTCGGCCTTTTGCTGCGCGGCGGGCAGGCCGGGTTTGGACGGCCAGTCCTGATTGGTCGCGACTTCCGAAATCCAGGCGCCGCGAAATTCGCGCGGCGGCTCCGGCGGCGTCGCGGCGGCCGGACGATAGGCTTCGCCCGCCGCGGAGAGCATTGCCGGGGCCAGGAAAACGAGCGCGGACAAAATTTTGATTCGGGCTGTCATTGAATGGCGCGAAGATTTAGACGCGGTTGCGGGGCGGTTGGCAACGTTTTTCAGTGAAACGGCCTGTTTGCTGGCGTTTGACAAAGCATCGTGGTTGTGGTTCATTTCCACTGTTGCAGCCGAAGTCTGGCTTCCTTCCTGAAGCCGGGCGCGGGAGACCCAAACTCCTCAAAGTGATTTGAGGACGGGGCGAACGAAGCCGGGCAACCGGTTTCAAGGCCACTTTCAAGGCCAAGCCCGACAGCTAATCTCGCAGGCAATTGGAAGGGCGATCCTCTGGGCCGCGAAGTTCGCAGCCTCAAGTTCACCCAAATGAAAATCGTGGCGTTGTCGCGCTCCGGCGCGCGGCCGCCGCCTGTTTGAAAATGATTATGCTCGATGCCGTCTATATTGGAATCGTAGTCGCATTTTTCGCGGCGTTTATGTTTTACGCACGCGGCTGCGAAAAACTTTGATTTTATGGAAAACCTCATCCTCGGAATCATCTCCGTCGCGCTCTGCGGTTATTTAATTCTCGCAATGGTGCGGCCGGAGAAATTTTAACACCTGTTTTATGAACGCCCATCAAT
>Ga0181517_10003282_pt1 | contig 15486 bp, 9 predicted proteins | sample PEATcosm2014_Bin_31_FD_119748 | JGI IMG/M metagenome (GOLD analysis project Ga0181517, IMG submission 119748) | Peatland microbial communities from MTU Mesocosm Facility, Houghton, MI, USA - PEATcosm2014_Bin01_30_metaG | ecosystem: Environmental > Terrestrial > Soil > Wetlands > Peat | place... | reverse complement strand
TTTGCAGTTGAGGCAGATTTTGCGGACGAGTCTCTGGGCGATGATGCCTTCGAGCGTGGCGGTGACCAGGAAGGGTTCGACGCCCAGATCGAGCAGTCGGGCGACGGCGCTGGGGGCATCATTGGTGTGCAGAGTGCTGAAGACCAGGTGGCCGGTAAGGGATGCCTGCACGGCGATTTCGGCGGTTTCCTTATCGCGGATTTCGCCGACCAGAATGACGTCGGGGTCCTGGCGCAACATGCTGCGCAGGATGCGTGCGAAGGTGAGTTCGATTTCCGGCCGGATCTGGCACTGGATGATGCCGTCGATGTCATATTCGACGGGGTCTTCGGCGGTGATGAGCTTGCTGGAAGGGTCGTTGAGTTCGCGGAGTGCGGCGTAAAGTGTGGTGGTCTTGCCCGAACCGGTGGGGCCGGTGCAGACGATGATGCCGTTGGGTTTATGCACAAGCTGGCGGACGGTGGTCAGATCGTCGTCGCGCATGCCGACCTTGTCGAGGTCGAGGCTGACGTTGCCGCGGTCGAGCACGCGCATGACGACGCTCTCGCCGAACATGGTGGGCAGGACGCTGACGCGGAGGTCGATGGGCTGGTTGTTGACGTTGAGTTCGATACGGCCGTCCTGCGGCATGCGGCGCTCGGCGATGTCGAGATTGGCCATAACCTTGATGCGGCTGGAGATGGCCGGGGCGATATGTGCCGGCGGGGGCATCATTTCATAGAGGACGCCGTCGATGCGGTAGCGCATCTTGAATTCGCCCTCGAAGGGTTCGAAGTGGATGTCGGAGGCCTTGTCCTTGATGGCCTGGAGGAGCACGAGGTTGATGAGCTTGCGGACGGGATTGGAATTGGCGGCCTCTTCGAGGCTGTCGACGTCGATGGATTCGCCGTGGTTCTTGAGGTCCTTGAGGGAATCGTCGGAGTTGAGTTCGCTCAGGACGTCGTTGAGTCCCTCGGCGGCGGCGGTGTAATGCTTGGCGATGAGCTTTTCGAGTTTTTCGGCATCGGCGATCTTGGCCGTGACCTGATAGCCCATGAGGGAGCGAAGATCGTCCAGGGCGCGGAAATTTTCGTGGCTGGCCATCGCCACGACCAGTTTCTTGCTCTCCTTATTGAACTCGATGGGAAGCACCTTGTTGGTGGTGGCGGTCTGGGGCGGGACGGCCGCGATCACCTCGGGGGGGATCGTCATCCCCTCAAGCTCGACCATTTCGTAGCCGCGCTGGGCGGCAAGGCCGATGTTCACGTCGGTTTCTGTTACATAGCCGAGGTCGATGAGGATTCGGCCCAGTGCGCCGCCCTTGCTCTTTTGGAAGGTGAGGGCTTCGACAACCTGATCGCGCGTGACCTTTCCCATCTTGGTGAGGATTCGACCAATGGGCCGGCCCTGGAGCTGGTCGATGGGGGGCATGGATGAGCCCGTGGGCGCAGGTCCGGGCTTGGCGGCGGCCGGGGAGGCTGGCGGCGAGCCGGCGGGGCGCACGGTGGCGGCGCCGGTGACGGGTCTGGGTGCGGGAGCGGCCGGGGGCGTGCCGTTGGAGCGCGGAGGGGGAGTGGCCGATGGCGGGGGGACTCGCTTGGGAGCGGCCGGGGATGCACCGGCATGGTTGGTCGCGGCCGGTGGCGTCGAAACAGGGCGAAGGGGGATGGGCGCCGGGCGATCGGCGGCCTTGCCATTGCCGTTGGGGCCGTCGGAAGTGCCGCGGGCGGTTGTATCGGCCGTGGGCCGGTCAGACGATGGAGGAACAGATTGCGGTTGGGACATGAAGGGGCCTCCTTACTTTCTGCCGGCCATGGATTGCATGCGAGCGCGATTGGCGGCGATCTGGGCCTGCTTTTCTGCTTCGGACTGTGCGGCGTTGGGTGCGGCTGGTTTGGCAGCGCCGCCACTACCCTCGCCTTCATCGCTGGCTCCGAAATCATCGCCGCCCTTGGCGACGTCGATGCCGGCCCGGCGCATGCGATCGACCATGCCGCCGGGAACGCGGGATTTGTCGATGGCTTCCTCGTTACTGATTTTGCCGGCCTGGGCCAGAGCCCAGAGGGCCTCGTCGAGGAGTTGCATGCCGTATTTCTTGCCGGTCTGGAGTTCCGAGTCGATGCGGAAGACCTTGTTTTCGCGGATGAGGTTCTGGATGCTGGGGGTGACGTACATGAATTCGTAAGCGGCGACCATGCCGTCGGTGTCGATGCGCGGGCACAGAGCCTGGGAGATGACGGCGATGAGATTGTTGGCCAACTGGACGCGGACCTGTTCCTGCTGGTCGGTGGGGAAGGCGTCGATGATGCGGTTGATGGTGGAGGCGGCGCCGTTGGTGTGAAGGGTGGCGAAGACCAGGTGGCCGGTTTCGGCGGCGGTGATGGCGGCGCCGATGGTGGCCAGGTCGCGCATTTCACCGACGAGCATGACGTCGGGGTCTTGCCGGAGGGCACGGCGGATGGCTTCGGCGAAATTGGGGACATCGACGCCGATCTCGCGCTGCACGACGATCGACTGCTTGTGCGTCTGGTAATATTCGATGGGGTCTTCCATCGTGATGATGTGGCGGTCGAAGTTCTCGTTGATGTAGTTGATCATGCAGGCCAGCGTGGTGGTCTTGCCCGAGCCGGTGGGGCCGGTGACAAGGAAGATCCCGCGCGGTCGGCGGCAGATCGAGCGGGCCATCATGGGCAGGCCGATTTCCTCGAAGGTCAGCAGGCGGCTGGGAATTCTGCGAAGCACCAGGCTGCAGAAGCCTTTTTGCTTGAAGATGGCGACGCGAAAACGGGCTTCAGCGCTGAAGGCGAACCCGAAGTCGCCGCTGCCGTTTTCCTCGAATTCCTGCTGGATGCGTTCGGGCGTAATCGACTTCATCAGCGACATGGTGTCTTCGGCTTCGAGAACCTTGGTTTGCAGTTCGCGAAGATGCCCGTGCATCCGCAGCGTCGGCGGCTTGCCCACCGCCAGATGCAGGTCGCTGGCGTTGCGACGAATCGTTGTCTCCAGAAGTCGGTCGATCTGTAGAGTGGATGCCATAATCAACTGTCCGCGATGGTTCGGCCGGGCGTATCGTGCCGGCCGGTGTTGTCCTGGTTATTGAACCACGCCCTCGATCTGGGCGACCTTGGCGATTTCCTCGGCCGTGGTGATTCCGGCCAGCACCTTGAGCCGGCCGTCAGCCAGAAGGCTCTTCATTCCGCCGGCGAGTGCGGCCTTGCGGATTTTGTTGGTGGGCGCGCGCTCGAAGGCCAAGGCGCGCAGTTCGTTGTTCATCAGCATGAGCTCGAAGACTCCCTTGCGTCCGCGGAAGCCGGTCATGGAACAATACTCGCATCCCTTGGGTTTGCAGACGTTCTTGTCCTTGGCATCCGCCAGGCTGATGCCGCACAGCCGCAGCCAGGTCGGGTCCGGGTCTTTGTCAGGGACTTTGCACTTGGGACAGAGGATGCGGATCAGGCGCTGGGCCATGACGGCCTGGATCGAACTGGCGACCAGGAAGGGTTTGATGCCCATGTCGATCAGGCGCGTGATGGCGCCGGGGGCGTCGTTGGTGTGCAGGGTGCTGAAGACCAGGTGGCCGGTCAGTGCCGCCTGAATCGCAACCTCGGCCACTTCCTTATCGCGGATTTCGCCGACCAGAATGATGTTGGGCGCCTGGCGCAGCATGGCGCGGAGAATCTTGGCAAAGGTCAGCCCGATCGCCTCCTTCACCTGGCATTGATTGATGCCGACGAAGTTGTATTCGACGGGGTCTTCGGCCGTGATGATCTTGCGGTCGGGGCGGTTCAGTTCGTTGAGCGCGCCGTACAGCGTGGTGGTTTTACCCGAACCGGTGGGGCCGGTGACAAGGAAGATGCCATTGGGCCGGCGGATGACCTTCTGGAAGATCTTGTAATCCTCCTCCTCGAAGCCCAGGTTGGTGACGCCGATGCGCACGCTTTCGGGGCGCAGAATACGCAACACCACCGATTCGCCGTGATAGGCCGGCAAAGTGCTCACGCGGAAGTCGATGCCCTGTTTGTCGACGATCATCTTGATACGGCCGTCCTGGGGGAGGCGTTTCTCGGAGATATCGATGCCGGCCATGATCTTGATGCGGCTGATGAGAGGGCCTTTCATCTTGAGGGGGATGCGGTCGCGTTCGATGCACTCGCCGTCGATGCGGTAGCGGACGCGGACGCGGTCCTTCATGGGCTCGATGTGAATATCCGAGGCGCGGTTGCGGCAGGCTTCGGCGATCATGGCCTGGACGAGTTTGATGATGGGTGCCTGCGTGGCGTCAGCGGCGCCGCCGCCTTCGGCAAGGCTGTCCTGGTCGATCGACTTGTCGATCGAGCGATCGACGGATTTATCCAGCGACTTGTCGAGCGAATCGCGGAGGCGGTCGATGGTGCGGTCCATCGTCTTGTCGATGGTGGTGGTCGAGGTGGTGCTGAACAGCTCGTCGATGATCGACTTGATGCGGTTCTTGGGCGCAAGAACGGTTTTGAATTCCTTGTTGAGACGGAATCGCAGAATGTCGAGCATTTCCAGATCGAGCGGATCGTGGATGGCGATTTTGAGCTTGCTGCCGTCTTTCCCGATGGGCAGGATGAGATATTTCCGCATGAGATCGTCGGGAACGGTGTTGACGATGTCCGGTGGGACGGAATTTTTGTCAAGATCGACGTATTCCATGTTGTGCTGCGTGGCCAGCGCCTTACAGACGTTGCTTTCGGAGCACAATTTCAGATCGATCAGGGCCTCGCCGATGCGCAGGCTTTTGGCCTTGCCGTGTTCCAGGGCCTTGGCCACCTCTTTGGTCGAGATAATTCCCCATTCAACAAGCAATTCCCCTAGTTTGCGCTGCTGGCGTGCCATGAAGCGGTCCTTGGTTCGGCCGGGGTATCGTCAAAAGCGAGCCGGTGGATCAACCCTTAGGCTCGCGCACCGAAATACTACTGTTCAGAGCGGGCGGTGGTTCGGGTTCGGTTTGTGGTTCCTTTGGCCAGGTTCGCCTGGCAACTGGGCTGGGGAACGGCCGGAACTCCAAAACTTCTGCCGGCTCACAAAAGGCAGTCTACCGTGAAGTGGCGTGGAATCTCAAGCGCAAAACCGGCGCGATTAGGGAATCGAGCGGAATGCCGGCGGGGCTGGCATGGCCGGAATTGGCAAATTAGCGAAAAATGGACGTTTGACCGGCGGGTCGGCGGTCACGCGGCGGTCAAAGTCCCGACACGCGCCTGCGGCGACGGCGGCGGCAGACCGCGCTCGTGAAAATAGCTGAGGTACAAATCCACCGCCTCGCGGAGCTGCTGCTCGACCAGTTCGGCCGATTCCGCAGAAGTCACACAGCCGGGCAGATCGGGGAGGTATGCCCAATAGAACCCGTCATCCGCACGTTCGACGACGTAAACATAAGATTTCGGCGCGTCCATAGGCTGCCTCACTTCAATCCCGCATTACTCCGCGCTCTCCGCCAAAGGTCCCCGCAGGAAACCCACAAGAAGACGCACGCACATGCGATAACCGCCCAGGAAAGGCCGGGGCTCAGCGGCGTAAGGATATGAACCAGCGTCGGACTGGCCGATGCATCCAACCTGTAGGCGAGTATCTGTTGCAGGGTCAGAGCCGAAAAGAAAAGCGACACGAGCAGCATGCCCACGCTTTGGCCCACGCAAATGGCGCCCACGCCGGCGATGAACACCGGGTATCGCGGCCCCATCTGCGGGCAGATCGTGTAAAACAAAACCCACGGCAACACCAGCGCCACCAGGAAGTTGAAGTTTCCCTGACGCCATTGCCGGCCGATCGCCGCGCCGGCGACCAGCAGCAGGACGAAGAAAGAACCCATGAGCAATTGCCTCATATCCACCGGAATCGGCTCCGTGGGCAGGCCGTGCATCATCGCCGGCGGGATGGTAAATACCACTGCGTGGAGATTCTCCCAACCATAGGAATACTGCAATACGGCCGGCAGATTGCTGACGGAGCCGACCGTCATTTCGGGGAATCGCTCGGTGCCATAGCGAAAACCCGTGTCCCACCAGACAGTGCTGGCGCCGAAGAAAGGCATGCAGCCCAGAAGGCAGGCGGCCGTCGCCAGCGCCAGGAGATACCGAAGGCTGGACCAGCGGAGAAACCAGAAAAGGCATGCCAGCCCGATGGCCGCAACGAACGTGATGGCGCACATGCGAACGCCGCCGCCGAGCATGGCCGGCAGGGAGATCACCGCGATGGCAGCGATGGCGGGGATCAGGAACCATGACTTCGCCAGTCGACGGTGCAAGGGGCCGCGAAGGCCTGTCGCCATCAGCAATCCCAGCGAGCCCGCCACCCAGGCCAGGGCCGGGCGGTTCACCAGACGCACGTGCTCATGCAGATCGGGACGCACAGTGAGCATCCATCCGCTGACCACCAGGGCAAACGCCAGTGCGAAACCGCAGATCCACCGCAAGGCGCACCCCGGCCGACCCGCCGCCAGAGGCCAGACAATGAACACGGCGGCGGAGAAACTCAACTGGCCCTGGAGGTGAACTCCGATGCCCAGCAGCAGGCCGGCGATGAACCAGCGATCCCACAGGCACAACAATGCGGCCCAAAGATAAACCGGCGGCGCCCAGACGTTTGCGCTGGGCCAGCCGTGCCCGACGATCGCCACGCCCGGATCGAACCACGCGCACAGAAATGCCGCGGTTGCCGGCAGCAGTCCAAGCCAGGGATCGGGGCCGCCCTGGCCGGAGGCAAGTGCGGTTCCCGGCCTGTACCGCGTCCACCAATAGACGATCAGAAACGCCGCCGCCGCGCCGAACCACTCGAAAGTGGTGCTGAAGCCCATCAGGAAGGCGTTATAGCGAATGTCGGCCACCCAGTGGCGCGGAGTCCGGTCCGCCGCGCGCTCCCATGCCATCCATGCTTCGTAAGTCAGCAATCGCAGAGGCGGGTAATCGAGCCTGTCATCTTCCGGCGGATTGCGGGCCAGCTCATCTTCGTAGACGTTGAGCCAGCCTGCCTGAAGCGCCTCGGCGCCGAACCGCTGGTTTCGCTGAATGTCAAACACCATGCGGACCGGCTCGGCGGCGTTCCATATCCAGCGCCGATAGCCGGTCCCGAGAATGGTCATCCAGACCAGGAAACACCCGACCAGCAACAGCGGCCAATTCCCGCGCCACCGGGAAACAGACCAGATGTTGAGGCGGCGGATTGTGGACCACATGCGCGGTTGTTCTGAAAGACCCGGCGGTCGCAACAGGCGGCGGAATGCCGGCACGAGAGATCGCCGGGTCCATGATAAGCTCTTATCGCTCGCCACCCCAGCGCCATCGCGGCGGTTCGCCCTTCAAATAGCAGATGGCTGCAAGGACGATCACCATGGTCGCCATGAAGACAGCAAACAGCGGTATGTTTGTGCGCGAAAGCCAGATGCTGCCCGGGATAACCATGCCCACCCAAACCACCATCACCACCCAACCCTGCCAGGTGAGCGGCAGACCCCAACCCCAACCGTAACGTTTGGCGCGAAACCAATAGGCTTTTGGATCACTCATCGAATTCCCGTCACAAGGACACAAGGCCACGCGATACGTCACGTCAACCGCCGCCCGGCGTTCAGCTTCCAGTCAGTTCGATCGTTGCCGAACTCCTGACGTTGTTCCGGATATACATGACCTGCACCTTTCCCTCCTTCACCGGCAAGCGCGGCAGCACGCCCGACAGATCGTTCAAACTCGCGATTGGAAACTGCAAAATCCGCACGATCACGTCACCGGTCTTCAGGCCCGCCAGATCGGCCGGGCTGTTGGCCACCACGTCCGTCACCAGCAGGCCGGTTTCCTGGTTCAATTTGTGGGCCTCGGCCAGAATGGGCGTCAGCGCGACGATTTCCAGACCCAGGCGGTCTTTGGTTTCAACGACCGCTTCCGGAAGCGCCGCATCTTTCACCGCCAGTGTTTCGGTCTTTCCGTCCACGTACGCCACCTTGAGCGGCTCTCCCGACTTGGCTTGCAGCAGGATCGCATAGGCATCGACGATGTCGTGCGGCGATTTCCCGTTGATGCTCTTGATGGCCCGGCCGCTGGAATCGACGATCGTGCTGGTGACGGTGGCCGGTTCCTTGCTCGTGATCTTCTCTTTGGGATGCAGCGGCAGGTCGAGCTTGCCGGCGGTCATGGGATCCATGAGCGTCGGGATCAGATCGCGCAGCTTGTCGATGGGGATGGCAAACCCGATGTTCTGGGCGTCGGATCGGATCGCGCAGTTGATGGCGATGACCTGCCCGTAGGCATTGAGAAGCGGCCCGCCGCTGTTGCCCGGATTGATCGCCGCGTCCGTCTGCACCAGGTCCGCCAGAACCACCTGATCATTGTCATCCTTGAGATCGCGATGCACCGCCGACACGATCCCCGTGCTCACGCTGTTGTCAAACCCCATGGGATTGCCCACCGCGATGACCGGCTCGCCGATCATCAGGTCGTTCGAATCGCCCAGGTCGATGGCCTGAAACGGCTTATCGCTGTGGATGCGCAAAACCGCCAGATCGGAGTTGGGATCTCGGTTAAGCAGATCGGCGGGGAATTTCCGGCCATCGGGCAATTCGACGATGATCTTGCGTGCCTTCTCGACGACGTGGTTATTCGTCACCACATACCCATCCGGATGGACGATGATCCCGCTTCCCAGGGCATCGGCGCGGAGAACCTGCTGCCCGCCCCGGCCCGAGCGAAACCCCCCGCGCGAAATCACTTCCTGCTCGGTGGCCGTGATCGTTACCACCGCATCCTTGGTCTTCTGCACCACTTCAACGGTGACGGTCTTGCGGAGATTGATCTCCGGCGGGTCCGCCGCCAGCAAGGCGGTTTGCATCACCAACAGGAAAACAGCCGCCAACCCGACCCGTCTGGATTTACACATGACGTCGCTCCAGTAAGTTCAATCCCGCCCAACCAGCCTGCCGACGCATTATCGACCGAACATTATACCCCTGCCAAATGCAAATGATGAAGGCAAATTCCCTGGGGCGGGTCATATTCTTGCCGTCGGGCACGGTGATCCGGCCCCACTCAAGCGTGGGCGGGCAGCCGGGCGAGAGACGTTGCGCAACCGTGAGATTCTCCTCGTTACTTGGCGTTGGCCGCCACGCGCAGGCGGAAGCCGCCGGTGAGGGGCGCTGTTTTCGTGAGGCGGATGTCGTCGCCGGTGACATCCCGGCCGGTCGAGGCAATGCCGCTGCTGAGGAACAGCACGACGCCGTTGGCATCGACCCGGCCGTGGGCGTGCAGGGGTTTGCCGGCCGCCAAAGCGACGAGGCTGTTATTGCCGGGGCCGGACAGGTTCAGCCAGTGGATATCGCGCCGGGAGGAACTGAATGCACTGTCCGCGCAGGCGATGGAACCCTGAGGATTGGCGATGTGGTCGGCCGGATATTCGGTGAAAAGACCCTCGCTGAGCCAGGACATGCGATTGGTTGCGGCCGGGAGCAGGAACCGCAGGCCGGATTCCCTCGCCGTGGCGTCGGCGGCCTTCCAGGCCAGATTCCATGTGACATCCGCCTGGGCGTCGGGGCTGATGTCCAGCGTGTAGGTGAGTTGGCCCTTGAGTTCCTCGGAGCCGGCCAGGTAGACATCGGCGGTCACGGACACCTTGGCGTCGGCGCTGGCATCGTCCATTTTGGCGGTGACGGCGATGTTGCGGTATTGCGGCGGCTGGTTGCTGCTGACGGGGGTCGGGCCACGGCCACGCGCCCCGCCACCGCCGGGCGCGCTGCTGGCGGGGAGAGATTCGCCGAGGTTGAGGACGGGACCGCCAATGATCACATCCTGATCGCCGGCGCGCCAACCGGTGATCTGGCCGGTGTGCTTGTCCAAAGTCAGTCGCGTACCGGCGGTCTGCACGACGACATTCTGGTCGGTTTGGGTGAGGCGGACGGGCCCGGCGGCCGCGAGTGCGGCCGGTGCGGCGGGGCCGGCGTAGCCTTTCACTTTCAAGCGGGCCGCGTAGATGCTCCGGCCGTCGGGGTGGATGAACTCCACGCGCAGCGTATCCATGCCGGCGGTGGCGGGGAACATGGCATTGACGGTGGACCGCGGTTTGGCGGCGACTTGGCTTTCGCCGCTGGCCAGTTGCTTCTCGCCCGACAAAGCCTGCCAGCGGCAGGTCAGCTCGGAAAGATCGGTAAACGAATAGCGGTTCTGGATGGGCACGACGCATTGGCCGCCGGACGGGTCAACCTCGCGGGCGGCGGTCGTCACCGGGCTGTAGACCATTTTGAGATTCCAATAGCGATTGGGCTTGATCTGGCGATCGGCGGTGACAGCGCCACCGCCGCCGGAGAGTCGCATCCCGGTCGCCAGGTCAATGCCTCTTGCGCCGGGGCTGGGGATGGACCAGCGCTGGGGGAACTTGTCGTACAGGTTCTGTTCCTGCCATTCCCAGATAAACGCGCCGGTGATGCCGTCGGAGGACCAGATCGGCGCCCAATTGTCGGCCAGGATCTGGCCCCAGGGATCCTCGATGCCGCCGATCTCGGTATAGACGGCCGGGATCTTGGCGCGGTTGGGGCTGTTCAGCATCGACTTCATCTGTGGAACGGGAGGATAATGGTAATCGTCGAAGTCGGTTTTGGGATTCTGACCCATGTTCGTCTGGGAGATCAGGGCCAGGCGCGTCGAATCGTTGGCCTTCACGTAGTCGAATTCGGCCTGATTGTTGATGCCGTAGCTGCTTTCATTACCGCAACTCCAGGCGACGACGCAGGCGCGGTTCTTGTCGCGATTGAGCGTGTCTTTGGAGCGGAAAACATAGGCCCAGGTGCGCGTAGCGTCGTGAATTTCGCTGGCCACCCAACAGGAGGGAATCTCGTCCAGCACGTAGAAACCGGCCTCATCGCACAACTCGAGGAATCGCTCGGCGTCGTTGTAGTGGCTGGTGCGAACCGCGCTGACATTTGCGGCCTTCATCAGGGCAATGTCGGTTTTCCAGCACTGCTCGGTGAGCGCGTGGCCGTAGGGAGAAAACTCCTCATGCCGGCAGACGCCGGTGAATTTGACGGGCACGCCGTTGACCGTGCATGCTCCGGCTTTGATCTCGACCTTGCGAAAGCCGATGCGGTCCTGAACCCGCTCGACGACCGTCTGGTTGTCATCCGACAGGCGATAGAACACGTAGTACAGATTGGGCTTCTCCGCCGACCAGAGCCTGGGCGCGGTCACCAGGGCAGAGAGTGAAACCGTGGCCGAGCCATCGGTGCCGATGTCGCCCGACTGGCTCATCGCGGGGATGGCCACTTTGCTGCCGTCGAGAGAGTAGAGATCGCCGGTAAGCACGAAATGCGCCCCGGCCGGGCCGGCGATACGGACAGTGCTCTTGAGCGTGGCGTCTTTGTATTGCGAATCGAGATCGGTGACGACGGTGAGATCGTCTACATGCAACTGCGGAAGAGCGACCAGATACGTCTCGCGGTAGATGCCGCCGAGGCACCAGAAATCGCCGTGATCCAGGGCGGCCGAGGAGGTGTTCTTGTAAAGGCGGACGGCGAAGTTGTTGCTCTGGCCGGGCTTGATGGCTTTGGTGATGTCGATATCGAACGCTGTGAAACCGCTCTCGTGGTAGCCGCAGCGCTGGCCGTTGACGAAGACCTCAGCGCCGTCGTAGGCGCCATCGAAATGCCAGAGGACTTTCTGGCCGGCGAAGGCAGCCGGGACATCCATGGCGCGGCGGTAGAGGCCGATGTCATCGGACAATCTGCCTGAGCGTTCCTGGTAGGTGGGGATGGAGAATCCTTCGATTTCCCAATTGGCCGGAACGGGAATGTTGCTCCAGTCGGCGGCATTGGCATCGGCGGAAACGAAATCGGGGATGGCGGCGCCCGCCGGCAATTCACCGCGCACGGCCGGGCTGACGCCATGATCGAGTTTGAATCGCCAGGTGCCGGTCATCGGCAGCACGGCGAGATTTCCCGGCCGCAGACGATCGACGGCCACGGGCGCATTGCCCGGCACGGGAACCGGCGCGGCCAGCACGGCGGCCGAAAGACAGAGACAGGAAACGAAAGCGACAAGACCACGTCCGACCATAGATTCCTCCTCGATTGCGAATTGCGGGAGGAAGTATAGCGCCGGACGCGCGCTTGCCGCAAGGGTTTGCCATCAAACCTCGGACACGCCTATGCGCCGGCGATCTTGAACGTGATGGCATTGTCGCAGGGCGCCTTATCCGGAAGCTGCACCTTCAGCCCGGCGGCATCCTGCGTGAACGGGACTTTGCCCACGCCCAAAAGCTCGACATTCTGGATCTTGCCGACGCCTTGCTTGGCCGTGGTGGCCAGCGACGGGATGACTGCTTCCTTGCCGGGCCAGCCCATCATGAAGGCGAAAAGCGTGTCGCCTTTGGTGGTGTAGCGGATATCGGCGGCCACGAGCGATTTGCGGGCGGCTTCGTTGAAGCGCGTGCCGGCGGGTTGGGTTGCCGGAGCAAGTCCGGGGCCTTCGCCGACGATCTTGTAGGGGCGGGTGGCGTAGATGCCTTCGCTGTTAACGTTCATCCAGGCAGTGATGCCGTCGATCACCTTGAGTTCCTTGTCGTCGGGCATGCCGCTGTTGGGCAGGGGGATGTTGAGCATGAGGTTGCCGTTGCGGGCGACGATATCGACGAGCATGTCGATGACGAACTTGGGAGTCTTGTAGGTGTTGTTCTGATAGTAGCGCTGGTCGTAATGCCAGCCGCCGATGCAGGTGTCGGTCTGCCACGGGGCCGGTGAGATGGCGGTGGCGACGCCGCGTTCGCGGTCGAGGATGCACATATTGGCGGTGGCGTCGCCCTGGGTCTTGCTTGTGTAGAGCGCCTGGTTGACTCCGTTGTTCTTGGCGACGCTGGTGTTGTAGAGATGAGCGACGATGTTAAGGCCGAAGTCGCCGTAGGGAATGCCGCCGTCGGTGTAGAGGATGTCGGGCTGGTGCTGATCGATGAGGTCGATCATGCGCTGGTAATAGTTCAGCCGCCACGGCGCGTAGTCGGCGCGGGTCATGCCGCCGTTGGATGCAGCGGCCTTGGCGGCGAAATCGGCCGGCATCTGGCTGTAGTCGTGATAGAGATCGGCATAGGCGGGATCTGTGCCATCGTACGGCACGCCGGCCAGCGGGCCGGTTTTGTCGGACATGTGCGCGGTGGCGAACCAGGCGAAGCTGTTGGAGAGATGTTCGCTGAGGGCAAAGCGCAGACCCTGTTTGCGCGCGGCATCGCGCCACAGGCTTACGATATCCTTCCTGGGTCCGGAGGCGACCGCGTTCCATCGCGGCTGGTATTTGGAATTCCACAGATCGAACCCGTCATGGTGACAGGCCATCGAGCAGAAGTATTTTGCCCCGGCCTTTTTGTAGAGCGCAATCAGAGCATCGGGGTCAAACTTGTCGGCCTTCCAGGTGGCGATCACGTCCTTGAAGCCGACCTTTGACGGATGCCCGTACGTCTTGACGTGATAGGCATACTGCGCCTCGGTGGGTATGTACATGTTGCGGGCGTACCAGTCGCCATACTCGGCGGCGGATTGCGGGCCCCAGTGCGCCCACATGCCGAACTTGGCGTCGCGGAACCAATCGGGACATTTGAACGCCGAAAGCGATGCGCGTGTACCCGCGAACGGCCCGGCGGGAATCGGCGGCGGCGCGGAGGGCGCTGTCGTGGGAGCGACGGCCTGACCCAACGCTCGCGGGAGCCGCAGCCCCGGCGCAAGCCCCGCAGCCACGCCGCCGGCAAGAATCCCCATCGCCTGTCGTCGAGAAAATAACATGACAACCTCCGCTCTTGGCCAAAAATGTCCAACGCACCACGCCCGCCTGCGAACTGCAAGCGTATCGTATCCGTGAATCGCGTCGCGCTACAAGATTGAGGCATTAAATTGCCAGCCGAATCTGGCGAGGTACAATTCACCGCCGCTCTCAATGGCAATTCGCTAACAAGAAGGTGAAGGTGAAAAATGCCCGCCAGGAATCTCCATGTCGCACTGCTGATGATCGCCGGCTTCTGGGCAGCCTGGGCCATCGCCCAGACCACCCAACCGACAACCAGTCCCGTGGTGATCCCGCCGTATCTGGCTGTTCGCAATCCCCTGCCGTCGATGGCGGATGATCCGTTTCGTCCGCCCGATGCCAGACAAAGCCCGACGCAGCCGAATTCGTGGTCCGATGCCCAGGGCCGGGCTTACAAGCGCTCCGGCGTCGGAAGCTGGACCAATTACGATGAGTCCAAGGCCAATCCCTATCCGCTGCCCGATCCGCTGGTCCTGAAAAATGGGCAGCCGGTCAAGGACGCCGACACGTGGTGGAAACTTCGCCGGCCGGAAATACTGAGCGACCTCCAAAGCGAGATGTACGGCCGGATTCCGCCGGGCACACCCAAGGTGACCTGGGAAGTCACCAGCACCAACGCCGCCGCCGCCAAGGGTGCGGCCATCATGAAGACCGTGGTGGGCCACATCGACAATTCGCGGTATCCGGCCGCCACGCCCAGCATCAATGTCACGATGTTTACGCCGAGCAAGGCCGCCGGGCCGGTGCCGCTGATCGTGGTCGTGATCGCCGGGCCGGGTGGATATGGCGGGCAGGGGGCCGGCGGTCCGGAACCGGCGCCGCAGCCTAATCCGCCGGCCGACAGTCCGCTGTATCAGTTCCTGGCGATCGGCTGGGGCTACGCGACGATGGAAGTCGGGCCGATCCAGGCCGATAACAGCCAGGGATTGCGGGCGGGAATCATCGGATTGACCAGCGGGGGCCAGGCAAGTAACGGCGACGATTGGGGTGCGCTCTCGGCCTGGTCGTGGGGTCTGAGCCGGACCATCGACTATTTTGAAACCGACAAATCCGTCGACGCCAAACAACTGGGCGTCGAGGGCCATTCGCGCTATGGCAAGGCGGCGCTGCTTGCGGCGGCGCTGGATCAGCGCTGGGCGATCGCGTTTCCCAGTTGCTCCGGCGAGGGCGGCGCCAAACTCTCACGCCGCAATTGGGGTGAGACGCTGGACAACATTGCCGGCTCGCAATGGATGGCCGCCAATTTCCACAAATACGCCGGTCATTGGAACGATCTGCCCGTCGACGCCCATGAACTGATCGCGATGGTGGCGCCGCGGCCGATCTTCATCACCGGCGGCACAGGGGATCAATGGTCCGATCCGCACGGCGAATTTCTCGCCGCCGTCGCCGCGGGGCCGGTCTATCGGCTGCTGGGCAAGAAAGACCTGGGCACGACCCAGATGCCCGCGCCCGACGCCGCGCTGATATCGGGCGAACTGGCCTTCCGCTACCACAACGGCCCCCATACCGACACCCTGGACTGGCCCACATTCGTGCAGTTCGCGCAACATTACCTCAAGGCCCCGGCGGGCAGTCCGCCCGCGAAATGACCCTGGCCGCATGCGTCATGTGCCCGCTGGCCTGAGAGTGCCCGATTTCCCGGGCAAGTGTAGAGCCCTTCGAGGCCGCCTCTTAATCCCCTCTCCCTGTACGCAGGGGGAGGGTTGGGTGGGGGTCGACCGCT
>Ga0181517_10003279_pt1 | contig 15495 bp, 7 predicted proteins | sample PEATcosm2014_Bin_31_FD_119748 | JGI IMG/M metagenome (GOLD analysis project Ga0181517, IMG submission 119748) | Peatland microbial communities from MTU Mesocosm Facility, Houghton, MI, USA - PEATcosm2014_Bin01_30_metaG | ecosystem: Environmental > Terrestrial > Soil > Wetlands > Peat | place... | reverse complement strand
GCCTGCTCCGTCGATAGAAAACGACTCGCATCACCCTCGGAGCGTGCCTTGCGCCCGATGCTGTAGGCGTTGGCATTTTCCACCATGGCCCCGGCATTGCCTCGCGCCATTGCCAGTTGCTCGTTTTGATAGCCCTGGGCTTCGTTGATCAAGCGGTTCTTTTCTTCAAATGCGTCGGAGACCTGCCGGAAGGCATCGACGACCTCCAGAGACGGATGCACATCTTCCAGCTTCACCTGCAAGACATGTACTCCCGCGCCATATCGAGCCAGGCGCTTTTCCAGTTCCGTTTTTGCGCGCGCCTCGATCTCCCGGCGGCGAAGCGTCAACACATCATCGAGTGAGCTGGTGGTGGTAATACCCTGAAGCACCGACTCCGCCGCAGCCCGCACCGTGGCGTCACCGTCCAACTGGCGAAACAGGAAGTCATCCGGATGGTCAGGGATATAGTGAACAGTCGCTGTCAGCTCGATCATGTTTTGATCGCCGGTGAGCATCAGAGACTCGTCTGAAACCTTCTGAAAGCGCCCACTCCGATGCTGGACATTCCATTCGTAGGCGGCGGGTTCCGACTCCGTACCGGCAACGTTCGACCGAAATCCGATCTCGATGACACGCACCCGATTGGCTTGAATCCGCGTCAGGCGGTCGATTGGCCAGGGCAATTTATAGTGCAGCCCGGGGGCACGGTAGGGGAAGAGCTTGTGCCCAAAGCGTTCAACCACGCCGGTTTCGTCCGGATTGAGGGTGTATATCCCGCTCAGTGCATATAGAGCAGTCGCCAAGCAGAGCAGGCCCTGCACGGTTTTCTTCCGATCGGGCAGTTGGGCGATGAACGCGTCGAGGAGGACGCTGAATTCAAGCCGAGCAAAAGCGCCCTGAATCCGTTCGACGCGCAGCAAGGCAGAAACGCGCGATCTTGCCGAGCGCACGAACGCGCCTATGCGGGATTCACCCTGCGAGGGGGTGCGCAGAAGCCGGAGCGAATTCATCATGACGAAGAACGATGAGAGTTGATGGGTGACCGCCGCGCCAGCTGGTCCAATCACTCCCGTGGCGGCACAGATCACCGCCGAGACATTCAGAACCCCTGCAAAGATAATGATGTTTTGCCAGGCCGTGTTGACAGCCCGGCGGCTGATCCGGAAAAAGTCCGGAAGTCCTTCGAGGGAATGCGGCAGGTAGACGACATCAGCAGCTTCGGCAGTGATGTCGCTTGCTCCTGCGACGGCGATACCCACACTCGCTCCGGCAAGCGCCGGGGCATCATTCAACCCATCCCCCACCATTGCGGGCCGGCGCCCGGCTGCCAGTAGCGCCTGAATTCTCTCCACCTTCTGAACCGGCAGAAGGCAGGCTTCCACTTGCGTTACACCGACTTCCTGCGCGACATATTCAGCCACGCGTTTGCGATCGCCGGTCAGAATGCGCTGGTCCTCGTAACCAAGATCACGCAGCGCCGTAAGTGCCTCCGCGGCTCCCTCGCGGACCTGATCGCGGAACAGAATCGCCCCCACAAGCCTCTGCCCGTCAGCGACCAGAACCGCCGTTGCTCCTGATTCGTCCGCCCGGGCCAGCAGTGGCCCAGTCGCTTCAATTCCCGCCTCGGCAAGGAATTCCCCATTGCCGGCTCGAATCTCGCGCCCGCCCAGGCGAGCCAATGCGCCGCGCCCCGGAATCACTTCTGCGTTTTCCGGCTTCTCGATGGTGAGCTTGCGCTGGGTGGCCTCAGCCACAATCGCCCGCGCCAGAGGGTGGTTGGAAGCGGACTCAGCCGCCGCCGCAAGCTCCAGCACCTCGTCCTCGCTCTCCACCGGCAGAATGCCGACAATCTCAACCCTGCCTTCGGTGATGGTTCCGGTCTTGTCAAAAACCAAAACATCGATTTTGGCCGCGCGCTCCAGCACCGCCGCTCCACGAGCCAGAATGCCGCGCCGGGCAAGGCCGCCCATGGCGGCCACCATGGCGGTGGGAGTGGCCAGAATCAACGCGCAGGGGCAGGCCACCACCAGAACCGCGACGGTTCGCAGCCAATCGCGCGTGAAGTAGAATGTCACCGCCGCAGCCACAAGCAGAGCCGGGAGGAAGTACTTCGCAACCTGGTCCGCAAGTCTTTCCACCGGCGCCCGCTTCTGCTGCGCCTCCCTGACCAGCTCGATGACACGGGCGAGCGTGGTATCTGTGCCACTGCGCGAGACCCGGATTCGCAGCAGTGAGTTGTGATTTATCGTCCCAGAGAACACTTCGTCTCCGGGCATTTTTTCTTTGGGCAGTGGTTCGCCGGTAATGGAGCTCTCATCGACCGTGGAAAAACCCGATTCAACTTGTCCATCCGCCGGAATCTGTTCTCCGCTTCGCACCAGAACCAGATCCCCCACGTGAAGAATATCCGCCTGCACTATCTCTTCCAGCCCCTCCCGGATCCGCGTGGCGGTGCGCGGCATCTGCTCAACGAATCGCTCAATCGCCGCCGTGGTCCGGCCTGCGGCGTAGGACTCAAGGCCTTCTCCCACCAACACGATGAACATTGCCTCCGCCGCGGCGAAATATTGCCCGGCGGCGAGAGCCGCAATCACGGCGACGCACAAAGCAATATCTGCTGAAATGCGCTTTTCCAGGAGGGCCGAGAGCGAGTTGTAGAAGGTCTTATAGCCGGCAAGCAGCGTGATGAAGACGGCTGTGTCAATGCCGAAAAGCGTCGTGAACACGCCCAGCCAGTTCAGTAGCAGCAAGACGCCCACGCCGGCGGCATAAGAGTAATAGACGACTCTTTCGCGTTGTTCTTCCCTCATTGCTACCTCGTAACCTCTCTCGCCTAAACCTGCCGAAGCGGCGGCAATTGATAAGTTCCGTTGAACAGCGACGGCCTCGGCTGGTAAGTTCTCAGGACGAGCTCATACGGTCCTGCTGGAGCCGGAAGCCAATTGGAGTTTCCGCGTCCCGGGGACTGGTTCTTGATTTGAATCTCTAACGAACCATCCGCGCCATAGACCAAGCCCGCGGTGCGATCTCCGATGGAATAACGATTGATCGGGTTCTCGACCAGGAGGAAGTCAGCGCCGTACAGTGTGAGGGACCAGAAGGCATCGACGGGCGGAAGGCCGCCGGCATTGAACTTCAGCACATATTTGTTGGCCCCGCTCAATGGCTGCCCTTCCGGCTTCGCGCTGAAGTACAGGGCTTCCTGAGCAATATGCGTTGCTGGGCCGTACCGATTCACCGCCGCTCGAAGCAATGGATCTTTGATAAAGTTGGTGACCTTGTAATTGACCGTCCAACCATTCAATTTCGTGGAATAGTCCGCCTGCTTAATCCTCGCGTCCGCAACGGGAACGGCCTCGCGCAACAGAGAGAGAGTTGACTGGTCCTGCGTACGAGAAGGATGACCTCCAGGCGCGAGTCCAACTTTGGCAAAGCGTCGAACAGATGCCCAATCATCTGGCGGAGGCGGAGCCGCCGCCAACCCCGCAGCGAGGTCGTCAAAATAATCAATGCCCCGAACGCCGAAATGAGGAATCGGGAAAAGACTCAAGTCGGCATCGGCGATTTCGTCGGGTGGCTGGATACGGGGATACGAGCTGAGCGGGGCCAGCGCGTATTGCCTCTGGATTGTCTGCGCGGCCGGCAAGTCCGCATCACCCGTCACCAATGTTCGAGTAAACGCAAGTACCAAACCTGTGGGAGCATCGATCCGCTTGACACCTGCAGGAAGTGAGCCCCGCCATCCCGGCCCTACTACCACATACGTGCCTTCTTTTGTGCCGGTGGCACGACGGCCGACGTATTTGAATGTATTGGCGTACGCATCAATCAACTGAATGCAGTAATAGCGGTCGTTGGTATCGGGCACACGAAGCACTTGAGGCTCTCTGGCCAGGTCCAACCACGCGTACCCATACAGGGTGTCGATGTTGGGGCCAATGCTTCCATCGGAGGGTTTCGACAAATGCTGCTTTCCGTAAAATCGGTTCACAGCAACGTTTTTCTGGCGAGCCAGGTCGAAGTACCAGCGAGTTTGGACCAGTGGAAAGCCCCAAATATAGGCATCTTGCGCGATCGCTGACGCCTCCGCGGACTCCGTAGCGAGCGCAAATGGGCCAAGTGACATGGTGCTCATGCTTGCAGCGCTGGCGCCAACCGACCACAGGAAGCGACGCCGTGTAACCTCGGATATATTCGACATGTGTTATCTTTCCCTCCCTAGCTTGATCCTTGCAGCCTAATTCCCCGTGTAAGTAATCCAGAGCGGTGAGACCCACACCAGTTCTCCGTTGTCTTGTTCGCCGCGAACGTAGTAGTAGCTTGTTTTGCCTCGGTTGGGTTGGTTGTCGCGCCAGGAGAAATCGACCGACTGGCGGTTGGGTGCGGTGGAATACACATATTTCCCGTCGCGCACAATCACTACCTTGGCAAAGTTCGAAGTGCCCTTCAGCTTGACCCTCAAGGATGGAAGCTCCGAGGTGGAGAATTCATCCCCCGCCAGATGCGAGCCGCTTTCCACATCCGCCAGGATGTTGTCAGTGGCCGCATAGATGTGCCGCTTGCGGAACCCATCCAGAAGCGATTCGCGCGTCAATTCGCCTTTTACGAAAACATTGGCGTAGCTCAGGTGCGTGGAAATGTGATCGGAGCTGGCCTCAAAACCCAGTCGGTAACCCTTGTCCAAGGCCACGCTGACAAATCCCTTGGGCCGCCATCCACCAATCGAGTCCTTTTCGCTGTTGGAGCGAGGAGCTTCGGGAATCTCGTAGTTCTGGCGATCCCCCTGATAGATTTCCACTGCGGGCTCGGCATTGGGATCGTTGTCCCGCCAGTCCGTTCCCATTTGCGTAGCGCTGGTGTGGGATGCCGTAACGCCTCCAAACTCGCGCAGATACCGGTACAACATCTGCGTGTCGGGGGCATGGGCAAAAACATTTTCATTGGGAGCGCTTCCCACCGTGGAGAGCGCATAGCGGGGCAGCGGACGAATGCCGCGCTGCGCAAATAGGACATTGCGGTGCCCTTCGGGATACGCCACGCTGCGCTCGTAGGAGAACAGAGGCGCGAACTTGTTGGGAGCATAATAAATGTCGGTCAGTTGTTGGGTGATCCACCACGAATACTCGCGGCCGCCCCCGTTGTCATGGTCGCAGCAACCGACCCAATCCATATCGCTGGCGTCGCGAACGTACCGCCATTGGTCAAGCAGCGTGCCATCGTTGCCGCCGTCCATGGAAATCTCACTGTGCCGGTGGAACTCACCGCGAACTATGTGGAAGCCGCCATCCGGCCCGCCGCGAAAATCACGGATGGTCTTGATGCCAGCCGCGTCGGCCGCGTCCACAGTGGGCGGCTCAGGCCGGGCTTCGGCCCCTGTCAGCGCGGCAACCGGGATGACCTGCGTCCCCGGCCCTAGATCGACGAGGTGGCTCCAGAGGTCGTTGTTGAAGGGATCGAGGGGAAAGTCCGGGTTCAGGCCGAGTGGATTCGAGATGGCTTGGCTGACCTGAAAGTTCCTGCGGCCATCCGACGAATTCACGATGAGCAGCTTGCCATCTGCCGCCGGAACTAGGGCGGGACGATTGTCCAGAATATTGTCAGAGTGATGGATAAAGATCGGCTTCGACCAGTCACGGCCATCAAAGGAGACCAGTTCTTCGCTCCACACCGTGCCAATCGGACTCCACCAGATAGGATGGGCGGTACGAAATGCGAGCCAAAAGCGGCCCGAGTTGTCGATGCTCAGTCGGGGCAAGGTGTTCTTCGAAGCGCGCAGATTATTGGTTGCGGTCGCGTCAGGCAAGCGCTTCAGGGCATTCTCAGGATTGGGATCGAAGGACTCTGCCTCCGCCTGGCTACCCGTACGGTCCGCTTTGAAGCTTGGAGCCCCCACAAGCTTGGCGTCGAGCGAACTGTCCAGTGCCACCAGCCGTCCGTCCGGTTCGAGCCCGCGCAACTTAATTGCACGCCCCTGATAGAGCGCAACTCCAGTGGTGGAGTAGGCGCCGAAGTCCTTGCCCCAACCTTTGCCGCCCTCTTCGTAAGCAACCCACAACCGGCCTTGGGGATCGAACGCGATCGAGGGGTAAGCCTCGTATCGGGCGGAAGCCGCGATCGGAGTCTCGGCGCCCCATGAGTTCGACCAGGTGCGCGCGTAGACGTCATAATTGCCGTTGCGGTAGGAGTCCCAGGCCACGGCCACGCGGCCTTTCTTGTCAGCAGCAATCGCGGGGTCCCACTCGTTCTTGCTGGATTTCGAAATCTCCTCCGGCTTGGTGAATCCACTCCCCTCTTGATGCGCGGCAAAGATCGCGGCCCGGCCGTCGCGCCACCCTTGCCATGCGACCCAGACCCTGCCGCTGGAGTCGGTCACCGCTACCGGGTCAATGTCCGAGCCCGGATCTTTCGATATCTGCACCTGGTCTTTCAGCCCCGAGGCATCGACTGCACGAGCGAAGATGTCAAAATTCCCGCCGTGATTCTCCGACCAGAAGACCCAGGTACGTCCGCTGCCGTCGACGGCAACGGCGGTCCGGTACTGGTCGTTGCCAGCATTGGTAACGGCGATGGGCTGGCCCCAGGCTCCGCTTGCGTACCTTTGCACCCAGATTTGATCGCCGCCCGTGGGCGCGGCATATTGCGAATACTTCCCCGGATCCTCGCGCGGCGTGATGCGAAGCTTCAGATGATCCGGGCTATGGTGAAACTGCACATAGGCCAACCAGATTTCACCGTTTCCCCCGGCGGCGAGGGAGGGGTAGTCCTCCTCTTCCGGAGTATTGGTCAGCCGCGCCGCGGGTGAAACCCGATCCACATAGACGCGGCCCCCCAGCTTATAGACGCCCTGGCCAAAAGGCACTTCGGAAGCACGAAAGGTGAAGTCGCCTTGCGCAGTGGTAATGGCAAACTCGCTGCTTTCGGTGACCGCATCAGCATTGATGAAGAATCCATTAGCAACAAAATTGCCCCCGGCCGCATTGTTAAAGAGGCGGGCCGGGTGGGTGCTCAGATGAAAGAGGGTTCCGTCGATGTTATCGACACCTTCGAAACGCCAGCCTTCGGTCGAGATATTGCCCGCGAGCCTGGGAGTGATGGTGCCGTCCCAGCGAGTGGTTACGGTATCACCCACCCCCAGCAGTACGCGGAACGAAGCCGGGGCCTGGGCATATAACGTACTTGTCGATGCAAACAGACCGATTATCAGGGTTTGAAGAAACCGTTTCATCATCGCTCCTTGTTTTCCATAAAATCCGAAGACTTTCCCAACTGTTGCATTAATGGAGGCGCGGGGCGGAATCGAACCGCCGATAGGAGCTTTGCAGGCTCCTGCCTTACCACTTGGCGACCGCGCCATCGGCAAAACCCTTCCCGCATAGGGCGTCGTTCATCAGCCAATCGGGGGAAGGAATTTCGCCACGCCGAAGAGAAAAACTCCCCCGACCACAACGCTGTACGCTGCCGTTGCCGCAATAACAAATCGCAGAACCCTGGGCTTGGCGGCACTGAAGCCGAAAATCCCAGCAGCCGACGCCGTCATCAGCGTATTCATCAGCAATAATCCAAACAGAAATACCGAGAGCCCTAGAAAGCCGCGAGCGAGGCCACCCAGGTTCGCCGCTCAGGAGAAACAGCAACAACTGGCTGGGGGTTTCTGCTCCCAAGCCATGAATGATCCCAATAACAAAGACCGAAGTGCGGCTGTAGGGTCCCGATCGCCGGACCGGTTCGACACTTGATTCCGATCCGAAGATCGCCCTGATTCTCCAGAGCAGCCAACGGCTGAAGTCGATCAAGATGGCGGCTCGCGATCGGGGGATATAGACGGCGTTATCCCGAAGTAATGAACCCAATACGTACAGTCCGAGAATAACCAAGGTGAGCCCCACTGCCCGCTCTGCCCAACTATCGATGCTGGCCGGCAAGGATCGTTGAAAAAAAATCACCAAGCTACCCAGAGCGGCGACCGTCGAGGCGTGGCCCAATACATAAAGGAGACCCATGCGCATTGCCCGCGGGCGCGAGGGCTCCACGCTCGTGATGTCGGTAATCGCGGCGATATGGTCGTAGTCGAACCCGTGGCGAAACCCCAGGACGCCGGTAGAAATGAGTGCCAGGTCGAGCGTTGTTGAAATCATGATGCGAGGTCTATTCCTTATACGGTGCTGGCCACGGTCTGCAGGGTGCACATGCTACAGCACTTTCGACAAGGCGCCTTGGGCGCCATGGAATTTAACCGCGCAGCAGGCGAAGGTTCCCTTTAATGCAGGAACACATCGCCCGCCGCACCACTTCTCAGAAGGACAAGTGCAAGGCCAATTGGATAATTCGCGACTGGTTGCCGGATTGCAGACCCGTGACCCGGCCAAACGTCGCGCTTCCAAATGTTGTATTGGGGTTGCCCCAATTGGGGTGGTTTAACACATTCAGCGCTTCTGCCCGGAATTGAAGGTTTGTACCCTCGCGCACACGGAAGTTCTTCAATACCGAGGCGTCCACCTGCGCCGTCCCCGGGCCGCTGCCAAAATCGCGAGGAGCATCGCCAAAGGTGTATGCAGGATTCTGCGCGAAGGCCGCAGTATTGAACCACTCTTGTGAGGTACGCGACCCTTTACTGAGAACGGGATTGCCCACTACGTCTGGGCGCACGCCATCAGAAAACGAGCCAGTATTGTTAACCGCATCAATCACACTGAGGGGAGTTCCGGTATGCAATTCCGCAAGAGTACCCACTGACCATCCTCCGACTACCTGGTCGACCAAGGCCGAACCCGGCACGAATTTCCTGCCGTGCCCGACCGGCAATTCATACAGGGTGCTGATTACCACCCGGTGGCGAACATCATTCCCCGAAAGGCCCCAGCGGGACTGTGGATTGTAGTAGTCGGTGTAACTGTTGTTGCCGGGGAAGCCAGCCAACTCGTTGCGTCCGTCGGCGTTATCCTCAAACTTTGACCATGTGTAGTTGGCCTGGAACTGCAACCCTTGCGAGTAACGCTTCTGGATGCCCACATTCACGCCGTTGTAATGCGAGCCGCCGATGTTAGGATCCAGGAGCTGCACGTTGGCAAACTGCGGGAAAGGCCGCAGCGATTGTGCCAGAGCGGGATTAGCTGCAATCAGCGAAAGATCTGTATCTGGTACCTGATTGATACTGAACGGCCCGGTCGAATTGTCAGTCACCGGCAGTTTATGACCGAAAGTTCCGATGTAACCCACGTCCAACAAGAAGTCTTTGGAAAGCTCGTGTTGAATGTCGAAGCTGGCTTGATAGATGTAGCCGTTAACGTGATTGGGATCAAAATACTGAACCGCCGTGTGCGGTGTGTATTGGCCGGTGTAATACGGTGCCGTGGGACCAGGCGCCGCAGCGCCGAAGCTCGACGTCAAATTCGCCGCCGTCGGTGATATCCAGAACTGCGGGATGGCGCCAATTGCGAACGCGGGAGTGAGGATGCCCGTGTTGGCGTTATACACTCCGGTTGACGACCCCGTGGTGCCATACCCCAGATTGGCAACCGTAGGGGTGGCGGAATCGTACTCCGGCGTGTACAACACTCCCCCACCGCCACGCACCACCCATTTGTTGCGTGGAGACCAGGCAAAACCCAGCCGCGGCCCGAAGTTATTGAGGTCCCAATGGTGAGCGTAAACGCTTGCCCCATTCAGACCGGAGAAAGTCACCACTCCGGGGGTACCAGAGACCGGGTTGATGGCGGTTGCGTTAAACGCATTCTGGGCATTGGGGTCGGTTCGTCGAGGTGAATCCAGATCCCAGCGGACCCCGAGATTCAAGGTAAGGTGAGGTGTCACTTTCCAGTCGTCCTGCGCAAAGGCCCCGTAGGCATCCGCGACCGAGTGAATCGTGTAGTACTCATTGATCGAGGCGGTGTAGACGTTTCCCAGCAGCAGGTTGGCGATGGAGCCCACCGCTGTGTTGGTGCTGGTACCATCGTTATTGAAAGTGAAAGAGCCTGCCCCGAGCGGCCGGAATCGATCAGTATTGTTGGAGGTGCGGATTTCCCCGCCAAACTTGAACTGGTGTTTACCATGCAGCCACGACAGGTTGTCCACGTAAGCGTTGCTATTTACCGGGGTTTGCAGGCGCTCCTGCTGGGTCGTGTTTCCCAATTGTTCCAGCCCGGAGACAAGCAGGGTGGGAAAATAGGTCTGGTCATAGGTGTTCAGGCCGATCTGGGAATCAACGTTGCTATTCGCGCCCGCCGAATAGTAGAGGTATTGCCGGCGGGTATAGGTGAGCCGAAATTCATTGATCGTGTTGGAATTGAAAGTGTGGAACCAGTTGCCTGACGCATTGTAATAGTAATCGTGTACCAGGTTTCCAAGCGGGTCACTTACGGGATTGGGAAAGACCGATCCGGTTAAAGTGTGGTCCGTCTGGATCAGGAGCCTGCCGAAAATACGATCCTTCACACCAATCACGTGATCGATGCGCGCCACATAGGCATCCACGCGCGTCGCTGCCGGATCGTTGACCACAAACTGGCCGGTGGGAGTGGTTCCTCCGATGGCTTGCGGATAGAAGGCTGCCAGTTTGGCTCCTACCGAGTCCTGGGAGGACGTGGGGATGATGTTGTTGGCGAACACCTGCCCGGTCAGGGGATTCTTAACGACCACCTGGGCGCCCGTCTTGGGGTCAATGATGCCATTGAAATTCCCCGTCAACTCCTGGGCGTTGGGCACGGTCAACGATTGGGGAGTTGCAATCGTCTGCCTTCTGCCTTCGTAGTTGAAAAAGAACTGTGTCTTGTCCTTCTTGATGGGCCCCCCCACGCTGGCCCCGAACAGGTTGTAGTGGAGGATAGGGTTGGAGGTGGCGAACTCTGGCCGCGTCTGCAATGCCGTATTGCGGACGTATTCGTAGGCCGAGCCGTGGAACGAATTCGTGCCGGACTTGGTGGTCATCTGCACCACCCCGCCGCCAGAGCGTCCTAGTTCCGCCGCATAGTTGCTAATGGAGACGTTGAATTCCTGCACCGATTCGACCGGAGGATCAAAAACCAGCGTGGGCACGCCGATCAGCAGATTCTGCACCGTGCCGCCATCGACGGTATAATCAGCATTATTACTGCGTCCGCCGGCGATCGCGAACGTGGCGTTTGCGCCCGAGTTGGTCTGCACCACAAAACCATTCAGCCGCTGCAATTGCGCCGAGCGGCGATCGACCAGCGGGAGATCGGTGATGCTCTTGTTCTCCACTACCCCCGCGACAGCCGCTGTTTGGGTTTCGAGCAAGGGCAAGCTGGCCTCGACGTTTACGACCTGCGTTTCCAAACCGACCTGGAGGGTGACGTTAACTGCGGTGGTGTTGCCGGTCAGAACTTCAATCCCTGATTGAGTTTGAGACTGAAACCCCTGCTTCTCCACATGGAGGGTATAGTGACCCGGTAGCAGAAGCGGGAACGAATAATACCCTTCCGTCCCGGAGGTCTTCTCCCGTTTGTCGCCGCTTTCCACGCGCGTGAGAGTAACCTTCGCGCCCGGAACTCCGGCGTGGCTCGTATCGACGATCTGCCCTGAAACCTGGGAACTCTGCGCGTGCAGAGAAGTGGCTGCAGCAGCAACCACCCCCATGAATAATAAAACCTGCGGTAATCTTTTCATCGCGTTTTCTCCTTGGCAGTAGCTGCGGTTGTGAAACTTGATAGGCAAAAAAAAGCCCACGGCAAATTGCACGTGGGCTCATGACTTGATAGAACTCAGGCTTCCGTTATTTCACGGCGCCGGTCCCTCCGTCCTCAGCCCACACAGACACATGGCCCTTTTACATTGCGCCGCGCTGCTACAACACCGTTGCTGGGTGGGTAAGATCAACATGAATTTGGTTCCCTGCTCCGACGCCTCAACGACGACTTACCGGAGCGCTGAAATCATCCAATGCCGGTTAGATCGGCGATTCGCCCTGAAGCCGCCGCGCCCTGCACCTGCAGGCAAGTGCCCGGGGCTTCCGCCTCTTAAAGAGACAGCAAGCCTCTTCCTATGCTTTCGTCCGTTTCATTCACAGCCCAAAGTCGGCAGGGCGAAACGTGGCACAAAACAAAAAAGCCCACGCGGACTTCTCGTGGGCTCCTGACTTGATTTAACGGTGGCTTACGGCTCATTACCGTAACCCGTTCCCCAGTCCTCAGCCCACACTGATATTTAGCGCGAACAAGCTGTGTTTGCGCGGTGACAACACAAATCAGTGATGAGTAAGATGGACATGGTTAATTGCCGGAACGAGTCAATCGCGACCTGCCGAAGCAATACTATTGTCCAATCATGCCCATTCTGTCAATAGGGGTGTGAATAAATTATTCGGGGTGTGCACTTGACTCCCGTTGATACCAGATGTAGTGTCCCCCGATATGGAGGAGTATCCTAAAACGATGCAGGAGTTTCAAGATTCGTTTGCCACTGAGGACCGTTGCCGAGAGTACATGTTGCGTCTTCGTTGGCCGGAAGGGTTTCGTTGCCCTCGCTGCGGGAATAGCCAGGCGTGGCGAATGGGACGCATGCTTTTTCGCTGCACGGAGTGTGACCTCGAAACTTCTCTCACGGCCGGAACCCTCTTCCAAGATACCCGGAAACCCCTGCGGCTTTGGTTTCAAGCGATGTGGTACGTAACGAATCAAAAGCAAGGAGTGAACGCCTTGGGGTTGCAGCGCCTGCTGGGATTGGGCAGTTACCACACGGCCTGGACTTGGTTGCACAAGTTGCGGCGCGCCATGGTACGGCCGGGTCGGGATCGCCTGTCGGGAACGGTGGAAGTCGATGAGACCTTTATCGGCGGCCCCCGGCCTGGAAAACGAGGCCGGGGAGCAGAAGGGAAGGTGTTGGTCCTCGTGGCGGCTCAGGAGGATGGCAAGAGGATCGGTCGTATCCGGTTGCGGCCGATAACGGACGCCTCCGGCCCAACTCTGGAAGCAGCTATCGCCGGCATGATCGCGCCTGGGAGCAGGGTGCGCACCGACGCTTGGCGCGGCTACAACGGCTTGGAAGCTTGCGGATACTCCCATGAAGTTGTCCGACAGGAGGCCTCCCTCGGAGACAATCTGTTGCCTTTGGCGAACCGAGTTGGGTCTTTGCTGAAACGATGGCTGTTGGGGACACATCAGGGAGCGGTTCGACCCTCGCATCTGGATTACTACTTGGACGAGTTTACCTTCCGATTCAACCGCCGAACTTCTGGGTCCCGAGGTAAACTGTTCTATCGCCTCGTCCAACAAGCGATGATCCTTGATCCCGTGCCGGCCAAATTGATCTCCAGCCGGACGCGGAAATCGTAAAGCACAATCTGTAGGGGCTACGGGAGTCAAGTGCATACCCCGATAAATTATTTTTATTAGATGTATACGGGTCTCAGGAATTCCACGGATTGACTCGGCAGCATCGAGAGGATCGTTGCGCGAACAATCTCTATGTTCATGCCGGTCTTTTGGATCAACCAGCGTGATGGCCGCACTAATCGGAGGTATTCAACCCACGATTCTCCCGCGGCAGCGTGGCAACAATGCGGCGGATTTGTTCCCCTCGCGGGTCCTTGGGGGCTTCCCGCAAGAACGCGCCGAACTCTTCCACTGCCTCCTGCCTGCGTTCCAGGCGCATTAGCACATTCGCGCGCACTAAATGGGCATCGGGGAAATCGATATTTGCCAGATCCAATTCGCACAAGGCCAGGACGAGTTCTCCTTGACCATAGAAACTCTTGGCCAATTCCAGCCGTCCCTGCCAGGAATCGGGGCGCAGTCTGAGCGCATGCCGAATGGTTTCTTCGGCCCGTTGAAAATCGTTCAAAGAGTTGTATGCCATCGTCAGCGCGATAAAGGATTCCGCGTCGCCAGGATCAAGTGACGCAGCGCGCTTGGCATCGTCGACCGCCCCTGCGGGATCTTTCTCCGCCAGTTTGATAAAGGCACGCATAGAAAAAGCCTGTGCACAAGCAGGATCAGCTCGCAGAGCGCTGTCAACTTCTCGCGACGCTTCATCAAAATTCATCCTGCTGAATTCCCGATGGGCGGCAGCTAAGTGTGTCCATGCCTTTGCAGAAACACCGAGCCGCTTGGCGGAAACAGTGTAATGATCGGGCGCTGCGTTCGCCAAATCGGCGGGCAATGCCAGGCTCGCCTCGAGATCAGGCTGGTCAAGCAGTATCCGCTCATCCCTGATCTGAAATGCCTTGGCAGCAATAAAGACATATTCGCCAGGTTCGGCCGTACCACGGATTTCGAAATTTCCGCTGCTGTCGGTTATGCCCTTACCCACTCTTATTCCACGAAGGTCCCGAATCTCAACCGTGACGTCGCCCGCTGGTTCTCCCTGGGCAGTGAAAATCGACCCGTGGAGGAGCTTTGGACTTCCGGAATCGGGAACCTGAGCAATCGAATCAAGGCACAGCAAAAGAAGAAGGAGAAATAGACCGAGATAGCGGCAGATCGATCTGCCGGGTACCGGGAGACGACTCAATGGGTTTGCTTGGGGGGAAGGGCGGGAAGTTCGGGAGGGGAAAAGGTGGAAGGGTACACAGCTACAACAGCAACAACAACAACAGCGACAACAACTCTCGGAGTTCATCGCGCACCCTCAGGCAGAATCCGTTGGCGACAATGACGCCTATATTTCTATCCGCGCCAGTGTAGCACGAACCGCGATGTGTAGAGCCCTGCAAATTGTAGTCAGAGGGAAGGCCGGCGAGTCTTGATGATGCCCGCTGAAATTATAGAATCGTTCTGATTGACAGAACTGACAAGCTGGGGTAATTGTATTCTTTTGGCAAGTCGTAGTTGGTTCGATAAAGTACACTGCCATGTCCATCTTCCCCACTATTGAATCGTGTTGTACCTGCGCCGGCGCAGCATGTGCGCGCCAAACATCAGTGTGGGCGGATGGCTGGGAACGGGTTACGGCAAAGTAGAGACCGGCGAAGTTCTAATAAGTCAGGAGCCCACGCAAAATTTGGCGTGGGCTTTTTTGTTTTAGCTACCTTTCACGGGAGTGGGATTTTCAAGGTAGACCATCACCATTTTGGCTTGAATCTGGAGCAGGGAGACTTGAATGAGCTCACAAAGGGACGCATCTCCGAAGGGAAAACGATGGGGGCCGTCGCTCGACGAATGGGCTGTACTCGCCGCCCTCGTGATTGCCCTCTTCGTGCGTTTGGGCATCTTGAAGAATGTACCTTGGTAGCCGTCATGCATCTCGCTGTGTTCAGTCAACGAGCTGCGAGCGGGAGTGTCAGGACTGTGCCGCATGGCTGGCTTGACCGTGAGTACTGCAAGGCCGTGCAGGTTACGGCCAGCCAGAGGAAATCAGCAAAATCCATTTACAGGACAGCTTGGTATCGCAACTTCGAAAGGTGACTTATGGCAGATAGCATCGTTGTACCTCAAACTCGCCCCCTTCATCCGGCCTGGCAGATATTTAAGCTCGTGCCGGGAATCCTGTTGCTGGCGGCCATCGGGTATGCGGGCAAGCTGATCGAGCAATCCGTGTCGCGTTACGCGAAGGCCCATCACT
>Ga0181517_10003277_pt1 | contig 15500 bp, 13 predicted proteins | sample PEATcosm2014_Bin_31_FD_119748 | JGI IMG/M metagenome (GOLD analysis project Ga0181517, IMG submission 119748) | Peatland microbial communities from MTU Mesocosm Facility, Houghton, MI, USA - PEATcosm2014_Bin01_30_metaG | ecosystem: Environmental > Terrestrial > Soil > Wetlands > Peat | place... | reverse complement strand
GGCGATCCGCGCCGAGTTCACCGCGCGCGAACTCGGCGAGACGATCCACGCGCACCCGACGTTTTCGGAAGCCTGGATGGAGGCCGCCCACGCGCTGCGCGGCGAAAGCATCCATGCTCCGCCACGGCGGCGCTAGCAGGTGGGAAGCGGAGGCGCCATGATCGGCGGCTGCGCGTAGGGGTTCGGCTTTCGCCCAGCGAAGGCGTACGATTTCGGGAGGACGCGCTTAGTCGCGCGTTGAACGGCGATGATTGCGAGGGAACGACTGGAGCGGCAGCTCGACGACTTTGATCGCGGCCGGCGGTCGGAGGCGCTGACGTCTCTTTGGCGCGCCGCCGCACGCGGGGAGGACGCGCTCCCCGAACCGGGCGCCGACGTCAATCTCCACGCCCACACCTTCTTCTCGTACAACGCCTACGGCTATTCGCCGTCGAAATTCGCCTGGCTGGCGCGCAAGGCGGGGCTGGCGGTCGCCGGCATCGTCGATTTCGACGTCCTCGACGGCGTCGACGAATTCATCGACGCAGGGCGGCGGATCGGACTGAAGTGCTGCGCCGGATTGGAGTCTCGCGTATTCGTGCCGGAATTCGCGACGCTCGAGATCAATTCTCCCGGCGAACCAGGGGTCGCCTACAACATGGGCGTCGGTTTTCCGCGCGCCGCGTCGCATCCCTTCCTCGCCGAAATGCGCGCCGCCGCGGAGAAACGGACGCGTGGGATCATCGAACGCGTCAACGCGCATCTCGATCCGGTCAAGCTCGATTTCGACTTGGACGTCGCGCCGCTGACGCCGAGCGGCAACGCGACCGAACGCCACCTGTGCGAAGCCTACGAGCGCAAGGCGCTCGACGCATTTCCTGACGCCGCGCGCCGCACGGCTTTCTGGACGGAGCGACTGGGCGAAGCGCCGGCGGAGAGCGCGAAGCTGCAGGGGCTGATCCGCGCCAAGACGATGAAGCGGGGCGGCGTCGGCTATGTCGCGCCCGATAGGGGATCGTTTCCCGAGATGGCGAAGATGAACCGCTTCGTCGCCGAAGCCGGCGCGATTCCGACTGTCGCGTGGCTCGACGGCGCGAGCGAGGGCGAGCGGCGCATGGAGGCGTTCGTCGATATCGCCGTCGCATCCGGGGCCGCGGCGCTGAACGTCATTCCGGACCGCAATTACACGCCGGGCAAACCTGAGGCCAAGCTCAAGAACCTCTACGAGGTCGTCGCGCTCGCCGAGCGGCGGGGCTTCCCCGTCGTCGCCGGCACCGAAATGAATGCGCCCGGGCAGAAGTTCGTCGATACGTTCTCTTCCGCAGAGCTGAAGCCGTTGGCGCCGATGTTTCTGCGCAGCGGCTATATCGTCTACGCGCATTCGGTTCTGCAGCGCGCGGGCGGGCTCGGCTACCTCAGCGAATGGGCGAAAGCGAATTTCGCCTCGGTCGCAGCGAAGAACGATTTCTATGTCGCGGCGGGGCGCGCCCTGCGGCCCGGCGCCGAGGAGAAACTTGGCGCGCTCGACGCCGGCGTCTCGCCGAAACAATTGTTGGCCCGACTGGACTGAGAGGCTCGCCATGAACGACATTCCGCGCACTGAGCGCGCCGTGCAGCTGGTCGGACCCGACGAGCTCGAACTCAACGCCGCCAAACCGGTCGCCGACCCGGGTCCGCATCAGGTGCTGGCGAGAGTCGAGGCGGTCGGCCTGTGCTTCTCCGACCTCAAGCTGCTCAAGCAGTTCTCACAGCACAGCCGCAAGTCGGAAGTCCTGACTGGTCTCGACCCGCAGGCGCTGGCGGAAATGCCGAATTACGTACCGGGGGCTGCGCCGACCGTCCCAGGCCACGAAGCCGTCATCCGCGTCGTCAGGGTCGGGCCCGGCGTCGACCGCTACAGGACCGGCGAGCGGTTCATCGTCGAAACCGACTACCGCTGGCTGCCGACCGACAAGTCCAACGCGGCCTTCGGCTATAATTTCGAGGGTGGGCTGCAGGAATATGTACTGCTCGACGAACGGGTCATCACCTCGCCCGACGGCGAGTCGATGCTGATCCCGGCGCCCGAGGATCTGTCGGCCTCGGCGCTGGCTCTGGTCGAGCCATGGGCCTGCGTCGAGAACGCCTACACCGAGGTCCAGCGACGGACGCTGAAGCTCGGCGGCCGGCTGCTCGTGGTCGGCGATGCGCCGGTCGACCGCGCCGTCGCCGACAAATGCCCCGGTCGGCCGGGGTCGGTCGTCTTTGCGACCGGCGATTCCGTCGCCGCGCAAGCGGACGCGAGCTTTGACGACATCCTTTACCTCGGCGCGGACGCCGCGACGGCGGAGAGGCTGTTCGCGAAACTCGCCGCCGGCGGGTTGCTGGCCATCGTCCAGGGGGGCCGCAAGTTCGGCCGTCCGGTCAACACTCAGGTCGGCCGCGTCCATTACGGCGGCATCCGCGTCGTCGGAACCGCCGGCGCCGATCCGGCGGCGGCCTACGCCGCGATTCCGGTGAGCCCCGAGATCCGTCCCGGCGACAAGATCAACATCGTCGGCGCGGCGGGACCGATGGGGACGATGCACGTCATCCGCGACCTGTGCCAGGGCGCCAAGGGCGTGACCGTCTACGCCGGCGATCTCAACGACGAGCGTCTCGCCGGGCTCGAGACTCTCGCTTCGCCGCTCGCCGAGAAGAACGGCGTCACGCTGCGCGTCTACAATCCGTCCAAGTCTCCGCCGGACGTCGCCTTCGACTACGTCGTGCTGATGGCGCCCGTCGCCGCACTCGTGGCGCAAGCGGTCGCGGCGGCCGCGCCGAAGGCGATCGTCAACGTCTTCGCCGGCATCCCGGCCGACAAGACGGCCGCGGTCGACCTCGACGCCTATGTCGAGAAGCAGCTCTATTTCGTCGGCACCAGCGGCTCGGAACTGAAGGACATGCAGCAGGTGCTGGCCAAGGTGGTCGCGCGCGAACTCGACACGAATTTCTCGGTCGCGGCGGTGTCGGGGCTCGACGGCGCGATCGCCGGCATCCGTGCGGTCGAGCACAACCTTCTGCCCGGCAAGATCCTCGTCTATCCCTCCTGCCGTGGCCTCGAGCTGACGGCGCTCGGCGATCTCGGCGGCGACACGCCGCTCGGTCCCGGCCACTGGACTCTCGAGGCGGAGACGGCATTGCTGAAAAGGTTCGCCAAGCCATGACCGGGTCGCTCGCCAGTAAGGTCGCCATCGTCACCGGCGGCGCGCAGGGACTCGGCCGGGCGATTTCCGAACGCCTGGCGAACGAAGGTTGCGTCGTCGTCGTCGCCGACGTCAACGAACCGGGCGCCAAGCAGGCGGCAGGGGAGATCGCCGCGACGACCGGCGCCCGCGTCGTCGGCGTCAAGGTCGACGTCACCCGCGAAGCCGAGGTTGAAAAGCTGTTCCTCGACGCCGAGCGCGACTTCGGCCGCGTCGACGTCGTCGTCTCCAACGCCGCGATCCTGATCGCCTCGCCGATCGCCGAAGCCGACGCCGAGAAGTGGCGCGCGGTGATGACGGTCAACCTGTTCGGCTATTTCCTCGTCACCAAGCATGCCTGCCGGGCGATGGCGAAACAGCGCTCCGGCTCGATCATCAACATCAACTCCAAGTCGGGCAAGAAAGGCAGCGCCGCCAATTCCGCTTACGCGGCGACCAAGTTCGGTTGCATCGGCCACACACAGAGCGTCGCGCTGGAGATGGCCAAGCACAACGTCCGCTGCAACGCGATCTGCCCCGGCAATCTGCTCGACTCGCCGCTGTGGACGGATCCCGACAAGGGGCTGTTCGTTCAGTATCTGCACGCTGGCAAGGTTCCCGGCGCGAAGGACGTCGACGACGTCCGCGAGGCCTACGTCGACCAGGTGCCGATGAAACGGGGTTGCACTTACGACGATGTTTGCAACGCGGTGACCTTCCTTGCTTCCGACGCGTCCTCGTATATCACTGGCGTCGCGCTCAGCGTCACCGGCGGCCAGGAAATGAATTGAGGCGCGACGGGGCGTGACACCGCCGCGCAAAAATGGTGGAAGCTTCTCCCGCGAGCTCGGGGGAGGTGGAGATCGTTTCCCTCGCCGCGAAGGCTGGGTGGATTGAAATGACTTCACGCGTTCCGCGGGGCATCGCCGTTGTCGATATCGGCGCGACGAACAGCAAGGTTGCCCTTTTCGACGCCGGGCTGCGGGAGATCGCCCGACGCAAGACGGAAACCGTTCACCACGACGGTCCGCCCTATCGCCATATCGACGCGCAGCGCATCATCGAATTCGCGATCGGCGCCATCGGCGAGCTCGATCGGGTCCTGCCGGTCGACGTGATCGTCGTCAGCGGCTTCGGCTCGACGCTCGGCTGCGTCGACGAGAAGGGCGAGCTGGCGACGCCGGTCATGGACTATCTCGCCGAGCCGCCGGCGGAGATCGCCGAAGCTTACGCGAAGATTGCGCCGCCCTTCGCCGAAACGTTCTGCAACACCTGGCCCGCCGCGCTGTCGCTCGGCAGGCAGCTGTTCTGGCTCGAAACCGCGTTTCCCGAGGCGTTCGCGCGGGTGCGGTCGATCATGACCTGGAGCCAGTACCTCGCCTTCCGGCTGGGCGGGCGGCGGACCTGCGAGATCACCGCTCTGGGCGCGTTCTCGCAGCTTCTTGACGTGCTGAACGGCGACCTGTCCTCGGTCGTTCGGCAGCGTGGCTGGGCCGATCGCTTCGCGCCGCTGACGCGGGCCTGGGACGACATTGGCGAACTGAAGCGGGAGTTCCGCCCGGCGGCGTTCTCCGGCCGCGGGCGCATCCTCTGCGGCGTGCATGATTCCGACGCCAATTATCTGCGCTACCTCGCCGCGGGCTTCAACGAGCTGGCGCTGCTTTCGACCGGAACCTTCATCATCGGTTTCGAGAGTCAGACTGACATCCTGCGCCTCGATCCCAATCGCGAGACGTTCTCATTCACGAACGTGTTCGGGCGCCCGATCGGTTGCTGTGGTTTCTTCGGCGGCGGCGAGTTCGACAGGCTCCTTGCTGGAGCTTCGCCTTCGGCGGCCTCCGCGACGGACGTCGAAACGATCATCGCACACGCGGTGTTCGCCCTGCCGTCATTCAGCGACACCGGCGGCCCGGTAGCCGGAAGCGGCAATCGCGGACGGATCGAAGGTCCCTTCTCCGGCGCCCTCGCGCAGAGAGCGTCGCTCGCCACGCTTTATACTGCGCTGATGACCTCGGAAGCGCTCGACGCGGTTGAATCGCGCTCGCCGATCGTCATCGACGGACCCTTCGCGCGCAACGATCTCTTTTGCTCGCTGTTGGCCGCCCTGCGTACGCGCCAACGCGTCGCCTCGTCCCTGTTGCAGGAAGGAACGGCGGCCGGCGCAGCCGTGCTCGCTCTGATGAACCCGGACGGCGACGCGCCCGAATACCCTGTCGAGCTGAAGCCGCACCAGCCCGGAGCGTTTGCCGGCCTGCGCGCCTATCAGTCGCAGTGGCAGGCGAAGGCGCGCGCCCCGGTGCGATAACGGACCGAAGGCCGTCGGCGGTCTCAAAGGCGCGCGCCCGCACAGGGCCTCCGCCAGCGAACGGGCGCGCCTCGCGAAGCAGGGCCAAGACTTGGCGTGAATTGTCCGAACAAAGGCCGGTGCGGGCGTTTCGGCGCTATTGTTCTGGCGCTAGAGTGCGGCGGTCGCCTCAAACGAGGGGTCCTGAAATGTCCCATGCCGCCGCCGCGTTGATCGTCGTCGACGCTCAGGAATCGTTCCGCCATCGACCCTATTTCCGCGCCGATCGCCTCGACGCCTATCTCAAGCGTCAGCAGGCGCTGATCGACGGCGCCAAGCGGATCGGCGTCCCAGTCGTGCAGGTGTTTCACGTCGAAGAGACCGGCGTCTTCGCCGAGTCGTCCGGGTTCGTGACGACGCTCGCGCCGCTGCAGATCACGCCCGACGCGTTGTTCAAGAAGCGCCGGCATAGCGCGCTGATCGGCAGCGGGCTTGACGTCTGGCTGATTTCGCACGGGGTCAGGCGCGCGATCGTATCGGGCATTCGCACCGAACAATGTTGCGAGACGACGACGCGCCACGCCTCCGACCTCGGCTTCGTCGTCGATTTCGTTTCCGAGGCGACGCTGACGTTCCCGATGACCGACGCGCGCGGACGCGAATGGAGCGCCGACGAAATCAAGGCGCGCACGGAACTGGTGCTGGCGGACCGCTTCGCGCGCATTGCGACGGTCGAAGACGCGTTGGCCGGCTGAAAAGGCGGGAGCCGCGGATGAAGCCGTCGCGTGAGGTCGCGAAAGAGATAAAGGTCTTCGTGGTCGTCCCGCCCAACGTCCTGCTGCTCGACGTCGCCGGGCCGATGGAGGTGCTGCGCAAGGCCAATCTCGAGCAGCAGGCTCTTCGCTTCGTCGCGACCTATGTCGGTCCAGCTCCGGTCGTCGGCAGCTCGATCGGCCTCTCTGTGGCGGGCGTCGCGCCGCTGCCGGAGCGGCTGCCTGAGCGCGCGTTGGTGTTGATTTCCGGCAGCGTGTCGATCCCGATGGCGGCGAGCGCCGCCGGCGCCGGCGACGTCGCCGGGCAGGAGCAGGAGATCGTCGCGTGGCTGAAACGCGCCGTGCGGCCGTCGACGACTGTCGCCTCAATCTGCTCGGGGGCGCTGCTCGCGGCGCGCGCCGGCCTGCTGGACGGCAAGGCGTGCACAACCCACCACGCCTCGATCGCCGAGCTGAGAAAACTCGCGCCGCAGGCGCGCGTCGAGGAGAACCGGCTGTTCGTGATTGACGGCGAGCGGCTGACCAGTGCGGGAGTCACCTCCGGCGTCGACCTGATGCTGCACGTCGTCGCCGCGATGACCGGACCCGCCGTCGCCGTGGCGGTCGCCCGCTATCTTGTCGTCTATCTGCGGCGCAGCGCCGCCGACCCGCAGCTCTCGCCGTGGCTCGAGGGACGAAATCACATCCATCCGGCGATCCACCGGGTGCAGGACGCGATCGCGGCCGAGCCCGCGCGCGCATGGCCGCTGTCGGCCGCCGCGTGCGTCGCGGCGACCAGTCCGCGCAATCTGTCGCGGCTGTTCAACCAGCATGCGGGCATGTCGGTGACGACCTACGTCAACCGCGTGCGCGTCGCGCTGGCGCGCCAGCTCGTCATGGGTTCCCGCCTCGACGTCGAGGCCGTCGCCGAACGTTGCGGCTTCCAGTCGGCGCGGCAGCTCCGCCGCGCCTGGGCGCGACTCCACGACCTGTCGCCGAGCCGCGCCAGAGCCGAAGGCGGCGCTGACGAGCGCGACGCGGCCCTCGCCGCGCGCTGAAAGCGCTTGCCCGCGACCGGATACGCCTTCAACTTGTCACGCGCCGCCATCGCGTCGCCCGAGGCGCAAGCGGCGTGGCGGCGTCGCGCCGGCGAAGCGAGGCGGAGGAGGCGTGATTGATTGTCGTGCATCACCTCGAAAATTCGCGGTCGCGCCGGGTTCTCTGGCTGCTCGAAGAGATCGGCGTTCCCTACGAGGTCAGACTTTACGCGCGCGATCCCGCCACGATGCTCGCGCCGCCGGCGCTGCGCGCGGTCCATCCGCTCGGCAAGTCCCCTGTCATCGTCGACGGGGACGTCGCGCTGGCGGAGTCCGGCGCGATCATCGAATATCTCGTCGAAAAGAACCCCATTCCGGCCATGGCGCCGGCGCGCGGGACAGCCGAGTGGGTTCGCTATCTCTATTGGCTGCATTTTGCCGAAGGTTCGGCGATGCCGCCGCTGCTGCTCAAGCTGGTCCTCGACCGGATCGCCGCTGCGCCGCCCTGGCCGATCCGACCGATCGTCGCGGCGGTCGTGCGGCGCGCGAACGACCAAGTCGCGGCGCCGCGGCTCGCCGAGGACCTCGACCTGATGGAGGCGGAGCTCGGGCGTTCGACCTGGTTCGCCGGCGACGCCTTCTCCGCTGCGGACATTCAGATGAGCTATCCGATCGAGGCGTCGCTCCGCCGCGCCGGTCTCGACCACCGTCGCTCCAAGCTGATGGCCTGCCTCGAACGCATTCGCGAGCGCTCGGCTCCCCGGCGCGCGATCGCGCGCGGCGGCGGCGCCATCCCGCCTAAAGCTTGAAGCGGGCCCGCAGATCGGCGACTTGGTCGGCGGTCAGCGGGCGAATCTTGTGCGAGCGCAACAGCAGGAAGAGCTTTGCCGTCTCTTCGAGTTCTTCGGTCGCGTATTGCGCGTTGGCGAGGCTCGATCCAGCGACCACCGGGCCATGGTTGGCGAGCAGCACCGCGTGATGCTTGCCGGCCAAGGCGCCGACCGCCCTGGCGAGTTCCTTGTCGCCCGGCGCGAAATAGGGGACGAGCGGCAAGCGACCGACGCGCATGACGAAATAGGCGGTCAGCGGCGGCAGCGCGTCCGTCGGGTCGATGTCGTCGAGGACGCTCACCGCGACCGAGTGAGTCGAATGCAGGTGAACGACGGCGCGGCAATCGACGCGCTGCTCGTACATGACGATGTGCAGGAACGATTCCTTGGTCGGCGGATCGCCCTCGATCAAATGGCCGCTTGCGTCGAAGCGCGACAGGCGCGCCGGATCGAGCGCGCCGAGCGAGGCGTTGGTCGGCGTCATCAGCCAGCCGCCGTCGTCGAGCCGCACCGAGATGTTGCCGGTCGAGCCGAACGTCAGCCCGCGTGCGAACAGCGAATCGCCGACCGCGCAGATTTCGTCGCGCGCGTTGGAGTGAGCGCTCATGGACTTACCCTTCCTGCAGCATGCGCCACGCTTTGACGAAAAAGTCGGGTGCGCCGAAATTGCCTGACTTGAGGGCGAGGGCGAGCGGCGCGCCGCCCAGACTGAGCGTCCACGGCACGCCCGGGTCGATCTCCGGCCCGATTTCAAGCGCGCGGACCCCGAGCGCGGCGACCACCGCGCCGGCGGTTTCGCCGCCGGCCACCAGCAATCGCGTGTAGCCGCGCTGCTTGAGTCGTTCGCCGATCGAAGCCAGCATCCCTTCGACCAGCGCGCTCGCCTTGTCGCGTCCGAGTTTGGCCTGGACGGCGGCGATCGCCTCCGGTTCGGCGCTCGAATAGACAATCGGGGCGATTGCGCCGGCGTTGGCGTCAATCCAGTCGGACACCGCGTCCGCCGATGTCGCGCCGGCGGCGATGTCGAGCGCGCTGATCTGGAGCGCGCGCGCGCCGGCGGCGACCGCTGCGGCGATCTGGCCACGGGTGGCGGCGGAACACGAACCGACGAGCGTCGCTCCCTTGCCCCTCGGGGCGAGCAGACGATCGCTCGATTCGCGCAGGCCGAGTTTGCCCGCCCTGCGGAAGTTCGCCGGCAGGCCCATGGCGATTCCAGAACCGCCGGTCACCAGCTTCATGCCCGAGCAGGCTTCGCCGATCGTGCGCAGATGCGCGTCGCAAACCGCGTCGACGACGACGATGCGCTCGCCGTTCCGCCTCGCCTGTTCGAACGCGCGCAAAATCCCGGTGGCGCCCGCCTCGACGGATTGCAGGTCGACCAGCCCGACCCTCCGCGTCGTCTGGCGCTGCAACACGCGCACAAGGTTGGCGTCGCGCATCGGCGTCAGCGGATGGTCGCGCATCGCGCTCTCCGACAGCAGCGCGTCGCCGACGAACAGATGGCCCTTGAAGACCGAGCGGGCGTTCGCCGGGAACGCCGGGCAGGCGACGGTGAAATCGGCGCCGGTCAGGTCCATCAGCGCTTCGGCGACGGGCCCGATGTTGCCCTTGTCGGTCGAGTCGAAGGTCGAGCAATACTTGAACACGAGCTGCTCGGCGCCGGCGGCGATCAGCGTCCGCGCCGCGGCGACCGACATCGCGACCGCCCCGCCGGCCGGAATGTTGCGCGACTTCAGCGCCACGACGACGGCGTCGGCGGCGTCGAAATCGAGTTCGGGATCGGGGACGTCGATCGCCTGGATCGTCTTCATCCCTTCGCGCGACAGCGTCAGAGAGAGGTCGGTCGCGCCGGTCAAATCGTCGGCGATGGCGCCCAGCAGCATCAATCGTTCCCTTTCTGACGCTTCGTCACGCGGTGGCGCCGAAGACGATCTCGTAACCGACGTCGACGATCGTCGGCTCGCCGCGGCTTGGCGCGCCGTCGAGGATCATCCTGACGGCGGTCTTGCCGATCTCGAAGCGGTGCGAGCGAATCGTCGACAGCGGCAGCGGCAGCGCCGCCCCGATGCTGAGCCCATTGAAGCCGAAGATCGCCAGGCGCTGCTTGATCGCGATGGCTTCGGCCAGGCAATGGAATACGCCGCCGACGGCCATGTCGTCGTTGGAAAAAACGGCGACGTCGATCGAGGGGGCGCGGGAGAGCAGAATCGCCAGCGTCCGACGCCCCGCCATTGTCGACGATGGGCCGTCGTGCAACGCGACGTCGACGAAGCTCACGCCGGCTTCGCGCAGCGCTTGGGCCAGCCCGTCGAAACGCAACCGGGCGCGGCGATCCCTCAGCCAGTCGTGGCCGACATAACCGAAGCGCCGATAACCGCGCTCGAGCAGGTGAACGCCGACATCGAAACCGGCGTGACGGTGCGACATGCCGACCGCGATGTCGATCGGCGTCGAGTCGATGTCCATCATCTCGGCGACGCGAACGCCTGCGCCGAGCAGCATCCGCTGCGTCGCCTCGGTATGGTCGAGGCCCACGACGAGCATGGCGTGCGGCTTCCAGGCGAGCAGAGAGCGCACGAGGCGCTCCTCCGTCGCGAGGTCGTATTCGGTCACGCCTACCACCGCCTGTACGCCAGACGCATCGAGCGCCGCATGGACGCCTTGCAGCACTTCGGGGAAGACGATGTTGGACAGCGACGGGATGACGACCCCGATCAGGTTCGAAGTCGCCGAGGCGAGGGTTCCGGCGACGCGGTTGGGCACATAACCGATCTGGTCGACCGCCAGCAGAACCTTCTTCCTCGTGTCGTCCGCGATCGCGCCCTTGTTCCTCAACACGCGGGACACGGTGATTTCACTGACGCCGCTGAGTTTGGCGACCTCGGCCAGTCTCGCTCCGTGTTTTCCGCCTCGGCGCCGTTTTAGGATCGCCATGCCGCGTTCGTTTCCTGGAACGACGCTTGCCTCCGGCGCTGGGCAAGCGTAAATGACAGCGCTAACATTGGTACCAGAGCGACCGATCGCCGGCAAGCCCCGGCGCCGCCAGAAAGACGAAACCGCATGCCCCGCGAAGCGCCCGCCAAGGCCCGGAAGACCCATGCGGCGAGCGGCGCCGACGGAAGCCCGCGCGTCGCTGTAATCGGCGCCGGCGCGATGGGCCTCGGCGTCGCCCAGTCGCTCGAACGGGCGGGACTGGACGTCGTCGGTTACGATCCGAGCGCCGCCGCCAAGGCGAGGCTGGTCGAGGCCGGAATCGAATCCGCAGTCAGCGCCGCCGCGGCGGCCGCCGACGCCGACGTGCTGGTAGTGACGGTGGTCAACGCCGAACAGACGCGATCGGCGGTGCTCGGGCCTGGCGGCGCCGCGAAAGCGATGAAGCCCGACGGCGTCGTCGTCGCGTCGGCGACGATCGCGCCCGACGTCGCGCGCGCGCTGGCGCAGGAGGTCGAGGCGCTCGGGCGCGCCTATCTCGACGCGCCGATCAGCGGCGGCGCGGCGAAGTCCGCCAAGGGCGAGCTGACTGTGATGGCGTCCGGCAAGCCCGCCGCGTTCAAGCGGGCGCGGCCCGTGCTCGAGGCGATGGCGACCACAGTCTACGAACTCGGCGCCGAGGCCGGGATCGGTTCGTCATTCAAGCTCGTCAATCAGCTTCTCGCCGGCGTCCACATCGCCGCCGCGTGCGAGGCGATCACCTTCGCCAAGCGGCTCGGGCTGGACATGGAGATGGTCTACAAAGTCATCACGTCGTCGGCCGGCAATTCATGGATGTTCGAGAACCGCGTGCCCCACGTGCTCGCCGGCGATTACCGGCCGCTCAGCGCCGTCGCGATCTTCACCAAGGATCTCGGCATCGCCAGCGACGTCGGCCGCGCCAGCAATTTTCCGCTGCCGCTGGCGGCGACCGCTCTGCAAATGTTCTTGATGACCGCCGCGGCGGGCATGGCTCGGGACGACGACGCCTCCGTCGCCCGCCTGTTCGCCCAAATCGCCGGCCTCGAATTGCCGGCGGCGCCGAGCGAAGTCTAGCCGGCGCTGGCCCGGCTCTGCGTCTGCTTTTCGAACTCAGGCGCTCGCACGCGCCACAGATCGCCCCCAGGTCGACCGCATCGGCCATGCGCCAAACTTTCGATTCGTCGGCGCCAGCGCGCCAGACAAGAACGATTCGGCCCGTGTCAGTTCAACCGGCGCGGCGCGGCCAGGGCGCGTTCCGCCGCGCACAAATGGCTACGGGGGCTCGCCGCCGCGTCTAGGGCGGCGAATTTCGGCCGCCGATCAAGCGCTGTCCCGTCTTGGGGTCGAAGAAATGGGCCTGCTCCGCCTCCAGCGAAAGTTTGATCGTGTCGCCCTCCCGTACGGCGAGCCGCTCTCTCAGCACTGCGACGATCTGGGTCTCGCCGGCGTGCGCAATCAGATGCGTTTCCGATCCGGTCGGTTCGACGAGCGAGACCTTGCACGGCAGCCCGCCGATCGGATCGACATGGATGTGCTCGGGGCGGATTCCGAACACGACCTGTCGGCCCGCCCAATCGCCTAGCGCGGGCGCGATCGCCGTCGACGAGCCGTCGGGCAGAGCCAGACGCGCGGCGTTGGCGCCGTCGATCCGGCCCGATACGAGATTCATCGCCGGCGAACCGAGAAAGCTCGCGACAAAGAGATTCGAGGGCCGATCGTAGAGCTCGAGCGGGGCGCCGCTCTGCTCGACCCGCCCGCCGTTGAGTACGACGATCTTGTCGCCCATCGTCATCGCTTCGACCTGGTCGTGCGTGACGTAGACAGTCGTCGTCCGAAACCGGCGCTGCAGCTCCTTGATCTCGCCGCGCACCTGCACCCGCAGCTTCGCGTCGAGATTGGACAGCGGTTCGTCGAACAGAAACACCTTCGGGTTGCGGACGATCGCCCGGCCCATGGCGACGCGCTGCCGTTGACCGCCCGACAATTGCCGCGGATAGCGATCGAGCAGCGACTCGAGTCCGAGCGAGGCGGCGGCGGCGGCGACCCGGCTCTTGATTTCGGCCTTCGGCATGTGCGCGAGTTCGAGCGCGAAGCCGAGGTTCTGCGCGACCGTCATCTGCGGGTAAAGCGCATAGTTCTGGAACACCATCGCGATGTCGCGGTCCTTCGGCTCGATGCTGTTGACGACGCGGTCGTCGATCGCGATCTCGCCTGACGTGATCGTCTCCAGGCCGGCGATCATGCGCAACAGCGTCGACTTCCCGCAGCCTGACGGCCCGACCAGGACGACGAATTCGCCGTCGGCGATGTCGACCGAGACGCCTTGAATGACGTCGACGGCGCCAAAGGACTTGCGAACGTTGCGGAGTTGAACAGTCGACACAGGAAGTCCTTTTCGTAGCGCGTCTCGGTCACTGCCGCCCGGCGCGCGCCGGGCGAACGCGGATCGCCTGGTAGGGCTTCGCCGGCAACGCGACCGCGAACGCGGCCGCCGGCTTGGGATCGCTGAGCGCCCCGCCGCGTTGTCGCAGGCGCGGATAGACCGGACACGGCACGCGCTTGGCCGGCGCGATCGTCATGTTCCAGGCGTCGATCACGTCGACCTCGTAGGGTCGATCGTCCTGCGGCAGACCGGCGGCCCAGACGGCGGGTTGGTGCTCGCCCAAATAGATGAGCCTATAGTCGCCTTCGCTCGCCGCAGAAACGCGGCTCCAGGGGAAGGCGTCGGTCGAGGCCGGCGTCAGGCCCTGCTTGACGTCCTCTTCGATGATCGATCGCAGAAACGCGACGCGCTTCCAGCTTTCGCCGCGCAGCGTTCCGCCCTTGGCCCACCACAGCTCGTCGTTTGGCGCTGAGTAACATTCGCCGTGGCCGGCGTAACCGCCGCGGACGACCGTGACCCAGAATCGATGAGTCAGCTCCTGGGCTGTGAGATCGCCCCAGGCGAGGCTGATGTCGCCTTCGTATTCGAGCTCGTCGTTGACGATCGGCTTGCCCCAATCCCGCCGCCAATCGGCGGTGCGCTTGACGTTCCAGTTCTGGATGCAGACGTGGTCGATCCAAGGCTTGCGGTGGTCGAACGGCATCGTCTCTTCGCCGTTGTGGATCGACTTGAGGTGCCGCGCCGGGTCGCCCTCCTCGATGATGTGGAAGAATCGGTCCCACCGCGCGACCGGTTTTACGTCGAGAAGGAAATCGTACTCGTTGGCGAGCGACCACCAGACGTTGCGAAATGCAGCGAGGCGGGCGACCAGATAGCGCACGTAGCGATCGTCCTGTTCGGACGTCATCGTGCAATAGCCCCAGCGATCGTAAGGGTGAAAAACAATGACGTCCGCTTCGATTCCCAGCGCGCCCAGCGCCGCGACCTGCGTCTCAAAATGCCGGAACGCAACGACGTTGGGCCGATCGAAATCCAGGCCGCCGTCGGCCCGACGGACATAGACGTCGTGGAGCGGCTCGTTCTCGTTGAAGACGTAGTGCTTGGGGAAGACGCCCATGCGCAGCTTGTTGAAGCGCGCCTGCCGCAGCGACTCGAGCGTCTGGCGCTGCGTGTCGAGCGGCTGGTGGGTCCAGGCGTAGCACGTGGTGCCGAAGGGAAAGAACGGCGTTCCGTCGGCGTAGGCGAAGTGATGTCGGTTGCGGACGCCGACCGGGCCATGATTCACAGGGCCTGCCGATCCGCAGCGGAAGCGGCCGGTCAGGCCATCGAGCGTTTGGTGGTTCGAGTGGGTCTGGAAAGACCATTCGCCCTCGGCGTCCGGCATGAAGCGAACGCGATAGACGCCGTCGCCGTCGTAGAAGCCCGGCGCCGAGACGCGACGATTGCCGAAACGGAACTCGACGTCGATCGTCACGTCGACGAACGGATTGCCGTCCGCGGGCCCGGCGAACGCGGCCTCGAATACGCCCCATTTTTCGACGCCCGAGGTCATCCTTTACTCCTTGATCGCGCCGCTCGTCAGACCAGAGACGAAGTAGCGCTGGAAGATGAGGTAGACGATGGTCGCCGGCAGCACGGTCATGACGATCGCCGCGTTGAGCTGGCCGTAGTCGTTCGAGAACTGGCTCTGGAACGACATCAATCCGAGCGGCAGCGTCCACATGCCGTTGTCCTGCAGGATCACCAACGCCATCGCGAATTCGTTCCAGGTCGCGACGAAATCGAGGATCAACAGCGCGGCGAGGACCGGCACCGCGATCGGTACGAAGATGCGGCGGAAGATGGTGAAGTGCGAAGCGCCATCGACGAGAGCCGCTTCGCTGAGCTCTTTGGGGATCTCGTTGAAGAAGCCGTGCAAGACGAACACCTGATACGGCACGCCGAAGGCGAGGTAGGGCAGGATGATGCCGACGAAGCGATTGATGAGGCCCAACGCGTTGACCAGCGTGAAGAGTGGGGCGAGCATCACCTGGAACGGCAACATCGTTCCGAACAGCACCAGCAGGAAGATCGCCCGTTT
>Ga0181517_10003276_pt1 | contig 15500 bp, 17 predicted proteins | sample PEATcosm2014_Bin_31_FD_119748 | JGI IMG/M metagenome (GOLD analysis project Ga0181517, IMG submission 119748) | Peatland microbial communities from MTU Mesocosm Facility, Houghton, MI, USA - PEATcosm2014_Bin01_30_metaG | ecosystem: Environmental > Terrestrial > Soil > Wetlands > Peat | place... | reverse complement strand
GGCCGGCCGACGCCGCGCATCGTTCCGCCACCGAGCCGGAAATACATCGCCGGCTGGCGCACGCTGGTGGTTCCGCCCCAACCGCCGATGTAATGCGCCGGCGGCGCTGCCCCGCTGATTTGCAGCAGCCAGACAAAATCGTCCACCGTGCCCGATCGATCCGCATCGCCCCAGCGCACATCGTGCAGAGTCGATTCCACCGGCTGGCCCATCGCCGCGTGAACGCGATACGTGAGCAAACCGTCCAGACCGGCGCACTCATCCACTTCATTGAAATGCGGCAACGGCCGGCCCGCGTACAGCACGCGCGACCCATCCCGGCTGCACACCGGCGGGTGATCGGCGTTGTTCATCGTCCCCTCGGCCAGATCGGATGCGGGCATCAAATCCTTCAGGCCCTGCTGATACTGAATGCCGATCGCATCGCACCCGAAATCGTCCGCGATGCGCATCGCCGCCACATACATCCGGCATTGCTGGCGAATCTGCGCATCGGTCAGATCGGTAGTTTCGTCAGGCCCGGTCTGAAACGTCATGCCGTGTTCGCCCATCCACCAGCGCACATCATCCGCTTCGCGGTCGCTGACCTGCGTCGATTCGTAATAGAGCGCCGATTGGCTCAGGCGTTCCTTGTACACGCCGGTCGGATTCAGCAACTCATCGGGGATGATCGCGTTGTACATCCCCATGCACCCTTCGTCGAAGACGCCCATGATCGCCTTGTTGCGTTGAAGCTCGGCCGCCAGAGCCTCGCCGAGTTTCCGCTCCGGATGCGCCGCCGCCGCGTGGCTCAGCTTCATCACGTGCGTCAGCTTGTGCGGCGAGAGGCCGGTCTTGAGCCAGCGCTTCAGGTGATGGTGAAAGAACGAATCCGTGAAATCCTCGCTCCAGAGCGTTGAATAGTCGACTCCCGCCTTGGTGAGCGAGCCGTTGAGATTGAGCATCCCGACCAGCCCCGGCCAGGTTCCCGAAAAATTCGCCACGGTCAAAATCGGCCCGCGATGTGAAATCAATCCGCTCAGCACATGATGCGAATACTGCCAGACCGCCTCGGCCACGATCAGCGGCGCATCCGGATCGATGGTGGAAAAGACCTTCATCCCCTCGGCCTGCGATTGGATGAAGCCGTGACGTTCGGCTTCCTTATACGGATGGGCGCGGACAAGCTCATGGCCGTGTTTGGCGACGGCCTCGGCCAGTGTCTTCTCCATCTTGTCCTGCTCGGCCCAGCAGGTTTGATTGGCGGCCAGGCGGAGATCGCCGCTGGCGACCAGCAGCACGCGGTTCTTGCCGAGTTTCTTGGGTTTGTCGATGGTCGGAAGCTGGTATTTGCTCATGGGATGCCTCAGAGATCTGCGGTCATGGTGCAAATTGATGAGTCAGATTGTCAGCCACAGAGGTCACAGAGAGCACCGAGGCAAAGGCGGGCATATGCAGGGCAATGCGCCGACTCATTCTTCTCTGTGACCTCTGTGTGCTCTGTGGCTAAATTCTGCATCTTCGTAAAGCCCAACCGCTATGCACTTTCGTCGGGGATCGCTTCAACCTGTCGCCACACGCCGTCCGGGCACATCACCTCACACGGCCGGAAGCGCGATTTGTATTCCATCGCGCCGCAATCCCGAACCCAGTAACCGAGGTAATAGTACGGAATTCCCCTCGCCGCCGCAAAATCCAGTTCGACCAGCGCCCCAAACGTTCCCAGCCCGCGGTTCGATTCGGCCGGGTCGTAATAGAAATAGACGGTGCTCAGCGATTCCTGGCATACATCGCAGATGCCAATGGCCAAAAGCTTTCCCGAACCGTCGCGGTAGGTGAATTCCAGCGTCGTCACGGGCGAGGCCGACCAGAATTCCTCCATCGCCTGGCGGCTCTCGACCGCTTCTCGCCCATGCCGCAGGCGCAGATATCGCTCGCACAATTCGTACTTCTCCTCATTGAACTTCGGCGGCCCAAACTGAATTTTCAGATCGCGATTGCGCAGTGCGGCCCGCCTTTGCGACCGGCTGGGCGCGAACAAGGCAGTAGGCACGCGGATGGGAAGACACCGCCGGCATCCCCGGCAGATCGGCTGATAAAACATCCGCCCATTACGACGAAACCCCGCGTCCATGAAGGCGTGATACAAACCCGGCTCAACCCGCCCGGCCGCGAAGGCGCGGATGGTCATCACCCGATCCGCCAAATAGGGACACGGCCGGCCGGGGAGTTCGGTCATCGGCACCGAAACCGGCGGCGCGGCGGCGGGAAAGGCGCAATGCGGTGCGTCGGCAAATTGCGGCAAGGCGATGGGCATGGGCGGATTCTACACCGGTTCATGATCGGGAGGCGCCTGAGGTCGAATCCCCAGGTTCTGATCGCAGGGCGCGAACCCGTAGCCGCAAGCCTCCATCTTTCCGGTCCGCCAACCAGCGATATAATGCAACTATGCAGCGCATGACCCGAGCGAAATGGGTGTTTGCCGCCGCCTTCTTGATATGGCCGCTGTGGCTAATTGTCGAAGTCGCTTTAACCGGCAACCGAGCCACGACGGCTCTTTGCGTACGTTTGTCGATTGTCGCGGCATTGAGCATCGTCTGCCTGGTTTGGGCCTTCAGCGAGATTGCGATCGCCAAGGGTCATAGTGCATGGAATGGTCTTTGGGCTTTGATTCCCACGGCGGGCTGGCGGCACGTGCTCAATTTGCCCGATCGGCCGTCGTCAAAGCCCGATGCAGTGGCACCTACGTCGTCCTCGCCCACTGGAAAAGAAGCGGAGGCGTCGCTTTGCAGGATGCCGGTCCCACGCCAGTCTCTTCCCGTGGGTATGTGGCAGTTCCTTTTGGCTCGACCATCAGTCTACCTTCCTATTGGCTTTATCCTCGCTCCCGCAGGCCTCTGGGCTGGTGTGCTCTTTGCACCAGCTGGACCGCATCCCGCACCATCAACGGCCAGCATTGTGTTAATCACCACTTGTGTATCCGGCTCTGGATTCATTCTGTTATTCCTTAGCCTGCGGTCGTGGATCGGCTTCTTCCGGCAAGCTCCTTTCGTGCCCGCAGTTGTCTCTCACATCGGTACGTTCGACGTGGGAGGCCCCGTATGGGTATCATTCACAACGCAGACGGCCCCCAATTACACGCATCGCCAGAAAATCGCTCGCAGCCGCGCACGCACCTTCGTGCTAAACGAGCATGTTATGATCTTCGCTGAACTCAGCCGGTTTGGCTTGAAGGCAGCCTATATGCCCGATATGTCGTCGAACCCTGGCCAATGAAAGAACCAAAGAGCCCAGTTGATCCCTTCACCGCTTGAAACGCTGGCGCAATTCCCGCATAACCTGTTCGCCTGGGGCGGCCTGAACCTCGCCGTTGTCCAGCGCCGCCACGCGACGGCGAACCTCGGCCACCTGCCGCGCCGTAAATTCGTCCGACACGATGCCCTGCCAGAGGGCTTCGGCCACTTCGTCGCGCTCCCGCGGGTCCAGAGCCATCGCCTCAGTCAGGATTTGGTCCTTGGTCATCGACATAGATTCCCTTTCGTGATCGCACTGCCGGATACATCATAGCGTGGAACGCGCGGAGAGACGATATCGCCTTGAGACCGCGAATCCGCTATTATTTCTCGCTATGACTCAGCACGACGTCATCCGCAAGCTCGACGATCAGCCGTTCAAGCCATTCCGAATCCGGCTGGTCAACAACTCGACGTACGACATCCTCGATCCGGGGATGATCATCGTCGGCGACAGCAGCGCGGTCGTCGCCACGCGGAATATCAGGGACGAAACCGGACACCGCGTGACGACCGATTGGCGCACCGTATCCATCGCGCACATGCTCGAATTTTCTGATCTCCAGTCGTCCGGAAACGGCAGGCGAAAAGGCAAGAGTTAGCTTCGCCGTCCCCCTCACCTCCCCGAAATTCCGCTGCCGGTCTTAAATGCGGCGAGAACGCCGATGGCGATCATGGCGAGGCCCATGGGGCTGAAAAAATACTCAGCGAGTTTGTCTGAGGGGAGATCAAAAAGTGAGACGCCGGGAGCTACGCGGGCGAGAATGATCTCAGCCACGACCACCTTGGCGAAGAGGATCGCAAGAATCGTCGTGACCGCCGCAATCAGGCCTCCGATGGGGCTGGTGTCCTTATTTCCGGCCACCATGCCAATGCCCGCCGCAACGCCGATGGCAATGGCAATGAAGCCAACCGCATACCCGGTTGCTGCGGCAACGATAATCCATAAGCCGCTGGCCACCAGAGCGGCGATGGCGCTGAAAATCGTGCCGGCCAGCAACGGCCCCATCAGGGCGGTGGCGCTGCGCTTGGCGGCTTTCTTGGCCGTCCTACCTGATGCAACCGCGCGGGCGGGCGCGGTGGCGACAGCGGTCTTCCTTCCCGTGCGGACGTCATAACCGCAATTGACGCACAGCACGGCGCCGGCGGCGAGGGGCGACTTGCACTGCGGGCAACTGCCCACGGCCGTGGGTTCCGGAACCGTTCTGGCCTGCTCGGCCAGCGTGTACATCGCGTCCAGGGAGTTGTCCTGTTCCTCTTCCGGTATGCCAATGGCAGGCGGGGCGCTTTGTGCGGGCTTTGGCATCGGCGGCGGTGTTGCGGCGGGCGGCTTGGATCTCGCGATTGGCGGCGGCATGGCCGGGGCGTCGGCCAGACCTTCGCCCGGCGCGATAACCAGCGTATTTCCGCAGGCCGGGCACCGCGCTTTCTTGCCCGCCGCGGTGGCCGGCGCCTTGAGTTTCTTCCCACACGGGCACATGACGTGGATAATGTTGGCCGTTGTCACCGCGCACCGCCTTTCCCTTGAGTAACGATCGAGGAGACCGGCGTACATATACCAGATTTCGGCGCGGGAAGAAATGAGGACGGCCGCGTTGGCACAATCGGATTATTAAGAGAGCTTCGGTAACTCGATCCTCGCGTACGGCTTGGCCGGGTCGTCGTTCAGCAGTTGGACGATGTGCCCGACAGCCTGGCGGTTGGCGAGCCACATGAATTGGGTGGCGGCATCGGCTTGGGGAATCCAACGGAAGGCCGTGTGTTCTTCGTTGAGTGCCACGCTCTCGGCGCGATCGACGACGGCGGCGAACTGGACGCAGTGCCAGAGCGTGTCCTGCGCGGCGATGTAGAAAATGTCGACCGGTTCCAGGCGATACAATTCCCGCGGGGCCAGGGCGGTTTCTTCCTTCAATTCGCGGATCGCGGCTTGCCAGGCGGTTTCGCCGCCCTCGATGCCGCCGTAGACCGTTTGCCACGTGTTGCCCAGAAAATCGTTATCGCGTCGTTTGAGTTGGAGAAATTCCCATGCTGCGTCGCAGGGGTCGCGGCGCAGGACATAGCAGCAGATCATGTCGTGGCGGATGTTCACGTCGATTTCCGGCCGGGGCGGAGGTAATGCTGCCCGTCCACGCGCTTCACCATGCCGCGCAGGGTCATGAGCGTCAGTTCCTGCATGACGACCTGGGCGGGGAGATCGGCGGATTCTACGATCGTGTCAAGTTGAGTGGGATCGTCATCGATCTGTGCGAGGATCAGTCGCTGGCGATCGGTCATCGTGCCCAGGCGCGGGTCCGAAGGCGCGGGGCCGTCGCCGCCGTCGTGGGTGGTGGGGCCGCCGGCGTGGGAGAAGAGATCGCCATTGGTGGCCGCGGCGGCGATTTGATCGGCGGGCGCCCAGACGATATCGGGGAGCGGGCCGAGGCCTTCGAGGATGTGCTCCAGGCATGTGACCAGCGTGGCGCCGTCGCGGATGAGTTCATGGGCGCCGCCGGACATGGCGTTATCGACCCGGCCGGGCAGGGCGAAGACCGGCCGGCCGTGATCGCTGGCGGCCACGCGGGCGGTGATCAGAGCGCCGCTGCGCGTGTCGGCCTCGATGACCAGGACGCCGCGCGACAGGCCGGAGACGACGCGGTTGCGGCGGGGGAAATTTTCCTTCAGCGGCGGTGTGCCCATGGGGAATTCGCTGACGACAGCGCCCTGGCCGGCGATCTGGCTGAAGAACTTCTCATTCTCCGGCGGATAGGCGATATCAACGCCGCAGCCCAGGACGGCGATGGTGCGGCCGAGGGTTTGTGCAATGGCGCCGCGATGGGCGGCCGAATCAACGCCGCGGGCGCCGCCACTGACGACGGTGAGACCGGCCCCGGCCAGAAGTGCGGCGAAGCGTTCGGCCTGTTCCCGGCCGTAATAACTGCATCGACGCGAACCGACGATGGCGATGGCATTGAGATCGCGTGGCTGCAAATCACCACGGACATAGAGCACGGCCGGCGGATCGGGGATGGCACGCAGCGTGGCGGGATAGGCCGGGTCGTCGAGGCACACGAGCGAAACGGACGCCGCGGCGCATTTTGCCAGTTCATCATCGACGCGGACGGCGGCGTCGCGCAGGGCGCTCTCGATCTGATGCGCCCGCTGCGGGCCGATGCCGTTGATTTGCTCCAGCAGCAAGCGATCGGCGGCGCAGGCGGCGGCGACGGAACCGGCGGCTTCCACCAGCCGCGCCGTGAGCACGTTGCCGATCCCTTCGGTCAGGGACAGTTGCAGCCAGTCTCTCAGTGGCACGCTCATCTCCGGAAATTGCGGTGTCTGGTCAGGCCGGGGGAACAAGGCTCTCGATGACCGACACGGCCAGTTCCCGCGGCACATCATCGCGCACGATCACGTGGCCGATCCGCGTCGGCAGTACGAACCGCACCAGGCCGGCGCGGACCTTTTTGTCATACGCCATCGCATCGGCGACGGCCGCGACGGGGAGTTTCATCCCGCCGACGGGGAGGCCGGCCGCGCGGATCAGATCGACGATGCGATTTTCGACCGAAGCGTCGATCATGCCCAGCCGCCGCGCCAGCCTTGTGGCGGCGACCATGCCCAGCGCCACCGATTCGCCGTGGGAATAAGAATATTCGGAAATGGATTCGATGGCGTGGCCGAAGGTGTGGCCGAAATTGAGATGCGCCCGCTCTCCCTTTTCAAACGGATCGGCGGCGACGACGGCGGCCTTGATGGCGACATTGTGGGCCACGAGATCGGCCAGGGCGTCCAGATCGGCGGCGACCAGCCTTTCGATCGACGATTGCAGTCTGGAAAACCCATCGGCATCACGGATGATGTCGTGCTTGATGCACTCGGCCAGGCCGCCGACCAGTTCGCGTTTGGGCAGCGTCGCCAGCACGTCGGGATCGATGAGCACGCCGCGCGGCTGGTGGAAGGCGCCGATGAGGTTCTTGCCCAGCGGGTGGTTGACGCCGGTCTTGCCGCCCACGCTGGCATCGACCATCGCCAGAAGCGTGGTCGGGACTTGGATAAAGGGCAAGCCGCGCAAAAGGGTGGCGGCCACAAATCCCGCCACATCACCGACAACCCCGCCGCCGAGGGCGACGATCGGATAGCGACGGTCGATGCGCCTTTCGAGGAAGAAGCTGTAGAGCGATTCGACCTGGCGGACGGTCTTGTTGTCTTCGCCGCGCGGGAAGATCGCGGCGTCGATGGCGACGCCGGCCGACTGGGCGGCGTCGCGCAGGCGCGGCAGCCACGAATCGGCCAGCGCGGAATCGGCGATGACGCCCATCCTCGGCGAGCCGGTGAGCTTGCGCACGAGGTGAGGCACGTCAGACAGCAGCCCGCGCCGCACGACGATGTCGTAGGAATCCTGAGCCAAATCAAGGTGAATGACCTGCGGATCTGTCACGGCGGGATTGTAACGGGGGAGGGGAGAAATGCGAATCAACCGCAAAGCCGCCGAGACGCACAGAAGAAATCACGCGGAGATGGATTGGATCACACCGTCATCCCCGATTCGGCGTCCACTTTTTGCTGGGCTTTCATGGCTTCCCATTCTTCCAGTGTGATGGTGGCCTCGCGGGCCTGGGAGCCTTTGTAGTCGCCGACGATGCCGGTGGCGGCCATCTGCTCGATCAGTCGGCTGGCGCGGCTGTAGCCGATGGTCAAGCGGCGCTGCAGCAGGCTGACGCTGCCGCGGCGGGTTTCCAGCACCACGCGCACGGCGTCGTCGAACAACTCGTCCTTCTCCATGTCGCCGCTGACGCTGGCGGATCGAATCTGCACCAGTTCCGGCTCGTACTGGGCCTCGGCGGATTCGCGGACGATGCGGACGGCCTCGCGCATCTCGCGGTCGTCGATGAAAGTGCCCTGCGAACGGATGGGCTTGCTGGCGCCGGGGGGCATGAAGAGCATGTCGCCCTGGCCCAGGAGCAGGTCGGCGCCGTTCTGGTCGAGAACGATGCGGCTGTCCATCTTGCTGGCAACCCGGAAGGCCAGTCGCGAGGGCATGTTGCTCTTGATCAATCCGGTTACAACCGTGGCCTGCGGGCGCTGCGTTGCCAGCACGAGATGAATCCCGACCGCCCGGCTCTTTTGCGCCAGACGCACGATGAATCCCTCAACCTCCTTGCCGCTGGTCATCATCAGATCGGCCAGTTCGTCGATGATGATGACGATGTACGGCAGGAACTTGGGAACCTTGGCCTCTTCCTCCGGCGATGACGGCTTGACGCGTTCCAGAAGCTCCTCGCGGCCGAGCTGGTTGTAGCCCTTGATGTTGCGCACGCCGGCTTCGGCGAGAAATTCGTAGCGCTCGTCCATCTTCTCGCAGGCCCATTCCAGGACGCTGGTGGCCCGGCCGGTTTCGTTGATCACCGGGCACATCAGGTGCGGGATGTCCTTGAAGGGGGCCATCTCGACGACCTTGGGATCGACGAGGATGAGCTTGACCATGTCCGGGCGCTGCAGGAAGAGGATGGACATGATGATGGAGTTGATGCAGACGGATTTTCCGCTGCCGGTGGTGCCGGCGATGAGGCAGTGGGGCATGGCGGCCAGGTCGAAGATGAGGGGCTGGCCGCTGGCGTCCTTGCCCAGGAACAGCGGGATGGACATTTTGCGGGCCGCGTCGGGGGCAAGCTGCATGAGTTCCTTGAGCCGGACTTTCTCCTTGTATTCGTTGGGGACTTCGATGCCGACGGTGTTCTTCCCCGGCACGGGCGCGACGATGCGGACGCTCTCGGCCTTGAGGGCGCGCATGATGTCGTTGCTGAGGGCGGTGATGGCGGAGACCTTGGTTCCCGGCGCCAGGGAGATTTCGTACATGGTGATGACCGGGCCGGTGTCGATCTCGACGACGTGTGCGTCGATGCCAAATTCGAGCAGCGCCTTTTCCAGGATGGCGGCCTGCTCGCGGACGAATTGTTCCTGGCTTTCGGCAAAACCGTGCTCGGCGTTATCCAGGCAATCCCAGGCCGGAAGCTGATATTCGCCCAACTCCTTGGGTGGGGTGGGGGTCAGTGAATTTTGGCGGGGCTTGAGCATCTGCGGCAGACGAACAACGATGGGATCGCGCGGCGGGGCGGCCGGGGGCGCGTGGCCTGCTGCGTCAGCGACGGTGTCAGCCGCACCTTCGGCGGGAGGCGAATCGGGTGCGGCAACGGCCGCCGACGGGCCGGGATCCGAGCCGTCCGCGTGCGCGGTATCCACCGCAGCGGTCGGCTGATCGTCGGGGTAATCGAGGCTCACTTCCGGCTCGGCCGGAAGTTGCGGCTCGGCAGATCGCGACGAATTGCCGAATCCGAATCGCGGCATGGCAAGATGCGGCAGGCGGAACGTCGGCAGTTTGAAGGTGAATTTCGGGATCGAAGGCGTGCGGGCCTTGACGTTGGCGGCGGCGGAAGCGACCAGGGCCGGCGTGCGGGCGATGAGATCGTCGGCGGCCAGGAGCAGCCCGACGATGATCGTGCTGGCCAGGACCAGTCGCGTGCCGACGGTGTTGAAATGCGTTTGCAGGAATGCGGACAGGCCGATGCCGATGATGCCGCCGGAGCCTTCGGGCATGCCGCTGCTCCAGCCGGGCCGGATGTGATGGACGGCCGCGGCGAACGCGATGCAGACCAGCAGCAGGCCAATGGCGCGGAGCCACCAATCGCTGATGGGGGCTTTGGCGACCAGCAGGGCGACGCAGATGCCGGTGTAGAGGAGAAACGGAAAAATCCCCTGGCCCAGGGCCAGGAAGGCGTAATAGGCGACGAACGACCCGACGTTTCCGCAGACGTTGGCGGTGGGTGGATAGGGATAGACGGCGTGGCTGGGCCAGTCGGTGGGATGGAAACTTCCCAGCGCCAGCATGAGGAAAAGCCAGACGACCACGGCGACGAACAGCAGCGTGTTACGGGCGAGGTGTGAACGCATAATGGGGAAACGGTTTAATGTCCTGTGTGTCCGAAGCCGCCGGCGCCGCGAGGGGTGGAATCGAGAGTGTCGGCTTCAACGAGCTCGACCGGCGGGACGGGGAGAATCAGCATTTGCGCGATCCGCATGCCGCGCTCGACGGTGAAGCTCGCCCGGCCGAGATTGATCATGGGAACCTGCACCTCGCCGCGGTAATCCGAGTCGATGGTGCCCGGCGAGTTGATCAGGCCGATGCCATGCCGGACGGCCAGACCGCTTCGCGGCCGGACCTGGGCTTCGTAACCATCCGGCACGGCCATGGCGAATCCGCAGGGGATGAGGCGTATATCGCCGGGGTGGAGGATGGTCGGTTCGGTGACGGCGGCGGAAAGATCAAAACCGGCCGCCCGATCGGTCATACGGCGCGGCAACGGCACATCGGCCGAGCCCGCCAGCCGCATGATTTTGACCTGGACCGGTTCCATATCTCCTATAGTCTGATTTATCGGCCAAAACGGCCTTGCGGCGACAGGGGAAACGGGGGGCGTGAGTTCCGGTTTTGTGTGGGCGCGGCCGCCGAAAATGGCATGCACTTGTGATGCACCGACAACCTACCAATTTCTGACGAATCGGTAGGTTTTCGGCACGAAAACGTAAAACAGCGAGTTTCGTGACGCTCCAAAGACGGGGAAAAGAAGGGCCGCGAAGGCGATCGGCGGTCACTTGACCTTGAAGACCTTGCCGCACTGCTGGCACATCCAGCACATGCTCCATTCTCGGTAAAGACTCGGCAGTTCTTTGCTGTTCCATGCGGCTTTCGACGCGGCCGAACGAAACCAAAAAATCGCTGTGACGGCAAGCCCGAACGCGATGATGCCTGTTTCACCGGCTCTTTGGTCATAAGGGTCGGGATGGAGAGCAGATGAAATGCAAACCGCGCCCGACACAACTGCGGACGCCGCAAAGAACAATCCCATGAGGACCGGCGAAATGATGCCTTTCTTCAAAGGCGGAGAAGCTCTGGCGGACAACGCCGATTGCGACTGGCCGCCACCAGCAAAGACGGCCACACTATGCAGGCCAACCCCCACGCCGGTTGCGCCACCGACGCTCACACCGCCTTGGTAGATAACACGAAGTGACGCGGTCTGCGACGATCCGCAGTGCGGGCAGGCGTGTGGGTTCGGTTGTGTGGCGGCGGCTGGCTGGGCTGTTTTGTTCTGCCGTTCCAGAATGCCGTGACAGTCGGCGCAGACGACCGATCCGTTCCAGACCGCTGGCGTTTCAAGGTTTCCGATTGTGCGGCCACAGTTGGCGCACGTTTCCATGGTTGTTCCCCTTTCCTCGGGATTCCGTCGGCTTGGGTCCATCTTACCGTCGCGTCTTGATCGAACGCCAGAGCGTCCAGTCGCTCCGGCGTGTCGAGCGTGCCCGAATTTCCGGGCGACCGCCATTTCCTCCTCCCCTTGTACCCAGGGGGAGGATGGAGGTGGGGGTTCTTCGCCAGAGGTGCTGCCATTTCGAAGCCGCGACCGACGCCATAGCGGTCGACCCCCACCCCGACCCTCCCCCTGAGTACAAGGGGAGGGGGTAAGAGTTTGCGGCGCTTCGGATTACTCTTGCCGGGGAATTCGGGCAGGCTCCGGGTGTCTCCTTCGTTTGATGCGCGAATTCCGCAGAACGCGGCTTGAGAATCTACACAGGTCAGGCGAACAACTGGATACAGCGGGACATCAACTCGTTGGCAAATTGGGACTTATCCATTACCGGCAGGGGTTCGCGGCGGCCGTCGGGGTAGATGAGGATGGGCTGGATTGAGGCGCTGGACATGGTGGCAAGGGGGTTGGCGACGATCAGGTCCAGGGATTTGGCGATCAACTTGCCGGCGGCACGCTGGGGGACGGCGGCGGATTCGAGGCTGAAACCGACTGTCCGCTGGTCGGGGCGCTTGATCCGGCCGACGGCGGCGAGGATGTCCTGCGTCGGCTCGAATTCGATGGTGATCGGGCCGGAGCGCTCGATCTTGCCGGCGGCGGGCGTGCGGGGGCGGTAATCAGATACGGCCGCGGCCATGACCAGCAGGTCGTGGGCGGGGAATTCCGTCAGGACGGCCTTCATCATCTCGGCGGAGGTTTCGACATCGATGCGCCGGGCGGCGGGATTGATGGGAACAGCGACGGCCGCGGCGATGACGGTGGTGGAATGCCCGCCGGCCAGAGCGGCGTCGGCCAGTGCCGCGCTCAATCGGCCGCTGCTGCGGTTGCCGATGAAGCGGACGGCGTCGATCGGCTCGCGCGTGCCGCCGGCTGTAATCAGGACACGCATGGGAAGCCCAAATGCGAATAAACCGCAAGCACTAAATGCGAATAAACCGCAAAGACGCTGAGACGCAAAGGTAAGACCACGCCAAGAGCAACTCGCGTTCGCATAGATCGCCAGAATTTCAGATTTGAAATCTTCACGTATCTTCCATCTTGGCGTCTTGGCGTCTTTGCGGTTTATTCTCTGCCATAAGTATTTTCGTCAACTGCTCGACAAGCTGGTCCGGCTCGGTCAATCGACCAGCGCCGACGCTCCGGCAGGCGAGCCAGCCGGATTCGGGGCCGATGAACTTGTAACCCAGACGCGTCAGCTTGGCCACGTTTTCCTGCGTGATCGGGTTCTGCCACATGCGGTTGTTCATCGACGGGGCAAAGACCACGGGGCAGGCGGCGGCGCTGATCATCAGGCTGACCAGATCGTCGGCCAGACCAGCGGCGACTTTGGCGATGATATTGGCGGTCGCGGGGGCCACCAGCATCAGGTCCGCCTTTTCGGTCAGGTGGATGTGATGCGGATCGCCGTGGTCGGGGAGAACGAAGGTATCGGTGCGGACAGCCCGGCCGGACAGAGCTTCGAAGGTCAGCGGTGTGACGAACTTCTGGGCATCGGCGGTCATGGCGACGGTGACGCCGGCGCCCAATTGCACCAGGGCGCTGACGACATCGGCCACCTTGTACGCGGCAATGCCGCCGCAGACCGCGACGATCAGTTCGCGGCCGGTGAGGGTTTTTGTGGACGGCTGGCTCATGGGAACCTCGCACGCGTCCGATCGCCTCGCTTATCAAAGCCGCCGGCGAAGAACCCCCACCTTTGTCCTCCCCCTGAGTACAAGGGGAGGAGGAGAGGCGGGCGGCCGGCTCCCGCGAATGCAACAAGAGGAAAAGCGGGGCGATGCGGCCCTTATTGCCCAACCGGCTTGCGCAGGCCGCTGGCTTCGTAGTCGATGGTGATCTTGTCCTGGATGATCTCCTGAATGACCACTTCCAGATCGGTCATGTTGCCGCGCTCGACCAGCGGGCGGGCGTTGTCCATCAGCTCCAGCCAGCGTTTCTGGATCAGAGCGGTGAGCTTAAACCGGCCGCCCATCTTGGCCACGATGTCATCACTTTTGAGAGCTTCGATCATTCTAAATTCCTCCAGATTTCTTGTGTCGGATAATTTTGCGAATTTCCTGAACGGCCCGGTCCAGCGAATCGTTGATCACCATGTAATCGAACGCCCGCGAGCCCTTGGCCATCTGCATTTCCAGCTTGGCGGCCCGGAAACGCTTGACGATTTCGTCCGGAGCGTCCCGGCCGCGATCGGTCAGCCGCCGCATGAGTGTAGGCTCGTCGGGCGGCAAAACAAAAATCAGCAGGGCGTCGGCGTACTGATAGCGGACCTGCAACGCGCCCTGGACGTCGATTTCCAGAAGCACGTCCTGCCCGGCGGCCAGATGCGCCAGGGTCGATTTCTTGGGCGTTCCGTAGTAATGGTCGTAAACGCGGGCGTATTCGAGAAACTCGTCGGCGTCGAGGCGGCGGAAGAACTCCTCGCGGGAAATGTATTCGTATTTCTTACCCTTTTCATCGCCGGGCTCTTTGGCGCGGGTGGTGGCGCTGACCACGTAGACGATCCCCTCTTCGCGCGCCAGGCGGTTGGAGATCGTGCTCTTGCCGACCCCCGACGGGCCGCACAACACGATGAGGATGCCTTTGGTCTTGTCCATGGCCTGCCGAATACTCACTAATAACTTCCTGGTGAACCTGCCGCCAAGGGCAAGCCCCGGTCACTCCACGTTTTGGACCTGTTCCTTGAGACGGTCAATGGCGCCTTTGATCTCGACGATGGCGCGGGCGATCAGGGCGTCGTTGCTTTTGGATGCGATGGTGTTCGCCTCGCGCAGCATCTCCTGACTGATAAAGTCGAGCTTGCGGCCGGCGTGTTCCTCGTCGCGGCTGGCGTGCTCAAAGGCGTCGATGTGGCTTCGCAACCGCTGGATTTCCTCGCTGACGTCGGCGCGCTCGGCAAAGACGGCGATTTCCTTGAGCAGGTCGGCCTGGTTGACGGACAGCTCCGCCTTGGAAAGAAGCAGATTGACGCGCTGGGTGAGCTTGCGGTGGTATTCGTCCACCACGCCCGGGGCGCGGCCGGCCACGATCGCCAGTTGCTCGGTGATGACCCTGGTGTGTTTAAGGAGATCGGCCAGCAGGGCGATGCCCTCGCGGTTGCGCATGGCGGCGAGTCGCGAAATCGCCTGGTCGGTGAGTTGCCGGATGGTATCGCCATGTCGCGCGATTTCGTCGGTTTCGTCGCGGGGTTCCTGGCAGACGCCGGGGAGTTGCATCAGGTTGGCCAGGTCGATCGTGACCAGCCGGTCGAGTCCCTTGACCGAGCGGAGCTGTTCGAGATACGCCTTGAGGGCCGGCACGTTGATGTGGTGGGCGGCCTCGGCGCTGTCGACGCGCATCTTGAGAATGTAGGTGATCGATCCCCGCGACAGAGAGCGGCGAAGGATGGTCTCGACCTCCGGCTCCATGCCGCTGACGTTTTCCGGGAGTTTGATGATCGGCTTGAAAAAACGGTTGTTGAGGGAGCGGATTTCGACGGCGTAATGGGTGCCGTCGCGCTCGCCGGTGGCGTCGCCGAATCCGGTCATGCTGTCAATCATGCGGTCACCTGTGGGATCACGATCAGAGCGACCCGCTGGTCGTGGGCGAAGCCGGCGCCATCGGCGCGGGAGTGGAGGGCGCCGGCGCCAAGGGCGATGGCGACGGCGGGCCCGACGGCTGGGGCGCGGCGACGATCGGCGTGGCGGTGGCCGCGGGAACTTTCAGGGCGACGCGGTCCGCCACCACCGCCAGGATGAGGAACAGCAGGAAAAACCCGCTGGTGACCCATGTGAGCACGTCGCCGGTTTTGGCGCCAAACGCCGTATTGCCGCCGGCGCCGCCGAAGGCGCTGGACAATCCGCCGCCGCGGCCCTTCTGGATCAGCACCAGCAACACCAGCAGCACGCATACG
>Ga0181517_10003275_pt1 | contig 15503 bp, 12 predicted proteins | sample PEATcosm2014_Bin_31_FD_119748 | JGI IMG/M metagenome (GOLD analysis project Ga0181517, IMG submission 119748) | Peatland microbial communities from MTU Mesocosm Facility, Houghton, MI, USA - PEATcosm2014_Bin01_30_metaG | ecosystem: Environmental > Terrestrial > Soil > Wetlands > Peat | place... | reverse complement strand
GAAGGCGGCGGCCGCGGTGCGCTTGCCCACCCTGGTCTGCAGCATCCAGAGCTTGCCCTTTTCGATGGTGAACTCGATGTCGCAGAGGTCCCGGTAGTGGTGCTCGAGGGTGTTCATGATGTCTAGGAGCTGCGCATAGGCGGCGGAGTTCAGGTGCCCGAGCTCTTGGAGGGCCAAGGTGTTGCGGATGCCCGCCACCACGTCCTCGCCTTGAGCGTCCTCGAGGTAGTCGCCGTAGACGCCCCGGGCGCCGGTGGCAGGGTCACGGGTGAAGGCGACGCCGGTGCCCGAGTTGAGGCCCAGGTTGCCGAACACCATTGAGCAGATGTTGACGGCCGTGCCCAGGTTTTCGGCGATGCGCTCTTGGCGGCGGTAGATGCGGGCGCGCTCGCCGTTCCAGGACTTGAACACGGCCAGGATGGCTGCGTCGAGCTGGGCGCGGGGTTCCATCGGGAAGTCGAGGCCGGTTTCCTGCTTTACGATCTTCTTGTAGGTCGTCACCAGTTTTTTGAGGTGGGGGGTGTCGAGGTCGAGGTCGGTGTGAGCACCTGTCTCAGCCTTCAGCGCGGCGATGGCCTCTTCGAAAAGGTCGCCGTTGGCGCCCATGACCGTCTTGGCGAACATCTGGATCAGCCGGCGGTAAGAGTCCCAGGCGAAGCGCTCGTTGCCGGACTGCTTGGTGAGGCCATCGACGGAGAGGTCGTTGAGCCCGATGTCGAGGACCGTGTCCATCATCCCGGGCATGGAGAACTTGGCACCGCTGCGCACCGAAACGAGCAGCGGGTCTTCGGGGTCGCCCAATTTGCGGCCCATGGTCTGCTCGAGCTTGATGAGGTGCTCGCCGATCTCGTCGTTGAGCCCGGCCGGGAGTTCGCCTTCGGAAAGAAAAGCGCGGCAGGCCTCGGTCGTGATGGTGAAGCCGGGCGGGACCGGGAGACCCAGGTTGGTCATCTCGGCCAGGTTGCCTCCCTTGCCTCCGAGCAGGTCCACCATGTCCCTGCCGCCCTCTGCAAAGTCATAAACGTGCTTAGCCATCGGACTCCTTTTGTCGTCGCTCGTCCCTGGCGGGCCGGCGGCCGGGCTCTGACACTGCTAAAGCGAGTATCCGGCCTGGGGGCGCTCGCCGCTTAGGGCCCAAGGGCACTTATTTGCGCCGTTTGGGCCGGGCCGTACGGCCCTATCCCGGGCGCCCACCCCCGGCCCGAGCGGCACGGTACGCTGGGAGGGTGCCCCGAGAACCTGAGGCCCAGCCTCCAAGTACGAAGCCCCCAAGTCCGGGCCCGGCCGTCGCCGGTCTCCTGGGGGGGGCTACTGAGCAGGGCACCGGCCCGTCGGGGCCGGCAAGCGCCGTCCTGCACCTTTCATGCCTGCTCGGCACCACCGTAGTCGGCCCGGCCAGGCAGGGGGCGGGGCGGTTGGTCGACGTGATAGCCCGCCTGGCCGGTGCCAACAGCCCCGGTTGGCACCCCGCAGTCACCGGCCTGGTGGTGGACTTCGAAGGCGAGGAAAAGTTCGCTCACGCCCGCGACCTGGTCCGCCTGGGCTACGAGGAGGCGGTCCTGCGGACGGAGCCGGCCGACCTCGGCCCGTTCGAGCGCCGCCCCGGCGAGGTGCTGCTCGAACGGGACCTGCGTTCGCGTCACCTGATCCACCTCGAAGGGGCACGCCTGGTAAGGGCCAACGAGATCGAGCTGGCCCAGGCCGGCGCCACCTGGCATGTCGTCGGGGTCGACACGAGCTCGCGTCCCGTGCTGCGCCGGGCGCTCCCGCGCAAGTTGCGCCGCAAGGTCAAGGCGGGGCGGCTCGTCGACTGGGCCGAGATCGAGCCGTTCGTCGCCCATGTCCCGACGGCACGCCTGCAGATACCGTTCCGCAAGCTGCGGCGCCTGCACCCGGCCAAACTCGCCGACCTGGTGGAGGCGGCCTCCCACGAGGAGGGCGAAGAGATCATCCGGGCGGTGGGAGCCGACCGGGAGCTTGAGGCCGACGTCTTCGAGGAGCTTGACACGGAGCACCAGCTCGAGTTCCTGCGGGCGCGCTCGGACGAGGAGGCGGCGCGCCTGCTCTCGGCCATGGCCCCCGACGACGCCGTCGACCTGCTCACAGAGCTCGACCAAGAAAGGCGCCTGCCTATACTCACCCGGCTCCCGCCTGCCACGCAGGCCAAACTTCGGGCCCTTCTCAGTTATCATCCCGAGACCGCCGGGGGGCTCATGAACCCCGACTTCATATCCGTCCCGGCCGGCGCGACCGTGGCGGAGGCCCTCGAAGCGGTCAAGGCCTCCCCGGCGCCACCGGAAGCGGCCGGGGTGGTCTTCGTAATGGGCGACGACGGCGCCCTGGAGGGTACCGCCCTACTGGTCGACCTGCTGCGGGCCAACCCGGCCGCCCGGGTGGCCGTGGCCACCAGGCGGGACCCGGCCACCCTTTCGCCCGACGCCGATATCCACGAAGTCGTGAGGAAGATGACCGACTACAACCTGGCCGTGGCGCCCGTGCTCGACCACAACGGGACCATGCTGGGCCAGATAACGGTCGACGACGTCCTCGAACTGCTGCTGCCCACGGGCTGGCGCCGCCAGTACGGCATGGCGTCTCACGAATAATAACTAACTAGCTAAATTGCCAATATAAATATGGCGCCGGCGCTGGCTGTGGGCCGCCTTGACCCGCGGCCGCGCCCCGCCGGGGGCGTCCTCGCGGGTGATAAGGTTTATGGGTCAGGTAGTCGCACCCCGATGGTGGAACGTCCTGTTGGGTTTGCTCCCGACTGTTCTTGCCGGGTGTGACTGCATAGCAAGCCAAAAAGGAGTAGCACTGAGCGCCGACAGAGGGTCGCCTCACCAACCTCTGGCGCGCGCGTCGGCACTGGGCAGGGCCGTCTAGGCAGGGCCCCGGGTGGACGCGTTGCGCCAGGCAAGCCACGCGTCAGCCCTACGAGCCCGGAGGTCCATCGGCCATGGCCAACGACACGCTGGACGGCGCCCCGCAGGTCGGGGCCTCCACGTCGGCCGCCCTCGACGACAAGCACGTCGGTGACATTCGCGGTGCCCTGGGGACGATCCGGCTGCAGGACACTGGCAGCCGTCGGGGTTGGGGCGCCCGTCTGCTGACCCTGGCCGCCATCGTCGGCCCGGGCATCATCGTGATGGTGGGCGACAACGACGCCGGGGGGGTGGCGACGTACTCACAGGCGGGCCAAAACTACGGCACCAGCCTGCTTTGGGTGTTGCCTTTGCTCATCCCCGTACTGATCGTCAACCAGGAGATGGTCGTGCGGTTGGGGGCGGTGACCGGCGTGGGCCACGCCCGGCTCATAAAAGAGCGGTTTGGCCGCTTCTGGGGGTTGTTCTCGGTGGGCAACCTTCTGGTCCTCGATTTCCTCACTATCGTCACCGAGTTCATCGGCGTGGACCTGGCCCTTGGCTATTTCGGAGTGAGCAAGTTCGTCTCCGTCCCCGCCGCCGCCTTTGGTTTGGTGGCCATCACAGCCTCGGGCAGCTTCCGGCGGTGGGAACGTTTCATGCTCCTCTTCGTCGTGGCGAACTTCCTGGTCATCCCGCTGGCCGTGTTCAGCCATCCACGGGTTGGCCCGGTGGTGCACGGCTTGTTCGTGCCTGGGATCTCCGGCGGCGCAAACTCGACGTCGGTGCTGCTCATCATCGCCATCGTGGGCACGACTGTGGCCCCGTGGCAGCTGTTCTTCCAGCAGTCCAACATTGTCGACAAGAGGATCACCCCTCGCTATATCAACTACGAGCGGGCCGATACCGTGCTCGGCTCCTTCGTGACCGTCGTGGGCGCTTGTCTCATGGTGGTCACCTGCGCGTTCGCCTTCTCCCACACGACCTACTTCCACCACTTCACGGACGCGGGCGGGGTGGCCCGGGACCTCGGCCGGCGCCTGGGCGATGCCGCCGGCACGCTCTACGCCCTGGTGTTGCTCAACGCCTCCATCATCGGAGCGGCCGCCGTGACACTGGGCACCTCGTACGCTTTTGGGGACTTTTTCGGCGCCCACCACTCGCTGCACCGCAGCTTTTTCCAGGCCAAGGGCTTTTATTCCAGCTTCGCCGCCCTGGTGGCGGTGGCTGGAGGCATTGTCCTCATACCGCACGCCCCACTCGGTCTGATCACGGTGGCGGTGCAGGCCCTGGCGGGCGTGCTGCTGCCCTCGGCCGCGGTTTTCCTGCTCCTGCTGTGCAATGACAGGGCGGTCCTGGGGCCGTGGTGCAACCGGCTCTGGCTCAACGCGGTGACGACGCTGGTGATCGGTGTCCTCATCGTCATGTCGTTGATCCTGGTCGTCACCACTGTCGTCCCCGATGTCGATGTCACCCTCCTGGCCCTGGTGCTCGCCGTGCTATTGGTAGGCGTCCTTGCCATCGTCGGCGTGGTCGTGGCGCGGCGCCGACCGGCGGCGGTGCCGGGAGCGGCTCCTGTGCCACGGGCCTATCGGGAGGGCTGGCGCATGCCACCTCTGGCATTGTTGGGGAGACCGGAGTGGTCGCGGGGACGCGTCTTGGCCATGCGGGCGATGAGCGGTTACCTGGTCATCGCTGTCCTGCTCTTGCTGGTAAAGGCGATCGAGCTCGGTTCCACGCACTGACGCGCCCGCCGAGGGCCCGCTCGTCTTATGCTCGCGGGGATGCCACGAGCGGGGCGGTCGGTGCCGGGGGCTGGTCGCCAGGGAGAGGACCGTGTCCTAACCGTCCCCAACGCTCTCAGCGCCCTGCGCCTGATGTGCCTGCCAATCTTCGTCGTCCTGCTGGCGCAGCCCCACGAAAGGGGAAGGCTGGCGGCCGCCTTCCTGCTGGCCGGGGCGGCTTTCACCGACCTGCTCGACGGCTATATCGCCAGGCATTTCGACCAGGTGAGCACGCTGGGCAAGATGGCCGACCCCCTGGTCGACCGGGCGTTGGTGCTGTGCGCGCTGGTTGGGGCGACGGTCATCGGCGCCCTGCCCACCTGGCTCGTCGTGGTCATCGCCTTGCGGGAGGGGGTCGTCCTGGCCGGCAGCGGCCTGCTTTTCTTCTTCTCCCGGACGACAAGCATCGACGTCAGCCGGGCGGGCAAGGCCGGAGCGCTCGGCATGATGATGGCGCTCCCGCTTTTCATCTTGGCCCACGCCCCCTTTCGCTACCACGAGGCCGCCCTGGTCGTAGCCTGGGTAGCAGTGGGTGCGGGCCAGGTCCTGGCCTGGGCCGCCGTCGTCCAGTACGTGCCCAAGGCCCGCTCCGCCTGGGCGGCAGGCCGGCGCGCCACGCCCGAGGCGGGAGCCATGACCCCGTCCGGGCCGGGGGCGCGTTGAAGGCCCTCATCATGGCCGGGGGGGAGGGCACGCGCCTGCGGCCGCTGACCTATAACCAGCCCAAACCGATGATCCCCATGGCCAACCGGCCGCTCATGGAGCACGTCATCGACCTGTTGCGCCGGCACGGTTTCACCGACATCGTCGTCACGGTTGCCTACCAGGCCAATGCCATCGAGAACTATTTCGGCAATGGGGCCGAGTTCGGGGCCAGCATCGCCTACGCCAGCGAGGAGCCTCCCCTGGGGACGGCGGGTTCGGTCCGCAACGCCGCGCGCCAGCTCGACGAGCCGTTCCTCGTCATCTCGGGGGACGTGCTCACGGACATCGACCTCAGCGCGGTGCTGGATTTCCATTACCGGAAAAAAGCTCTGGCCACCATAACCCTGCGCTCCATGCCCAATCCGTTGGAATTTGGCATAGTAATGACGGGGCCTGATGGCACGGTGGAGAGGTTCCTGGAGAAACCTTCATGGGGCCAGGTTTTTTCGGACACCATCAACACCGGCATTTACGTTCTCGAGCCCGGGATCTTCGATTTCATACCCGACGGCGTGGTGGATTTTTCCGCCGATGTTTTCCCTCGCCTGTTGGGCCAGGAGCGGCCGTTGCTCTATGGGTGCGTGACCGACGGCTACTGGGAGGACATCGGCACCCTGGAGGCGTACGCCCGGGCGCACCAGGACATCCTGGACGGCCGCGTGCAGGTCCAACTGCCGGGCTTCAGCTTGCGCCAGGGCATCTGGTTGGGCGATGGCGCCGAGGTCGACCCCGCCGCGGTGCTGCGGGGCCCGGCGATAATCGGGGACTACTGCCGGGTGGAGGCGGGCGCCACCTTGGGGGAGTACACGGTTCTGGGCCGCAACGTACGCGTCGGTCCCGACGCCTTCGTTGAGCGCGCTGTGGTCCATGACAACGCCTACCTCGGCCCCGGCGTCAGGGTGAGGGGCTGCACGGTCGGTCGCAGCAGCGAGCTGCGCCGGGGCGCCCGGATAGAGGAGGGGGTGGTGGTGGGGGACGAGTGCTTCATCGGCGAGCACGCCGTGGTGCACGCCGGCGTCAAGGTGTTCCCGTTCAAGACGGTCGAGCACGGGGCCATCGTCAACTCTTCGATCGTGTGGGAGTCGCGCGGGGCGCGCCACCTGTTCGGGCGCAACGGGATCTCGGGCCTCGCCAATGTCGACATCACCCCCGAACTGGCGGTGCGCCTGGCCATGGCCTTTGCCACGGGCATGCCCCGAGGGGCCACCGTCGCCGTTTCACGAGACACCAGCCGCGCCGCCCGGGTCCTGAAGCAGGCGCTGATCGTGGGCCTCAACGCCGCCGGGGCCGACGTCATCGACCTCGGAGTGGCGACCGTGCCGGTGACGCGGTTCGGAGTGCGCAACGAGCACAGTGCAGGAGGGGTCACCGTCCGCCTGGCTTATGACGACCCTCAGTCCGTGGTCCTGGGCTTCATCGACCCGGCCGGCATCGACATCCCCGAAGTGGCCCAGCGCAAGATCGAGCGGGTCTTTTACCGCGAGGACTTCCGCCGCTGCCTGGCCTCCGAGACGGGCGACGTCGTCTACCCGGCGCGCATCCCCGACCTTTACGCCCAGGCCCTGGTCGACCAGGTCGACACGGGCGCCATCCGGGCGGCGCGCTTCAAGGTCGTCCTCGACTACGCCTGCGGCGCGGCGTCGTTCGTCATGCCCGCCGTCCTCGGCAAGCTGGGGGCCGAAGTCCTGTCCCTCAACCCGTACGCGGCCGCCCGGCGCTCGGTCACCTTCGACCGCCTCGAGCACGCCCGGGGAGTGTCGACCCTGGTGCGGGCGGCGGGCGCCCATTTTGGGGCGGTGCTCGGCCCCGACGGCGAACACATCACGCTCATCGACGACAACGGCCGCGTCCTCAGCGACGCCGAAGGCCTGATGGCCCTGCTCGGCCTGCTACTGGGCCCACCCCCGGGGCCGGCGAGCGCCACCTCGCCCGCGCCCGGTCTCACCGTGGCCCTACCGGTCTCGGCCCCGAGCGCCGCCGAGGCCATGTGCCGACAGGCAGGAGCCGAGCTGATATGGACCAAATTGTCCCCCTCCCATCTCATGGAGGTGGCCTCCAGGCCCGGGGTCGACTTCGCCGCCGGCCAGGAAGGCGGGTACATTTTCCCCCACTTCCTGCCTGCCTATGACGCCGTGGCCGCGCTGGTGCACGCCTTCGCCCTCCTGGCGGCCACGGGGACGAAGCTGTCGAGCGTGGTGGCGGCGCTGCCCCAGGTCTTCAGCGCCCACGAGGCCGTCGTCACCCCGTGGGAAAAGAAGGGCGTCGTGATGCGCTCGCTCATGGAGATGAACGACGACAAGCCCACGAGGTTGGTCGATGGGGTAAAGGTCCTGCACCGCGACGGTTGGTGCCTCATGGTCCCCGACCCCGAGGAGGCCCTCACGAACGTCTGGGCCGAGGGCCCCTCCGAAGCCGCCGCCCGGGAGCGGGCGCAGGACTACGCCCGGGCCGTCCGCAAGGTGCTGCGGGCGTGAGCGACTTTTTGGGCCGGAAGCCAGATCGGGCTCGCCCGGCTCTCCGAAGACCGGTATGGTCTGCACCGTGAACGTTCCTGATGATCTGCGCTACAGCGCCGACCACGAGTGGGTGCGCAAAGAGGAGGGGCGGGCCCGGGTAGGCATCACCGACTATGCCCAGGATGCCCTGGGCGACATCGTGTTCGTCCAGATGCCCGAGCTCGGCGCGCCTGTTGTGGCTGGCCAACCTCTGTGCGAGCTAGAATCGACCAAGTCGGTGTCGGACGTCTACTCCCCGCTCGACGGCACAGTGGTCGAAGTGAACAGCGAGCTGGGTGACCAGCCGCAACGCATAAACGAGGATCCCTACGGAGAAGGCTGGATCTGTGTGATCGAGGCCGCCTCCCTTGAGGGCTTCAAAGGCCTGATGGGGGCAGAAGAATACCGGAAACTGCTCGAGGCTTGAGGCGTTGTACTGCAACCGCTGTGGTCACCGTAACCCTCAGGGGGCGAACTTCTGTTCATCGTGCGGGACGGCGCTGGACAGACCGGGCGCCGGCGGGGAACCGAGCACGACGGCCATACCGGCCGTCATCCTGCTGCCGGGTGACGCCAGCTCCGAGCCTTTCCAGCTCGAGCCCAGTGACCTGCTGCACGGCGTGCCTGGCGGTGGCGCCGTCCTGGTCGTGACGAGGGGGCCCAACTCCGGTTCTCGCTTTGTGCTGAGCCCGGAAGGCAGCGGGGCGGTGACCATCGGCCGCCACCCCGAAAGCGACGTCTTCCTCGACGACATCACGGTTTCCCGCCGGCACGCCGAGGTGCGCTTCGAGGACGGCGGCTTTTGGGCTCACGACGTGGGCTCGTTAAACGGCACCTATCTCAACCGTCAGCGCATCGACAACGCGCCCCTCTCCAGTGGTGACGAGGTACAGGTGGGCAAGTTCCGCTTGCTGTTCCTGGCCCCGGTCCCGACAACGGCCGCCGGCCCGGGCGCCGGCGGCGCCTAGGCAGCAGGGACGGGGGTGGACAAGTCGTGGCCGGTCGGTCCCATCTCTCCATAGGGGAAGTCCTGTCGCTCCTGCAAGAGGAATTTCCCGACGTGACCATCTCGAAGATCCGCTTCCTCGAGAGCCAGGGCTTGGTCGACCCGGAGAGGACGCCCTCGGGTTACCGCAAGTTCTACGAACCCGACATCGAGCGCCTGCGCTGGGTCTTGCGCCAGCAACGAGACGCCTTTTTGCCCCTGAAGGTGATCAAAGGCCGTCTGGACGACAACGGCGAGCCCGGCGGCGTCGACGAGGAGGCAGGCGACGGCGGGCCCGTGGAGCTCGTCGAGGAGCAACTCGGTGCCGAGAGCGGCATGGGCGCGCCCCTCCGGCCCGGGCCCGGGCGCGCCGGCCTCCGTGGGCCTCAAGAGAACGGCGTCGCGGAGGGCGGGCCCGGGTCCCCGAAGACGAAGGCGGAGGCGGAGGCGCCACGCCCCCCGGTGCGCTCGGCGGCCCTGACGGAGCCCCTCTTCGACGTCGGCCCCCCCTACAGCGCCTACGGGGCGCCGGTCGAGCACAGCGGCAGCGGCCGCCGTCCCGGCCCCGAGAGCCCGAGCGGCCGTCGTCCCGACGTCGAGGTCACCGACGTCCGGCGCCCGGTTGACGTCAGGCGCCCGGTTGAGCTCCGCAGCCCGGTGCCCGAAGCCCCCGACCCCCGTGGACCAGCCTCTCGTGGACCGGCCCCACATGGGCCTGGAGGGAGCGCGGAGGGGGCCAGCGGGCTGGTAGAACGCACGGGTGGGCGGGACGAGCCGGCCGGCCGCAACCCCTCGCCCAGCCCGAGACCGGCCCGATCGGGGCGGGGTCAGGCGCCCCCGGCGCGCGGGGAGGACGACAGGTCCCTCGAAGAGCTCGTGAGAGAGCCCGGGATCGACGTCGAGACGGTGCGGGACCTGGAGCGTTTCGGCCTGATCACCCCCAAACTGGTGGGCAGCGTCTCCTACTACAGCGAGCAGGCGGCCGTCATCGCCCAGCTGGCTTCGGCGTTCGCCCGCCACGGGGTCGAGGCACGCCACCTCAGGGCCTACAAGGGTGCGGCCGAGCGCGAGGCGGGCATGGTCCAGCAGGTCATCATGCCGCTCATAAGGCAACGCAACCCCGAAGCTCGGGAAGCGGCCAATCGGGCCATCGAGGAACTGTCCCAGCTCGGGGGCGAGCTACGCGCCGCCCTTTTGCGCGCCGCCCTGGCTGATCTTCGTTGACCGGGGGCGCCTGCCGGGTGCGCCTTCTGCGGTTGTAACGTTCATTCATGGTCGAGATGCACCTCTCTGCCGTCCGCGTCGAATACCCGACCAATACCCCCATCTTGCTCCTGCAAGAGGCGACGGGGGACCGGGCGTTACCCATCTACATCGGTCGCCCCGAGGCCGAAGCGATTGCCACCGCCCTCCAGGGCGTGGTCACCAAGAGGCCGATGACGCACGACCTGATGAGGGACGTGCTGACCGAGGTCGGCCTAGTGCTCGACCACGTGGTGATAACCGAACTGAAGGACCAGACCTTCTACGCCGAGCTGCGCCTACGGCGAGGAGGCAGCAACTACGTCGTCTCCGCCCGGCCGTCGGACGCCATCGCCCTGGCCATCAGGGCCGGGGCCACGATCTATGCCGAGGAGGCGCTGCTCGACGCCGAAGGGATCGTCATAGCCCAGCGCGAGGACATCGACGAACCGGGCGAGGGCGAAGAGCTGGTGGCCCAGTTCCACGAGTTCATCGAAGGCGTCCGGCCCGAGGACTTCGACAAGTAGCCCCGCCCTGGCCCGGGCGCTTTTGCCAGACGGCGCTTGCGGCGTCGCTGGTGACAGGCCACACTGATGTAACTACCCCCGTGTCTGTAACTACCCAGTGGCTGTGGCACCCCGTTCCGGGCCCAGTCGAGGAGGGCAAATGGAGCGCCAGGAGATCGGCCCGGCGGGCTCGTCAGTGGCGAGCGTGCCATTGGCGACCACGTCATCGGCGACCACGTCATCGGCGACCACGTCATCGGCGAAGGGCGTCGAAGAGGGCTTCCGAGGGCCGCAGGTCTGCAACATCGTGGGCATCACCTACCGCCAGCTCGACTACTGGGCCCGCACCGACCTGTTGCGGCCGTCCATCAGTGACGCCCGGGGAAGCGGGACGCAACGCGTCTACTCCTACACCGACCTGTTGCAATTGAAGGTCATCAAACAGCTCCTCGACGCCGGGGTATCGCTGCGCTCGACCCGTAAGGCCATCGACTGCCTGCGCTCTTCGGGCGCCGAGGTAGCCAGTGCCAGCCTGCTCATAGCCGACGACCGCAGCGTGCTAGCCCGGTCGGGCCCGGAGCTGTTCGACCTGTTGCGTGGCGGTCAAGGGGTGCTGAGCATCGTGCTCGGCATGGACAAGATCGTCTCCGAGGTCGACGCCGCCATTATGGAGATCGAAGCGCGCCGGGCCAGTTCGGCGGGGCACCCGAGCGCCGGTCCGGCCACGGTGGACGGGCACGGAGCCGCCACCGGTACTTGAAGAGCCACCCGGCAGGGCGACCGTGATGGCCGGGATAGGCTGAGGCCGGTGACCGATGAGGCGAGCGGGCCCGGCGAGCAGGTCGGCCGCGCAACGTTGCCGGCGGCCCCTCCGGCTACGTTGCGGTGCAGCCCTCTGGCGGCCTGGCACCATGCCCATGGGGCCCAAATGGTCGGCTTCGGAGGCTGGGAGATGCCCCTCCAGTACGCCGACGGGACGGTGGCCGAGCACATGGCGTGCCGGACGGACGTGGCCGTGTTCGACGTGAGCCACTTGGGGACGGTCCGCCTGGCCGGCCCCGAGGCGCGGCCGGCGCTCCAGCGAGCGCTCACCAACGACCTGGCGAAGATAGGGCCAGGAAAGGCGCAGTACACCCACTTGCTGGACGAGGAAGGGTCGGTGCTCGACGACCTCATCGTCTGGTGGACGGGCGAGGACAGCTTCGACGTGATGCCCAACGCCTCCAACACTTCTCGCGTGCTGGCGGCCATCGGGGGCACCGACGTCACCGCCGAGCGGGCCGTGCTGGCCGTGCAGGGGCCGCGGTCGCGGGCCCTGATGGAGACGGTCCTGCCCGAGGTCACCACCGTCGGCCACTTCGGGGTACGGGAGTTGACATGGCGGGGCGTGCCCGTCGTCGTGGCCGGCACGGGTTACACCGGGGAAGCGGGCCTGGAGTGCGCCGTCCCCGCCGCCGCCGCCGTCGCCCTGTGGGAAGCCGTCATCGCCGCCGGGGCGGCCCCGGCCGGCCTGGGCGCGCGCGACACCCTGCGCCTCGAGGCGGGGCTGCCGCTGCATGGCCACGAACTGGGCCCGGGCATAACGCCGCTCGAGGCCGGGCTGGGCTGGGTCGTCGCCTGGGACAAGCCCGGCGGCTTTCGGGGCCGCGACGCGCTGGTGGCCCAACGGGAGCGGGGTGCTGAGCGGGTGCTACGGGGGCTCATCGGGCCCGGCCGCCAACCTCTGCGGGCCGGTTACCGGTTTTCCCGTGACGGCATCGACCTGGGCGAGCTCACGAGCGGCAACTTTTCGCCCGTTCTCGGGTGCGGGATCGGCATGGCCTTCGTGGCCGCCGGCACGCTCGACGGCGAGGTCGTCGAAGTCGAGGCCCGAGGGCGGCGTCTCACCTGCCGGGTCGTCCACCTTCCGTTCGTCAAGAAACCGGGCCGAGGAGCCTGAGCTATGACCCACTATGTGCCGCACACCGACGAGGACTTCTCCCGCATGCTCGGGGACCTCGGCCTGTCTCGCGCCGACGACCTGTTCGCCTGTGTCCCCGCTGCCCTGCGCTTGGCCGGAGGGCTCGACCTCCCGGCCGGGATGCCCGAACCCGACGTCGCGGCCGAAATGGCCCGCCTGGCCGGCGCCAACCGCACCGGCTCGGACCTGGTCTGCTTCGCCGGCGGGGGAGCCTACGACCACGACGTCCCGGCCGTCACCCGGGCCCTGGCGGGGCGCTCGGAGTTCGTCACGTCCTATACCCCCTACCAGCCCGAGGTCGCCCAAGGGGTCCTCCAGGCCCTCTTCGAGTACCAGACCCTGGTCTCGAGGTTGGCGGGGCTGCCCGTCGCCAACGCGTCGGTGTACGACGGGGCCACGGCCACCGTCGAAGCGGTCAACCTGGCCCTGGCAGCCACCGGCCGCAGCACCGTTTGGGTGAGCAGCGGCCTCAACCCGAGATGGCGCGCCGCCTTGGCCACGCTGACGGCGGGCCGGGGCACCGCCATCGTGGACGTGCCCCTGGTCGATGGTGTGGCCGATTGGGAGGCCATGGCTGCCAGTTTGGACGTCAGCGGGCCGGGCCGCGCCGCCGCCTCGGCCCCCGGTGCGCTGGTCGGTGCGTCCCCGAACTACCTCGGCTGCATAGATCCTCTCCGGCGGGCACGGGACGTGGCGCAGCGCACCGGTGCCCTGCTCGTGGGCGTGTTCGACCCGGTGGCGGCCGGCCTCCTGCGCACCCCGGGGGAGGATGGGGCTGACGTGGCCGTCGCCGAGGGCCAGCCCATGGGCGCCCCCATGGCTTTCGGCGGTCCCTACCTAGGGATGCTGGCAGTGGCCGCCGGGCACGTACGGCGCTTGCCCGGTCGCCTCGTTGGCCAGACCGTCGACGGCGACGGGCGCACCGCCTACGTCACCACGCTCCGCGCCCGGGAGCAGGACATCCGCCGGGAGAAGGCGTCGTCCAACATCTGCACCAACCAGACGTTGGTGGCCGTGGCCGCCATGGTCCAGATGGCCTGGTTGGGCACGCCCGGGCTGCGGGAACTGGCCCTGCGCTGCGCCCGGGGCACCCGCTACCTACGCCAGGCCCTGCTCGACGTCCCCGGCGTGGAGCCCCTGGTCGGCGCGCCCGTCCTGCGGGAGTTCGCCCTCGCCCTGCCCGTCCCCGCCGACGTCGTGGTGGAGCGCATGGCCGACGAGGGCTTCCTGGCCGGCATCGCCGTCGAGGCGGGCGGTCGGGAGGGGCTGCTGGTGGCTGTGACCGAGAAGCGCACCCGGGCGGAGATGGACGCCTATGTCGCCGCTCTGGAAAAGGTCGTGGCATGACGGGCGCCGCGCCCGGGGGCCGGGCCCGCTCCGCCCCGCTGTTGGGCCACGACGCCGAGCCGACGATCTTCGACTTCTCCGTCCCGGGCCGGCGGGCGGCGTCGTTCCGCACCACCGGCGTACCCGAGTGGACCGCCGAGCAACTGGTACCGGCTGAGGAGCTGAGGCCCGAGCCCCCGCCGTTGGCCGAGATCTCCGAACGCGACCTCGTCGCCCACGTGACCAGGCTGGCCCACCGCCAGTACTCCGTCGACATGGGCGCCTACCCCCTCGGGTCGTGCACCATGAAGTACAACCCCAAGGTCTGTGACGAGGCCGCCGCCTTGGCCGGCCTTACGGGGGCCCACCCGGCTACGCCGGCCTCGTACGCCCAAGGCTGGCTCGCCCTGCTGTGGGGGCTTTCGGATGCCCTGTGCCGGATAACGGGCATGCACGCAGCGACGCTCCAGCCTCCGGCCGGAGCGGCCGGCGAGCTGACCGGCCTGCTCCTAATGAGGGCATGGCACCAGGGCCACGGACGTTCGCCGAGCAAGGTGCTCATCCCGGACTCGGCCCACGGCACCAACCCGGCGTCTGTCAGCCTGGCCGGCTACCGTACCGTTAGCCTTCCCTCCGACAACCGGGGACTGGTCAGCCCCGAGACGCTACGCCAGCACCTGGACGACGACGTGGCCGGCATCATGCTCACCAACCCCAACACCCTGGGCCTGTTCGAGGAGGACATCGCCCAACTGGCGGCCGCCGTCCACGATGCCGCGGGCCTGGTCTACTACGACGGTGCCAATCTCAACGCCATACTCGGCGTCACCCGCCCCGGTGATATGGGCTTCGACATCGTGCACCTCAACCTGCACAAGACCTTCGCCGTGCCCCACGGAGGCGGCGGCCCCGGGGCCGGTCCGGTGGCCGTCACCAAAGCTCTGTCCGACCTGCTCCCGGGGCCGGTGCCTAAGCGTCTGGACGACGGGAGCTTCGTCTGGGAGCAACCGGCGCGCTCCATCGGCCGGGTCCACGGCTGGCATGGCAATGCCCTGGCCCTGGCCCGGGCGTGGGCGTACATCCTGGCCAACGGGGCCGATGGCCTGCAGAAGGTCTCGGAGGCGGCCGTCCTAAACGCCAACTGGCTGCTGAGCCGGTTGCGCGGCGTGTACAGCGTGCCCTTCGACCGGCCGGCCATGCATGAGGTGGTGGTGTCGACCAAGGCGGCGCCGGGCATGCAGGCCGGTGTGCGGGCCCTGGACGTCGGCAAGCGGCTGCTCGAGAAGGGCTTCCACGCCCCGACGGTGTACTTCCCCCTTGTGGTGCCCGAAGCCCTGATGATCGAGCCCACCGAGACCGAGAGCCCCGAGACGGTGGCCGCCCGGGCCTCGGCCCTGGTCGAAATAGCGGCCGAGAACCCCGAGGACCTCGCCCTGGCCCCCCGGACCACTCCCATTGGCAGGGCTGATGAGGCTCGGGCGGCCCGGTCGCTCGTACCCACCTGGGACGCTCGGGCCAAGCCGCTCTAGCAGCTCAAACGCGGTCGGCCACAGTGAACTGGAGGTCTAGGGGCACGGCCGCCCCGGCGCCGGGGACGCTCATGGGGGTGCCGTCCACCATAACGGCGACATGGGGT
>Ga0181517_10003272_pt1 | contig 15510 bp, 14 predicted proteins | sample PEATcosm2014_Bin_31_FD_119748 | JGI IMG/M metagenome (GOLD analysis project Ga0181517, IMG submission 119748) | Peatland microbial communities from MTU Mesocosm Facility, Houghton, MI, USA - PEATcosm2014_Bin01_30_metaG | ecosystem: Environmental > Terrestrial > Soil > Wetlands > Peat | place... | reverse complement strand
GGTTGCCACGCACTGAGCCAGTGCAGCACGACCACGCCGCCAGCCAGCCCCAGGGCACCGCCCGCGAGCGAAACCAGCACAGCCTCGGTGAGCATCTGGCGCAGGATCGCCCCGCGCCGCGAGCCCAATGCAAGCCGGAGCGCCGTCTCCTTGGCGCGATCCGCCGCGCGCGCCGCAAACAGGCTTCCCAGGTTGGCGCACGCCGCAAGCAGAATCAACCCCGCCAACAGCATCAAGCCAGCCACGAAGGCGCGCGCCGGACCGCCCAGCATATCCCCAATCAGTCCGGGACGAGCCAAGGTGAACTTCACGCCGTCGTCGTCCGTAGGGTAAGTCTTGGACAACCATGTGGCTATAGAGTCCAGGTCTCCCGCTGCCTGTTCCGGTGTAACTCCCGGCTTCAATCGCCCAACAACAAATGGGGAGTGATTGCCTCGATTCGTAACGCCGTCGTAGCCCCCGACGGAGGGCTGCTCGACCATTGGAATCCACAGTTCAGGCGCGAAGAACAGCTCGGTGCCGCGAAATGCCGGAGGGGCCACGCCGAGGATGGTGAGCGGGTGCTTGTTGATGGCGACCGTCCGCCCCACCACTCCTGGATCGTCGTGGAAATGGCCATGCCAATACGAATAGCTCAAAACGACGTAGGGAGCGCTGTTGATGCCATGCTCGTCGGCGGCGTGGAAGAACCGGCCGAGATAAGGCTGAATACCCAGCGCGTCGAAGTAGTTTCCACTGGCAAGGTAGGGCCAGGCAGTCGACGGGTTCCCGCCGGTATCCAAGCCAACCGGGCCCATGATCTGGTACATGAACAGGCTCTCGAAGCTCCGATTGCGGTCGCGAAGGTCCAGGTAATCGGGGTAGGACTGCGAGGGATACTTGAAACGCTGCACCATGTAGAGATTCTGGGGATGGGGTACATTGACAGGCCGCCTTACCACCGCGTTCAGCACGCTGAACACCACCGCGTTCGCGCCAATCCCCAGCGCCAGCGTCACGATCGCCGTGGCCGTGAAACTCGGTGCCCTTCTCAGCTGCCGCAATGCAATTCGAAGATTCTGAATGAAGCCTGCCATGAAATCCTCCGTACACAGGTGTATACGTTTTGGATGGCACGCCCGGTTCCAAACGATTGCTTATGCAAACCACTCAATTACTTGACGATGCGGCTATCTTTCCCAAGGGGATCGTGTCCGGATTTGAAATAGGTTGTCCGAAACCGAACAATGCCGGGCCGAATGAAGCGGTCAGCTACCACCCCACTTGTTCCATGTGCCGGAGGACGATCTGGCTGTGGTGGGTCATCCGCTCGGGGCGGCGCTTGCGTGGGTTGGGAATGATGGAGACGAGCAGCGCCGACTGCTGGCGGCCGATGGCCCGGGCCGAGGTCTTGTCCCAGTAACGGCAGGCCGCCTCAGCCCCATAAATGCCGGGGCCCCACTCGATCACGTTGAGATAAAGCTCCAGAATGCGCTGTTTGCCGAGGACCAATTCGGCCACCGGGACCAGCGTGAATTCCCCTCCCTTGCGCAGGAACGACCGGCCGGTTCCAAAGAAAAGGTTCTTGACCAATTGCTGCGTAATGGTCGATCCGCCGCGCATGCGCGCGCCCTCCATGTCGTCTTCGGCGGCCAGTTCGATGGCATGCCAGTCGAAGCCATGGTGGAGATAGAAACGGGCGTCCTCGCTGGCGATCACGGCGTGCTGGAGTTGGGGCGAGATCTGGCTCAGCGGCACGAACTGGTAGCGCGGGTCGTAGGGCTTACCGTGGATGATTGCCTGTATGCGGCGCTCAATGTGCACAGCTGTGGTGGGTGGATCGATCCAGCGCAGAGCGACGATCAGCAGCACGGCAAACAGCCAGAGAGACGCGACCGCGAGGACTGTCCAGCGAAGGAAAAAGCGGAGGCGGGACTGCCAGGATTTGGGCTTTGGGGACTTGGGCTGCGGGAGCGGGGTTTGCGGCAGAAGGTTGTTCTGGTTCTCGGTCACACTTCAGGATACCAGCCGGGAATGTCCCTGCATCTTCTCGGTTTGCGTCAGTGGATCATGCCCCAGCGCCGGGTGCCCCATCCTCGTGCCCTTCTCTGGCGCAAGGGTGGGAGACCACAAAAGCCCCTGCGAGCGAGTAGCGAGCGTCTGCTGCATGCAATGCCATGCAATGCGTCAGGCGGCCAAGGGCTTGATCTTGCGCCGCTGCTTCTGCGATTCGACCCACAGATCGTACTGAAGCTGAGCCTTCGAGAAGAAATCAGGCGACAGCGCCAAAGCCTCCCCGAGCCGGATGCTCAGATCCATCGAAACAGAGGTGCGTCCATTCAGGATGCGGGAGATGGTAGCGCGCGTTACGCCAATATGTTCAGCGAGTTGCGTTGCAGTCCTCTTCCCGAGGAACTCCCTCAGCAGTTCGCCGGGGCTGGCCGGGCTGTGCATCTTTGACCTGTTCATCGCCCCTCAATGGTACCCCTGATCGTCGACTAGAAGCTGAAAGCTAGAAGCTAGAAGCTGCAAGCTGCAGTCCTCAGTGCCCCGGTATCATCCCCCAGAGCATGACGAATGTCATGCCGATGACGATGATGCTGGTGCCCCAGGCGATGACGTTCCAGAGTCGGGAGTTCTTGTGCTTGCCCATCAGGTCCTGGCGATTGATGAGCATCAGCATGAGGATGATGATCACCGGCAGCAGAACGCCGTTGAGCACCTGGCTGAGAATGGCCACGTTGATCAGCTGCGAAAGCGGCAGAACCAGCACGGTGGCCGCGCCACCGGCGATGAGCAGCGTGTAGAGCCAGTAGAAAAAGGGCGCTTCCTTGAAGCGTTTGTCGACGCCCGATTCGAGGCCGAGGCCCTCGCAGACGGTGTAGGCCGTGGAGATAGGCAAAATCGACGCGGCGAACAGCGACGCGTTGAAGAGGCCGAAGGCGAACAGGACAAAAGCGTAGTCGCCGGCCAGCGGGCGCATGGCTTCGGCGGCGTCTGAGGCCACCTGAATGGCGCCCATTCCATGCACGAAGAGGGTTGCCGCACAGGCCACAATGATGAACCAGGCCACGATGTCGGTGAAGAAACTGCCCACGATGACGTCGAGGCGCGAAGCCGCGTAGTCCTTGACGCGAATTCCCTTTTCCACGATGGACGACTGCAGATAGAACTGCATCCACGGGGCGATGGTCGTGCCAACAATCCCAATGGCCATGTAGATATAGTTCTTGTCGCGCCAAACCTCGCGGGGCGGCAAAACGACCGTGGCGCGCATCGCATTGTGCCAGTCGGGCTGCGACAGCACGCCGGCAAAGATGTAGGCGATATAGACGACCGAGGCAACCAGGAAGATCTTCTCAGTCGTCTTGTAATTGCCCTTGACCACCATGAACCAGACCAGCCCGGCGCACAAGGGCACGGAGACGAATCGGGACACGTGAAACAGTTGCATCGAACCGGCGATGCCGATGAACTCCGTGACCACGTTGGTGTAGTTCACCACCACCAGCAGGACCATCAGGATGAAGGTAAGGCGCAGGCCGAACTCTTCGCGGATGAGATCGCTGAGCCCCTTGCCGGTGACCACCCCCATGCGCGCACACATCTCCTGCACCACGATCAGCGCAATGGTGATGGGAAGCATGGTCCAGAGCAGCGTGTAGCCGAACTGCGCGCCAGCCTGGGAATAGGTGAGGATCCCGCCCGAGTCGTTATCGACGTTGGCCGTAATAAATCCGGGGCCGAGTACGGCCATGAACAAAAGTATCCGAATGCGCCAACGCTTCCACATGCTCGCGAGGTTCCTATGGAGGGTTTTTCATAAAGTTCCTCCCTGACCATAACAGGTGAGACTTGGGTAAGCGAACCCCGCCCGGAGGATTCCGGCCATGCGATTCCTCTTTGGTCAACGGTTGCGCGTACATTGTTACCGTGGTATTTTTATATCAAGGTAACAGGAGGAGACAATGTCCCAGGAAGACAAGAAACGGGAGCCCGTGGAGGTTGAGCGGGTCCAGACCGGCGTGCGGATTGAAAAACGAATGCTGAAGGTATTGAAGGCGATTGCCGAGCAGAAGGACCTGACGCTGGGCGATCTGCTGGAGGGCATCGTGCTGCACGCGTTTGAAGGCAAGGGGCCGTTTGGCCCGCAAACGCTGAAGGAGATCGAGCAGTTCAAGGTGTTGTACGGGATGACGCTGACGGCCGCCGACAGCCACAACCTGCGGGAGCACCGGCGGTAACCCGCATTTCTCTCCGCAGCGAAGAGTCGCAGCGCCGGCCTCCCGGCCGGCTCTGCTGAGGGCTCCCTGGCCCTCAGAGATTTCACCAGCCTCTGAATTTTCGAATCGATTACAGAGCGCACCAATGAAAAAGCGTGGGTCGGGAGACCCACGCTACAACCGGCCCGGAGGCCGGCGCTACCGCACGGATAAAGCGTCAGGCAGTGGCGGCCAGAACCGGCTCGGCAGGCAGCGCGAGATCTGCGCTTTGGCTGAGCAGCGAATGGACGACGTCAACGGCGCTATAGCTATCGCGGCCCGGAGCCAGGAACTGCGCCACGGTGTTGAGGTCGTCGCCAACGGTAACCAGCGGCGGTTCAACCGAGCCGTCCTTGCGAATCTGGGCGTGGCCGATGTTGGAGAGCAGCGCGTTGCAAAGGCACTTGCGGCCTACTGTTTCCTCAACCTTGCCGCCCTTGGCGACGTAGTTGTCCACCGGCTCGGCGGCGCAACGATAGCCAAACTTGCCATCGTCGGTGGCGTAGGTCTCTCTCAGGTAGCCAAGATCGCAGACACGGCCGCGTTTTTCCGCGACTTCAGGCTGCGAGTAACTGTTTTCGAGAATGGCCACCTTGAACGGGAAGCCGGTCGGTGAGGCCAGCGCGTCGGTAAAGACAACGCCAGTACCCGCGACTGCCTTTTGCAGCAGCGAGGACTTGAGATCTTCGCGCAGGCCGGACTCCTGGCTGAAGGCAAACGCGGTGCCCACCTGGACACCCGCGGCTCCCTGCTCAAGAGCTTCGCGCACCATCTTCGCATTGCCGTAGCCGCCCGCCATCCAGAAGGGCACGCCGAGGGCGCGCAGGCCGGCGATATCCACGCGATCGCGATCGCCATAAATGGGCTCACCCGATGCGGAGAGCTGAAGTTTGCCGCGCGGAGGCGCATTGTGCCCGCCGGCGATGGGCGTCTCGATAATCAGGCCGTCCACGCGGCCGCTGGCGCGGCGCAGCATGGTGGTGGCCAGCGTATTGGAAGAGACGATGGCGAGGAACTTGGGGCGGCTCAGCAGCGGCAGCGGACCCTCTACGTAGTCGGCCGGATTGAAGTGCATGGCCACATCCTGGCCCGGCTGGGCCCCGGTGACCGAGAGGTTGTATTCCGAGGGGTGCTGCGCGGCCAGAGCGTCGAGTACGCCGGGAATGTGCAAGGGAATGCCCGCACCCATCAGCACATAACCGACCCCGGCCAGCATCGCGCCGTAGATCGACGACAGATGCGGCATCTGGACCTTCTCAAGGAAGTTGATGCCGACGGGATTCTTGTGGCCTTCCCTGGCCAGAAAGACTTCGACGAAATTGCTGACGATGCACAGCTCGACCACCTTGCGGATATCCCGCTTCTGGTGCATCGGGACATTCGGGTAGGGCTTGTCGGCCGGCTTGCCGCCGGGCACGAAGTACTCGTCCCAGAGCCGCTTGGCCATCTCCGGGAACGGAAACGCATCCAGGCCGCGGCGCATGGCTCCATTTTTGTCGCCATCGGCGAGCCGCCGCACGAACAACAGGTCAAGCGACGTACCGGAAACCACTCCGAGTTGGCCCAATTTGGAGACGGTCTGGGCGAGGCGCCAGTTGGATACCCCGACCCCCATCCCACCCTGGATGATTTTAGGAAGCTGCATCATATCTGGATTCTTTCATAATTCCAGAAAAATACCCGAAGATTACAAAGTTTATTCCAGTGATATGAACAAGAAAGTACCGTTTTGCACACGGCTTGCAGAAAGATGACCATCTTGACGCTGCGCGGCGGCCAAAATACACCGCGGCGCGACGTGGTCCGTCCGCGTCAGAGCTTCTCGCGCAAGAAGCTGATGACGTGGTCGGCATGGACGACACCGACCATCCGTCCCTGCGCGTCGACCACCGGCAGAGCGTTGAGGTTGTACTTGTCGAAGAGCTCGGCCAGTTCGTCCTGGTGCAGATCCCAGGCGCAGGAGAGGATGCGCGGCTCGGCAAGCACCTTGAGATGGGTTTCCGGCTGCGCCATGACCACCCGGGCCAACGGAACGGAACCGCGCAGAAAACGCTTCTGATCCAGCAGATAAATCTCCGTCACGCTCTCCTGATCGCCATCGAACGTGCGCAGCGCATCGGCTGCCTGGGCCACGGTGGCGTCGGCGCTCAGGTAGACAAAGTCGGAGGTCATGCAGCCGGCAGCGGAGTGCTCATCGAACTCCAGCAGCTCTTCGACCTCCTGGCGTTCCTCCGGCTCCATCTCTTCGAGAATGGCGTCGGACTGCTCTTCCGGCAATTCTGCCAACAGGTCGGCGGCCGCGCCGGGATCCATCTCTTCGACGATGTCCGCGATGCGTTCTTCGTCGAGCTTTTCCAGCAGGGCCTTCTGCAGCTTGGGATCGACCTCTTCGAGCGTCTCGGCGGCCACTTCCTCATCGAGCGAGGTGAAGACGGCCTCGCGCTCGGCGGGGGCCAGGTCTTCGAGAATCTCGGCCAGGTCGGAGGGGTGCATTTCAGCCAAACGCTCGTATTCGATGCGCAGCTTGACGCGGCGCGCGGGATCGACCTCGATGACGTCGACAAATTGCCAGGGGATGCCGCTGGGCTTGAGTTTGCGGGAGAGCGACTCCAGCGTGGCGCGTGGCAGCAGGCCCTTGAAGATGCGGCGAAATGCGCCCCGCAGGCCGATTTCTACTTCAGCCACGCGCAGCAGGTGGGCAGCGCCCTTGCCCATCCATTCAAGGTCGACGTCGTTTACGCGGACCACCTTGCGGCCGTGAATATCGATGATCTGGCGGTCGACGAGGTCCTGAGACAAAAAGAGGTAGTTGCCCTCGTCGACGAGCGGAACCAATGCTCCGGCTGAACGCAGTTCGAGCGTGCCGGCCGGGGTCTCCATGATCTCCTGCGAGGGCACCAGGGCAAGACCGGAGCGGGTTTTGAGCACCAGGCCTGCGACCTTGCCGGCGTCTGGCCCGGTGGCCACCGCAATATCCTTCAAGCGTCCTCGCAGGTGTCCCTGCGCATCGGTCACGGGCGTGCCGAGCAGAGCGGTCAGGCTGACACGAGCTGAGGTGCGAAGATTCATGGGATGAGTTTAGCGCGTCGGACCGGGCCAGAGCGGCTCCGGGCCACATGATTCATGGAACCGCCCTGGGGCTGGAAAGGCATATGCGAGGATATCTGGCGCAGACTGCACGCGAAGCTTGACACATTCCGATAACAGCCATGACACTTCCAGCAAGGCGATTGCGCAAGGCGGTGGAGCAGGTTATTCGTCCCAGTGCCGGAAGAGGCCCAGAATCCGATGAGCGGACCGCGAGCAGAACGGCAGCATCTTGCGCTGAGTTCCACGATGGAGAGCGTTGCGGAGGTAGAAGCTGCCGCCGAGAAGCTGGCTTGCGATGCCGGCCTGGATGAGGATGAGCGGTTCAAGATCGCAATGGCCCTCCGTGAGGCAACGGTGAACGCAGTGCTGCACGGAAACGAATACGACCCGGCCAAGAAGATTACAGTAAGTCTGGAAAACACCGGAAAATCGCTGGTTTTTACCATCGCCGACCAGGGCAAGGGCGTGGATGCGGAGTCGCTTCCCGACCCGCTGGCGCCGGAAAATCTATTGCGCGGCACCGGCCGCGGCATCTTCCTTATCCGTTCCTTTATGGATGAGGTACACTTTCGACAACTGCAGCCCGGTACTGAGTTGACCTTGGTCAAGCATCTGGAGCAAGCAGGCAAGAACCCGTAGCGCGCACCAACCAGTTGCGAAAACGAATGGGATGGAAGCTCCCGAAGAATGATCATCCCAGAATGCGGTTCGGGCCGGGTGGGTGGTTTCCCCCCGCGAAACAGCCAAGAAGTTCTAACCGTATTACCAACAAGGAGGAGTATCCGTGGCACTTACTATTGCATCCCGTGAAGTGGACGGCGTCACCGTCATCGACTGTAGCGGACGAATCACTTTGGGCGAGGGCAGTGTGCAATTGCGCGAAGCAATCCGTGACGTCATCGGCAAGGGCACCAAGAACATACTCTTGAATCTGGGAGATGTAAATTACATCGACAGCTCAGGTCTCGGTGAGCTGGTGAGTGCGTTCACGACTGCCAAGAATCAGTCGGCGACCATGAAGCTGCTCAACCTGACCAAGAAGGTCCACGATCTTTTGCAGCTAACCAAGCTTTACACCGTATTCGACATCTACGATGACGAAGCGCACGCTGTCTCGTCGTTCAGCATCTAAGCCATTTCGGAGATCAGATTCCCCTGCTCCTGCTGAACACCTTCAACGACAAAGGCCATTCCACAGCGGAATGGCCTTTCGTTCGTCCGGGAACTGCCTCATACCGTGACCAAATGTATTCGTAATTCCGACTCATGGTTTGGGTGCCCCAGGCGCCTCGCCTTTGGGCACCTGGGAGAGCGACAAACTACCCGGTCACGGCCTTGGAGCGAAACCAAAGTCCCTGTGGCCCTGTGAGTTTCGTACAAGGTCGCCGCTCCCTGATGGTCGCGTCGACTTTAGTGCAGTGCTTTCGGGACACACCAACTCTGGTTTCGCTATAGCCTGGCTATTTCTGGTTCGGTTGAACCGCCGCCGCCGGAACGGACCCGCCGGCAGGCGCCTGTTGCGGATCGTTGTTGTGGGCCTTGTAGATCGAGTACTGCTCGCCGGGGCGCTTCATCTTGATCTCGAGCCCCACCGAAGGCTGATTGATCTTGAAGTCGTCGCCGTAGGTCTGGAATCCCTTGGCGATGATCTGCAACCGGACTTCGCCGCCCGTAGGCAGCACGTCGATGACAGCCTTGCCGTCCTCATTCGTCTTCAGTTCCATGTTGCCCTTGTCGCCGACCAGGTGAAAGATCACCGCGGCGTTCTCGATCGGCTTGCCGTTGACATCGCGCAGGACGGTGACTTCGACGCGCGAAGTCGGCGGCGGCACTTTGTACTTGCGGCCACGGCCTTGTGAATCCTGTCCAAGAGCGGCAAAAGAACTGGCAGCCAAAGCAAAGATGGCCACGAAGAGGGAGAGAAGATAGAAAGGGCGGCGCAACATGGAATCCATTCTATCGCGCCGCGCACAGAATCGGCGAACCGGGACCACCTCTGCCCGGCTCCGCTCGGGCTGTCATCCTGAGCAGCACAGCCACGAAGGATCCGCGGTTGCTTTTCAGGAACCCATCCGGTCAAGTGCCCAGTACCATGCGCGGCTGAGCCCGTTCCCCATCAATGCCCTTGGGACCGGATCGCATCCTGAAGCCGGCGATGCAGTCAAATTTCATTGAGCGCAAGTCACTCACATTTAATCCAAATCGCTTGACAAGGCCAGAAGCGGTGGCTATCTTAGCAATTGGAAGGCGAGAGTGCCAGCACCCTGGCGGCAGGACTGCTTCCCAAGCCTGCCGGTCGTATCCGGGGCATCGCAGTTCGCCCGTTCCGGGACTTTTTCAACCCCATTCAAATCCCGCAGCCGGGGCTCAACCCCGCCTGTGCGCGAAGGAGAAGCAACGCAATGGCAGCAACTTCGTTTACACCGCTTCACGACCGCATCCTGGTTCGCCGCCTCGAAGAGGGCGAAATCAAGCTCAGCAGCGGCATCATCATCCCCGACAGCGCCAAGGAAAAGCCCCAGGAAGGCGAAGTGATCGCCGTGGGCAAGGGCAAGTCCAACGATGAAGGCAAGGTTTTCCCGCTGGACGTGAAGGCGGGCGACAAGATTCTCTTCGGCAAGTACTCCGGCACCGAGATCAAGCTCGACGGCGTCGAGTTTCTGATCATGCGCGAAGAAGAAGTCCTGGGCATCGTCACCAAGTAGTCAGTTATCAGTTTTCAGTTGTCAGTAAAGGCCCTTTGAGACAAATGCGGCTGCTGAGAACTGAGGACCAAAAACTGACAACTGACATCTGAAAACTAACAACTAAGCAGCAGAATTCGGAGAATTCAAGACATGGCAAAGCAGATTTTGCACGGTGAAGATTCCCGTCAGGCCATCCTGCGCGGCGTCAACACGCTGGCGGATGCCGTCAAGGCGACTCTTGGCCCCAAGGGCCGCAATGTGGTTATCGAGAAGAAGTTCGGCTCCCCGACCATCACCAAGGACGGCGTGACCGTCGCCAAGGAAATCGAGCTCAAGGATCCGATGGAAAACGTCGGCGCCCAGCTGGTGAAGGAAGTCGCCTCGAAGACCTCGGACGTAGCCGGCGACGGCACCACGACCGCCACCGTTCTCGCGCAGTCGATCTTCCGCGAAGGCGTCAAGACGGTTGCCGCGGGCGCGAACCCGATGGCCCTGAAGCGCGGCATCGACAAGGCCGTTGCCACCATCATCGGCACCCGCGACAAGGACGGCAAGTGGGTCACCACCGGCGCCCTGGGCGAGCTGTCGAAGGCTGTGGACGAGGATTCCATCGCCCAGGTCGGCGCGATCTCTGCCAATGGCGACCAGGAAATCGGCGACATTATTGCTCATGCCGTCAAGGTAGTGGGCAAGGACGGCGTCATCACCATCGAAGAGTCCAAGACCATGCACACCGGTCTGGAGACTGTCGACGGCATGCAGTTCGACCGCGGCTACCTGAGCCCCTACTTCGTCACCGACGCCGAGCGCCTGGAAGTGGTTCTGGAAGAGCCCTACATCCTGATCTACGAAAAGAAGATCAGCGCCATGAAGGACCTTCTGCCCCTTCTGGAGCAGGTTGCCCGTGGCGGCAAGCCGCTGCTGATCATTGCTGAGGATGTCGAAGGCGAAGCCCTCGCTACCCTGGTTGTGAACAAGCTGCGCGGCACGCTGAACGTGGCTGCTGTCAAGGCTCCGGGCTTCGGCGATCGCCGCAAGGCCATCCTGGGCGACATCGCCATCCTGACCGGCGGCAAGGCCATCACCGAAGATCTGGGCATCAAGCTGGAAGGCGTGAAGCTCGAGGATCTGGGCCGCGCCAAGCGCATCACCATCGACAAGGACAACTCCACCATCGTCGACGGCGGCGGCAAGTCCAGCGAGATCGAAGGCCGGGTGAAGGAAATCCGCGCCCAGATCGAGAAGACCACCTCCGACTACGACCGCGAGAAGCTGCAGGAGCGTTTGGCCAAGCTGGTGGGCGGCGTTGCCATCATCAAGGTGGGCGCGGCAACCGAGACCGAGCTGAAGGAAAAGAAGGCTCGCGTCGAGGATGCCCTGCACGCGACCCGCGCTGCCGTGGAAGAAGGCATCGTCCCGGGCGGCGGCGTAGCCCTGGTTCGCACTGTTCCCGCTGTTGAAGCCCTGATCGCCACGCTGGAAGGCGACGAGAAGATCGGCGCGCAGATTGTTCGCCGCTCGCTCGAAGAGCCGCTGCGCCAGATCGTCGCCAATGCCGGCGGCGAGGGTGCTGTGGTGATCGCCAAGGTGCTCGAGTCCACCGATCAGCACTTCGGCTACAACGCTGCCACCAGCGTCTACGAGAACCTGGTGAAGGCCGGCGTCATCGACCCCACCAAGGTAACCCGCACCGCCCTGCAGAACGCGGCTTCCATCGCCGGCCTGCTGCTCACCACCGAAGCCCTGATCGTCGAGATTCCGGAGCCGAAGTCGGCCCCGGCCGGCGGCGGACACGGCGGCGGCATGGACGGCATGTACTAGGACTGCGCGTCCAGCGAAACGCGCTTCGCGCAAGAGCACGGACGCATTACCGGAAAGGCCCTCAGCTTCGGCTGGGGGCTTTTTTTCTTCAGCGTCTCCTATTTTTGCTTAGATTCCTCGCCGTTGACGGTCTTCAACAGGAGATCACGGATGGTGTCGTAGTCGAATACGCCATCGAAGAAACCATGCAGCGCCTGCGACTCCGGCCATTTGGGATTGGTCTCGTTTTGCCGGTAGCTGTCGATGGAGAACCGCCGCTCGCCCGCATGTTTCGGCTTGAAAAAGGCCTGGTCCACGTCATCGCTATCGAGTTCTATACGGTAGTCCGCCTTCCCCTCTTTCGTGTAGACCAAGGCGACCAGGTAGGCGTTGTCAGGCTTCAACGGTTCGAACGGGTATAGAAAGACGGCATATCCGGAGTGGAGCTTGACCTTCTGAATTGGGAAAGTATGCAGTTTGGCGAAGGCAGCGTCCGGAGTCTGCTTGTGCAAGGTAAGTATGTGGGCGACCTGCTGATCACGCAAAGGCTTGTCACCGCTTTCGGCGTAGAGACGAGCCAGAAGTGCCGCCGCGTGCCAGTCATTGGGGTGCGCCTCAGTTATCGGCTTGATGAGCGGTAGCGCATAACTCGTCTCGCCGGTCTCCAGAGCGGAAGTTGCAATGACCTGGGCGACAAAATCGGCCAACGGAGTCCCCGGTTTCAACACGGGTAGGAGCTTCTTTCCGCTTTCCACCACACCGGCATCGTTCCCCTGTTGCGCGGCTTTGCGAAGGTTGTCAAACAGAGCACGATTCTCCGGGCTCAATTCAGCAAGTGGATCTTGATGCGCCTGTGGGCTTTCTGTGCCAGGCGACGCGACTGCCTGCTGTGCGGCCGCCCCCGCGGCTGTGGATATCCAGAACAGAAGGCCCAATATCTCAAAAAAGGCAACCCGCTTGCGCTTCGCTCCCATAATTCTCCTTGCAAACAAACGGAATAAGGGTGCCATAGTGCAGTTCCGGTGTGCAACAGGCGCAAAAAAAACTCCAGCTGCGGTTGGGGGCCTTTTTGTTTGCTTTCGCTCTCGGTCGATCGGTGGAGGTCTCAGCAAGCGCGCACAACACCCCGCGGCCGGCGGCCAGGGCCGGTACGAGCGGAGCCGAAAGAGGCGCGACCTGCCTCAGGACCTGAGGACGACAGCGTCTGAAGGCCCAACAGCCTTGATGGAAACAGCGGCGTTGACAGCCTGAGGGCGCGCCGAGCGCAGCCATCCGGCGGAAAGCCAGGAATCGGGAATGTAAAACTCGCTCCAGCCACAGTCCAGACATACATGGATGTCGGGCGACGGGCTCATGGGCGGGTGACTAAGTGTACGGTGGCTATTGCGATAAAGACGAATATCAGCCGGGATGGTGCAAACAGAACCAGACTGGCACTTCGGGCAGACCATGAACGCACCTCTACGGATAAGCACGACAGAATGCAACAAAAAATTGGAATCCTTTAAGCTACAACTTTAGTGGTATAAAACGCGTTGTTCAAACAAAACAATCGCTTAAACGTGAAGTTGACTGTTAAATCTTTCGCGGATCGCGCTTTCTTTTGACGGGGCAACAATTTATTTAAACCATAAGAAAATGCGACAGTTCTACAGGAGTTCCCCGCAGCTTTCATACTGACCTGAATTCATACAGATCTTGCTTGCCGGATCCTTGATCCCTTGAGATCCAGACAGACAGCACCCTCATCAACGCCAGGCGAGCGCAACGCGAATGTGAACGTACTTGACGGTAAACAGGAAGGAAGTTACGCGGTTTTAACAGAACTGTCATCTTCTTTCAATTAGGATACCGGCAGTCCAATTCGCGAATTCGCGATCGCGGTCCGGACACAAAGCAATCGGTCGCAGCAGGCGGCCGCTCCCGGAAGGAACGTGAAATGCAGATCTCGGTAGAAGAAATGGATGGCGGCATCACGAAGGTCATTCTCGAAGGGCGCATGGATATCGAGGGCGCGGCCGCCGTGGACATGAAGATGAATGTGGTGGCCGGAAGCAGTCAGTTTCTGTTGCTCGACATGCAGAAAGTCTCTTTTCTGGGTTCGATGGGGCTTCGCTCGATCGTGGTTCCTTCCCAGGCAGTTCGCCGGCACGGCGGAAAGGTGGTTGTTTTCGCGCCCACTCCGATGGTGGAGGCCGTTTTCAAAACCAGCGGGATCGACACCCTCATCCCGATCCACCACGAACTCGGCTCCGCTCTTGCCGCCTTGCAGTAGGCCGGCGTCAAGTGGACATGGCGATGCGCGACATATCTGCTGAAACGGTCAAAGACCGGCTGACCCTCACCAGCCGGCTCTCTGATCTGGCGTTGGTATTTCCCTGGGTGGACGAACTCGCGCTGGAGTATGCCCTCTCCGGCGAACTGGTGTTTGCCATCAATCTCTGCCTGGAAGAGGCGCTCTCCAACATCGTCCGCCACGGCTACAAGGAAGAACCCGGCCACGAGCTGACGATTGACGTGTGCGCCGACGGAGAATCGGCACTGTCATTCACAATCGAAGATCATGCGCCGCATTTTGTGCCGCCCGACCCCGTGGCGCAGGAGGCTGCAACGGCTCCAGTACCATTCGAGGAACTCCAGCCCGGAGGCCAGGGTTTGCCGCTGATGCGCAGATTCGCCGACACCTTGACATGGCAGCCGATGCCCAACGGCAACCGCCTGACCATCGGGTTTTCTTTGCTGCCGAACCAAGGAAGATAAGACCGCGCGCGATGGTCCACTCGGCTTATTGATCCGGCAACAAAGTACTGTGTGGGTGCCCCATCCTTTCCCGCGCATTTTGCGGGAAAGGGTGGGGCACAACGACACTCATTTCTTGCCCGTTCAGCGGCTGCCGGATTTGCCGAGCGCTACGCGCAGACCCATGCGGAAGGTGAATGGCAGGCTCGGATAGCCAATGGGGGCGATGTGCTGGTTGCCAAGCAGATTCTGCCCCTGCGCATAGACGCTGAGCCAGTCAAGCAGTTGGTAGCTGCCGCCCAGATCGGCCTTGGCGTAGCCGTGATTCAAATTCCGGTTGGGCAGCAACAAACTGCTGAGACCGTTCACGTCGGCGCCCTCCAGGTAGGTTGAGTCGTCGCTGCGGCTGGCCATCGCGGCTGTCAGAGCGGCGTCGAATTTGCGTTCGCTGTAGCTGGCGGTGAAAAAACCGGTGTGCGGCGGACGGCGGAAGGGGCGCGCTCCCTTGAGCGGCGCAAAAGGCCCGATGGGCAGGCCGTTGGTAAAGGTGGGAATCGGCCCCAGCAGCGCCTGGTCGTCGTTGGTAAAGGAGCGCTGGACCACCGCATCGAGATAGGTGTAGCCGCCGCGCAGGAATAGGTGGCTGCCGATGCCGCTTTCGATGGTGGTCTCCACGCCCTGGGCCCGAAACGCCTGCGAATTGAGGGTCAGCTCGTAGGCAAAGTTGGTCTGGAGAAAGTTTTCCAGATTCGCCTGTTGCGCGGCGCTCAGATTGGGCAGAAGCGACGGAACCAGGTCGAGACCAACATACTCGATCTCGCGGCCAAATTCGTTGTGGAAGTAGCTGGCGCGCAAGACCACGCGCTCGCTCAGAAACGATTGCTCCACTCCGCCTTCGTAGGTGCGCGTGGTGGGCGCGGCTAGTCGCCCGATATGAAGCTGCTGAATGGTCT
>Ga0181517_10003271_pt1 | contig 15511 bp, 15 predicted proteins | sample PEATcosm2014_Bin_31_FD_119748 | JGI IMG/M metagenome (GOLD analysis project Ga0181517, IMG submission 119748) | Peatland microbial communities from MTU Mesocosm Facility, Houghton, MI, USA - PEATcosm2014_Bin01_30_metaG | ecosystem: Environmental > Terrestrial > Soil > Wetlands > Peat | place... | reverse complement strand
GACAGGCCAGCCTTCGCCCCAGACAGGCCAGCCTTCGCCCCAGACAGGCCAGCCTTCGCCCCAGACAGGCCAGCCTTCGCCCCAGACAGGCCAGCCTTCGCCCCAGACAGGCCAGCCTTTGCCGGGCGCCGGTCAGCCTTCGCCGCAGGCGGGACGGCCTCTGGCCCAGGACGTCCAGGCGGCGTTCGCCGCCGCGCTGGTCGACGAGTGGGTGAGGGCCGGCGTGACTGATGTCGTGGCGTGCCCCGGGTCGCGCTCGACGCCCCTGCTGATCGCCGTGGCGGAGGCCGCCGAACGGGGCGCCCTGCGGGCGCACTCAGTGCTGGACGAGCGCTCGGCGGCCTACTTCGCCTTGGGGCTGGGCCTGGCCACGGGGATGCCGGCGCCCGTGGTCACCACCAGCGGTACCGCCGCGGTCGAGCTTCACCCGGCGGTGGTCGAGGCTCACCACGCCGGCGTGCCCATGCTGGCGGTGACGGCCGACCGTCCCCCGGAACTCCAGGACTGCGGTGCACCCCAGACCGTGCACCAGGTCGGCCTCTACGGCGACGCGGTGCGCTGGGAAGCCGCTCCCGGTGTGCCCGGGCCAGAGGCGGCGGGGACCTGGCGCTCGCTGGCTTCCCGGTCGGTGGCCGAGGCCCGGGGCGGGGCCCGACGGCCCGGGCCGGTGCACCTGAACCTGGCCTTCCGGGAGCCTCTCATCGGGTCGGCCGAGGCGTTCGGGCCCCACCCGGAGGGCCGAGCCGGCGGCGCCCCCTGGCACCAGGTGTCCCGTCCCCAGGAGCTCGTGCCCCCCCGGGACGTGGTGGACCTTCTGGTCGGGGCGGGGGAGCGAGGCCTGATCGTGGCCGGCGCCGGAGCCGGCAGCGCCGAAGCCGTTTGGCAACTGGCCCGGGCGGCGGGTTGGCCGGTCCTGGCCAGTCCTCCCAGCGGGTGCCGGCTCCCCGGAGCCGTGGCCGCGGCCGATGCCCTGCTGCGCACCCGGTGGGCCGAGGCCTGGCAGCCGGAAGTCGTCCTGCGGCTCGGCGCGCCATGGGCGTCCCGGGTGCTGAACGAATGGCTGGAGAGCCTGCGCTGCCCACAGGTGCTGGTCGACCCCTGGGGCGCGTGGGCTGCCCCCGACCACCTGCCCGCAGAAGTGGTGGCGGCCAACCCCGAAGCGGTCTGCCGGGCGGTGGCGGCGGCCGTACCATCTGGACGCGGGGGCTTGTGGGCAGGCGCTTGGTCCGACGCCGAGGAGCGTGCGCAAGCAGCCATCGACAACGCCCTAAGGGCCGAGGACGCCATGACCGAGCCGGGCGTGGCCCGTTCGTTGTTGGAGGCGGTGCCGGACGGGGCGAGCGTCGTCGTGTCGTCGTCGATGCCGGTCCGGGACGTCGAGTCGTGGAGCAGGCCCCGGGGCGGGGCCCGGGTGCTGGCCAACCGGGGTGCAAACGGCATCGATGGAGTGCTCTCCACGGCACTAGGCGTGGCTGCCGCCGGTCCCCGTGGTGGCGTCGTCGCCCTGTTGGGCGATCTGGCGTTCCTGTACGACGCCGGGGCGCTCCTGGTGGGCGGGCGGGACGGGGGCGGGCCCGACCTTGATGTTGTCGTCGTGGACAACGAAGGCGGGGGGATCTTCAACTTCCTGGCCCAGGCCGGCACTCAGCCTCGGGAGCGCTTCGAGCGGATGTGGGGCACGCCGCAGGGCGCCGATATTGCCGCCGTGGCCCGGGCCTACGGTGCCCACGCCGAGGAGGTGGGGGACATGGGGCGCTTGGTCAGTGTCCTGGGTGGCCGCGGGGCCGGCAAAGGGGTGCGGGTGTTGATCGTGAAGACGGACCGGGCCGACAACGTGGCCGTGCACCAGCGCCTCTACGCCGCCGTGGAGGCCGCCGTCTCCGCCCTGGTCCCCTAGGCCGATCATGCGCACTCCGGCCGAACCAGGGGCGGGCCCGAGGGCGAGGTCAACGATGGCGTCGGGCCGGCTGGCTCAGGGGCGCACCAGGGCGGCCAGCAGGGCTTGCAGCTTCAGCTGCGTCTCGGCCAGCTCGGCGTCCGGGACCGAGCCGGCCACGATGCCGTTGCCGGCATAGAGAGCGGCGTTGCGCCCCGATACATCGGCGCTGCGCAGGCCGAGGGCCCATTCGCCGTCCCCGCGCCCGTCCACCCATCCGACGGGCCCGGCGTAGGTACCGCGGTCGAAGCCCTCGTTTTCTCGCTGCCAGGACACGGCCGCCTCCGTGGGCAGGCCGCCGACGGCGGGCGTGGGCTGGAGCAGAGCGGCCAGGGCCAGGCTGGAGGCACCGCCGTTCAGCAGCGTCCCCCGCAGCTCCGTGCCGAGGTGCGAGACATTGCGCAATGCCAGTACCGACGGTACGGCCGGGACGTCCAGTTGCCGGCACAGGGGACCGAGCCTGGCGGCGATCTCGTCCACAACCAGCTGGTGCTCGTGGCGGTCCTTGCCCGACGCCATAAGACCGGCCAGCAGGGCGGCGTCTGTGGCGGAGTCGCCGCTCCTCGCCACGGTGCCGGCCAGGGGGTGGCTGACGACTTCGTGGCCGGTCCGGCGCAGGAGGGTCTCGGGGCTGGCGCCGATGAAGCCCTCAACGTGGAACACGGCGCACGACGGGTAGAGGGTGGCCAGGCGCGACAAAGCCTCGGGCAGCACGAAAGGCCGATTGGCGACGACGTCGACGCGTCGGGCGAGGACCACCTTGGTGAAGGCGCCCTCCTCCATTTCCGCCACCGCCCGAGCCACCAGGAGCTTCCAATCGACGTGCGGCATGTGCGCGGAGAGCTCGAAGCGGTCGGGCAGGTACTGGACGCGGCAGTCCTCTTCTACCTGGCTACGCAGCTGGGCCAGCTCCTGTTCGACGACCTCTCGGGCCTCGGCGGCCGAAGGCGCCAAGGGGCCCGGGCCGGTAAGCGTGGCCCAGGCGTGACCGTCCCGGGCCACGACGAGCAGGCGGGGCACGACCAGGTGACCGGCACGGCCCGGGTCGAACGGGAGCGCGCCCATCGCCACCGGGCCGCTCCCGGGGGCCGTTATGAGGTCGTCGGTCCCGATGAGGTCCAGAGCCTCGCCGACGAGAGCGACGTGGTCCGGACGGGCCCAACCAGCGGGCAGATCGAGCCGGAGAGCCTCGCCCCGGCCGAGAAGCGACGTTTCGCCCTGGCTCCACAGACGGGACCCGGGCCGGCCGCCGGCCCGGACGATATCGCCCAGCAGCTCAGGGCTCACCGTCACGGTGACAGAGCACAGCTCCCGGGCCGCCTCGAAGCCGGCTGCGGCACCGGCCGGCCGGGGGGAAGCCACGGTCATGAGGGCCCGCTCCTCGCCCGTCGGGTGGCGATGTACAGCTGGCTGATGCCACCGGAGAGCGGAGCGTGCTGGACGGCCTGGAAACCTGCCAGTTCCAGCAGGTGCACCATCTCGGCGGCCGGGGGCAGGTAGGCCAGGCTACGGGGCAGGTACCGGTAGGCGGCGCCGTCGGACAGGACGGCGCCCACCAGGGGGACACCGTAATCGCACCAGATGCGGTGGCCCGCCCGCAGGAGCGGCGCCTCTGGAGCGCCGAGGTCCAAAAGCGAGATGCGCCCGCCGGGGCGGGTGAGACGGGCGAGCTCAGAGAAGAGCGAGGCCAGGTCGACGACGTTGCGCAGGGCGAAACCGCTGACGACGCCGTCGAAGCAGTCCGGCCGGAAGGGGGCATGCAGGGCGTCGCCGAGCACCAGCGGGGCGGTGGTCCGGGCATGGGACAGCATGCCCGGGGACAGGTCCGCTCCCACCCGCCGGTAACCGGCCCGAGCCAGCCCCCGGCACAGGTCGCCCGTACCGCACGCCACATCGAGCACCAGCGAGCCCGGGGGCAGTTCCAGGGCTTCGATGCACCGGCGACGCCAACCGGTGTCCAGGCCCATGGCGACGATCCCGTTCACGAGTTCGTAGCGCTCGGCGATGGCGTCGAACATGTGGCGGACGGCGGTCTGCTTGTCTGCGCCTGTAGGAAGGGCAGCTTTCATCACGGGCAGGTTAGTGCCCGGGCGCAGCCAGTAGCATGGCCCGCTGATGTTCGAGGCCCTGTCTGACCGGCTGGACGGCATTTTCACGCGCCTGCGCGGCCGGGGCCGGCTCAGCCCCGAGGACGTCGACGAAGCGCTGCGGGAGATCCGCATGGCTTTGCTCCAGGCCGACGTCAACCTGCTGGTAGTGCGCGATGTGATCAGCCGGCTGCGGGCCGAACTAGTGGGTGCCGAGCTTTCCGTCAGCCTCAGCCCGGGCCAGCAGGTGGTAAAGGCCGTCCACAACGAGCTGGTGCGCATCTTGGGGGGGACAGCGTTGCGGCTGACATACGCGCCGCGTCCTCCCACCGTCGTGCTGCTGGCGGGCCTGCAGGGCGCAGGCAAGACGACCAACGCCGCCAAGCTGGCCCGCTGGTTCAAGCAGCAGGGCCGCAACCCGCTGCTGGTGGCGGCCGACCTGCAGCGGCCCGCCGCCGTCGAGCAGTTGCGCGTCCTCGGCCGCCAGGTCGGCGTACCCGTTTTCTCCGAGGACTCCAGTCCGGTGATGGTGGCCAAAAAGGGCCTGGCCGAAGCGGTGCGCGTGGGCCGTGACGTCCTCATCGTCGACACGGCCGGGCGCCTCCACATCGACACGGACATGATGGACCAGGTCCGGGAGATCTCCGACACGGTCCAGCCCCATTACACGTTCCTGGTCATCGACGCCATGACGGGCCAGGACGCGGTGACGACGGCAGAGGCGTTCCACAAGACGCTGCAGCTGGACGGGGTCATCCTCACCAAGGTCGATGGCGACGCCCGGGGCGGCGCGGCGCTGTCGGTGAAAGAGGTGGTGGGCAAGCCCATCGCCTTCGCCTCCACCGGCGAGAAGCTGGAGGACTTCGAGCTCTTCCATCCCGACCGCATGGCCGGGCGGATCCTGGGCATGGGCGACGTTCTCACCCTGATCGACCGGGCCGAGACCGCCATAAAGCGCGACGACGCCGAAAAGGCCGTGGCCCGGATGGCCGAGGGCCGTTTTACGTTGGAGGACTTCCTGGAGCAGCTGCAGGCGGTGAAGAAAATGGGCCCGCTCTCGGGCCTGATCGGGATGCTCCCGATGGTCCCCAAAGAAGTGCGCAATATGGAGCTAGACGACGGGATGCTGAAGCCGGTGGAGGCGATAATCCACTCCATGACCCCGGCCGAGCGGGCCGACCCGTCACTGATAAACGGCTCCCGCCGGACGCGCATCGCCGCCGGGTCGGGGACGTCGGTACAGGCTGTCAACGACCTACTCGACCGTTTCAAGCAGGTCCAGGCCTACATGCGCACGGTCCCCGGCCTGGCCGGGATGTCACGGCGGAGCACCGGCAAGAAAGCCGCGGCCAAGCGCAAGAAGCGTCGTTGACGCCTGCGCCCGGCGCCCGGGCCCCGCGGTGGTCGCGTCTCGCCTAGACTTAGCGGGTCCACTGGCAGTTGAGGTGGGGATCTCCGTCCCCCGCCCGCTCCTGAACAAGGGAACGAAAGCAAACGACATGGCAGTCAAGCTCCGCCTGATGCGGATGGGCAAGACCAAGCAACCGACCTACCGGGTGGTGGCGGCGGACAGCCGTTCGCCCCGCGACGGCCGTTTCATCGAGATCGTGGGCAGTTATGCCCCCCGCGAAGAGCAGAACAAGGTCGTCTTGAAGGCGGACCGGGTAACCAAGTGGCTGAGCCAGGGCGCCCAGCCCACCGACCGGGTCCGGCGCCTGCTGGCCGGTGCCGGGCTTATGGAGGCCGCCCCTATCCGCCTGCCCAAGGCGGCGCCGGCGGCGCCCGCGGCCAAGTCCAAGTGAGCCGTCAGTGAGCGACCCCTACAACCGTGCCTCTAGCGAGCCATCAGAAGCAGACCCCTACAACCGGGCCCCAGGCGGGACGGCGAGCGCTGTGCTCGCCTACTTGGCCCGCCACATAGTCGACGAGCCGGACGCGGTTGGGGTGGAGACGTCCGGAGGCGGCGGAGGGCAGCCCATGCGCCTGTTATTGCAGGTGGCGCCGGGTGACGTGGGCCGGGTGATAGGGCGCCGGGGCCGCACCGCGCAGGCCATCCGCGCCGTTACCCGGGCGGCCGCGGCGCGCGACGGTGAAGAGGTTTTCGTCGACATAGCGGACTGACCGCCGTGTTGCTGGAAGTGGGCCGCGTCGCCCGGCCCCATGGGCTACGGGGCGAGGTGGTGGTGGTGCTGGTGACGACGCTGGACGAACGCCTGGCACCGGGGAGCGCCCTTGACTGCGCCGGCCGCGAGCTTGTGGTGGAAAGCTCCCAGCTGGTGCCCGGCCCCGTCGGTGGCCCGAAGGGGGGGCGCTGGCTGGTGCGCTTCGCTGGCGTCGACAGCCGTGAAGCCGCTGAAGGTCTGACGGGCTCCGTGCTGCGGGCGGAGCCGGCGTCCACGGCGCAGGGCGAGTTGTTCGTTCACGAGCTGATCGGCGCCGAGGTTGTCGAGCGTTCCGGGCCGAGCCGGGGCACCGTCGTGGCGGTCGAAGCCAACCCGGCCAGTGACCTGCTCGTGCTGGACAGCGGGGCGCTGGTGCCCGTTCGTTTCGTTGTCGCCTCAGAGCCGGGCCGGCTCACGGTAGAGGTGCCGGCGGGGCTGTTCGACCTGTAGTCATGAGAGCCGAGATTTTTACCATCTTCCCGGACCTGGTCTCGACCTGGTGCGGGGCCAGCCTTCTCGGCAAGGCGTGGCGGGGCGGGGCGATCGACATCGTCGTCCACGACCTGCGGTCGGGGGCCAACGACCCGCACCGCAGTGTCGACGACAGCCCGTTTGGTGGGGGGGCGGGCATGGTACTGGCGCCCGGGCCTGTCTTTGCGGCCGTCGAGGCGGCGGTCCCGGTGCGGCCGCTCTACCTGCTGGGGCCCGGTGGCCGGCGCTTCGACCAGGCGATGGCCCGGGAGCTGGCCCAAGGCGAGGGCTTCTCCCTGCTCTGCGGGCGCTACGAAGGCGTTGACGAGCGGGTGGCCGAGCACCTCGTCGACGATGAGCTGGGCATCGGGGACTACGTCCTGGCGGGCGGGGAGGCGGCGGCCGTCGTGGTTGTCGAAGCGGTGGCCCGCCTCGTCCCCGGGGTCATGGGCAACATGGCTTCGAGCGAGGAGGAAAGCTTCACCGACGGGTTGCTCGAGTACCCGCATTACACGAGGCCGGCCGAGTTCCGGGGCTGGGGAGTGCCCGAGGTGCTGCTCTCGGGCCACCACGAGCGTGTCGCCCGGTGGAGGAGGGCGGCCGCGCTGGCCCGGACGTTGGAGCGCCGGCCCGACCTCGTGGCGGCGCGGGGCGGGCTCTCGCCCGCTGAACGGGCGCTGCTCGCGGAGTGGGGCTTCGATCGTCTAGTCTCTTATGTTTATGGGCCCGACCGACCTGATCGACCGTGAGAGTTTGCGAGACGACGTCCCCGAGTTTTCCCCTGGGGACACCATAAGAGTGCACGTGAGGGTGGTCGAGGGCAACCGCGAGCGGGTGCAGGCCTTCCAGGGGGCCGTGATAGCTCGTAAGGGGTCCGGAGTGCGCGAGACGTTCACCGTGCGCAAGGTGAGCTCGGGCGTCGGTGTCGAGCGGACATGGCCTGTCCACTCGCCCTCGATCGCGCGCGTGGAGGTCGTCACTCTGGGCGACGTCAGGCGGGCCAAGCTCTACTATCTTCGGGACCGGGTCGGCAAGGCGGCCAAGATCAAAGAGAAGCGCCTCGCCCACTGAGAGGGTGCGTACCGGGCCGTCTGGATCTCTGGACAGAGCCTCTCCGCGTCGTACGATGGTGCCAGTGGGAGCACGTCTGAGAGGAGTGCCATGAGCGCGGAAGACCTCGAACGTTACGAGACCGAGATCGAGCTGGCGCTTTTTCAGGAGTACCGGGCCGTGCTGCCCATGTTCCGCTATGTAGTGGAGACGGAAAGGCGCTTCTACCTGGCCAACGACGTCCGTATGGAGGCCCGGGGCGAGGGGCCCCGCACCTACTTCGAGGTGAAGTTGGCCGACGCCTGGGTGTGGGACATGTACCGCCCCGCTCGTTTCGTCTCGAGCGTGCGCGTAGTGACGTTCAAGGACGTCAACGTCGAGGAGCTTCCCGAAAAGGACCTCTAAGGGCCTGTGTGGGCGCCTACCCGCCCGTCCCGGCGGGGTTAGCGTCCCCGGCTCCTGGCAAGGTGGTGGCCATGGGACCAGGCGGCACCGGCCGGCGCGACGATGACCGGCGCGGCGACGACCGCGGTGCGCTGGGCCGGGCGGGCGAGGATCTGGCTGCGGCGTGGTACGAGGCTCAGGGTTACGAGGTCTTGGCGCGTAACTGGCGCTGCCGGGCGGGCGAGCTTGACATCGTGGCCCGCCGAGACCGCCTGCATGTCTTCTGTGAGGTGAAGTCGCGTTCGTCCTCCGCGTTCGGAGTGCCGGCGGAGGCGGTCGGCCCGGCCAAGAGTGCACGGCTGAGGCGCCTGGCGGCGCTGTGGTTCGCCGCGCAAACCTCGGCTCGTCCCGGTGCAGCCGGTGGGGCCGGTGCCAACGCTGGGGCCGGCTGGGGAGGTCTTGGCCGGGGAGGTCCCGTCCGCTTCGACGTAGCCTGCGTCCTTGGCGGAGCGCTGGACGTTATCGAGGGCGCTTTGTAGGCGTCAGTGGCCCGGGCGCCGGCGGTCCCGCAGCTGCCAGCAGGGCGTATGCCAGTGCCGGCGCAGGTCCGGGGCTTCGCGGGGGACGACTACAAGGTGAGCCGTCCCGGGCAGGATCTCCTGGTTGCAGCCGGGGCAAACGTACGCCTTGCGGGCCTGAGAGGGGCTGATGCGGCGGAGCTGGACGTCGCCCGGCTCGTCGGTCGCGGCCAGGTCGATGAGGTCCTGCAGTTCCTGCAGGCCACGGGGATGGTCCGCGCCGGGGCTCTTGCGACGTCGGGCGGGCCGTCGTACCACGGAGGCCAAGTTAGCCTCAGGCGGCACTGGTATTGTCCGACTACTGAACCGGTTCGGGTGGTTGGCCCGGCCCGTGACGAGGAGAGGGACCTGTGAAGTACGGCCGATTTGACGACGCCAGGCGCGAGTACGTCATCGAACAGCCCGCGACGCCCACGCCCTGGGTGAACTACTTGGGCACGGAGGGCTACTTCGGCATCATCTCCAACACCGCCGGTGGGTATTCGTTCTACCGTGACGCCCGGCTGCGGCGTTTGACCCGCTACCGCTACAACAACGCGCCATTTGACCTGGGGGGGAGGTACATGTACCTCCGGGACGGCTCGAACGGCGAGTTCTGGTCCCCGACGTGGCGGCCGACCCAGACCGACCTGGAGGCTTACGAGTGCCGTCACGGCTTGTCCTACACGGTCATCTCGTCGCGCCACCACGGGATCAGCGCGGAAGCCCTCTATTTCGTACCCCTCGGCACCTCTCTCGAGGTGTGGCGGTTGCGCGTCCGCAACGGGCGCCCGGTCCCGGCGCAGCTCTCGGTCTTCTCCTCGGTGGAGTTCTGTCTCTGGGACGCCCAGGACGACGCCACCAACTTCCAGCGCAACTTCAACATTGCCGAGGTGGAGGTGGAGGGCAGCGTCATCTACCACAAGACCGAGTACCGCGAACGCCGTGACCACTTCGCCTACTTCGCCTGCTCCATGCCCCTCGCCGGCTTCGACACCCAGAGGGAGGCGTTCCTCGGCCCCTACCGGGGCTGGGAGCGCCCGGCGGTAGTGGAAAGGGGCGAGTCGGCAGGTTCGATCGCACATGGCTGGGCTCCCCACGGTTCGCACCACGTGCGCCTGGCGCTGGCCCCGGGGGAGAGCGCGGAAGTCATTTTCGTCCTGGGTTATGCGGAGAACAGCAAGGACGACAAGTTCGACCCGGCCGGGAGCCAGACCATCAACAAACGGGCTGTCAGGCCGGTGATCGAGCATTGGCTGAAACCGGCGGCGGTGGAGGAGGGCCTGCAGAGCCTGCGCGAGTACTGGGACCGGATGCTCGGGAAACTGACTGTGTCGACCCCGGACGCCGACACCGACCGGATGGTCAACATATGGAACGCGTACCAGTGCATGGTGACTTTCAACCTCAGCCGGTCGGCGTCGTTCTACGAGTCGGGGATCGGGCGGGGCATGGGGTTCCGAGACTCGAGCCAGGACCTGCTCGGTTTCGTGCACATGGTCCCCGAGCGCGCCCGGCAGCGCATGGTGGACATAGCCTCCACGCAGTTGCCGTCGGGCGGCGCCTACCACCAGTACCAGCCGCTCACCAAACGGGGCAACGACGAGATCGGCTCGGGTTTCAACGACGACCCGCTGTGGCTCGTCCTGGCCATCACCGCTTATGTGAAAGAGACCGGTGACTATTCGGTACTGCACGAACAGGTCCCCTACGACAACGTTGCCGGGAGCGAGGCGCCCTTTTACGACCACCTGCGCCGCAGCGTCAATTACACCCTGGAGCGCCTCGGCCCGCACGGGCTCCCGCTCATAGGCCGGGCGGACTGGAACGACTGCCTCAACCTCAATTGCTTCTCCGACACTCCCGGAGAGAGCTTCCAGGTCACCGAGAACCGGTCCGGCGGTACCGCCGAGTCGGTGTTCATCGCCGGCCTGTTCGCGCTGGTTGCCGGGGAGATGGCGGCGCTGGTCGAAAGCGGGGGCGGGTCAAGCTGGGCCGCGCCCGGGGAGGCCGAGCGCTACCGCCGGGCGGCGACGTCCATGGGAGCGGCCATTGCTGAGCATGGCTGGGACGGGCGCTGGTTCAGGCGTGCTTACGATTTCTTCGGCGAGCCCGTGGGCTCGAGCGCCAATGAAGAGGGCCAGATATTCGTCGAGCCCCAGGGCATGTGCGTCATGGGCGGGGCGGGCGCCGACGGACGGGCCCGGCAGGCCCTCGACAGCGTCCGGGCCAAGTTGGCCACCCCCCACGGCATCGTGCTCAACCAGCCGTCCTATACCCGCTACCACCTCGAGTTGGGAGAGATTTCGTCGTACCCGCCGGGTTACAAGGAAAATGGGAGCGTCTTTTGCCACACCAACCCGTGGGTGATGATCGCCGAGACCTTGGTCGACGACGGCGACGCCGCTTTCGACTATTACAAGCGTATAAACCCCTCGGCCCGCGAAGCTATCAGCGAGGTGCACCGGGCTGAGCCCTACGTGTACGCGCAGACCATCGCCGGCCCCGATGGCGCCACCTTCGGGGAGGCGAAGAACTCATGGTTGACAGGTACGGCGGCGTGGAACTTCGTGGCCATTTCGCAGTGGATCCTCGGGATCCGGCCCGATCACGCCGGCCTGCGGGTCGACCCCGTCCTTCCCGCGGCCTGGGGCGGCTTCGATGCCGTGCGGGTCTTCCGGGGCGCCACTTACCGGATCAAGGTGTGCAAGGTCGCGGGCGCACAGAAGAGCCGGGTCGGTTACCTGGTGGTCGACGGTGCACGTGTCGACGGCAACCTTGTGCCCCTGGCGCCGGAGGGGGCCACGGTCGAGGTCGAAGCGTTCACTACGCCCGTCGGTCCGGCCTGACCCGTACAAGGCCGTTGTCGGCCGCAGGTCGGAGGTTCCCGTCACTGCTGGCGGGTAGTGTCTGACCCGTTGCTCGTGGCCGGCAGCCGGCCTCTTCACATCAGATCAAACGTCTGTCTGGAGGGTCGCGCATGCTGGCAACGGTGTCTTCGGCCACGTTGGCCGGGGTCGACGGTCACGCCGTCAGCGTGGAAGTCCATGTGAGCAACGGCCTGCCGGGGTTCCGGGTGGTCGGCCTGCCCGACACATCGTGCCGGGAGGCTCGAGACCGGGTCCGGGCCGCCCTCATCTCTAGTGGCTTCAACTGGCCCCAAAAACGGATAACCGTCAACCTGGCGCCCTCGGGCTTGCGCAAAGCCGGTTCCGGCCTGGACCTGGCGGTGGCGCTCGGCGTACTGGCGGCCGACGGCCAGATCGGCACGGTGCCTCTGGCCGGCTTGGCGTTCATCGCCGAGCTCGGTCTCGACGGTTCCCTGCGAAGGGTCCCAGGCATGCTTCCCCTCGTCGCCGCCAGCGGCGAAGAAGGCGTCGTCGTCCCGCCCTCCTGCGGCCGCGAGGCCTGTCTCGTGGGACGGGCGTTGACCAGGACAGCTCCGACGTTGAGGGCTCTCGTTCAGGCGCTGCGGGGGCAGGCGCCCTGGCCCGAGCTGCTTCCCGGTCCCGAGCACGTGGAGGCCCCCACGGCCCCCGACCTGGCCGACGTGCGGGGCCAACCGTTGGGGCGCCGTGCCCTGGAAGTGGCGGCCGCCGGAGGCCACCACCTGCTGATGGTGGGCCCAGCCGGGGCCGGGAAGACGATGCTGGCGGCTCGGTTGCCAGGCCTGCTCCCCGCGCTGTCGGCTGACCAAGCCCTAGAAGTTGCGATGGTCCACTCCGCGGCCGGGCTGGACGTGGCGGCTGGCGCCCTCTGCCTGCGCCCACCGTTCCGCTCGCCCCATCACAGCGCCTCGGCGGTATCGCTGATCGGCGGCGGCGGAGCTTGGCTGAGGCCGGGGGAGGTCAGCTGTGCCCATAACGGCGTCCTGTTCCTAGACGAGCTGGCCGAGTTCCCGGCCGGTGTGCTCGACAACCTGCGCCAACCCCTAGAGGAAGGACGGGTGGTGGTCTGCCGGGCCAGTGGGACAGTGGCCTTCCCGGCCCGCTTCATGCTGGTAGCGGCGATGAACGCCTGTCGCTGCGATGCCGACGGTTCTCCCGGGTCCTGCCGGTGCAGCAGCGCCGCCCGGTCCCGCTACATAGCGCGCCTGTCCGGGCCCCTACTGGACCGGTTCGACCTCAGGGTGCGGGTACCCCGACCTCTGGTCGAAGACCTGCTTCGGCCCGATGGCCCGGCCGGGGAGGGGCCCAGCGAGCCGTCAGCCACCGTGGCCGCCAGGGTCTGCGACGCCCGCCGGCGCGCCACCCAGCGCGGCGCGCCGGCCAACGCTCAACTGCCGGCTTGGCGACTGGACGACCTGGCTCCTGTTAGCGCCGGAGGAAGGCGGTTGCTGGAAAGAAAGCTGCGGGAAGGGCGATTGTCGGCCCGAGGCCTGGACCGGGTGCGCCGCGTCGCCCTGACGGTCGCCGACTTGGCCGGCGACGAGCCTCCCCTCGGAGAGGAGCACATCTTGGTGGCGCTGGCGTTGAGGGCGCCGGGCGAAGAGGGCCCGGGGGCCTGGCACGAGCCCGTCGCCGCGTACGGGACGGCGGCGGAGGCCCGGCCGTGGTGAGCGCGATCTCGGCCCTGGACGGCTTGCCCCCGGCCGCCTATGCGGCCGCTCTTGCGGGGCTGCCCGGGGTTGGTCCGGGCTGGCTCGTGGCCGTCCTGGCCGAGCGGTCGCCCCGGGACGCCTGGGCGGCCGTCTTGGCGGGGGAAATAGGGCCGCCGGCCAGAGGGCGCCCCCGGCCCGCGGCCCATGAGTGGGCAGGGGCAGCCGGACGCCTGGACGTAGCGGGGCAGTGGGAGCGTTGCCGGCGCGCCGGGATCGGCGTGTGCTGGCCCGGGAGCCCCGGTTACCCGGACGTACTGGGACAAGGCCCGGCCCCTGCCGGCGTCCTGTTCTCGGCCGGAGCGTTGGACCGCCTCGGGGACCGCCGCCGAGTCGCCATCGTCGGGACCCGCAGGTGCACACCGGACGGGCCCGACATCGCCTACCGGCTGGGTTACGACCTCGCGGATGCCGGCGTATGCGTCATCTCGGGGCTGGCGCTCGGCATCGACGGGGCGGCCCACGCCGGGGCGCTCGCGGCCGGGCGCGAGGCCGGGGACCGCAGTGGCGGCGTTGGTGGCGGCGAGGTTGACGGTACCGGCGTTGGTGGCACCGTCGGCGTAGCAGCCAGTGGTATCGACGTGGTGTACCCCCGCCAACACGCCGGGTTATGGCGGGAGATGGTAAGGGTGGGGGCCATTCTGTCCGAGACACCACCCGGGCACCCCGCCCAGGCGTGGCGCTTCCCGTCCCGCAACCGGCTCATCGCCGGTCTAGCCGAGATGGTGGTGGTCGTGGAGTGCCACTCCAAGGGCGGGTCGTGGCATACGGTCGAAGCCGCTATAAAGCGAGGCGTGGAGGTCGGCGCCGTACCGGGGTCGGTGCGCAGCGCGGCATCGGTAGGTACCAACCGCCTCCTGCACGAGGGCGCCACCCCTGTCCGGGGCGCCCAGGACGTCCTCGACGCCCTCGGCGTCTTCGATGTCCTACGGGCTCGACCTCAGGCGTCCGGGCCGACGAGCCCGACGAGCCCGGCGAGCGCCTCAGGGCCGATGCGCACCATGGAAGATGTTGTCCTGGCCGCCGTCGGCTGGCGACCGCTGTGCCTTGACGAGGTCGTCGAGCGCAGCGGCCTGCCGTTGGCCGCCGTAGTCATCGCCCTGGAAGGCCTGGAGGAGAAAGGGGCCTTGGGAGCGGAGGAGGGCTGGTGGGTGCGCAAGGCCCATTGATCGTTAGCCCCACAAGGCCAGACGCCGTCCCGGTCAGGGCCCCGGGTTATTCCCGCCGGGTTATTTCTGGTGCCACGGGCACCACCAGGTGGTGCGCCCGCCTACGGTGTCGCGTTGCAGCGGGCGGCCGTCCTTGGGGCACGTGCCACCAGCCCTGCGCTCGTCCATGAGGTCCCCCGTGTGCGAGCCGCCCCTCGTCCCGAGCTCGGCCACGGTTGCCCGCAGATGGCGGTGAAGGCGGCGCACCTCAGGCGCCGACAGGCTGCCCGCCGGCCGTTGCGGGGAGAGGCTGGAGCGCCACAGGACCTCGTCGGCGATGAGGTTGCCCACGCCGGCCAGACGGGATTGGTCCATGAGCCGGGCCTTGAGCGGGGCCCGGCTGCCGTCCAGGGCGGCGCTCAAGCCCCCCGCCGTGACCGAGGCGGCGTCGGGGCCGAGGCCGGCTTCGGCGGGATCGAGCTCCACCCCACCGAGGCGTCGCGGGTCGCGGACGCGGAGGTGGCCACCATCGGAGAACACGAGCCCGAAGCGGTCATAACGGGCCAAAGGAGCGTTTGTGGAATGTCGCAGTTCCGTCACGCCGGCGGCCCCGTCGACCACCAGCCGACCGCTCATACCGAACCGCAGGCCCAGGACCGGTCCCCCCGCCCCGTCCGGGCCCTGGGTCTCCAGGAGGAGGAGCTTGCCCCGCCGCCGCGCCGCGCTCAGCTGGTAGCCGATGAGCTCCTGCAGAGTGGCCGGGACCAGGCCGCGCTTGAGGTACCACTCGTCCGGTGCCTCGATGGCGATGATCTGGCGACCGAGAGCGGCCCGTTCAGCCAGGTCACGGTAGGCCTCGACCTCGATCATCTCCGGCATGGCGCAAAGTCTCAGACGCCGTAGTCGGCGCCTGTCGGCGTCGGCACCGGGATGCCGCAGTTGACCAGGCCCTTCTCGAGGCGACGGCAGACTGTTTCGAGCACCGCCACACGGGCGTAATGCTTGCTCTCGGCGGCGATGAGCTCCCAGGGAGCGCCTTTGTGGTCTGTCCGGTCCACCATTTCGTTTACGGCGTCCACGTAGGCATGGCGCTTGTCACGGTTGCGCCAGTCCTCGTCG
>Ga0181517_10003269_pt1 | contig 15512 bp, 14 predicted proteins | sample PEATcosm2014_Bin_31_FD_119748 | JGI IMG/M metagenome (GOLD analysis project Ga0181517, IMG submission 119748) | Peatland microbial communities from MTU Mesocosm Facility, Houghton, MI, USA - PEATcosm2014_Bin01_30_metaG | ecosystem: Environmental > Terrestrial > Soil > Wetlands > Peat | place... | reverse complement strand
TTCGAGCTCCAGCGCCGCCGCTTCATCCTCGCCTGAGCGGTCCAGGGCGTCGATCAGGCGCTCCGCGAACTCGTCGGCCGATCCGTCCTGATCGGCCTCGCGGAAGATCTTGACGCCGTCCCTGCTCAGCCCGATCGCGCGGCTGTAGTCTCCTGCCTTCATCGCCTCGTCGACGGCCAGCATGCGAATATCAGCCAGAAAGAGATGATCCTCGACGTAGGCGCGCCTGGCTATTTCGTCTCCGGCTCGCTCAAGGAGAGCTGCGGCCACGAGGGCGGCCCGCTGGGCGCGGTAGGTCCAACTCCACTCCGTCCTCTGGCCCTCTGTAAAACGTGAGCAGAGTTCCAGAACGGCCCGCACCTCGGCTTCGCCGCGTGCGGCTGCCGCAGCAAGCTCGAGACAGACCATATCCCAGGAGTCGCCGTCCCGAGCCCACTGGGCCTCGACGCTCCGAAGCGCCCAGGTCCCCAGCTCTCGGAGTGCAACCGGGTCGGGCTCAGGCGATTGGGCGAGTCCCAAGAGCCGCTCGAAGCCCTCCTCCACCGCATCCATGATCGGGCTCTCCTCGTCTTCTCCACCGTCGTACGCATGCGGAGCGGCGCATTCGATAGCCTGTACGAGAACTCGAACGGCAAAGACATAGTCTCCTTTGGCGACGGCTTCCGCAGCCCGGTCTCTAAGGCGAAGCAGGTCCCGGCCGAAGCTATAGGCATCTTCGATGTAATCGTACCCTCGACCTTTGTGCTTGCGCATGAGGCTGTCGACGATGGCGGAGGGTGAGCGCCTGCCGGTCTTCTCCGCCTGCAAGGAGAGTATGAGTTCGCCTAAATACTCATCGCCCTCGTCCAGGCGCTCCCGGATGATCCGTTCCAATTCCGCGCGCGACAGCGAGGCGAGGAGGGAGCGGGGGTCGAGCTCATCGGTCCTACAGCGAGCCATAGTCGCCCTCGACCCTATTCCATTCGATTTCCCGCTTGGACCAATGGTCCTCGATTGCCAGGGTAAAGCCGGGTTTGACGAGCTTAGCGCGATCTTCCAGCCAGAGATCCTTCTCGCGACGGAGGTAGTAGCCCTCGACCTCTCCGTCGCGGAGCGAACTCCGCTCGGTCCGGAGGCGTGCGATAAGTTCTTGCAAGGTAAAACGGCCCAGAGCGATGCGGGGGACAAGGGCGATACCTAGGCTACGAGCCAACTCGTTGCGACGCGCCGTGCTCCAGAAGCGACCATGGGAAATGTCGAAGACATCGAAGGCGAGAAAGAGATCAACGAGGTGGCTGTAGCCGAGCGAGTGACGAGCCGCGCACCATTCACCAAACAGCATGAGCTTGTCGCCCAAGGTGTCGAAAAAGATATCTTCACGTGCCGATAGCCAGCGCTCGAGCTTGGCGAATTGACCCGGAAATGGGCGTTCGAGATACTGCCCGCGGTTCTGGACGCGAAGTTCGCCCTCGAGACTTACGGAGAAGCCGAGATTGGCCCCGTCGACCTTTTCCTCCACGACGAGTTCGGCATCGAGGAATTCCTGAGCCTCGGCGCTTTCAAGGACCTTATCGTCGCGAGGCGTACCCTGCCCAAGCCAGGCAAGATGGGGCGTGTGGGGAAAGCGGAAGAAGTCGGTCATTTGCCGAGCTTTCTTTTGCGGAAACGCTTCACATCATCGGGGCAAAGGAAATCGACCCTGATTCCGTTCTCGAGGAGAGCCGGAGCCCAATCCAGCCATTTGGAATCGGCGGCTTCGAGTAGGGGAGGATGATCGACATGCGCGGCGGAGACCGTCACGAATTTCTTATCGGAAGGATCAAAGTCGGCTAATTGGGGGTGGCGCGGAAAGGCAAGGTATTCCCCATCCTCCCCGCGATCCAGCCGAACCAGATCGCAGCGCGTGCTATTGGTCCTGTTTCGCAACACCCATTTTACGAAAGCATCTCCCGGCCCCTTCGGGCGTTTCGGGTCGCTCCTATTAAGGTACTCGCCGAGTATCTCGAATCCTTCGTCGATTGCGACTCTCCCGTTCTCCATGATCCCTGCGAGCTTAATCGCGCAGGAACTCACGCAGGCGGGCGAAACGTCCGGATGCCGCCCGCCCGCGACCATAATCACATTGGTATCGACGACGAAGGTAGAGTCAGGCATCTGTCTGCCCCTGTTTTCGCCGCATGGCCGCTACGGTCCTGGCGGTCAAATCCTCCATTTCGTTGCCGAAAAAATTCTCGGGCCAATTGGAGATATCGCCGAACTCATCGATCGCCAACTCTTCGAGCGAAGGCTCGCCCTTTTCATTCGAGCAGAAATAGATGGCCACCTCTTCGGGACCCAAAACTCGCTCCGCGATCCTGCGTTGGAGGCGGTTGAGAAAGTGCTCAGAATGACTTTCGACGATGAGTTGTACATTCCGTGCGTGTCCGTTCTCGCGCGACTGAATTGCGGAAATAAATACATCGGCGAGTCCCGTCTGGACGGAGGGATGGAGGTGTATCTCCGGCTGCTCCAATATGATTATCGATCTCTGCGGAGCGAAAAAGACTTCTACTATAGCCGGAAGGACTTGGGACAGCCCGAACCCGACATCGGTGATGCGAACCTCGCTGGCTCTGGAATGAGTCTTGATGAGAACCTCGTATTCCTTCCTACCCGCGGCGACCGCTTTGAGCTCGAAGGAATGGATAACGCCGATCTCCTTGAGCCATTGAGCGATGAAGGGGATGAAGTCGCTCGTTCCGGCTTTGACTTTCCGGTTGAGCCTGCGGCCTTGAGCCTGAGCGGTGAGCATCGCGCCGATCGCATTCTCACCCTTCGGTCCCACATCCTCAAAATTCTCGCCGGACCAGGGATAGATCCGCTTCGGCTCCTCGCGCAGGGGCCCGAGATGATGGATGCTCCCGAAGAACGCTTCTACCTCGAACGCTAAATCGGAGAGAAAACCCCCATTCTGGAATCGGGCACGAGTCTGGTCCGAAATCCTATAGAACTTCTCCGGTTCGTCGAGGGGCCATATTCGCCCCTGGGTCCGCACGAACTTATAGACATCCGATTCGAGGGAAAATACGCCTCCATCGTTCTTCTTGTAGTCGATATCGAGTGAATGACCGGCTTCATCACGCAATCTGTACGTAATCGCTTTTTACGGCAGGCTGCCCAGAGCCATTAGCTTCAATGCGCACGTCCAAATCGAGGCTGGATCCGCGATATTGTGTGGCGGTTTTCAGAGGATCCTCGATCTCGAGCTGGTAGGGGAGAGTCCATGTCAATGAAAACTCAAGAGGCCTCTTTGTGTCATGGGAATAGATGCAATCCACGAAAGTCCCGAGATCGACTTGGGACTTGGAATCACCCAATTGGAGGGCGCGCTTACGATCCGCGGAAAGAACCGTCTGCTTCAGAGCCAGTAGCAGGTGGCCGATGCTGCTCTTCCCGGCGCTATTGGGACCGAATAAAACCGTCAATGGCGCCATCCTGAGCTCTCTTGTGTCTTTCCAGGCCTTGAAGTTTTTGATCCGCAGGGTCTTTAGCATGTGCCGCTCCTCTCTAACATTGCAATGCGCCTATCTTCATCCGTTCCCGTGGTCGCCAGGAGGATATCGCTCTATCCGTTTTCTCCATCTCGTCCATACGAAGCGCATACAAGTAGACGCTCGCACACAGAAATACTTATCGCTCATAGCTTTCGTTCCGATCGAAGTCTAGCCCCCTAAGATCTTTCCTGATCGTCGCGTAAAAAGCTGTTGCCTCGGCGAGAATTTCCGGATCGGGTTCTGGTAGAATGGTTTTTTCGACGATTGGTCCCTCTTCCTCGTGGATATCTACGCGGAGTCTTTTATTCACCATATCCGCCGGTACCTCGATGGTCGCCTTGGTCGATTCACGAACGATCACCAAACTGATCATAGTGCCACCCCAGACTACAAGTGTCTCGCCTGGGCTATAATATCAAAAAGATTCTTACGCAATTTTCACGAGCTCCGTTTTATTGATGAGACGTTTGCTGAATGGGCTTGCGTCCTCTAAGTCGATCAGATCCACTGCGTGAATGCTATTTGCGAGCAATTCGCCGAGGGCTTTGAAGTAGACGGCAGGCTGCAAGCCCCGAACGGCGAGATCCAAGTCTGAAAGATCATTCCACGAACCCTTGGTGAGCGAGCCGAACAAATACACTTCCCGTGCGCCGAAACTACGAAGAATATGGCAGCTTCGGTCTATATCGATCTTGAAACTATCGGGTATCTCCATCTCGTCCAGGCTCATCCGGCACCTCCATACACCCTGTTTCTTGCTGCAGCGAGATTCTGCTTTCAGAATATGCCTTCGCGAGGCGAGGCTCGATTATGAGAGGTAGCAAGAAGGCGTGCATCTGGGTAACGCGTACCCATTGCTACCTCGGCGCTTATCGGTTCACCATTATAATTTTTTCGCAGCACTGTCCTCATTAGTGCATTTTCGCTTTCTTGAGCCCAGAACTTAGAATCCAGGTATGATTTCCGGAGTCAAGCCCGCGAGCTCGTCGAGTTTAAATGCAAAATCATTCACGCTCGTGGAGTCCTCTTTCTGAGCTTCGATGTGAAGCGATCGATGCACTTTCGCGGAGGAATATTGGCCGCTCGCGCAGTTGTGGTTCCACCAATAAACCTTGACCACCTCCATGCTACCTTCGGGACGTGCCGATGAAGCGTCATTCTCGAAAAGCTTCGGCAAAGCGGCCTTGATTGCCTCCGCATCTTTCTGGCTAAAACCTGTCTTCGAGGCTAATTGAGGATTCATTGCGCCGAAGAATACATAAAGTCCAAAGTCGACACGGTGTTTCATTCCCATGGTGTCAGAAGTTTTCTTCTTTCCATCGCCTTCGCCCGAAACGCTTTTAGTTATTTGCGTGCTAGTTACATTGACGCTACCGATACTCATCGCAGGATGGACGGAAACTGGGCCGCGGACACCGACTGATACACCGTCATTCTTGTCCCCTTTATAGGCGAAAAGCTGGCCGAAAGCGCGAACATCAAGCCATTTCTCGCAGCCAGCTTTATACAATTTGTCGCCGTCTTTCAGGGTGGCTGTATTCAGCTCTTTTTCAGCCCTTTCTCTGAGGCTCTTGTAGTCATCGTTCCTGCGATCGTCCGACTGCACAAAGATGGGATACCCGGCATCCTGGAGGCGGTCGCGGATTTTCCGCTTGAGGCAAACGTCAGACAGTTCGCCGGTTCCGTCCAGGTTTTGGCGCGGCCTGTTGCCGTTCAAAGGGTCACCGTTCGGATTGGCATTTTTAACTGAAAAAATCACTGCGAAATCGACCTTGTTCTGCAGATACTCCATTTCCTGCCTCCCTTTGTTATTCTACGATTTCTTGGTCGTCGGTTTCGTCATATGATTCCGCGACCGTTCTGAGAACCCATTCGCCCTTGCGACTGCGATGTTCAGAAAGCCAGATTCGTTGGCAGTGGTATCCAAGTAGGAATTCGCCGCTCAAGTGTCCTGGCTTCGTGAAATCATTTTCCTGAAATAGATTGACAATGCTGTCCATCAATTTACGATATGCTTCCATTGTCCGTCCGAGTCGAGCAAAGTATGGCTTCAATTTCAACTCGATCGTCATCCAAGTCTCGCAGGGACGTTCCGCGAAACGGACCGTGTAGCGTTCGGCGTTGGTTTCCCGCTCGCCTTCTTGATTCTTTCGCAAGGCTATCGATTCGATGTGCTCCGCGAGGGCGAGAAGTCGCCCGTACAGGTAGTCGCGCGATGTGCGCTCTTCCTCAAGTGCCACGTTGTACCTCCCTTTTCCTGTTTCATAACAATGTTTTCGGTAAAGAGCACAAGCGATTCCCAGAGTTTTCCTCCACTCCCAGTCTTCCATTCCGGAACGGCTTATGGCCCGTCGCACCGCGGAGTACACGATATCGAAGGGCAGGTGAGCGGAATCGATAATGCAGGATAGCAGTCTTTCGACTGTCTCGCGGAGCAGCTTTTCGTCTGCACGTGGGCCATAGCAGGCGAGGGCTATGTCGTGAGGCGAGGGCGCGCCGAAATAGAGCTTCCGTTTTTTCCTCTCTTTATCGTAGCCATAATCGATAAGCCAAGCACAGCCTACGATGTCTTCTCCCTCGGACTCGCCGTGCCATGCGGCGAGGCGCTCGAGATATTCAGAAGCCTTAAGTTCTCTGAAGACGGTAATAGACATGCGCCCAGGTGTCGCTGAGTCGAGGCCTATGATGAATACATCGCTCGAGTTGCTGATCTTCGCACGATAGCCGCTGATCTTGTTGCGGAATTGCCGTGCTGTATAGATTCCGGCGTCATAATCGATGACATCTTCTCCTGAGTCTGCATATTCCGACGCGCCAATAACGGGCGAAACGATGTCCTCGACTTCGTCTGACAAAGCCCAAGTCACAAGGCCACTCTTCCAATCGCCTTGTCTTGCGAAGAGCCATCTAAGTGCGTTGTGCGCCTTCTGCGTGATATCGAGACCCACGCCACAAGCTTCTTCTGGCTCGACAAAGCGCCCACGGTAGGTAAAACCGCTGCCATCGTTCGAGGATATTAGCTTCGCCTTGTCTCCGGCATTGCGGATTTTTGCAGGATGCTGCTTTGCAAGCTGCCGCTTCGTCCCTGTAGCATAGCAGAATCCGATCGTTTCCGCGTTTTCAGTATAATAATCGGTCCAGCTTTTCCAGAGTGAAGGATCAGCCCAGCAGCGATCCTCAGGATCGTCCATTATCCGTACCCTCCAGCGGACAAAAGCGTCGCAAGGCGCGGAATTCCCTTTGAGCACTCTGAAGATTGCTGGTGTTCTCTCATCGCCGGGAGGCCACGAAGAGAGCAGTTTCCCTTGGTCATTGAGATACAGAATCTTCGCCTTCACGAGGTCTGAGATGAGACAACCTTTCTTCACATAAGCGAGAACTGCTTTCGATTTCGGATGCGAATGAGCCGAGATGCACCAAGCCTCCAGGTCTGTCACAAAACCACGGAAAGGCTCTGTAGGGTCATTGCTGAACCCTGACGTGACTGTGCCTCCAAAGGAAGAAAAATCTCCCGCAAGATACTGGAGTTTGTCGGAGAGAGGATGGTTTTTCGGTTTGGAGCCTGCTCGCCCTCCCGAATCTTCCGTGCAAGGAATAAGAGTCGGTTCCGCGGGGGTGAGCACCGCCGCATCCCTGATTTCGCCTTTGGCGGATAGAGTGACCTCGATGTGCGCGAGATTCGTCGTATGACAGACGGGGAGAAGAGTCGACCCCTCAGCCTCTTCACTGTCGCCCTCTATCTTGCCAATATTGTTAGGCGGGACGAGATCGTAGGTCCGGGCCAATGCGCCAATCCAGTTCATTATTCTACTCCCTCGGTGACACATTCATCTCCTATAAAAACCTGGAGGGTCGGCTTTCTGGCTTTCATGGTCCGTACGAAGCGTCTGACCGTACAGTTCTCGGGACGAAGGAATTCGACAACACCGCGCTTCATCGCGATATGCTGGAAGCGGGCCCAAAGCTCATCCTTAGCCGTTTCGTCGGGATAGTCGAAACCATGGAACATGAGACTGTAGGATAGTTCCTCTTCGTCGTCGTAATAACCTAGTCCCTCTCCAAAGATGCAGGGCTCGAGATAGGCCTGACATTCTCGAGTGCCTAGGAAGATGTCCCGTCGGCCACCTTTTTCAATTGCGCGTTTCGCCATCGCGAAATACTTCCCCTCGTTTCGATCGAGCTCGAGCTCTGGGTAGTTGAGGTTCCACATGAAATGCGCCTGCACCTGATATTCGACATCTACAAGATAGGTGTAGATGGCGAGCGAGTTGCCACCACCATAGTCGAGGGGCTTCAATGATTTGGCTTGTGTCCTGATTTTGTTGAGTATCCGTACGCGATCTACAATCCAGGTGATAGTGGGTTTCCATAGCCCACTGGAGATGATGCCTTTGAGGGCCTCGTAGGTCGGCAAGTGATAGCTGCATTTCTCCCCGCCTAGATGAGATAATGGATCGGTGAAAAGAGCGAAACGGCCGGAGATTTTGAAGTCGACTTGATTTCTCATGTGCCCTCCCATATCTACTGACAAATCGCGATTTAAATCGGGCTTCAGGACAAATCAGAAAATTATGGCCACATTTATCAGCCATTAAGAAACGTTAGACGGCCATGGGCCTCATCGGAGAGGCCGAACTCTTCGCTGTAATAGCGCTCATTCTTGAGCTCCAGGATTCCGATCCCGTCTATTTCGTGGAGCAGACCTTCATCTTGCATCCGATTCAGCTCGCCTTTCCTGAGGTTGACCGAATATCGCTGAGCTTCTCTCAGAAATTGATATTTTTCTTGAAGCGAGGCGCTGCCGTTGAGCAGCGCAGAGATCTCAGCCCCTCTGCACCAGGGTACGAGCACGCCTTCCGAAGGTGCGTCGATAGCCTTAAAGGCGTTTGCCGCGCTCATGAAGGATTGCCTAAAGAATAGATCTGGCTCTGTGTGCCCATTCTTGCGCCAGTATTCACCGAGCGATCCCGCCTGCGTGGAACCATTCGTGGAGAGCAGTCTAAGCAATTTATCAGGCCGCCCAATCGGACTCGACGCGGCGACTGGATAGTCCATATGATCCTTGCGAGTCCAGAAATAGTAGCTGTAATAATTTTTCATTGCCTCGGGGCCCAAGGGATCGCCCCGGAATTGGGCCGGATTCTCGTCGTAGTCGTCTAAAACACGCCGGGCACATTTCTTTCCTTCTTCGATTTCCCTGAGACTCGAGAGATTCTCCTCAACGAGTTCGACGACATAAACATTCCCATATATTCTTCGTCCATTTCGGTTGCAGCGGCCCGCCGCCTGAGCGATGGAGTCGAGTCCTGCGAGGGCGCGGATAACCGAACCGAAGTCTATGTCGACTCCTGCTTCAATAAGCTGAGTGCTCACACATATCACCGGTTCTTCGCTTGTAAGCATTTTCTTGATTTCGTCGAGCACACGCTTGCGATGCGCTGGACACATGCTCGTGGAGAGGTGATACAGAGCTGCGGCTTCGATTCTTTCATTTTTCAAGGCTTCAAAGATCTCCCGCGCGCTCCGTTTCGTGTTGACCACGATGAGAACGCTTCCCGAACTGGGGAGTTCTTTTACAGCGATCCCCGCCACCTCTGCGTGTGTCCAGCCACCGGCTTTGCGCAAAAATTCCACCCTCACTCGTATAAGATCCATGAAAAGATCGCGGGACTGCGGCATGAGTTCTCCGCCCTCGGTTGCGAGTCGGAGAGCTCCTTTAGCCTCGTCGACACGGTCGATAAGGGGCTGGGTTGCAGTGCAGAGTACGACCGTCGAAGCGCAGTGATCGACCAAAAAATTGGCTGCATTATTGAAAAGATGGATACAGGTAATGGGCAGGGTCTGCGCTTCGTCGAAGATGAGCACTGCTTTTCCCAATTGATGGAATCGCCGCGTGCATCTTGTGCTCTTCGCAAACATCGCCTCGAGAATCTGCACGTTCGTGGTGAAAACCACAGGGGCATCCCAGTCCTCGGCGAGAAGCTTATTGAGCCAGGTGTCTTGCTCGGACCGAAGGTTAGAGTGGTGCTCGAGGACTATTTTGCCCTTGTCTTCAGGATGCCCGCCTTCGAGCACCTCGCGCACTTGGGCCGCATTCTGTTCGATGATGGAAGTGTATGGAACGACATAGACTATACGTTCAAGCCCATACTCTGCAGCATGGCGGAGAGCGAAACGGAGGCTCGCGAGTGTTTTCCCACCTCCCGTCGGAACCGACAGAGTATAGGCACCTTGCGCCAGTTTCCCTGCAGCAGCGGCACTCATGGACACCTGACATCTGATTCCGTCCACACGATTCCGTTCATCGAGGCCGCGGAGATAAGTCTCCAGGCGACCAAGAAGCTCGCTCCATCTTTTGAAAGACGCGGATGATCGCTCTTTCCCCTCATCCGGCCTTTCGAAATCTGCCGAATCCAGGCGATCAGCATCGATGAGTGCGCTGAACAGGAATTTCGCAAGCATTCCATACTGGAATGTTTGAATTTGTCGATTTTTTTCTTTGGTATCGAGGGCGGTAATGACGGCGGATACTGTAGATACCGTGGTCTTTGAGTGCAAAAGCTTTTCAATCCTATCGTAGACTTTTTCATCAATCTTGGTCAGAGCCTCTGCAAGATGGGTTTTGTCTTCAGGCTTGTCCATGCGCTCCGAAAAACGATTGGAGCCATCGGGGGAAAGTCCATCGATCAGGCCTGAATGATGAGAAATGAGCGCAAAGGCGAGCAATTCGGCAGCCCGACTGGCTTCTTCGCCTTGATCCATAAGGCGACGATATGCATATTGGCCACCGGCGGTTGAGTGATCAATGTGTCCTCGCAGCCTGGTCGCCTCGACATAGTCGTCGGAGTCCGGGTCTATCAAACCTGAGCCCGATTCGAGATACGCCTGGAACTTGAAGCTGTACTTTCCGAGGTCGTGAAGGAGACCCAAAAGCTCGCCGATCTCAGGTAGCCCCACTTTTAAAGCAAACTCTTTAGCACGCTGGGCAACACCTTCAAGATGTGCGGACAGCAATTGTGTTTCATAAATCCCTTCTGAGTTTATTCGCACGTGTGCTATCGGTTTAGGATTTTTCATAAATTCTTCTCAATAAAGTAATTTTTACCTTAACGGTAATTTTACATTTATGAGCCGCATATGGTATAAAATGGTTAGGGGACGAATGAACTACCCGTTTGATGGCATCCGCTATTGTTTGATGGTAAGACACAGGTGAATGAGAATGGCCAAGGGTCAACCGCCTCATGTTCATTGTAGTGCCTCCGTTAAACATTCTATTTCCATCTACAATGAAAGTCAAGTTCCTTCTTATTTGCTTAAGTATTCGACAATAGGCACGAAGTCCAGTCTTATTGTTGACAGATGAGGTGTTGGAATTAATTCATTTTGAAATATGCAATTGGGAAGCCTATTATTGGAATTTGGGTAGTTTCTTTTATAAAATCGATAGTAGCCATTCCGCAGAATGGCTACTATTACGATCAACAATGTTTCAATCCACAGCTTACGCTGACGACCAAAACATACTCTCAATGCGCATCGTGGATCAACTTGAGAAAAGGCGCCTAGATCGCGTATCGGGCTAGTTTTCATCATGCAGTTCCCCTTTCCGGTGATTCTCTCTGTTTGCAGCCCGGGCCTTCCTTCTTTGGAAAGGTGGGCGCGGGAGGAAAACCTTTCCAAAAGGTTTGCCTCCCGCATGGCTCCCCCTATTCATTTGACGCCTCGATAGCCCCAAAGCACCCCTTCAGCGCCACGATGCTCCTGCTCGTCGAGCCTTCGAGGCAGAAGACCGAGAGCTGGTCCAGGGCGCGGGTCATGGCCACGTAGATGAGGTTGCGGTGGAGGCGCTCGGCGAGCTCAGGCTCCCAGGTTTGGTCCGGGGGGAGCATGTGCGGGAGATAGAGGAGGACGACGGGGAAGTCGAGGCCCTTGGCCGAATGGAGGGTCGAGAGGCGCACGCGGCCGAGGTCGCCGAAGTCGAAGTCCTCGGCCTTTATGTTCTTCGCGGGGATGGCGCAGTCGGCGAAGACCTGTTCGAGTTTCTGCAATTCGGCCTCGCGCGGGGCGAAGACGGCTATGTTTCCCGCCTCGTAGCCGAGGTGCCCTGTGAAGAGGCCGATGCGGGCACACAGGAGCTCGAGGAGCTCGTCCTCGGTCTTCGCCTCGATGAGCTCGGGCGGGGGACCGACGCGGAAGGCTTCGGGCGCGTTCTCGGTGTCCTGTCCGGGGATGAGGGCGCGGTAGCGCTCGGCGAGCTCGTGGATCTGGACCGTGTTGCGGTAGTTGGTCTTCAGGATCCTCGTCCTGCCGCTGATGTCGATGCCCGCGCGCCTGAAGCCGAAGCCGCTGCGATAGAGGGACTGGTCCGAGTCCCCGGCGAGGACGACGCAGAGGCGTGTGCAGCGCTTTACCGCGGCCAGATCGCAGGGGGCGAGGTCCTGGGCCTCGTCGATGAAGGCGTAATCGATGAGTCCGAGCTTCTCGGGATGCTTCGCGGCCTCGCGCAGGAAGACGATCCGGCTGTAGTTGCGCGAGTACAGTTTCTGGGCCTCCATCCGAGCCTCCATGGCCTCGATGGCGTCCATGTATCGGCCGCGGTCCCCCCGCCTCAGGGCGGTCTTCATCCCCGTCCGGTCTATGAGCTCGTCGAGGTACTCGGCCCGGCTGACCATGTTGGCCCAGACGAAGTCTTCGGCCTCGTGGGCCAGGTCTTCAGCGCGTATGCCCTGCGGGGCAAGCGATTTCGCGAGCTCGCGCGGGTAGTCGAAGCTCAGCTGGGCGCCAGGGGCGACCATTCCGAGCCGCTCGAAGAGGAGCGAATCCATGGTCTGAATCCTGTCGGGTCGGGCGTCCTTCGACATGATCCGGGCCAAATAGCCGTCGTATTTCACGAGACTCTTTGTGTAGGTGACGAGGATGCTCGTCGCGCGGCCTTCGAGCCCGAGGGTGTCGGATCCGAGCGAGCGCTCGAGGGCCTTGAGGAGGACGAGTGTCTTCCCCGTGCCCGCGGCGCCCTTTACGAGGAAGTCTGCGTCCAGGCGAATCTGGGCCACAGTCCGCTTCTGCTCCTCGCTCAGGCGGGATATGCGCCGCTCGTAGTCGAAGCGCGTACGCGTGTAGACACTGACCCGCGCGAGCTCGTCGATGTAGGTCTTCACCTGGGCGAGGTCGGCGAGCGCATCGCGGTTCGCCTTTTGTTCGCCGGCGAGGGCGGCGACGCGGGCGACCAGCTCCTTCCGCTCCGACTCGAGGTCGAACTTCTGTTTGCGCAGACTGTCCACCCGCTCGTCTTTCCGCGCGGCCACGGCTTCCAGCTCCGCGAGTCGGCCCTCGAGACCCTTCTTTTCCGCCGCGAGCCTGTGCGCGGCTTGTGTCGCGGCCTCGTACTCGGCGAGGCGCCGGGTCATCTCGGCGCTCCGCCTCGATTCTTCGTGGAGGCGGAAGCCGAGGGCCGCGAGCTCGCGGCAGAGCTCGTAGGGACTGCGCTTGTCGTCCCACTGGCACAGGCACTCTTCGAGCTTCCCCATGCCTGGCGAGGTTTCGAAGCCCGCGAGGCGGGCGAAGGAGCATAGAAGCTCCACGGCGCTCCGCGCCTCTTCGGGGTGCAACGCGCCGAACTCGTGGCGGACACCGTTGGTCAACTGCCGCTGGATCTTCAGTTTTCCGATCGCCTCGAGCTCGGGGATGAAACGCTCCGATCGCTCGACGAGATCGCGGCGGAATCTGTCGAGGAGCCAGGCGTAGCGGTCGTCTTCCTCGCAGTCCGGCGTAAACTTCCGGCGCAGATACGCTTCAATGAAGGAGTGGACGGCGAGAACGAAAAAGCCTGGATCGCTACCCTCGAGCCGAGAGAGGCGGGATAGATCGTCGTCGACAGTCCTCGTCATGCCAGCTTCCTCTGTTCCCAGCGCCGTTCAAGCTCTTCGGGCACGAGTCCTCATCCTACATGGGACCGGGGCCGCCCGCTGTCCCTCCGATCGATTTCTTGTACGATATCCCCGCCCTCTCCCCCATCCTCCCGATCTCCTGTCTCCACCTCTCCCTGAACTCCGGCGGGGAGAGTGCCTCCGCCGCCGAGCCGAAGGAGAGCACCCTGCCCAACAGTTCGGTCCAATCCGCCACGGGGACGCTTATGTCTGTGTAGGGTTCACCATCGCCGCCGACTCCGCGCTCGACGCGCTGTTTCGGGTGCCAGCTCTGCCGCGCGACGAGGGCCGCAGCGCTCCCGCGTATTCGTATCGTGGCCTCCGTGGTGGCTGCTCCCTTGAAGATTCCGAAACCAGCGGCGAGGAAGGCCTCGATCGAGGCGGCATCCCGCCCGGGCGGCGGCGGAACGGCGACGCGCTCCTTCGAGATGGAAAGCCTCTCGACCCGGGACAGGTGGAAGGTCCGGAGCGCTTCGCGCAGGAGGTCCCAGGCCACGAGGTACCAGCGGCCCGCGTAGTTGACCAGCCGCTCGGGTTCGACGCTCCGCTCGCTGCGCTGGGCCTTCGCGTCCACGTACACGAGGTCGAGACGCCGCCCCAGGAGCATGGCCTGGCAGACGGTGGTGAAATCTTCCATAGAAAGGTGCTCGGCCAGAGAGAGCTCGTAGCTGATGCGCTCGGACACCGGGCGGTAGTCGCGGGCGAGGTGGGTCTCGAGATTGGCGAGGAGCTCGGCCGAGACGATGGGTACGTAGTGCTCGTTCGCGGCGAGGCTGCGGGCGAGGACGTAGAATAAGAGGAGCTTTTCGTCGGCGAAGCGGAGCTCGTCGAAGGGCCGTTCGTAGCGGTATGCCCGCTGGGCGCGGTTATAGGCGATGGGAGCGTCGAGCCGGTCGCGGAGGTACTCGATGTCTCGCTTGACCTGGCGAGCCGAGACTTCGAAGCGCTCGGCGACCTCTCTGGTCCTGACCGAGCCCTGCTCGCGGAGGAGTCTGTCGATACAGGCGATGCGCTCGAACTGACTCATGAACTCGACCTTTTGTGCTGAGCGGCTTATATTACTTGTCGCCTATTGTATGATCGGTTTCCCACCCCGGCAAGGGTGCTCGATACCTACCTCGAGGACTGCGAATGCGATGGCATTGAGCCAGAGAAGCCTTTTCGGGCAAGATCACCGTTCGAGTCTCGCCGGTTCTACATCGCCGCATCGCGATCAAGGCGGCCACCAAGAAAGAGTCCATGAACCAATATCTCGAGGAGCTCATAGAGAAAGACACGAAGGACGTCGAGACCGCGATAGGGTGAGAGCTGTCGCGCCCTGATCTCCGCCGCCGCCAGCTTCGCCTTCTCCCGGGATCATAGGCTCATACTTTCGGGGCGTCCGCGACCGCCTTCCGTGCTGCAAGAGAGGGATCCGACGGGCCGGGTCGGGTGCCCTCATCGAAGCAGGCGCCGCCCCGTAAAGCGATTTCGGACGGAGCAATGGGTAAGATGCAGGCTAGTCGGCTATTCCGAGCCCGGCCGCAACTTGCGCGAGACGCTTGTCTCGAGTCCAGAGCTTGCAGGGCCAGGCGAGGCAGGAAGCGAGGATGTTGGCGTCTACCCAGCCGATGCCGCGGCCGTAAATGCCCGTCGATTCGATGAAATCGAGCGCGATGCCGTCCCCCGCGGAACGAACGGTGGGTAAATAGTCCAGGAGCTTCAGGAATCTTTTCCTTCCGGCGAGCGAGCCAAGCGCCAACTCTCCTCGCACCCAGGGATGCATAAGGACGGAATTGTCTTCCAAGAGTCGAGCGAGCCGCTGGTCGCGCTTGCGAAGGTGGTCTATCCAGACGCTCGTATCCACGAGAGTCATCGACCGCGCGACCTCGCGGCGGCGGAAGGCGGAAGCCTTCGTCGCGGCACGGCCTTCGCCTTTGGATCGCTGCCGCCCAACGCGGCGAGCTCTACCCGCGCTTCCCGCGCGATAAGGGCGCGCAATCCCTCGCGGACCACATCGCTGATCCTATCGAGGCCGGATGCCTCGCGCGCATCCGCCACGAGATCGTCCGACAATATCAATGTAGTTCTC
>Ga0181517_10003265_pt1 | contig 15532 bp, 18 predicted proteins | sample PEATcosm2014_Bin_31_FD_119748 | JGI IMG/M metagenome (GOLD analysis project Ga0181517, IMG submission 119748) | Peatland microbial communities from MTU Mesocosm Facility, Houghton, MI, USA - PEATcosm2014_Bin01_30_metaG | ecosystem: Environmental > Terrestrial > Soil > Wetlands > Peat | place... | reverse complement strand
TGCGGCGGTGATCTGGAAACCGACCAAGCGCGTGACCGCAAGCGCGGGATATGGCGGCAGCTTCGTGCGCGGCAACACCATTTTCCTGAATCCGCTGACGCCTTCCGGCACGCTGGATTTCAACTACCAGCGTCCTTATGCTTCGCTGGAATTCGTCGTCTATCGCGGCTTCAGTTACAAAATGTCCTGGAACTATTTCGGCTACAACGAAACAGGTAACACCAATCCGTTCGGCCTCGCGCCCATTCAGTTGCAGGATTTCAACGGTAGCAACGCCACATTCTCGTTCCGCTATGCGTTTTGAGCGCTGCGCGTTTCATTGAGCGAAGAGTGGTGCTCTAACTCCGCTGCGCTTGCAAGGAGGTGCCAAATGAATTCTCCGTCCATTCGCGTGTTTCGGTGCGCCATTCCCCTCTTCGCCGCTGTATTTTTGCTGATCCCCTCGGCGCACGGCCAAGGCGACGCGGCCAGCGTGTACAAGGCGAAATGTGCCACGTGCCACGGAGCTGATGGCAAAGGCGATACGCCCGTGGGCAAGAAACTCGGGGCGCGCGACTTCGCATCACCGGAAGTACAGAAGGAAACCGACGCGGAACTCATCGCGATCACGACTAAGGGCAAGAACAAAATGCCCGGGTACGCAAGCAGTCTGAAAGACACGCAAATTAAGGATCTCGTCGCTTACGTTCGCGGGCTCGCTAAGAAATAGCGCCCGCTTGGTGGTCCCACCCGCCGCCGCATGGCGCCTTGATTCGCGTGCACGTGCAGTCAGGAGGAACTGTGATCTTGCCAACCGGAGTTGTCGTCGGATTGGTCTTGCTGACGATTGGGCTGACCGGGCTGTTTCTGGCGCGTCCCTCGATCACCGCGGGACTGACGGGTAAAATACTGGCCTTTGTAGCGCTGTGCGTCTTGCCGGCACTATGCATCGCAGCGGGCATGTCCACCCACATGCAGCGCTCCGAACAGACTCAATTCTGCATTTCTTGCCATGCGATGGAAAACTACGGAAAAAGCCTGTACGTGGACGATCCGAGCGCCCTGCCAGCGCAACATTTTCAGAACCATCGCGTGCCGCCGGATATGGCCTGCTATTCCTGCCACACGGACTACACCATTTACGGTCCTTTCAAGGACAAGCTCAAGGGCATGACGCGCATCTACATGCAGTATGTGAGTACACCACCGAACCCGATTACCATACCTGGCGGATTCAAGAATGCGCAATGCCTGCACTGCCACCTGGGGGCGCGCGCGTTTGAAGAGAATCCCGTGCACGCGGCGATGATGGATTCACTGAAATCGGAGCAGACGTCCTGCCTCACCAGCGGCTGCCACGATACGGTACACCACGCATCGCAAGTCGATCACTTGAAAATGTGGAGGCCCGGCCCATGAAACTCGGTGCGATGGGAATCTCGCGTTTACTGAAAATTTCCAGTGTACTTATCATCATGGGCCTGTTGCTGGAGCTCGTAAGCCTGCTCTGGCTTCATCCGCTGTCGTTCGTACTGTTTGCGTTTGTAGCGGCCAGCTTGATCGGCCTCGGGGTCGTGGTCTACCTGATTTCGGTGGTCTTCGTGGCTTCGGCGCCGGCCGGAAGACTTGGGTGATATGATTCCAGGGAAAGTACACGAGGAGCCGTTGGTCGAATCAGCTGTTTTGAACACAACCGCGTTGGCACGAAGGTTGCTATGGAGTTTGGCGGGCTGGTACTGTTTGGTTGGTCGGCTATTCCCAAAGAGTGCAGCAAGTGCAAGCGACGCGGTGACGACAGCGCAGCGCTTTAACGCGAGCCCGGAGGCCGTTTGGCTGCGAATCGCGTTGTATGAAGAAGTCCGCACGAACCCACCGTTCCTGTTGCGCCTGTTCCTGCCGTGCCCGGCGCACACCGCAGGCGACAAGACCCGCGTGGGGGCCAGCATCCGCTGTGAATACGACGAGGGTTACCTGGTGAAACGTATCACACTGGTCGAACCGCCCCATCTGATGGAATTTGAAGTCGGTGAGCAGCGCCTCGGGATCGAAACGTGCATCACGACGCTGGGAGGTTGCTATCAAATCCGCGCTTGTGGCGACGGATCCGAGGCCGAACTGGTCACGAACTATCGCGGGCATTTGCGGCCACGCTTTCTTTGGCGTCCCGTGGAAAGATACGTGGCACGCCAGCTGCACTTGCACATACTGCATGGAATGGGCGCAACACTCGCTCGCACCCAGCCGTCACCCCACCGCGTAGTTGCGGATTGCCCGGCACCGTAAGCTATCGCTTCATGGCTCTGCCTGTGCATGACTTCGCAATCCCATTCCCGGCGCTCGGCGTCGTCCGCGGTGCTGTTGCGGGCGTCTGGCTATACGAAGGCCTGTGGTGCAAGATCTTAGGGCGCGCCCCCCTGCAAGTGCAGGTCGTCGCGGCCGTTCCTCGTTTCGGAACATCCTACGGTCTCGTCTTTCTCAAAATGCTCGGCGCGCTCGAAATTGCGCTGGCCGCTTGGGTGATTTCCGGAATCGCTCCCGGCGCTTGTGCGATAGCAGAAACCACCGTGCTCGTTCTGCTGAATGCCAACGGAATAATGTGGGCGCGCCACATCATCCACGAACCTGCTGGAATGATTGTAAAGAATCTCGCGTTCCTGGTGCTGGCGTGGGTTTGCGGCGCGATTCCCGGCGGAAAGCCGTGAGCGCGGAAACGCCGTGGGACTCCGGGCGGCTGAGGGCGGCAAAGGGCGGGCAGCGCTTACTCTTCGGGCAGATGTACGAGGATGCGGAGATCGAGCGTGACGCGTTCCGCGGCAGGGGCCGCGTGTTTTGCATCGCTTCAGCCGGTTGCACGGCGATGCGGCTGTGTGTTGACCACGAAGTCGTCGCCTGCGACATCAATCCAGTGCAACTCGCGTACGCGGAACGCCGGGTTCGAGGCGAGGCCCCGCGGGAAGGCGACGTCGAGCGTGTGATGGCCCTGGCGCGAGCTTTTATGCCCCTTGTGGGTTGGCGCCGGGGGGCCATTCGATCGTTTCTTGCTTTGTCTGACACCAGCGAGCAGGTCAAATTCTGGCAGGCGCGACTCAACACGCGGCGATTCCGTGCCGGCTTCGACGCGCTGATGTCACCCGTTCTATTGCGCGCGGTCTACGCTGCTCCGCTTCTGGCGTCCTTGCCCGCGCGCTTTGGACCGGTGCTGCGAAAGCGTTTGGAGAGAGGCTTTGGGTTGCATGCCAATGCGACGAATCCGTATGCGGCAGCGTTACTGCTGGGCGTGATGAACAATGAGGCTTGCTCGCAAACGGCTGGGATCCAGTTCGTGGCGGGGGACGCAGCCACTTCTTTGGAGTCGCGCGCAGCTGGCTCGTTTGACGCCTTCTCGCTCTCGAACATTCTGGACGGCGCCGAATCCGCCTATCGAGCACGCCTCTCGCGAGCGGTGCGCCGCGCGGCCGGCCCGAACGCGGTGGTCGTCCTGCGAAGCTTCGCAGAGCCGCCGCCCGAGCAGACGGTGAATTTAGCAGACCGCGATCGCGCGATGCTGTGGGGGAGCGTGCAAGTCAGCGAGGCGCGCTTGTTTTGAAGCGGTCGCGGTAATCTTATTGGCTGAAAACATAGATCAGTTTGAACGTTAGCGTGCCCAAATTCGGCCGCTTTTCGGGCACCTGACGCGAGTGCGGTTGCGGAAGAGCGGCAAGTCGCGTAGTATTTAAGACGCGGGCTGGAGCAGCCTGGTAGCTCGTCGGGCTCATAGCGCGCCAAACGCCAACCGGCTCTGCCGGATTCAAACGACTTAGCCTTTCTTCTCGACCGCAAGAGCCTCCCAAAAACCGGGTATTCGGGGCACTTAACGGGCACCTGAGAATCACATTTTGCGCTCGCGCGGGGCCACAGGAGCAGGCGCGATCATCAGCTTAGAAGTCACGCAATACAAAATTCTAAGTGCCGCTGCTCGTGTCGCTTACGGGGAAGCGCGTCATTTATCTCGCCCTTGAATTGTACTGGCGATAGATCGAAATTCACCTTGTCAGTAGACGCTTGACTGTTTCACTTCCCAGAACTCCGTTTCTCGCCAGTTTCCGATTTGTCGACGAGCCTAAAGCGATTCTACACACATGGCCGCCGGAATGAAGCACAGCGGGTTACGGGCGGTAATATCTGCGGTCCTTTAGGGTAAACTACTCACCTTCAACGGTTCGACGGCGATCGAGCAAAACGTCATGCGGAGATACGACGATATGGAAGTTCCGCTGATCTTCTCTTTCTGGTTTATGGTCGTCGCGTACGTTATCCACGTGCTTGATGAATCCCTCCTAGGTGGCAGCTTTGTCGAGAAGGTTCAGCAACATTGGTGGCCGGAATACTCTTGGACAAAGTTCTTCTGGTTTAATGCAGGCTACTTTGCTGTCATGATTGCCAGCGTGGTTCTCTATGACCAGCGTGGCGGGGAATGGGTCATTCTTCCGCTTGCGTGGGCGACAGAAAGGCTATGCAATGGTTTTTGGCATGTCTGGTGGTCCGTGCACTTTCGCGAGTATTCTCCGGGACTGCTGAGCAGCATTCTTATCTGGATGGACTCCTACTTCATCGTGCGGTACCACCCAGTCGCGGAACCCATCGCGCCGCGGACAGTGTGGCTCGCGGCGCTCATCGGATTGATTGCTGCGACTTTTCTGGCTTTCTACATTCCTCTGGTAAAAGGCAAAGAGATGCGCAAGAAAGTTGGAGCATGAGTACCGCTCGCTGACGATTCAGCCGAAACGCAATCTTCACTTCCTACAACCCCATTTCTAGACAGTAATGGAATCGTTTCATCCGTTTGCCTCCTTTGAAACGATTTGGATTTCAGGCGCCAGGCTAATTGTCCTTGGACTTCGCTGTCCAATTGGGGACAGTTTACTGGTTAGCGCCGTGCCATAGTTTCCGGAACGCGGGGGACAGAAAATGAATCCAGTGGCTGAAGTGCGCGATTTTGCGGTGTCAGCGACCTCTAACGACAAGGGGGAGGCAAAATGGGGGACAACACTACCCGAGCCGCTCTCGCTCCCGTGGCAACTCAAGGTATTTTCCTCGGCGCGGTCCGGACTGAAGACTCTCGAAGACGGTCGCAGGTGTTTCTGGGTTGACGAATTCCTGAAAGGCATCACTCCCAAGATGCTCGTCTGGTGGTTCAGCCATCTTGGGGGTGAAGTGGAGATCGAGGATCGTCTTCTGAGCCGGTATCGGGTCTTCCACCCCTTTGATCACTGTTGGGCGCGTTACGTGCGACGCATGCCGGACGGTTCAATAGGTCCCGGTGCGAAGATCCGAATTTGCGAGTTCATCGCCCGGAACCCCCGGTACAAGACCGAAGTCACCGCCACAATAGAGAAGCTCGACCAATCCGGTTTCATCAACAACGTCGTTGTCGCTGGCCTGACGATTGTGCGGATGGAGCACGACTTCCATGAGACGGAGAGCGGAACGCGCTTTGAACATCGTTTGATCACGCCCGGAAACATGAAACTTTGATTGCTCTCGAAGCCGATCAGCGCGTTCATGTTCCCTAATCTCAAGGGACAGGCTTGGCTTAAGCACGCCATCGAAGAGATGGGCTCGCTGGAGAATTTTCTGCCGCAGCTCTACGAGCGCGAGCTCGTGAGAGCCACTCCGGCGAGTAGCAAGATTTAAAGAGTAAGGGAGAAGACTGAAATGAATCCCGAGACTGAAATGAAGACAAATCCAAATGCAGCTCCTGAATCGGGAAGTGCTAATGGCGGAAAAACACGCGATACGAATTCCAACAGATCAACTGCACCCGCCACTCAAAAGGGCGCCACACAAATGTTTGGCGCGACTGCCGGGATGCCGAGGCGCTTCAAGGGCAACTTCGATTACCAGTTCGTGCGAACGATGGGCTGCACTACGTACGGCGGGTCTGAGATCGGCGAGTGCTACGAGACTGCCTCGCGCATCGAGGACGAAAAGGAAGATAGCTATACGGAGGCATGGCGTGTCACGGCGGAGCGGGTGGAGGCGATCGCCCGGAAGTCGCTTGCGGGCAGGCATCTGGTGAGTGCGCGAGAGGCGTTCCTGCGGGCGTCGTCGTACTGGCGCGAGATGGGTTTTTACCAAAGCACAACGGATCCCAAGTGTCGCGCGGGTTGGGAGCGCCAACGGGATTGCTTTATGCAAGCCGGAAAACTGATGGACCTGCCGTTCGAGGTCGTCAGCATTCCGTATGAGAACGGGAAGACGCTTCCCGGCTATTTCCTGAAGGCTGATGCGAGCAATAAGCCGCGACCGACGTTGATGAGCGTGGGCGGCGCCGACTCGCTGGCGGAGGAACTCTATTTCTGGGGCGGAGGCGCGGCGGCGCTTCGCCGGGGATACAACGCCTTGCTGTTCGAGATTCCGGGGCAGCGTGGCGCGATGTATTCGAATCCCGGTGCGGAGCTGTTCTTCCGACCGGATACTGAAGTTCCACTGAAATATGCTTGCGATTGGGCGCTCGGTCGTGCCGATGTCGATCCGGAGCGCCTTGCCTTAGCGGGCTGGAGCCTGGGCGGGTACTTTGCGCCGAGGGCAGCCGCTTTCGAGAAGCGGGTAAAGGCCTGCATTGCGAGCACGACCTTGCCGAACTGGCAAAATGTGGTTCTGGAAATGTTCGGGTTACCGGCCGATCGGCCTTACCCCAGAGATCTTGAGAGCAAAATCGATCTGTCGAGCGTGGGGAGCAGGTTTATCGCCCAGGGAGACATACGTTATCGACATGGCGCGGGCGGCGGAACGATCGCGGAGTTCGTCGACGGGTTGAGCAAGTACAACCTGTGGGGTTTGGAGGACAAGATCTCCTGCCCGTATTTCAATATCGGCGGAGATGGCGAGGGACCGTTGGCTGTCTACGGTCAGAAGTTCTACGAGAAGCTGACCTGTCCCAAAGGGCAGCACATCATCGCGGCTAAGGAGGGCGGCGAGGCTCATTGCGGAGTCAACAACGAGAGCCTTGAGCACCAGATCATATTCGACTGGTTGGACGACGTCTTCAAAAAAGAATAAAAAGGAGAAGACTGAAATGAATCCCGTCGCTGAAATAACAAAAGAAACAACAAATACGAAGCCAAATCCAGCCCCAGGAGCCGACCTTGTCCAGGCGGTCACGAACGCAATGACCTCCGACGACATCGAAAGTATGGTCAACGTCTTTGCTGAGGACGGCGAGTGGGTGATCATGGCCACCGGCGAAACGTTCCGCGGGCACGACCAGATCAGGCAACTGGCGACGCGGTCGGTAGCCGCGCGGGATCACACTGCGGGGTTGGGCATCAAACCCACAAACGTCTTCACCAATGACGAAGGGACGAAACTCTGCTGGGAATATGTGCATACGGGAGTGGTCACCGATAAGTGGCCGGCGTCATCCAACAAAGTAAGCCCGGGTACAAAATTCGACTTGCCCATCATCCTGATGTGCGACATTTGCCAAGGAAAGCTCGTCAAGATCAGGGAGTACTTCGATTTGCTGACGCTCCTCGAGCCGGGCACCCCGCATCGGCTCTATTCCTAGGTCCGGCGACGGTGCCGCGGGCGCACGGCCCCTCGGACGAGTGCGGTCTCTCTCCACTCTCCAGAAATCCGGTTGTAGGAAGGTGCAAGGTCCGGTTGGAGCTTGCTGGCGATTGAGAATGAATGACGGGCTACCCTGAAGTAATCGGTCAATTTCCGCTTTGCCGACAATCTACCCAGAACGCAGAAAAGGCCCCATATTGCGGCTCAATGAGTGACTCGACCTGTAGAAAGGGCCATACTTCTTGTGGTTGAAAGATTCAGGCTCTGCAAGGTTTGGACGGAGGCGTGCGTGTATCACGCGATTGTCAAACGAATTGCGCTACAAAACTTTGCCTAATCCCGGCTGCTCGTCGGGCTAATATTTTGGTGCGATTGCAGAGGTGCCGCAAGTGGCTTATTATCTGGCGCCTGGCGCAGGGCAGATTTGCAGCTCGTCGGGCTAGTATTGCAGAAATGCGGTAAGTCGCGTAGTATCTGTGACGCGGGGTGGAGCAGCCTGGTAGCTCGTCGGGCTCATAACGCGCCAAACGTTAACCGGCTCTGCCGGATTCAAACGACTTAGCCCCTCTTCTCAGCCGTAAAAACCTCTCAAAACGGTATATTCTGGGCACTTAACGGGCACCTGAAAATCAGATCTTGCGCTTGTGCGGAATCACAGGAGCAGGCGTGGTCGTCTGCTTCGAAATCGCGTGACTGCTTTATTCAAAACTTGCCGGAGCGAGCGCAAAGCAGGAAATAATCGGCAAGTTGTGAAAAATGCTGATCAACTACTTACACCCCGCACGAGGCCTTCTTGGCTTTTGCAGCCGTAATAAGAAAAGAGGCCCTGACGGTTTAAATTAGCGGGAGCACTCTATTGCGCTATTGCAAACATTCTTTGCGTGGGAGCAAATTAGATAATCGGTTTGGTATTTCACACCCGCCGATTTCAGGATACTGTAAACTTTTGCGCGGAATTCTTGTGCGCGCGATGCAAACTGATCCAAAGACTACTCATGGGCAGATTGTTCGATCTTGATGACGTCCGAATGTTCACGCTTGCCGCACAGAGCGGCAGTTTGAGCGCGGCTGCACAGGAACTGCGAGTAGCGACATCCACGGTAAGCAGGTCTCTGACCCGGCTGGAGCGGCGGCTCGGGCTTTTGCTCATGCAGCGGGGACGGCATGGTTTGCAGTTGACAGATGCCGGAAAGGGGTACTTTTCCTCTTGCGGTCGCGCCCTGCGAACCTTGCGAGACGCGGAGGATTTGCTAGAGAGGCAGCAATCGCATCCTGGCGGAGTCATTAAAGTAGCTTGTCCGGGAACAATGGCGCGACACGTGATCGCGCCACTGTTGAGCAAGTTCATACAAGCCTACCCGGATTTACGAGTTGAACTCGCAGACTATTCATCCGGATGGGATCAAGAACCAAACGAAGATGTCGATGTTTTCTTCAAGATTCGTGCCCCGCGAGACTCGTCGCGAAAAGTCCGCCGCTATCGCGGGACCGCTCGCGGACTTTTCGCCACTCGCAGTTACTTGAACGTTGCTGGTACACCCGCCGCTCCTGCTGAACTGGCTTTCCATCGTTGTATCGGTTGGGATGTTTGGAAACTTACTAAAGGCAAGAAGGTCGTGGCCCCGAACATCCAGTTCCAAGTGACGACCGGCGATCCCAGTGTGGGTTTGCAACTGGCACTCGATGGCACGGGCATCACAATTTTGCCGTTGTGGTTGGCTCTTGATTCGACGGTCGCGAAACGACTTGTCCCCGTATTGCCGATGTGGAGGCCGACACCAATTACTTTGTGTGCCCTTTATTCTGTTTCATCGCGTTTGACCCCTAAGGTAAAGGTGTTTCTCGACTTTATCGACACATATCTCGGGACCGACCGAGACCCACGCTTGCACGGGGCCAAGGCGAAGGAGTGCTTCACCAGCCCTGGACTCCCCGTGCTCTCTGGGCCGTTCGAGAAATGACAATTCAGCGCACTGTCCCACCAGGTAAACAACGACCTGTCATGTCTAGCGTATCCATACATATCTGTAGATGAACGGCACTCGGCTGCCACGTATGATATGGAATCCGCTTCGGGACAAATAGATGGAACGCTGGGTTCAGCGTGGGACGAGCGTCACTGTCACCAGCCGCTTTTGTCGATCAGGCTTCCTTCAGCAGCTCCGTGCGGTAACGAGGCGTAATTTCCTTGGCCTTCTTCAGGAAGGCTGCCTGCTCGTCAGGGCTTAGTTTCGGCGGCGCTGTCGTCCTCGTTGCAACCTTCACTCCAATTTCCATGAAGAAGTTTTCCTGGCCTGCCGGCGAACAGATGCAGAGTAGCCGCGCTGCACTTGAAGAGCTGTTATGGAATTGGTGCGGAGCGTTCGAGGGGATGTTGATGGTGTCGCCAGCCTTGACGATGGATTTCTTCCCACGAAAGGTGGCCTCTACCTCTCCCTCAAGCAGGATGAAAGTCTCCTCGAAGTCATGGCGATGCGGCCCAGGGCCACCGCCGGGCGGAATATGCATGTCGATGACGCAAAAGCGTCCGTTGGTCTCGTCGCCGGACACGGCGATGGTATAGGTATCTCCCACGACGCCGATGTGCGGAAGACTCTGATCGGTATCGGGCTGAGCAAGGGTGAGGTTGCGCTGCGGGTCATCGGGCGGAATCGGCGAGGTAGATTGCCGTGAGGTGCCTGGAGCTGCATTCATTGTGTTTCTCCTTTTACCGTCGTTTGCCGGTCTGGATCGGTCAAGGCCGTGATACGACCGCGGGCGAGTGATCCAAATCGTTGACTTGTGCTGCATCATCCGTCGCGGCGCGCATGCCCGAGATTTTCGTCGATGCCGGGACAGGCGGATTGTCTTCCCCGACGAGGGTCTGCGGTCGTTCCTGGAGATCGTCAATCTGCATGAAAGTCAGAATCTCGTTCATCGCCTCCCTTGCCTCCGGAATCGGCATGGTCGGCCAGACATGCAGCATGTTCCTGTACTCGCTCATTTTCAAAGCGCCCGGCAGTGACGCCATCAACGCCCGAAGCCGGTGAGCGTCGGAGTTCAGAAGATCGTGTGTGCCCGTCAAAACCAGAATGGGGGGCAGTCCGGCCAAGTCGCCATAGAGCGGACTAACGCGCGCATCTGTCGGTGACAACTTCCCTGCGTACCAGATTCCCGCCTGTCTCAAGCCGGGCAGCGCGAGGAGGGGATCGGATCTGTCCAGTATTGCTTGAGCTGGATCGGAGCACGTGACATCGAGCCATGGTGAGAGGAGCACGAGTTTGGCTAGCTGCGTCGCCCCGGCATCGCGTAGCTGCTGACTGAGGGACAGGGCCATCGCGCCGCCAGAACTGTCGCCTATAACGACGATTGGCTTCCCGTCGTTCTGAAGCACACGGTAGACGCCAAGCACAAACTGAAAAATTTGTTCGCACGTAGATTCCGGTGCCAATGGAAATAGAGGAACCGTGACAGCCGCATCTGCTTCATCGAGAAAACGGGCGAGCATCCTCCATTGAATGCCCATGATCTCGAACACGTACGCACCACCGTGGAGATATAGGAGGTGTTTCCGCGCGAGGCCGTTCCGAGGCGAAATGGTAAAAATCGGCTTCCCGGCCTGCGACGTCTCATCGACGCGATAGCGCCGGTAGAACGAGCGCGGCGGCCGCGGGTTGGTAGGGCGGGATTTGACGACTCTTTCGCGAAATCCATCGGTATTCGCAAACCGCCCCTTTACCCGAAGGCGCCAGAGAACCCACTCGATCATCTGTGAACGCAGGCTTGGCCTTTTCATCAAATCCTCCCCTTGAAACCGCGCATTCACGGCGGTCATTGCGCGTTCACCTTTTTCGTCATGGCCAAGACATGGCGCACAATTTCTTCCGGGCGCTCTTCGGGAACAAAGTGGCCGCAATCCGCGATCAGTCCGCCCTCCACGTTCTCGGCCACCATCTTGACCATTTCCAGGACGCGGTCGCCCAGTCCCTTCGTTCCACCGAGCGCCACAACGGGCACCTTGACCTTTTGGCTGGCGAGCGGCTCGGTTTGCTGAATGCTCGTAAATGCCGCCCGGTATGCCCCCATCCCACCCAATACTCCCTCACGGCCCGCAAATGTACGCAGGGTCTCGTCTACGTCTGCCGCTGTAATGGCGTCGCGGCCGGCCGTGTACCGGTCATAGAACCAAGTCAGAAAGGCGCGCTCGTTCCCCACGACGAGACGCTCCGGCACATCGGGTGCGAAAGGCAATATCCACCACCACATCGAGCCTTCTTTCATGGCCTCGGGCGTGTAAGCAATGATTGTCGTGAGCACGGCAGAAAGCATGACGGGTGCTTCGATGTAGAGCAGTCCGGCGACTTCTTCAGGGTGGTCAGCGGCCCAAAGTAGCGCCGGCGGCGCGCCCATGTCGTGCGCTGCAAGAATAATTGCTCTTTCGCTCCCGAAGCCGGTCTGCCGGACGAGCTCGCGGAACTCTTCAGATAGCGCACGGGCGTCGTAGCCTTTCGTACCGGCTGGCTTATCGGAATCTCCGTAGCCGCGCATGTCAGGTACGAGGATCGAAAAACCAGCTTCGGCAAGCAACGGCATAACCTTATGCCAGGAGTAACCGGTTCCGAGGAACCCGTGCCACAACAATACGGGCGTGCCGTTCGGGTTGCCTCCTATCCGGTAGTGGAGACGGACGCCGTTTACGACGGCCGTCTCGCTTCGGAAGTTTGCAATCTCTTGCGCGATTAAAGTGGTGGTCATGGAACCCCCTGAATGGTTTAGGCGACCGCTTGCATTATCGGCGCCGATGCAAGGAGCAACTGAATCAGTTCCATGCCTGCCGGAGTTGCCCAGTTCTGCACAAGCTCCGCCACCATCGTGTTGGTGGTCGTCAGCACCACGCCGCCATGCATCATGCGTCGTTGCGCCATTTCTTCCTGGATTTCGTAGGACGATCCGCCTGCGTCCATCACGGCGAGTACGTTGTAACCTTCCTGGACGGCGCTGATGCTTGGGAAGACGAGGCAGATATCGGTCGTCACGCCGCCCATGATGATGTTCTTCCGGCCCGTCGCTGCCACCGCCGCACTGAAATTCGGATCGCCCCACGCGTTCACGATCCCCTGCCGCTTCACGCGGGTTTTGTATGCCTCGGGAAGAACCTTCTGCAACGCCGGCGAGATGGGACCTTGGATCCTGTCTTCCTGGCTGGACGTAAGCACGACCGGCATCTTCAATGTCTTGGCCGCGGTAGCGAGCGTGACAGCGTTGCGCAAACAAACGTCAGAACTCGATGTCCGGATTAGTTGCAGAGTCCCGACCTGATAGTCGATCAGGACAAGCGCGCCGTTTTCCGGGGTGAACTGCCCCTTCATGACGTAACCGTTCTTTGATTCAGACATTGAATTGCTCCTTTATCGGATTGAAGTTTCTCCCAGGTTTTCGGTCCCCCAACAACTACTAGGACAACATGCGAGCTTTCAGTGCTTACTTTTGCCCCCATCGACGACGAGCATCTGTCCACTCATGAAGTTGGCGTCGGGTGAAGCGAGGAAGAATACTGGCCCGGCCAGATCCTCGGCCTGCTCGTCTCGCTGGATCGCGCGCAACGCGCGCTGTCCTTAGATCGTCGATGCGGGCATGTTTCGCTTCACCGGCGCGGTCACTGTCAGCCCCGGCGCAACGCAGTTCACGGTGATGCCGTACTCACCCAATTCCATGGCGAGGGAGCGGGAAAAACCGACGAGGCCGCTCTTCGCGGCGACGTAGTGCGTCTGTCCCGCAACTCCCTCGAAGACGGACGCGGAAGCAATGTTGACGATGCGACCCCAGCCTCGGCCCTTCATCAACGGCAGCAGCGCCCTGACCATCAGGAATGCTCCACTCAGGTTGATCGCGATGATTTGCTGCCACTCCTTAAACGTCATTTTTTCGAATGGAACGATGGGGTAGAACCCGGCGCAGTTAATCAGGACATCGACTCGGCCAGCCTTGGCACGAATCGTGTCAGCAAAGCCACGCGTGTCGTCCTCCTTGGAAACGTCTCCTCCGATAGCGACAAGCTGGTCTTGAGCGCTTCATGTTCCCAGCAGGGTCTTGAGGGCGTCCAAACGATTGTCGATCGCGAAGATCGTGTCTCCGTTGGCGAGGAAACGGTCAACAATCTTTGAGCCAATCCCCCCGGCCCCGCCAGTCACGACTACTATGCGACCATTCTCCATTGCACTTCTTCCTGGGTTTATGCCCCATATTGCTTGAATAAAAATGACAGGCGTTTATTCCTGATACCCGGCGGGATGCCCGCGCGTGTCATTAAGGTTTGTCCTCACGCTGCCTTGGACAGCTCTTGCCACTTCAAGAGGGTCTCTCTGGCGAAATCTTCATATCGCCGAGGAGCGTGCCCCAGCAGCTCTGTCAACGTCTCAAGGTCTCCGCCCTCAGCAGTGAAGCCGCGTTCGAGATACCCTTCAAACATCATGCGGATATCGAAGGCAGACCAAGACGGGGCTGTTTTGCGCATCTGCGCTTCAAACGCATCCATGTCGTCGCCAGCATAGCGAACCTCCTTGCCCAGCAGCCCGCTCCAAATCGACGCGATCTTAGGACCGCTCAGCACCTCGGGACCGTTGAGGTTGTAGGTTTTGCCGAAATGTCCGTCGGAGGTAAGCGCAATCGCGGCGGCCTCGGCAATATCCCGGATGTCGACTGCGGAGATGCCTATCTGGCCAAGAGGCATGGGGTAGATCCCTGCCTTGGTAAGCGGCTCCTTCAATGTTGTGTCGTTCTGAATGAAGTAGTTCGGACGGATAATCGTGAACGGGACATCGAACTCCCGCAGTGCGCTTTCGATTGTTAGCTTGGAGGCGAAGTGTGGAACATCCTTGAAGTGCTCAACGCGGAAAACGGAGTGATACACGACATGGCGTAGCTTCAATTTCTTCGCCAGATCGTACGCGATGAGTCCCTGCGTCAGTTCATCTGGAAGGACTGCGTTGAGCAGATACAGCTTGTCCACTCCGTCCATCGCCTTCTCGACGGAGACTGGGTCGAGCAGGTCGCCGATAGCGGTCTCAACACCCGCCCGCACAGGGGCGTCGTCCTTTCGTACCAGAAGACGAATATCCGCGTCGCGTTTCAGTAGCTCCTTCACAACTTCCGAGCCAACGCGTCCGGTGCCACCTGTCACTAGAATCTTCATTGTGTGACCTCCTGGTTCAGCTTCATACATCGAGTTCCTTCTTTCATTCGAGTCACTGCTGTTCTGCATCCGGTCGCCGAAGGTAGTCGGTAAATTGCGTCGGCTTTCTTCTTAGCAGCCGACCGAGTACGTTGGTATTGCTGGTTGGCACCATCACGGCCGATGCATTCTCGTGGACTAGATGACGAGCTTCATAAAAGTCAATGATGGTGTTACTCGGACTGGCCGCGCACACTTCATTTACCAACACGAGTATCTCCGCCAGGCAGCTGGGGAGCTGTGCTAAACAGGACATTCTATTTTTCACAAGCGCAAACTTGCTTTGCGTGTCGTCAAGGCAAGTCGCTAGGTCTTAGCACAGTTGCTGGCGGCGAAGAGTTCCTGGTTGCGGGGGCTTGATTTGAACTGACGATTTCGAATTGGCGGGACTCCTGCTCACGCGGCAGGCGCGCTCATCTAACCGTGGGCCGACTTGGCTGCTCGTCGGGCAAATGCCCGACGGACTCATCGCCCGACATTCGATCTCCCACCAAATGATGTCGATACCGCCAAATCGCGCACTTAACGGGCACCTGAGTATTTGCAGAACAGCGGCAAGTCGCGTAGTATCTATGACGCGGGGTGGAGCAGCCTGGTAGCTCGTCGGGCTCATAACCCGGAGGTCGTTGGTTCAAATCCAACCCCCGCAACCAAATTCTTTCAGTAACTTAGCACTGGCTCAACGGTTTCAGTCCGACGCCCGTTAACGCCCGCTAAGGTTTCTTTCGACGGTTTCGCGGTGAGCATTTTCGGAATGTCGAATCCGGTGCCCATGCTCACCGCCACATCCTT
>Ga0181517_10003264_pt1 | contig 15543 bp, 13 predicted proteins | sample PEATcosm2014_Bin_31_FD_119748 | JGI IMG/M metagenome (GOLD analysis project Ga0181517, IMG submission 119748) | Peatland microbial communities from MTU Mesocosm Facility, Houghton, MI, USA - PEATcosm2014_Bin01_30_metaG | ecosystem: Environmental > Terrestrial > Soil > Wetlands > Peat | place... | reverse complement strand
GGTCCTGGCGTTGGCAGCAGCGGGGTTTGCGGTCTGGCTGGGCATGAGAGATGGGCGGCAGACGGCGCTAGAGTTCGTAGGTGGCTGGGCCATCGAGACCTCGCTCAGCGTCGACAACCTGTTTATCTTCCTGGTGATCTTTCAGGGGTTCCGCATCAGCACGCGCCGGCAACACTCGGCGCTGCTGTGGGGCGTGCTGGGAGCGGTGGTGCTGCGCGCGCTATTTATCTTCGCCGGCCTCTCGCTGCTCAAGCACTTCGAGTGGGTTACCTATGTCTTTGGCTTGTTTCTTCTTTACGCTGCGTTCCGGCTGGTGCGCGGCGGCTCGGCGCACGCGGCGGTTCCGGAATGGATTCGCAAACTGCAGCCGGCCAAAGGGTCGCTCCTGCCTGTGATCGTCGCCGTGGAAGTGACGGATCTGCTCTTCGCGGTGGATTCGATTCCCGCTGTGCTGGCTATCTCGCACAATCCGTTCGTGGTGTACACGTCGAACATTGCTGCGGTGCTGGGGTTGCGGTCGCTCTACTTTGCGTTGGCTGCGCTGTTGGACCGGTTCAGGTATCTGCACTACGGGCTCGGCGCCATGCTCGCCTTTGTTGCCGTGAAGATGCTGGCCGCGCGGTGGCTCGAGATTCCGATTACGCTGTCGCTGGCAGTGATGGGAGCGATTCTGTCCGTGTGCGCGGTAGCGTCGTGGATCGCGGCGGGGAGAGACGGGGTGAAGCAGGGATCAGCGAGCGAGGGTTGAAGTTTTGCAGCCCTCCGCTTCATTGGTATCCCACCCATTCCGCGAAAAGAAAACGCGGAATGGATGAGGCACCCGGCGCTGACGGGGGCAGCGAGAAGGCAACAACAAATGCAGCGGCAGGTCCTTCGACTCCGTTTGGCCAATGTACGGCCAAACTCCGCTCAGGATGACAGCTTTGTCGTTCTACGAGCCTTGGACTCGGCAGACTAATCGCCTGTTACCAGCGACCCTGCGCCGGTGATCTCCGCGCTCTTGCCCGCGGCGTAGGCGGCGAAGAGCTCGCCCCACTTCGTCGTCTTGAGCCAGTGCTCGTAGATTTTCGAGTCCTTCACCGGCCAGCGATACATATCGTGGTAGCACTCCGAGCCGAAGACAAATAAGTGCACCATGGGCGTGTGGAAGAACAGCCGCTGAATTCCTTTAAGCGGGCCAAACCAGAGAAGGTGGCCGCCGTGGCTGACCATGTTGTGGCCGACGGAGAAGTTCCAGCTCTCGTTTGAGACGTCGTCGCCCACCAGCTCGATCTCTTCGGGCTTGCCGACGCCCAGGCCGGCGCGATGGGCCAGGTGAATGTACTTTATGTCCATCGGGTTGAAGCCCATCATCTTGGCGGCAACTGCGTCGATCGCGGTTTGGTCGGCGCTGGCCAGCATGATGTTCTTGATGTGGGGGCGCATGGTGCGCGGGCCGGGACCATCTCCGGCGGTAGTTCCATCCATGATGGCGAAGATGCCGGAGTGAATCTCTTTCTGGATGGCCAGCAGGTCGACCAGCGTCTCGTGAATCCAGGTGTGGGTGTAGTGGCGATGCGTAGCCAAAAGCCCGCCAAACGCATTCTTCATCGCGCCCGTGGTGTTGGTATAGATGTGGCACTTGATGGTGGGCAGATGCACTACGTTCTTGCCGAAGAAGAAGTCGGGAATGTGGATGCCCTTGGGGAAGATCTTGTCGAGCACGAGCATCTTTGCCTTGGGCGTGTAGGGAATCCACTTCATGTCTTTGTCGCGGAAGTTGTAGAGAACAGGGATGTCGTACTGCTTGAACAAGGGGACGTAGTTGTTGAGGTCTTCGCCCTTGAAGGCGTTGGTGACCACGGTCTTGTTCTGCACGCAGACCAGGTCCTGGTAGCCATTGGAGCGGAGGGCCTGGATTGTCCCCTCGAGCTGCCAAGGCGTGGTGTTGGCGCCGGGGAACGGGTAGTGCCAGGAGATGTTGTCCTTGAGGATAGTGGTGGAGCTTTTGTCGAGAGCGCCGGTCATGCCGGCCAGTTCAGCGAGGCGGGCGATGTCTTCGAGGACGGTTTCAGGGCGTGTGCGGACGGCGGCAACTTTGGCACGATTTGCCATGCGGGAGAAGCTCCTTTTGCTGATTCCATTGTTGCGCATTGGCACGATCATTGCCAGGATTCGCCCGAGCCCGCACGGGTGGAGAGTTTGAGTCCTACCCAGGGCGGGGCCCAAAATGGGGCGGCAGAACCGAGTTTGGCTGACCGGAGCGACACGGATCAGGACGCGGCCGCTCAGAGTGCGGCGAACGCCACCGCGGCTACCGCTACGCCGATCAGCAGGCTGAGGCGATCGGTGAGCGCGAAGACAACGGGGTCTTCATTCAGCTCTCCGCGGGAGGCCAGCAGCCAGATGCGGCTGATCCAAAGCAGGATGAGCGGAACAATCAGCCAGAGCGTGCTGGGGTTGCGATAGAGGGCGGTCACGTCGCGGCCGCTGATGTAGATGGCAAAGATGACGACTGCGGCGTAACCGCTGGCGGTGCCGAAAGCGCGCAACTGCTCCGTATCACTGATGAGATAGCCGCGGCCGTTTTTGAGCGGGGCGCCGCTCATGCGCAGGTTTTCGAGCTCCGCAAAGCGCTTGACGACCGCGAGCGAGAGAAAAAGGAAGATCGACAGGCCCGCAAGCCAGTGCGAGATGGGCGTATCTGTAGCCGCGCTGCCCGCCTGCATGCGCAGCGTGTAAAGCCCGGAAAGCACCAGCACGTCTACCAGCGCGACGCGCTTCAGGTAGGAGGAGTAACTGACCGTGGTGACCATGTAGACCAGCAGCCACGCGAAGAATGTTGCGTTCACGAGGCTTGCGCCGATGAGCCCAATCATGAGCAGGATCGCGGCGGTTGCGAAGCCGGTCAGGCCCGAGAGGTCACCCGAGGCAAATGGCCGGAAGCGCTTGCGCGGATGACGGCGGTCGGCCTCGAGATCGAGCAGGTCGTTGAATACGTACGTCGACGACGCCGTGAGGCAGAAGCAGCAGAATGCGCCGAGCGCCGCCAGCAGCTTGGCCGGACTGAACGAGTGGGCCAGGAGGACGGGCAAAAAGATGAGCAGATTCTTCGCCCACTGATGCGGGCGCGCCGCTTTGACCAGCGCATCGAGCGGATGACGGCTTTCATTGAACGACTGTGCGGGGTGAATGCCTCGCGACTTCATGGCCATACGCAAACCCAGGCTGGGGTTTGCAACCATCGGCTCGGCGGCATGCGCCAGCAGCGGCAGATCGGGCGTGTCGTTGCCCACGTAATCAAACACGTCCGAGCGAAGCCGAGCCTCCAGGCTGTTCAGCTTCTTGTTCCCGGTCAGGTTGGTTGCTCCATCGGAGCCAAGCACGCCGGCAAAGACGCCCAGATGATCGGCGACGCGCCGCGCGAGTCGCTCATCGGCGCCGGTAGCCAGATAAATGGCCCGGCCGCGCGCATGCTCGGACTGGAGATACTGCAACAGCGTCCGGTTGTAGGGCAGGTGGACCACGTCGAGCGCGACCGAGGTTGTGACGAAAGCCTTGAAGGCGGCCTTGCCCTTGAGCAACAGAAAGGGCAGCCTGAGCACCTGCAGGGGCCGCGTGCGTAGCAGAACCAGCAGCGAGTCGACCAGCGTGTCCGACTTGACCAGGGTGCCGTCGAGGTCGACGCAGAGGGGGCGTATCGACTGGATCGATTCTGGGCGGGGGGACACTGGCTGGGAGACGGGCTGCGACAAACCCTTACCTCATCGGGCCATCGGCGGCTTGCGAAGGGGCACGCCTTGGCATCTTCCGGAGGGGCCGGACGGCTCATTTCGGGCGCACGGATAAGCCGGAATTGCCTCAAGTATACAGGCCTGCCAATCGTCTGGAGACCTGGAATCGGCTAATTGTCGGGGAGGAGTTTGGTGGAGCGGAGTGGGATCGAAATTGGGATGTAAATAGTTGATAATAGATTGATTTCATAAGTGAAGAGGATCGGGTGATCCGGCCCTCTTCACTCCCGTTCTTCGTCGCCTGTCAGGACTGCCTTCGCCTGAAGGCCCAACCGATCAGCGCTCCAGCCGCAATGCCAACGGCCAAGGTCGCCGCAACTGTTTCAATCGGATTTCGTTTTACCCGTCTCTTTGTGTCATCGAGAAACTCTTCGGCGGCATAGCTACTTTGCCTTGCGACACGTCTCGCCGCTTCAAATCCGTCTTCCAGGGCGTCGGTGACAGCCGACGCCACGCGAGAAGCGTTTTGGGCGGCTTCGACAGCTTTTTCTCCTGCTTGTTCCAACACTGATTGCGTCATGAATCGATGTCCTTTCTCGTCTCCAGGTTCGATGCGATTTGCTTAATTTCCAACAACCTTCTCAATCTTGCCGACAACTTTCTGGACTTTTCCGGCATTCTTCTCATCCCTGCCGTCAGCCTCCAGGTTAGGATCTCCGGTAAGTTCGCCGGCCTTCTGCCGGATTGCGCCTTTGACTTCGTGCAGCTTGCCTGTGGTCTTATCGTCCGTGCTCTGTTTCATTTTGATTCGCGCCTCATCCGGTGGGTTGTTTCAACTCGTTGAGATTCGTGAACGGCCCTTCGCACCTTGGCTGTCCGCGATCAGGTAAGGCCTTCTTTGGGGAAGCATTCTTCCCCGAGACAGAGCCTTGTACCGACCAGTATCCGTGATCGGATTGTTGATTGCTGGTCGCAATTGCTCACCGTGCGGCGCACAGGCCGAACTCAGCTCTGGAAGAGCGATATGCAGTCGCCGCCCCTTCCAATCGATGCCTGATCCAAATGGTCCCTTCCACCGAGCAAGAAGGAACATCCCTCCGAAACCACCTCGTGTAGGGTAGGGCGAAGAGGAGTTCGTTTCCCGGCCGCGTTCCACAAGATGGGCATCTTAAAAGGCAGTTCTTTGTGGCGGCTGTCGGGTGCTTCGCGATGGCGCGAGGCTTCTGGCTGGTTGCGACGGGAGAAAACGGACCGGAGACGGGACCATCCCTGCGCGGCGCCTGATGATCACTTGAGGCCGGCCTTGCGGAAACCTCGGAACTCCAGGAAACATTTGGCGGTCGAGGATAGCTTCCAATCGGTCAAACTGCAAAGGCCCGATCGGGATACCGTGTGCAGTCACTCCGCATGGGACGCGACCGCCAATGTAGAACCTATCCTATATTCCGCATTGCCTAAGAGGTGGTCAGAATTGCACCTGACCTGAATAACTCAACTGTATCCCGCAGACATGCTCGACATGCCAGGCATGCTGGCAAACGACCATGCAGGTTTCGGAGGCAACAACATGAGCAAGAACCCGATCGAGGCAAAGGATCGAACTGTTCACGGACACTTTGGCCGATTTGCCACGGCGATCTGCGCGTGGTTGGGATCTACCTGGGCCTTTGTAGGAGCGGGCCTGGTGGTCGTTGCCTGGGCGGCAAGCGGACCCATTTTTCATTTTTCACAAACATGGGCACAGGTCATGAATATCGGAACGTGCATAGCTACATTCCTGATGGTGTTTCTGATCCAGAACACGCAGAACCGGGATGCACGCGCGATCAACCTCAAGCTCAACGAGCTCATTCGGGCCATGGATAAAGCTCGAAACCAAATGATCGACATCGAGAGATTGAGCGATCTCGAACTGGATGAGATGCAGGCCACATACGAAAAGATAAAGACCAGCTGGACCGGGCGTCAGAAACGGCTCCCAGGAGAACCGGCAGAGAAATAAATCCGAACACATTGGATGCGTTCCGTACCTGGTCAAGGATGACTTGAAGCGGCTCGGCGCACTCCGGGCATAAAGACAGTTCCTTAAGCACTCAGCTTCGCGATGGAACGGTCCGGAGGGATCTCAGTTCTCGGGACAAGGCGCGGCTGAGGTTCGTGCTCAGGCAGGTGATCGAGGAGAACTGCCTTGAGGAGCGACGAATGGACCTGGATGCGGCCGTTGTAGTCGATGAACCCGAGTTTACGAAAACGGTTCATGAAGAAGCTGACGCGGGAGCGCGTGGTGCCGACCATCTCCGCCAGGGTCTCCTGTGTGACGGGAGGAATGAATTTCGCCGGCTTTCCGGATTCACCGTATTCGGCCATCAAAAGGAGGAGTCTTGCCAAACGCTTTTCGCTGGAGTTGAAGAGTTGATCGACAAGATCTGCCTGGGAACGCATGCTGCGCGCCAACAGGTGCGACAAGAACAGATCGGAGAAGGCGTGCTCATCGTGCATCACTCGGATCATTTCACCTCGAGTGATCCTCATCGCTTTCGTCGGTGTGATAGCCGTCGCTGTGGTCGATCGGTGCTCAGACGCTCCGGCAAGCGAATCCTCTCCCACAAAATCCCCTGCAGTTAGGAGCGTAATAGTGGCTTCCTTGCCGCTCGCCGACACGACGGTGACCCTTACCCGGCCGCTCTGGAGATAGAAGACAGAATCGGCGGAGTCTCCCTGGGAGAACAACGCACCCTTTGGATCGCTGTGGACAATTTTTCTACCAGCTCCCGCGCATGCAAGAAACTGGGCGACGTCGAATTCCTGTCTTTCGTCAACTACGTGAATTCCGTTGTGATCCATGAGGCTTTCCTCCCTCTGGGCTCAACCAACGTCCCGAGTCGTGCAATGAGATTGAATACTGGATGAAGGTGGGACGAAGATATGAACAACAGGGATAAAATGAGCGCCAACTCCCACGATCTAGGCACATTGCAGGCTGAGTCGCCGACGCGGAGCTTATAGTTGCTGTTTTATGTTTGCGTTAGGCGACTTGCCCCACTAGTGTCCCAGACTCGCCATCGAGCGTCTGATCAAAATTGCTCACAATTTGAGAATCGTCTGAAATAATTCAAGCGTTCGCCACGCGTTGTTCGGCGTATCTTGGGTCAGCCTGAATGGCAAACGGCATGCGAACAGGTTCCGCACGGTTAACCTGAGCCCGAAGCATCGCAGACCTATAGGACTGCGCTACCCGCTTCCAGACCATGGGCCGCGCGTAAAGGTAGGCGCGTTCGCGCATGGCCAGGCGTTCCTCATCGTTGTCCAGGAGTGCGATTGCCGCTGCAGCGATGGCGGCGGGGCTCTCAAACGGCACCAGTGTCCCGCGTTGATTGCTCAACAGTTCCGCGGCGTGCCAGTACGGAGTCGAGATGATGGCCTTCCCGGCGCCCATGGCAAATGCCAGGGTTCCCGATACGGCCTGCGCTTCGTGACAGTAGGGCGTGATGTAGATGTCCGCTGAGCCCACCAGCGACGCCATCTCTTCAGGGCTGACGAACCGGTTAACGAAAAGGACCTGCTGTTCTACCCCAAGGTTCTTTGCGAGGGCCTGCAACTCAAGCCGGTAGCGATCTCCTTCCCGGGCTCGAATGTGCGGGTGAGTGGCGCCCGCAATCATATAGACGGCGTTGCTGTGACTTGCCAGAATGCTCGGCATGGCTTGAATCACGCTTTCAAACCCCTTGTTCCGGGACAGCAGCCCGAAGGTGAGAAGCACACTCTTGCCCTGGCAAGAGAAGAGTTCCTTAAAAGCGTCAGGCCGCTCAAAAGGAAGGTCCGGAATGCCGTGGGGAATCAGGTCGATCTTCCGGGCCGGGACCCCGAACACCTCCTGCAGGATTCGCGAGGAGTATTGGCTCATCACGATCAGGCGTTCGGATCGCGCAGCAATTTTGTGCATCACAACCCGCTGGTCCAGGTTCGGTTCGCGAAGCACCGTATGCAGGGTTGTGATTACTGGCATCTTCAGGTGCTTCAACAACTCCAGGACGTGGTTACCGGATTTGCCTCCGAAGATTCCAAATTCATGCTGCAAGCACACCACATCGACATGGCTTGCATTCAAGAAGTCGGCTGCTGCCCTGTAGGACGCGATATCACCCTCGCTGATCTCGAATTGCACCCGCTCAGGGTACACGTAGGAAGAATGCCCGTCGTTGACTGCGATCACCGAGAGTTGGGCAGCTCCGTATTCGGCAGCGAGCGCGTCGCACAAATCTGTCGTAAAGGTCGCAATTCCACACTGCCTGGGCAGATGGTTGCCAATCATCGCAACCCTGACCGTCTGCTGTGGGCGAGGCGCCAATTGGAGGGAGGATCTTGAATCTACTCCGAGTATCGGCTGCCGCATCCCTGGGCGGATAAGGCGATTGGAATGTGACTTCAAAGTGGTATTTAGGGAGGCCATTTCGCGTTTCTCCAATGACAGTCAGGTAAGAATGGAAAACGATCTAAGACCGCTGAGGGACGCGGATTTGCTTCGCGATCTCAAGTGTTTTCTCGGCAGCTTCCATCGAGTAATCCTGAGCCCTTGTGCTCAACTCGTCCGCGGCATCGAGATCGCCTCGGCGGTGCGCGGCCGCAGCAAAGGTATGGGCGTGAGCCGCGGATATATGCAGGTCTGCCGCTTGGTCATTTCTGCTTTGGGGCATTGTGTCCTCCATCTCGAAGGGAGCATTTCGGCTGTTGCACCTGCAGTCTTACACGCAATATTTCATGGCGCTGAGCAATCGAATACATCCCTGCCGGCCGCGCGATCGGGGCCAACGCGATCATGCGGACGGAGGATAATGAGGAGTCCGGGAGGAAACCGCATAGCTCCAGTGGTTTGCGGATTTCGGCGGAGCCTTCTTCGCGAGCTCTGGTTAATTGGGGAAAAATCTATCAAGCCTGGCAGCCGTGGATTCATCTGACTCGGCTTCCCGTCGCCCGCCTGCCGTTTCTGAGCCGTGAGCGAAGAGACGACTCGTCCTTCGAGCGTTGGCGGCAGGCTCGCGACCTCCGATGAAGGTATAACTCATCGGTTCCTGGCGGCCTGCCCGCTTCGCAGAGAGACAGCCCCTCAGGGGGTAAGCACGATCTTGCCAACCCCGCCCGCCTCCGCGAGTTGCTGGGCTTCCTGTATCTGCGACAGCGTGAACTTCCCGCCGATCGGAATAGAAAGCTCTCCGCGCGCAACCTCGCTACCGAGCTCTTCCAACCTTGCCGAATCAGGCTTGACCACGATGGGCGCCACACGCAGATCGCGTCCAGCCGCAGAGGCCGGCGCGCCAACAACGGATGCCAGCACACCGTTCTTCCGGATGTGCGGCAGAAGCTGGTCGATGGTCTCATGCCCCACCATGTCTGCGATTGCATCGAGCTCCGGCAACGCGGCAATCTCTTTCATGTCGTCCAGTGCAATCACGCGATCCGCGCCAAGGTTTTCTGCCTCTATTCTCTGGCTGGAACGCACCCCCGCAATCACGTGGGCGCCGTGCTGCCTGGCCACATGGACAGCAGTGCGGCCTACACCGCCGATTGCGCCGGTAACGAGAACCAATTGTCCAGGTTCCGGTCGAACGCCAAGTTCGATCACCTGCGTGCCGGTCAACAACACAAGAGGCAACGCCGCAGCATCGATGGGGTCAAGTCCCTCAGGGAGTCTGGCCAGATCTTCGGGCTTGCACACCACGTATTCGGCATAAGTGCGATTCACGAGCCCGAAGACACGCTCGCCGATCTCGAAGCCCGTCACACCTTCTCCAAGTTCAACCACCTCGCCGGAGAGATCGCGGCCGAGAATCGCCGGGAATTCGAGCGGTCTCCAATTCCTCTGGGCGCCGCTACGGAGCTTCCAGTCAATTGGATTGATGCTCACCGCTGTCGTCCTTACGAGCACTTCACCGGCTGCCGTCACGGGCATAGGTGCGTCTTCGTACGAGAGCTGGCTGACGTCTCCATAGGCGTGCAGCACGACGGCCTTCATGAGTTTTTGCGTCATCCGATTCTTCTCCATGCAGGTTCCTTAATGCACAAATTAGTATCTCCTGGGTCGCGTTGGGTGCCAAAGCGAGAGGATGGAGGGGCCGTCTTTGCTGATTCTACGATCCATCCTTTTGAAGTTTCCGATCGGTTGCAGCCAATTCTCGAGCCTGGACGCCAAACTCGTGCAATGCCAGAGCTCCCCACGCACAATGCAAGCGTCACTTCGCCGGCTGCCTCCACAGGCACAGGCACGACTAAGACTGCTTTTCAGGGCCAGCTACTGTTTGATGTGGCCATATCGGTCGACACGGCTGCCTTGCATGAAGCGGTGATGCACCATGCTCAGGCCGAGGAAATAAAGGGCAACGATCAGCCCAGCGACGAACAGAACCTGTGCAACCTGAAACCAAGGCGACTTTTCCCTTTCAGGTGTCGTTGAATGAGAGCCGGCTTTCATCGAAGCTACCTCTTCACAGGACAGTGCGACCGCCATGGTACCACTATCTTGTCTGCCCTCTTACGCAATCCGTATCAATGATGACATCGAGATAGGGGCCATGCTGTTCCATTTAGCACAGTCGCAGGTGAGTCGGCCGATGTCCACTGGCATGGGAAAGCATGGCAATGCCGAGTGCAGCCACGCTTGAAAACGGCGAGCAGGATTCATAAGACCGCTCAATGGACTGTTGGCATCGAATACAGCAATACAGGTGGCTAATTGTGAGTGCAAGCAGCGTTCGCTCTCCCGCATCGTCCGGTCAATCAGCAAAGCCGGCTCAGGACGTCGCTTCGAAAGGCCTTACGAGCGATGAAGCGCGGACCCGCCTTGAAAAGGACGGGCCCAATGCAATGCCGGACACCTCGGGTCATCCATTGCGCAACGCATTAGGCAAATTCTGGGCGCCGGTTCCCTGGCTGCTCGAAGCGTCCATTGCTCTTGAGATCGCGCTGCATAAGTATTACGAAGCTGTCGTGATTGCGGCTCTGCTCCTGTTCAATGCGGCACTTTCGTACTTCCAGGAAGGCCGCGCTCAGGCTACCTTGGCGGCCTTGAAGTCGCGCTTAGCCCTGAACGCATCTGTTGAGCGAGACGGGCAGTGGAAGACTGTGCCTGCAGCGGAGTTGGTATGTGGCGACCTGATCAAGTTATCGCTTGGCGGTGTCGTCGCTGCGGATGTGCACCTGACCGGCGGATCGGTGCAGCTCGATCAGTCGATGCTCACGGGCGAGTCTCTTCCCATCGATGCGGGCCCTGGGGTGGACACGTTTGCGGGAGCTCTGGTTCGCCGTGGCGAGGCGACCGCAGTGGTCACGGCCACCGGTGCTCGCACCAAGTTTGGCAGAACAGCGGAACTCGTTCGAACCGCCCACGTGGTAAGCACGCAACAGAAAGCCGTGCTCAAAATTGTGCGCAACCTGGCGATCTTCAATGGCTGCGTGATCCTCGCAATGGTTGCGTATGCCTACACCCAAGCGATGCCGTGGAGCGAGATTGTTCCCCTCTTGCTGACTTCCATTCTTGCGGCCATCCCCGTTGCGTTGCCGGCGACGTTCACCCTTGCGGCGGCAATCGGAGCTCGCGCGCTAGCCAAAATTGGGGTGCTGCCAACGCGGCTCTCTGCCGTGGACGAAGCTGCATCGATCGATGTCTTGTGCTCGGATAAGACCGGAACCCTGACCCAAAACGAACTTTCCGTAACGGCTGTTCGCCCATTGCCTGGCTTCGACGAAGCCCACGTTCTTGGAATGGCAGCGCTGGCCAGCTCTGAAGGGGGCCAAGATCCGGTTGACGCAGCGATTCGCGCCGCCGCATCGAAAAAACCAGCTTCCGGCTTGCCGAAACTGAGCGCCTTTGTTCCGTTCGATCCGGTCAAGAAGACCTCGGAAGCAACCGTCGCAGGTTCGCAGGGCGCTGTCGAGCGCATCATCAAGGGTGCGTTCACAGCGGTTGTCTCTCAAACCGCTCCCTCGCCTGCTGCCGCTGCCATCGTGGAGGAGCTCGAGAAGCAGGGCTTTCGAGTGCTGGCGGTTAGCTCTGGGCCGGCTGCATCCACGCAGATCATCGGATTGATTGCGCTCAGCGATCCGCCTCGGACCGAGTCGGCCTCACTTATATCGGAATTGGAAAGCCTTGGTGTAGGCACCGTCATGGTGACGGGGGACGCTCCGGTTACTGCCGCAATCGTCGCTCGGGCGGTAGGGTTGACCGGCGCCATCTGTCCGCCCGGAAAGATTCCCGACGGTATCGCCCCAAAAGATTTCTCGGTGTTCGCGGGTGTTCTTCCGGAAGGCAAGTATGACCTTGTCAAGGCGTTCCAGAAGAGCGGGCATACCGTTGGAATGTGTGGGGATGGCGCCAACGATGCGCCTGCCCTCCGTCAGGCCCAGATCGGCATTGCGGTGTCGACGGCGACCGATGTTGCCAAATCCGCGGCCGGCGTCGTGTTGACCGAATCCGGACTGGGCGGCATCGTGGCCGCGGTGAAAGAGGGGCGAGTCACTTTTCAACGCATCCTGACTTACACGCTGAACTCGGTGATGAAGAAGATTCTGCAGGTTCTTCTATTGGCAGTCGGCCTGGTCATGACCGGACATGCAGTCCTCACGCCGATGCTGATGGTGATTGTGATGATTACCGGCGACTTCCTGGCCATGTCGCTGACCACCGACAGAGTGGAGCCATCGAAGAAGCCGAACTCCTGGCAGATCGGTCGAATAACAAGCGCGGGCGTATTGCTGGGAATCTGCTTCCTTGCGTTCTCCACTGCAATCCTGGCAGTGGGCAAGTTTCAGTTACATCTCGGCATCGAGGCACTGCAAACGCTCTCAGTGGTGGGGATTGTGTTTGGCAGCCAGGCCACCACCTATGTCATTCGCGGACGCCAGAAGCTTTGGGGACTGCGTCCCAGCATTTGGCTCGTGCTCTCTTCCGTGGCCGACGTCTCGATCATTTCGTTCCTCGCAGTCTTTGGAATCGCAATGGCGCCATTACCCATCGCAGTGATTGCGAGCGTGTTTGCCGGCGCAGCAGCCTTTGGCGGGATTCTGGACCTGGTCAAGATTCCTGTCTTTCGCCGCCTCGGTATCTCCTGACAATTCCCAAAGACTTCCGCATTCGCCCCGGCGGGCAAAGGGCAAAAGTTCGCACCGGCTAAGCACGACTCTCCATCGGGCTCAGCCGTCTCGGAGGCCTGCAACGCGTAGGCGAGCTTCTGGGCGCTTGTGCCCGTCTTCGCTCAGATGGGGACAGTAGCGGCAGGAAGGTGCTTTTTTGCGATCTCCTCAATCTGCGGTTCCGTGAGCGCAGAGAGGTCCGCCGTCTCGGTCGCGATGATTCGCTGGAATGTCTCAGGATGGTGGTTCTTCAGATATGCGCTCAGAAACTCGACCGCGCTGCTCTTTCCTGTTGCATGCCCGATGAGGACGATCGCTTCCGCGTGGACGAGATCCTGGGCTATCTCTTCGTAGTACGAATCCTCTTCAGGAACATGATCGCCTTTGTAATGAGCTTCCTTACGGTGAATCAGATGGTGCTGGAACCCAAACGGGTCGTATGGCTTCACGGACACTTCGTCTTCAGGCAGGCTGCCACCGAGGTCGTGATAGATATGCGCGGCATGATGGTCGATGACCACAACCATCCGCCCGATTTGGGGGGCCTTGGCGGGCTTGTCGAGGATGCCGGCTTCCTTTAGAAAGCTGCGCAGCCGGGAAATCTCTTCAACCTCGAGACTGTGAGCGCTGGGCCTCTTGAAGAAGCCCCTTTGTGAGCCGACTACGAAGGCAAACTCGCCGTTTCCGTGCGGCTGGACTTTGCCGATTTTCCCAATCAAGTCAGTTACCGCGCTCCAGCTGAGATTGCGCGGCAGTTTGCCGCCTGTAAGACTCGCAAGCAGTTCTTCGTGATCGTGACGGATGTGTACATTCATCCCAAGAGCATCCCACTGGCGAACAGGAGATGCTGTTCCGGTTTGCTCAGCGTATGCGCGAGGAAGAGATCGTCGGCTGACTCTTTATTCCGGTGAGTCCTCACAGATGGGGTTATGCCAACCTCCGTTTGCCGCGATGATCGTGTCAGCCGCCTTCGGCCCCCAGCTACCGCGTTTGTAAGGGCGAACGCGGTGATGGTTCTTGAGGACCGGATCGACAACCACCCACGCGGCCTCAACCGAGTCTTCACGCGTGAAGAGCGCACCGTCGCCGGCCATCGCATCTCCGAGTAGCCGCTCGTAGGGCGTTTCGTCGCCCGTCCGTTCCTCCGACAGGTAAAGCTCCTGCTGCTCTCCGACAAACTCTTCGCCCGCGAGCTTGACGCGCGCGGCAAGGGCGATGGCTGGGTTGGGGGAGAGCCGGAAGCGCAAGTAGTTTGATCGGCCGGTCAGCGGCGCTGAATCGGCGAAAAGCCTCTGCGGCGCCGGCTTCAACTCCACCAGGACTTCGGTTGCGGTATCCGGCAGGTATTTTCCGGAACGCAGGTACCACGGAACGCCCTCCCACCGCCACGAATCAATGAACAGTCGCAGTGCGCAGAAGGTCTCAACGTCTGAGTCTTTCGCAACGTCCTTCTCTTTCCTGTAACCGGCGTACTGCCCGCGGACTACGTCGTCCGGCGTTAGAGCCCGCATGGCTTGGAAGACCTTGGCCTGCTCGTTATGCACAGCGCCAAAGTGCCGGCCCGCAGGTGGTTCCATGGCCAGTAGCGCCAGGACCTGAAAAAGGTGATTTTGGATTACGTCGCGCAAGCAGCCGGCTGACTCGTAAAATGCGCCGCGCTTCCCCACGCCGAATCTCTCCGAGAGAGTTATCTGGACGCTGGCCACGTAGTTACGGTTCCAGATCGGCTCCAGGAACGAATTGGCAAAGCGGAAATAGAGGATATTCATGATCGCTTCCTTGCCGAGGAAGTGATCTATACGGAAGATTGAGTCTTCAGGGAACACTGAATGCGCCACCTTGTTGAGCTCTTGCGCGGAGGCCAGGTCGCGCCCGAATGGCTTCTCGACAATCACGCGCGCATTCTTGGCCAGGTTCGCCGTGCCGAGACTCTTGATTACTGTTTCAAAAAGCGAAGGCGGAATCGCAAGATAGTACGCAGGCCTCCGCGCCTTACCCAGCACTTCTTTGATCGCAGTGAACGTGGCTGGGTCTTTATAGTCTCCACTTACATACTTGAGCAGGGAGAGAAGATGCTTCAATGCACCTTTGTTATCGATTCCGCCCGATCGCTCGATGCTGTCTGTCACACGCCTGTGCAGGCGCTCCATGCTCCATTTTGGAAAGGCGACACCGATGACGGGAACATCAAGGGCACCCTTCTTAACCATTGCATAGAGTGCGGGGAAGATCATCTTGTGAGCCAGATCGCCGGTCACACCGAAGACCACCAGCGCATCGGAATGGGACCGTGCCATCAGGCGCCTCCCTTGCTGTCAGCGGCCTTCTCCTGATGGCCACCGAACTGAAAGCGCAGCGCCGACAGGAGCTTTTCGGCAAAGTCGTCTTCGCCACGCGAGCTGAAGCGTTCGTAGAGCGCGGCGCTAAGGACGGGGGCTGGAACTGACTCGTCGATGGCTGCTTTGATCGTCCAGCGCCCTTCGCCGGAATCCGATACACGTCCCTCAAACTTGGCCAGGTCCGGGCTATCGAGCAGAGAGATGGCAGCGAGGTCCAACAGCCACGAAGCAATGACGCTGCCGCGACGCCAGACCTCGGCGATGTCGGCGATGTTCAGGTCGTACTCGTAGTACTCGGGGTTGCGCAGCGGCGTAGTTTCGGCATCCACGGTCTGCTTCAGCTTGCCGGCGTTGGCATGGTGCAGGAT